>Ga0114931_10005753_pt1 | contig 15334 bp, 10 predicted proteins | sample 2SBtaG_FD_89579 | JGI IMG/M metagenome (GOLD analysis project Ga0114931, IMG submission 89579) | Deep subsurface microbial communities from Kolumbo volcano to uncover new lineages of life (NeLLi) - 2SBTROV14_V59a metaG | ecosystem: Environmental > Aquatic > Marine > Volcanic | place: Kolumbo...
AAGAAGCCGCGGCGGAAAAGCTGGGCGAAGTGGTCATGCGTCTGCATGCCCAACAGCGCAAACCACACTTCATCGAAGCCGGTGGATCGACAGCCGTGGGTTCCTTGGGATTCGTCGCCGCGGTCGACGAACTACTGCAACAAGCAGACGCGATCGATTTGAAAATCGACTACATCCTGGTCACCACCGGAAGCTGCTCGACGCACGCCGGAATTTTGGCCGGCTTGGTCGCGCGCAAGCGGTCGGAGCAAGTCATCGGCGTCTCGGTCTATCTCCCTGGAGACGAACCCAAGGCGACCGTACGGAATAAAGCACGAGAAACGCTCGAACTGTTGGAAGTCGACCACGACACGATCGACGACCGTGTTGTTGTCTCGCCCGGCTATCGAGGTGACGGCTATGGCGAACCAACCCCGGCGATGGTCGAAGCGGTGAAGCTAACCGCCCGGCTTGAAGGACTGCTGTTGGATCCGGTTTACACCGGCAAGACCATGAGCGGGCTGATCGACATGGTTCGCCGGGGGCAATTCAAATCCAGCGACAACGTCGTGTTTTGGCACACCGGAGGAACCCCCGCGCTGTTTCCCTACGGCGAAGTGTTCGGCGATTGATGGCGGCGCGTCACTTGGGCATCTGCAAGACGTCGAGACGTCGCGGCGCGACGACCGTTGCTTCGCCGGTCGAAGGCCAGTAGCGGATTAGCTTGGCTTCGGTCTGTTGCATGGGTTGGCCGACATTCTCCTGCATGTAGAGTTGCGCGTCGCGACGAGAATTGCCTTCCAGCGTTAATACGTCCTTGGCTTGAGCGTATGTAATGCGATGGGCCCGGGCCATGTACAGCAGCCCTTCGACTTCGGCGTTCCCCAAGGCTTCGAGTTCCACGAATCGCGTCTGTTGATCGATCCCCGGCACTTCGACAAGGTTAAGTTGGTCGCAAGTCATCAGCACGACCGACTCGCCAAGCTGCGCGTCTTCATCGATGTCGATCGTCGATTCCCACGTTGGTACCGGCCCATATATGGTATGGACTTGTTCGTTGAACGACATTTGACGGCCTTTGAGATTCCCCGTAAGCGACTTGAGGAAGCTGACATACAGGTACGATAGCTTGTCGTTGCCGTTGTCTTGCGGCGGGGAGCGACGCTCGGGCGTGGTTCGGCGGAATCCGGTCAACATGCCACCGGGATTCGCACGACCTCGACGGACACTCGTCACTTCTCCCGGTCCCGCGCAGTCAACGTCTCCACTGCGTTGATCGAGCAAGACCCGTTCAATCCGTAGCGTGGTCACTGATGTTAATCGACCTTCGTTGGACTCACGACTTTCAAGCAACACGCCGCCTCGGCAATCGACCGTGGCGACTTCGTGTTGCTTGCCGCTTTGTTGGTTTGCGAAGTCGACGCGGTCATCAAGCCGCACCTGCATCCATTGGGTTGTCAACGTCTGGGTGTCCGTGCGGGCAACCACATCCTTGGAGACAATTGCGGCCTGACCGTCGAAGTCCATCCGCCCCGACCACACGACGCGCATCGCGCCACCGCCGGACAGCGGACCCACATTGCCGGCGCGTCCGTCGACGGCCATCACTCCGGGACCATCGATCCACAATCGATTCTTGGCACGGTCGAGTTGAATCTGTCCGCCGTCGAGCCCCATGCCGCCGGATTCGAGATGCGCCGGTTCGCCGGTCAACGTGAGCATCGCCTGTGTCGGATCGGGTTGTTTCAAGAACAGATGATCGCACGCGACGTGCAATCCAGGTCGTTCGTCGGGTCCGGCACGCTGTTGGGTTAACCTCACGTTCCCTTCGACCACCAATTGCGAGAGCGCCGCCTCGCTCCCGTGGAGGATCACCTCCGCCTGAAGTTTGCCCCCGGTCAATTGCATCTTGGGCTTCGGACGCTCAAGTGGCGGCTGCGCGGCACGCTGCCGCATCGCCACGAACGAGGCAACGGGTTGAGCGACATTCGAGACGACTCGCGAGGCTGGAAGTCGAGCCACTTGATGATCGATCGAAGGTACCGCGTTGACGGTCGCCGGCGGCACCGACACATTGGTGAACCACATTTCCAGCCGCTGGACCGCGGCGTTGAGTTGTGCCGCGTCGATCCGCACATCACCAATGGCCAGCAATTTTTCGGGCTCCAAGCGACCGCTTGCCGTCCTTGCGTCTTGTTGCTGATGGTCAAGAGGTTGCGACGCGGCGACGAACTGTCCGGCTTGCTCTTTCTCGGCGACCCAGGCGTAGACCTCTTGTCCGTCGAGCGATCCAAGGCCCCCCGCCGCGATGTGTCCGTCGCCGCGCATCGCCATCACCAACGTGCCGGGGCGCTCGGGATCGGGGTACACGCGCAACTCGTCGCTCCAGCTCGCCGCCACGCTACGCACGTCGCCTTCCGACAGATTAGCAGTCAGGTGTCCTTTTCCGCGGGCAAAGAAACGACCGAACGTTCGTCCTTCCAGGGTGCGATAGAGGATCTCTGGCGCGACAAGTTCGCTGCCATCGCGACGAATCAACGCCCCTTGCTTCCCGTTGAGCGTAATGGTTTGCGTGAAGAAATCGTATTGCAGCACTTCGCCTTCGGCATGCGCGCCCGAGGATCGGGCGTCGAGCACGACGTGCGGCCCACGAGCTTCGATACGTTTGGCAACCAGCTTCTTCGAAGCGATCGACTTCCCCTTTTCCGTGGCCGCAGGTTCGGGCATCGTCGTCCCATTTTCCGCCTCGGTGGTTAAGTACAGCAGCAACCTCTGGCAGGTTAGACGGTCGGGCGCGAGACCAAAATTCGCACGTTCGACGACGACTTGATCGTCGAATTGGATCAAATACTGCTTCATGTCGAAGCGAAATGGTCCCTGGCAAACAATCGTCACCGGCGACGCCGCTTCTTTCTCGTTGTTCCGCGTTGCATCCTTCGCCCGCAGTGCATCGCCGACCGCGATATGCAGCGTCATTTGAACATCATGCGACAGCGAGAACTTTTCGATTCCCGCGAATTGTGGTCCGCCGCTGGAGACTTCGTCGTCGCTCTGGCTGTCCAGCATGATACGCAATTGTCGTCCACGTCCACGGTTTTCACCCAAACGGAACACGACTTCGGCGTCAGTAACGACAAGTTTTTCGGTCAGCGTGACATCTCGCGTTTCAACAAGCAGATCGTCTTGATTGCCGGGCTCGCGACTATCGCTGCGAATCAAAACCTTTCCCGGCAACTTGGCCCCGATAAGCTTTCCGAATCGGGCACGACGTAAATCCAGCGGTTCGTCGAACCGCAATTTCGCACCGTGCTCCGTCTCGATAACGACGGCTCGCCGTGTCCGCTCTTCGGGACTCATGGTGGAATCCGATGGATAGAAAATCATCGTGAAGGGCTTCATCTCGATCAACCCGTCACCCAAATTCGTGTAGCTATCGAACAGCAGCTTTCCACGGTTGCTCTCGATGATTTTGGGATTTTCCAGTTCCCACGATCCCTCGGGAAACAGCGGTCGCAACTCGGCAACCTGCCGTGCGTGAAACGCCTCGAGATCGATGACGGCCAAGTTGTTCTTTCCGCCCTGGAAACGTCGAGCAGCCGGCTCGATCAGCGGCACGGCCAGAACACGATACGCGCCAAAGGCCGCGAGGACCAAAAGCAGACTCAAGACGGCGTTTCTAATTCGGGTAATCACGAGTCGGCGCATTCTTGCGGGAGAAGGAGTTCAGCACGCACCGCCGGCGACCGGCGTGGCGGGACATCCACATCGTATGTTTGTGTCGCGGGAATGTTTTCAGTTTCGGAATTCCGCGAGGATCTCCGTCCAACGGTGTTGGTTTTTCAGAATCACTTCAATCACCTCTCGCACGGCGCCGCGTCCTCCGTCAAGCTGGGTGACAAAGTCGGCGGCCTCACGAAGTTCGTCGCAAGCGTCGGCCACGGCGATGCCAAGTCCGACATGGTTCACCGCCGGCAAATCCGGCAAGTCGTCGCCGATGTAAGCAACCCGCGCTGGATCCATTGACAGCGAATCGATCAATTCACGGACCACGGGTAACTTATCCTTCGCACCCTGGCGCAGGAGGTCGATGTCCAACTCTCTCGCGCGATGTTGAACGATGCGTGAACTTCGCCCCGTAACCAAACCAAAGCGATGACCGGCCCGTTGCCACAAGCGAATTCCCAGCCCATCGCGAATGTTGAATACCTTGGTCTCAAGGCCCTGGTTGTCGAACACGACACAGCCATCGGTCAGGACGCCATCAACATCCGACAGCAGTAGTTCGATCGGTTGACAACGCGATTCCAGATTCATGCTACGCATTTCCGACTTCGAGGGGTCGGCCCACGAATGGGTCGGTTTGGTGTTTTTTCAATTGGTCAGCGTCCGGTCGCACCGGTTGCGTCGTTGGGGGAAAGGTCTCCTGGCGAAAGGGCCGTCATATTCTTTGTTTTCAATTCGGGCGAGACACGAGTTGATCAACGGGCTTCTTCGGCCGCGATTCCCACCACGTCGGTGATATCGATCAGTCCAACGGGGTATCCTGTCGCATCGACCACGGGTAATTCGCTTAGCTTTCGTTCGCGGAGGATATCGACCGCGTCGGAGACCAACGAACCGGTGGGCACGGTTCGTGGGCTGGCCGTCATCACATTTTTGATTGGTTGATCAAGGGCTTCATCGCTGCGGGCTTCAAACAACCGGGCCAAATCGCTGTCGGTGAAGATACCTGTCAGTCGGTTTTGCTGGTCGACCAGCAGGATCGCCCCGCTGCGTCGACCTGGTTGGCTCAGTTCGACGAAGACTTCACGAACGGACAGCTTTTCCTTGGCAATACGGCACTGTTGAAGAGGCCGCATATAATCGTTCACGGAGCTAAGTTTGCGTCCCAAGCTTCCCCCGGGATGGAACAAGGCAAAGTCGGAGGAGTTGAATCCCCGTCGACGGCTGGTTACCAGTGCCAGCGCATCGCCAAGGGCCAGCATCGCGGTTGTACTGGTGCTGGGAGCCAACCCCAACGCGCAGGCCTCGCGAAGCGGCCCCAATTCCAAGACCGCGGTCGCCTCGCGTCCCAACGAACTTGATGCCCGGCCGGTGATGGCGATGATTTGAACTTCGATTCGCCTCAGAGCAGGCAGCAGTTGTAGGACCTCTTCCGTTTCGCCACTGTTGGACAGCAGTAGCACGACATCGTCGCGGTGGACTCGCCCCAAATCACCATGCACCGCCTCGCTGGGGTGCAGAAAATGACCGCGCGTGCCGGTCGAAGCCAGCGTGGCGGCAATCTTCTGGCCAATCAGCCCCGCCTTGCCTATGCCCGAAACAATGACGCTGCCATCGCAGGCGAACAGTAGATCGATGGCTCTGGAAAATTCGCTATCGAGACGATTGCCAAGTTGGGTGAGCGCCTCGGCTTCGATGCGGATGATCTCTCGGGCATAGCGAATCTGTTCAAAGGGGCTAAGGCCGTCGAGCCGTTCAGCGGCTGTTGCGTTCATGATATTTGCCTTCCGTGACTCGCACAGCCCGTTCCTGGCCACTCATCCTGAGCGGCCCTTATCGTCGGTCGGGCTTCCAGCGATTGGTGAACTCTCCGCGCGAGAGCGGGGCGGATTGTAACGGGCATGGCAGCAAGCGACAACGTGAACGCCGCGCGTGGCCAGCAACACCGACATTGCCGTGCTAGCACACCTTTACGATCCGTCCGCTGGCAACCGATTGCGTTTGCCTTTGACACAGCAACAGGGCGTCGCGGGCCAGATCGCCGCCTAGAATTTCCGATTCACGGTCGCTGTTGATCGAGCGGCAAACTTCGCGCAATTCAGAGACGAACCCGGCGATGGAATCTCCCTCGGGCAGTTTCGGATGCACCACCTTTCCCGCGGCGTTCAATACGGTGAGCGGAGTCGAGTCGACCGTACCGTCGCTCATCGCCGCCATGTTGAACAGCAGCGTGGCACGTTCGAGATGGATTTCAAACGCATGGGTAAAGGGGCGACCCTGCTGCTGGATGACGCCGCATGACATGGCAATGGTTGGCCCATCGTCACCGTAGAGCCATTGCGACTCCATGAATTGCACCACGTCGCCGTGCATGCGTCCTTGAGCGAAAACGGCATTGGGCATGCCGCACAGCATCCGCACGAAGTGGGCATCGTGAATATGTAGATCGATGATCGGTCCACCAACGGTCTCGGGGTTGTAGAAGTCCTTGATCCACTTCGGATCGGAAATCACTCGCGTGAACCGCCCCCCGAGCATGCGACCATACTTCCCCGAGACAATCGCCTTTCGCGCGAACGCAAACTCGGGAAAATAGGGAAGCACGTGGGCAATGCACAGCTTCCGCTGTTTGCGACGCGCCTTCTTTACCATGCGGTTTGCCGCGGCGGTGGTCAGGGCGATGGGCTTTTCGCAGACGACATGTTTCTCGGCGTCCAATGCCGCCATGACCGCGGTTTCGTGCATCGAAGGGGGGAGGCAAACATCGATCAAATCAAGATCCCCGTCCGCGAGCATCTCATCGAGCGTCGTGTAGCCGCGAACCCCTTTGAGGTCCATCTTCGCTCCTGGCGGACCGAAGTTCCCTTGAATTCCTCGCCAATCGCCGGCCCGTTTCTTCGCATCTCGCGAACAGATCGCGGCCACTCTCGCCCCACGGAGTTGTCCATGAGCCAGGTAGTGGATCATGCCCATGAACCCTATCCCGATCATTCCCACATTGACCATGTCGTGCCTTTTCCGGGTTTTTCACGTGATTTTGGTCTAAGTGTCCAGCCCGAGCATGTCGCTCGGCCATTCACCGAAGGAACTAGGCTACCTCAGTCCTTGACGACGTGAAAGCAAGTCACCCCGAAACCCCCACGGACACGGAATGAGCGTTTGGAGATACGTTGCGGTACCTGGAGAACCAGCCGGGATGATTTGTTGCTTCGTGGTGCCCTTTGCAAGAACGTTCCACGGCAAAAGCCGAACTGTGGGACATTTCACAGACCCAAGATTCCGAGTCACCGATAATCGTGCTGAGGCCCGAGACAACATTTTCCGTTGAACCTCCTCGGTTTCCAGGGGCACTCGGTGGTGAGATCGTTTCGGGCGAACGATGGGAAGCGAAACCGAGTCGCTTTTTCGGGCGGTTCGTTACACCAAGTTATTTACTGAGGTAGCTACGATGCGAACGTTGATACATTGCGTTGGGCCTTTGTCGCTGGCAGTTGTGCTGCTAGTAGCTAGCGAGGCAAAATCCGCCGAGACCCCTCTGGCACTTGAAGGCTATTGCCCGGTGTGCATTGTCGAGGGAAACAAGTGGGTCAAGGGCAACCCAGAGTTCAGCACCACGTACGACGGGAAGCAATACAACTTTCCCAGTGCCAAGCTACGGCAAACGTTTTTGGCCAATCCGGTAAAGTATGTTCCGGCGTTGGGGGGCGACTGCACGGTTTGCTTTGCCCGCTCTGGCGAGCGAGCCCCGGGCAACATCCGCTTCTCGGTGCGACACAAAGGCCGGCTGTATCTCTTTCCCAACGACGAAATGCGCCAGACTTTCAAAGCCAATCCTGGACAATATGAAAATGTTGATCTAGCCGCCGGTGGTAACTGTGTCGTGTGTCGCATGAAAGCAGACAAACGAATGCCGGGTAAGCCGGAGTTTACGGCTGTCTACAAAGGAATGCGGTACCAGTTCCCCAGCGATACGCAAAGGCAGATGTTTCTGGCAAGCCCGGCGAAGTACGTGAAGGCGACGAGCGAAAGTCAATCGTCGCTCGAGTCGGCAACGAGCCAGGAGATCGTCTTCTCGGGGACAAGCAACTGTGCCGCCTGTGAGTATGGAGTTCATCCGATTAAGGCCTCCAACACCTTGGGGCTGGCGGTCGAAGCCAGCGACGGCACCGTATACATCGTTGAAGACGCACACGAACTGTACCCAAAGGTCTACGAAGACCGCTTCGACAATCTCAAGCTCCAAGTGCGTGGCAAAGTGATCAAGACCGAGGGCAAATTCGTGTGGGTCGAGTCGAGCGATCTGAAAATATTGTAAGAAAACGGCCGTCCGATGCGTCACTCAGAATAGCCGGGGATTAGCTCGGCGAATTTCTGAAAAATTCGGGAGTAAGAACCCTAGGAACGTGACAGCATTGGTAGTCGAACCGCACAGGATGTAAGGTCCTGGATCGGTAGCTTCGATAGGCGTTATACGTGCCTGCGCCGGAGAAGCTACCGATTTTTTATTGCGCGGTGCCACCGGGGTCGTGGAACTATGAAGCCCGCCCGGATCGGTTGTCCTCAATCGGCTCGCCAAGCGTGGCGGATCGTAGATCCAGGTCACTTCCATGTGTGGCGCCGCTCCGTTCACGGGGCGGTTGAAGCATTTTAGCCCGATAGCGATAATAGGGGTTTCCCTCAACTGCCGTGCATCCGTTGGGTCCCTCTTTGGAACCTCCCCTGGCGCATGTCCGGCGAACGATCGCCCCAAGGGTATTTGAATGTCTATCCCTGCTCCGCCGCGAAGGTCTTCGACCGATTCGTGGCCCGCATTTCTCGAACAAGCCGTCGACGATTGTTTTGACGAAATGGTCGCCATCCGTCGCTATCTTCACATCCACCCTGAACCTAGCGGACAGGAACAGCGCACGATCGCTTATCTGACCGAACGGCTTGTCGAGGCTGGATTTGATCCGCGATTGGCCTCACATCAGCGGGGCCTGCTCGTCGACAATTTCGAGCACGGCGTCGGGCCCCGGGTGGCCCTGCGTGCGGACGTCGACGCATTGAAGATCGAAGACGCCAAGAAGGTCGACTATCGCAGCCAAGTGACTGGCGTAATGCACGCCTGTGGCCACGACGCACATCCCACGATGGTGTTGGGGGCAATTCTTGCCTTGCGCTCGGCGGAAGCCGCTGGGGCGCTGCCGTGGCCCGTTCGCTGGCGGGCCATTTTTCAGCCGGCCGAGGAAACCTGCCTTGGTGCCAACGAGATGATTGCCGAGGGGGCTCTAGAGGGAATCGACGCCATTTTCGCCTTGCATGTCGATCCGTCTCGCGCGGTGGGAAAGATTGGCACGCGCGTCGGACCGCTGACTTCAATTACCGATCAATTGAGAATCATGATCGTGGGACGCGGTGGGCATGCGGCCCGACCACACGAATCGCAAGACCCCATTGCCGCCGCCGCGCAGTTGATCAGCTCAATGTATCTATTTGTACCACGGGCGACCGACAGTCATGATTCGGTCGTGGTCACCATCGGGCAGATCATCGGCGGCGAAAGTGCGAACGTGATTCCCGAAACGGTCGAACTGCGCGGCACGCTACGGACGTTGAGCCATCGTATACGAGAGCGGACGCAGGCGCACATCCATCAGCTCGCGCGCGGTCTGGCCGAAACCTCCGGCACGAAGATACGCGTGGAGTTCATCGACGGGACCGATTCGGTTGTCAACGACGAAGCCTTGACGGCAGTGGTGCGTCAGACGGCGAGTGATTTGCTAGGAGCGGCCAACGTCGAGGAAATCGATCATCCTAGCATGGGTTCGGAGGATTTCGCTCAATATCTACAAAACGTTCCCGGTACAATGTTTCGACTCGGTGTCACGTCACAAAACACCGGCGGCGCGCCGCTGCATTCGCCCATGTTCGATATCGACGAACGGGCGCTCGCGGTGGGTGCGAAAATCTTGGCCCAATCGGTCGTTTCATGGTTCGATCCCGCACGGCATTAAAACGGAAACAGTCATGACCCCCGTCATGTTTGAGTCTAGCCCCGAGACAACTTTGGGTGTCGAGCTTGAGCTGGCATTGGTCGACGAACAGACGATGGGCCTTTCCAGCTCGATTGAGCCGATTCTTGCCGCCTTGCCCGAGAAGTACCATGGCAGCGTCAAACCCGAGTTGATGCAGTGCTACTTGGAGATCAACACGGGCGTCTGTCATACCGTGGCTGAAGCCGAAGCGGACCTGCGGGGGAAAATCACGGCCGTTGAATCGGTCCTCGATCAACTAGGTCTACGGTTGTATTGGACTGCTTCACATCCCTTCTCTCGCTGGCAAGATCAAACGGTTACGCCCGATGAGCGTTATGAGCGGCTGCTGGGAATTCTGCAAGACATGGGCCGCCAGTTGGTCACCTTCGGCCTTCACGTACACGTTGGAGTCGATTCCGGCGACAAGGCGGTGATGATTTGTGATCGCATGATGCGACATCTACCGACGTTGCTGGCGGTGAGCTGCAACAGCCCCTGGTGGAACAACCGGGTGACGGGCCTCCTCTCCCACCGCTCCAAGATTTTGGAAGGACTGCCAACCGCCGGATTGCCCAGCCTGATGCGCAACTGGAGTGAATATGTCTGGCTCGTGAACCACTTGCTCGACACCGGCTTCATCAACTCCATTCGAGACATCTGGTGGGACGTCCGCCCGCACCATAACTTTGGCACCGTCGAAGTCCGTGTGTGTGACATGCCGGGTAACCTTTCGGACACGATGACGATCGTCGCGTTGATTCACTGCCTGGTTCGCGCGCTGTCCGACGATATCAATGAAGGGGCGTATCAACACGATTGCCACCCCATGATGGTCCGACAGAACAAATGGAGAGCCGTTCGCTATGGCATTGAAGCGCAGTTGGTTGAATCGTTTACCCACGAGTTGACCTCCGCGCGCTCGATGATTGCGCAATTGGCCGAACGCTTACAACCAACCGCCAAACAACTGCGATGCACCGAGTACCTTGGTCGGGTTGGCGAGCTGGCGCACGCTCAAGGTTGGGCCAATCGACAACTTGCTTTGTTGAACGAAACCCGTGATCCAGCGGCGGTCGTGCGGGCGATGACCGAGCAGTCGCGTCTCTCCGCGCCGGTTACCTGAACCAGGAGTTCGTCGCGTTCTCTGAAATCGCGTCTCTCCACCGCCAGAGAAAGTGATGAGAATGTCGTGAAAATCCTTTTTTTGCATGGCGCCGAAGCGCGCCCGGGTGGCTTCAAGCCGCAGTTTCTCACGCAACACGGATTCGACGTGTTGAATCCTCACTTGCATGACGAAAGTTGGATCGATTCCGTCAGCATCGCACAGAACGCATTCGATCTTGGTCAGCCGTCCGTGGTGGTCGGGTCGAGCCGTGGAGCCGCCGTGGCGATGGCAATCGACTCTGGTGATGCGCGACTGGTGCTGATTGCCCCCGCGTGGCGATTCTACGGAATCGATCCCGTCGTGAAGCTGACGACCACGATTCTACACTCGCCCGACGACGAGTTGATCTCCGTGAACGACAGCCGGCTCCTGGTCGAGCGCAACGGGCTCCCCGCCGGCGTGCTTCGTGAAGTCGGCACGAGTCATCGCATGAACGACGAAGACGCACGGGCTGCTTTGCTTCTCGCCGTGCAAGGTTCTATTCACATCGCTGAAGGCACTTAGCAAGGACGCCCTATGTTGGGCAACCCTCTAGGCTATCGTGCAAGCGTCTTCGCACCGGGGTCAGACTTCCAAACACCAGTCGTCGGGGAGTTCGGTCTCTCGGGTGATGACGATGATGCCATCGCGAATGATGGCGTGTGGGCTTTCTTCGGTGGTTTCGATACCGCCTGGGTTGGTGATTTGAACGCGGCATCCGATGCGGGCATTTTTGTCGATGATCGCCCCATCGATCACGGTTTCGGCGCCGATTCCCAACGGAACGCGATGGCGCTCCTTGTTGGTGACAGGCGACGTCACATCTTCGTAAAAGTCGGCCCCCATGATCACTGAATTGCGAATCCGAGCGCCATGCCCAATGCGGCACCGCAGCCCGATGACGCTGTTCTCGATGACCACTCCGGCTTCGATTTGACATCCGTCGGCAATCAAACTGCGATGCACGGTTACACCATCCATCCGCGTCGGTGGGAGAAATCGCGCGCGGGTATAGATCGGGAATTCGGCCGACGAAATCTCAAACGGCGGTTCGGTCGAGGCCAACTCCAGATTGGCATGGAAAAACGAGCTGATCGTTCCGATATCTTCCCAGTAGCCGTCGAACAAGTGGCATTGTACCCGTCGCGAACGAATCGAAGCCGGAAATACTTCCTTGCCGAAGTCGCGGTAGTCGGTCTTCTCAAGCACATCAACCAGCGTTTCACGCCGAAATAGATAGATCCCCATACTGGCCAAACAATCGCGCCCGCGACTCTCGATGCCGTGGGCGTCGATCCAAGCCGGGTCGGTTCGCACAAGATCCAGGTCCTTGTCGGTCTGAGGTTTTTCCAGAAACCCTTGCACGCGCCCCGAATCGTCGACCCGCATGATCCCCAATGATGAGGCCATCGATCGCGGCACCGGCAGCGCGGCGATCGTCACATCGGCACCCGACTCCTGATGGGTTTTGAGCATCTTGCGAAAGTCCATTCGGTAGAGTTGGTCGCCGGAGAGGATCAGCACCAAGTCGACCTGATGGTCTTGGATATAGCGCAAATTCTGTCGCACCGCGTCGGCCGTGCCTTGATACCAGTCGGAGCTATCCAGCGTTTGTTGCGCGGCCAACACTTCGACAAACCCCCGGCTGAATGCGTCGAAGCTGTAGGTGCTGCGAATGTGTTTGTGCAGACTAACCGAGTTGAATTGCGTCAACACGTAGATGCGATTGAGTCCGCTATTGATGCAGTTGGACAAGGGAATATCGATCAGGCGATATTTTCCCGCCAGCGGGACCGCCGGCTTCGAGCGGAACTTTGTCAGTGGGTATAGACGACTTCCCTGCCCGCCGCCAAGCACCAGCGTGATCACGTTCCGCATGCTTTCCCCCATCCCTCTAGTAACTTGTCCGAACGATCGCTGGAGTGCATTGTATCGCCAAAAGAGGGAGGTCACAGCCCCCGCCGCGTTACCCGGGAAGATGATAAAACAAGAGGCCCAGCATGGCGTAAACGACCAACAATAAGACGCCTTCGAGCCAGTTGCTTTCCCCATCTCCGGCAATCTGCGAGGTTACCGCGACCGTGATTCCCAGCGCGACAATCTCGGGGACCGTGAATACCAGATCCATTCGCACGCCCATCGCCGTGCTGATGAGCACCAACAACGGCGCGACGAACAGCGCGATTTGAATCGATGAACCGATGGCGATCGACAGGCTAAGGTCCATCCGGTTCCGCAGCGCCATCATCACCGCGGTACCGTGTTCGGCGGCATTCCCCACAATCGCCACGATGATCACGCCAATGAACAGTTCGCTAAGCCCGACCGCTTCACTTGCGGCGGTGACCGATCCGATCATCATTTCGGCCAGCACCGCGACCCCAATCGTGGCGACCAATAGAACACTGATCGCTCGCTTTATACTCCACGGAACATGTTCTTCGCTGGCCTCTCGGCGAGTTGGTTTGGCGGCAACCACACGCGGCAAGGACGGCAAGCGTGTATCGTCTGGAACTTCGCTTTCGTACAAGTGTGGATGGGTGCGCAGAGTGAACACAAGGCTCAAGCCGTAGACCACCAACAACAGCACGGAAAGTTGTGCGCTCAAAGCGTCGATCCGCGGTTGATTGTCGGGAACCAGATAGGCGAACATGGCCGGAATCACCAGCGCGGCCACGGCTAACATCAACAGCGTGGCGCTGGTTCGCATGCCCGAGGGATTGAAGCGTTGAACGCGATACCGCAATCCCCCGGCCAGCAGCGCGACCCCCATCACCAACAAAATGTTGCCGATAATCGACCCGGTGAGCGATGCCTTGACCAAGTCGTGCATCGCCCGGACCGATTCAGGATTCGCCCGGGCTTCACGCAACGCCATCACGGCGATAATCAGTTCCGCCGCGTTGCCGAATGTGGCGTTCAGCAAGCCGCCGAAGCCATCGCCCAAATGTTCCGCCAAGTGTTCGGTTGCCCGACCCATCCAGCCAGCCATTGGAATGATGGCCACCGCGGCGGCCAAGAAAATCGAAGTCGGCGTTGCCCAAGCAACATGCCGCGCATGGGCAATCTCCAGTACGATTGCCAAAGGCAAGAACAACAGCAGCCAGTTTGAACCACCGCGAATCATTCGTTTCAAGGGGTGCGCCGCAAGGTCGAGAATCTGATCGGAACCGTCGCATCAAGGCGAGGAACCACACTATCGCACACACCCCACACAGGCAAATGAACCCTCGACGGCTGTTGGAACCTCGTTGCGTGAACCACCCTTCGTGCCGATCCGCGATGGTGACGAATCGGACACGGGAATCAAGTACAATAGACGGTCAACAGGAAACCACGTCATGAAATCTCGCTCCGACTCTTCCATCGACCGCCGAACGTTTGCGCATCGCGCGACGCGCGCGGTTGGGTACGGTCTCTCGCTTACCGCCTTGTGCGGAGACATCTTCGGCGATGCGCGACAAGCGAAGGCCGCCTTTGCTACGCGGCGATTGGTGACGGGCAACCTTCGCGATCGTATCGCCGGAATGTTGGTCGGCTCGTTGATCGGCGATGCGGCTGGCGGACCTCTGGAATTCAAGACACCTGAAGCGCTATCGAAACACACGACTCCGATCAAACAATGGTCCGATGATGAGCTGCTCGATGACGAAGCGCTACGCGATCGCGCCGCGGCGTTGACTCTGCTGCCGTATGTCGAACTGCGGCCCAAGGCGCATTCCTACGGGCCTTGGACAGCCTCCGCGCCCGCGGGTACGTTGACCGACGATACGCGGATGAAAATCATCTTGATTCGGGCGATGCGCCGCGCGAAGTCCGCTGGCAGGTCAACCCTTTCTCGCGAGGATTTTGCTCGGGAAATGATTGCCTTTGGCGAGGACGAAGCGTTGCTCGCTCGGCCTGGCTATGCCGAACTGGCAAAAGACTGGCTCTACGAATGGAACCTTGCCTCACGTTGGGTCCTCGGGAATCGCGATCTCACGCAGGCGCGTCCGCCGGAGCGACTGTGGGCTGGTATCGACACCGTCGCCGGGCAGATGGCGCTGCCCCCGTTGGCTGCCGGGTACGTCGGTCGATCGGAACAAGCCTATCGCGCCGCCTATCGTCTCGGCTACTTCGACAACGGGCCCGCGAAGGATATCACTTCGGCGGTGGTCGCGGGCTTGGCAGCCGCCCTTGCCGTCGTCGATGATCCGACCGACAACGGTGCGCCAACTTCTCCTCCGACAGCATGGAAGGTGATGGAACGAGCCATGCGTCGAACGGATCCGTTTCGCTATGCCGAGGTGCGATTCGTGGGGCGCCCCACGACACGCTGGTTGGATTTTTCCGCGGGTGCCGCTCGGCGCGCCGAACAAAAGCCGGCACGTTTGTTCAGCATCTTGGAAGAAGAACTCGGCGCCCGAACGTGGTGGGAAGCGCATGTCAATTTCGCCGTCTGCATGGCGATTGCCCAGTTGTGCCGATACGA
>Ga0114931_10005754_pt1 | contig 15334 bp, 16 predicted proteins | sample 2SBtaG_FD_89579 | JGI IMG/M metagenome (GOLD analysis project Ga0114931, IMG submission 89579) | Deep subsurface microbial communities from Kolumbo volcano to uncover new lineages of life (NeLLi) - 2SBTROV14_V59a metaG | ecosystem: Environmental > Aquatic > Marine > Volcanic | place: Kolumbo...
GTGCGCACCTCGCCCAGCTTCAAATCCCCCCTGCCCCCCTTTACGAAAGGGGGAGTGGCTTGCAGGCTCCTCATAATCGACAGTACGGCAATGTCTTACTCCACCAAAATTGCGATTGATCCCCGTTTTTGAATGGAAAGGATTGGAACGTCTGGCCAAATCCGGCATCACCGTCGGTTGATCGGTCTTATCTTGGATACGCTTCTTGTTGCGTGATTAGTTCTCGTGGATCAAGCGAGGTTCCTTGGATGATTCCGCCGCCAATCACGCGATCCCCCTGATATAAGACAGCCGATTGCCCTGGGCTCACCGCTTGTTGAGGAAAATGAAACCGGATTAAAAGAGTGCCTGTCTCTTGCCAGATGCCGATAGCCGGTTCAGCTGGAGTGGCGTACCGTATTTTTACGTTGATAGGATGGTCAATCCCCAGAGCAAGAGGGTCGTAAATGTTCACGTCCGACAGAAGACATTCCTCACACGCCAAGCTCTCCTGGGGTCCCACCACAACGGTATTGGTTTCTGGAATCACTTTCTGAACGTACAGACGTTCCCCTGTGGCGATTCCCAATCCTCTCCGCTGTCCGGGTGTGTAAAAGGCTATACCCTGATGTTCACCAACCTGTTTTCCCTCAGTCGTCATAAAAGGGCCGGGATGGGAAGACTCCGGAGCGTGCGACTGGAGAAAAGTCCGGTAATCCCCTTTGGTCACAAAACAAATTTCCTGGCTTTCCTTTAATCCTTCGCTGGGTAATCCCATTGCTTCCGCCTTTTTCCAGACATCAGACTTTTGGAGAGTCCCTAAGGGAAAGAGCAGGTGAGGCAACCAAGAGGAAGGCAACCGATACAGAAAATATGATTGGTCCTTTTGGGAATCTTTGGCTCTTAGAAGAGAAGAGGAGCCATCAGAATTTTTGCCAATGTTGGCATAATGGCCAGTGGCGACATACTCAGCTCCCATAGACTTTGCCGCTTGATAGAGAGCAGCAAATTTCACCCGTTCGTTGCAGCGCACACAAGGATTGGGGGTCGTTCCAGTCAGGTATCCGCCAATAAAATCATCAATGACTCCTTTTTCAAAAGCGTCACGGCTCTGGATGATATGATGAGGTATCTTGAGGAGCTGCGCGACATGTTTCGCTAAGCCAACCTTGCAACAGCCACGTTCCTGCCAGCGCTTTGATATGGTGGTGTCATCTTCCGTTTCCCAAAGTTGGAGCGTCACCCCCTGAACATGATAGCCTTGTTCAACCAATAGCGCGGCCGCGACGGAGCTATCTACCCCACCACTCATCCCAAGAAGCACGGTAGGTTGAGTCATTTATGCTCCTTGAGCGAGGGCAGGCTCTTCAGAAGAAGGAAAACTGGATACCAACTCCCTTTCCTTAGGACGATGATGACCATTGTCGATCTCGGCCTGGATACCATTGGCCGCCTCACCAGGAACAATTCCCATGTCACACATTCCGCGAAAATGAACCCCTTCTTCCAGTGAAAAAGAAGGCGTACGCACATCTCCGATAAGAATGGCTGGCTTCAAAAGTTGGACTTGTTCGGAGGCCGTAATATTCCCTTCGACGCGTCCTCCACTCACAATGGTCCCTCCCACGATCGTCCCCTTAATAACCGCATGTTCTCCAATAATTAGGGTGTCATCCGTGGTGATTTCTCCCTCAAAATGACCATCGACACGAACCGTTCCCTCAAATTGGGCCTGTCCCTTAAAATCAACCCCTTTCCCAAGAAAGGTGTAATGATCATCCTCAAAAATGGTTTCCTTTTTGGGTTTCCCTTTTTCACCCCACATGTTTTTTCCCTCCGGTATTCCAAAAAGCCTGAGACGTTCCTCCCTTTGTATAACTTTCGCTTTGCACGCATTCACTCATGAATATGAATAAAGCAAGGGCCTGCCTTCTATTTCGGTTAACATTCATCCAATTTTAAGGACTTCCACAGGCAATGTATGAACAGGGCGATTTTTTTCATCCCCATGCTTCCGCATTTGGCACGTTCCATTAAACTGAGCCCCGTCATCGATGGAAAGAGACGGTGTTTGTACAGATCCTTCAAAGACAGCAGAAGCCAGCAGTTTTACTCTTTCCTTCGCGACAATATCTCCGGTGATATGACCTTGAGAGAGAACCGTTCCTGCTTCAATTTTTGTGGAAAGCACGGCCTTTTCACCGATGATTAAGGTTCCATCCGTAAAAATTTCCCCTTCCATTTGTCCATCAATTCGAACGCTTCCCTTGTAGCGGATCGTTCCTTTGAACGCGACATCCACTCCAACATACGCAATAATATCACTCGTTTCCAGCATAGTTTTGTCAGATTCGTTGTTGTTGACGGAATGGTTCGGCAACGGTGAAGATTGATTGTTATCTTTGGTGTTACTGATCCCAAACATTGGTTACCCCCTTTTTCCCCTCTGCCTTTTTCTTAACGAGGGACAATCGTTATAATAAGCAATATTTATTCCAAAATTATTCCGAGAATCCGATCACGGTCCTCATCGGAAAAAAAATGAATGGTCATGTGCCCACCTCGACGGCCATTTTTGATGGTTACCTTCGCACCTAATCGTTTTCTCAGTTGATCCTCAAGATTACGATACTCCCTTTTCGTTTTCTCAAACGGATGCCTGGATGCCGGTTTTTTCAATTCGGCAACCATGTGTTCGATCTGTCGAACAGACAGTTGGTCCTTGATAATTCGGCGGGCAACTATAATTTGAGTTTCCTGGTCAGGAAGACCAGCCACAACTTTCGCGTGCCCCAATGTAAACTGGCCTGACTCAATCAGACCTTGAATTTCCTTAGGAAGCGATGTCAACCGTAGGATATTGGCAACAGAAGACCGGTCTTTCCCTACAGATTGAGCGACCTCTTCCTGTGTAAACTTAAATTCTTTCATTAAACGGGAATAGGCATAGGCTTCTTCCATTGGATTCAAATTTTGCCTTTGAAGATTTTCCACTAAGGCAATGGCTATGGACTTTTCATCACTAGAAGATCTGATTAAGCCTGGAATCACGGAAAGCCCGGCAGTTTTTGCCGCTCTCCACCGGCGCTCACCGGCAATCAATTCATACATTCCATCCCCGGTGCGCCTCACTAATACCGGTTGCAATATCCCGTTTTCTTTAATAGAGGCCGTCAATTCATCCAATTCTGAGTCTTTGAATAGGATGCGGGGTTGGTAGCGATTGGGAACAATCTTCTCAATGGAAAGCATCTGAACCTCTTGCGCAGAGAGAGTCCCTTGTGATTTTCCAGCAGGAAGCAACGCTTGGAGTCCTTTACCGAGCGCTTTCTTTGCCATGACTCAAAAATTCCTTTGCCAGATTCTGGTAGGCTTTTGATCCAGAGGAAGACGCATTATACAATATCACCGGTTGTCCATAACTCGGGGCTTCCGCAAGGGAAATATTCCTGGGAATGGTTGTTTGAAAAACCTTTTCCTGGAAATAGCTTTGAATCTCTTCTTTGACTTGCCGGGCAAGATTAACCCGAGAATCAAACATCGTCAAGACAATTCCTTCTAATTCCAACCCGTGGTTAAAGGACTCCCTGACGCGGTCCACACTCCCTATCAATCGTCCCAGTCCTTCCATGGCATAATACTCACATTGCACGGGAATCAAAACAGATGAAGCCGCGACCAATGCATTAATCGTCAAAAGACCCAGGGCCGGTGGACAATCAATGATAATCCAATGATACTGGTGAGAAATTTCTCTGAGTGCCTCCTGTAAAATTTTCTCCCGTTCATCAAGACCAGCCAGCTCTATTTCAGCGCCGACCAACTCTGAATTTGAGGGGACAAGACAGAGACCCGCAACCCCGGTTAGCTGGACAGAAGCATGGTCTATTGTCCGACGAATGAGACAATCATAAATCGTGGATGGGGGCGATTCGCATCCCAATCCACTTGTAGTATTCGCCTGAGGATCAAGGTCTATCAGCAGAACAGATTGCTGAAAGAGAGCAATGGCGGCAGCCAGATTAATGGATGTCGTCGTTTTACCTACTCCACCTTTTTGGTTCGCCACGGCAATAATTTTGCCCAATTTTCCGCCTCATTGCCCCCTTGTCAAACGTGAATGGATTCCAGGATGACAAACATTCTCCTCCCAAATCCGAATGGCAGTTCATAATGGATTTAACTGACCACGTTCATTCCATCGCTATGCCCGCAACCTTCCATTGACCCTGTGCGATACAGCACGACTTTTCCACAATTATTAAGAAATGGCTTGGTGAATGGGAGAAATGATTCGAGTCGAAGAGCTTTGCTTATGACATAGTCAAATTTCCCGATCAATCCTTTTTCCCCGACCATCTCCTGAATACGTTTTGGAAGAATATCCACGCCCTCCAATCCTAGGGTACCAATAATATGGCGAAGGAATGCGACCTTTTTAAGTGTTGGTTCAACTAATGTCAGGTGTATATCCGGCCGGATAATTTTCAAGGGCAACCCTGGAAATCCTCCTCCACTCCCAACATCCAACACATATTTCCTGCTTCCATCAGAAAAAATTCTTTCACCGGCCAATGAATCAAGAAAAAGGGTTGTGATAATATCTTTAATGGAATGGAGTCCCGTTAAATTCATTCTTTGATTCCAGAGTAACAACTCCTTGAAATATAAATAAAATTGATCAATTTCTCCTTTTGTAAGAGTATGGCAAAGAGAGACGCTCCCGCTGACCAATAATTGCTTGATTTCACAATAATGTTCCACGTGGAACAAAATCAATGTATGAATTCACGCACACATACATCCATCAGTCTTAGGATCATACGGAATGGATGGTTTTCGTGTCATCGTTCATCACTGAGTTTTCTGATTTGATGGGCAGACGAGCGTTGTCCTTTCGACCATTTTTTCTGTCATTTCGACCAGCGGGAGAAATCCTTTCTTGCCGCAATCCAAAAGATCCCTCGCTCCGCTCGAGACATGGATTTCTCGCTCCGTTCGAAATGACAGAAGAGACACCCATCCTCCACAATCCTCCGATAACAACCATGAATTCTGTATGATCCCAGTCTTATCCATTGTTGAGAACACGAGTCCGAGTTGCAAGGGTCTTTGACTCTCGAGATCGACGATCCCTCGTCAGGGTCACCAATAGAAGGGAAATGGCAACCGGTGTCACTCCGGAAATTCTTGAGGCCTGACCAATCGAAGAAGGACGAACTTTTTGTAATTTTTCTGTCACTTCTTTTGAAAACCCCTTGACTTGATCGTAGCGGAAGTTAGGTGGGATTCTATGGGTTTCAAGCCTTTTAAATTTTTTTATATGTTCTTCCTGCCGATCAATATACCCCTCATATTTAATAGCTACTTCAACAGCCTCAATTTCTTCCGGAGCCTCTAATCCTTCATGCCCCGCAATTTTCATAAGGTGAGAATAGGTGACCTCTGGTCTTTTGAGAACTTGGGCTAAGGTCAGATTATTCCGTGAGACCTCTATGCCAAGCAAATCGGTGTCGCTATACATGGAATCTTTTTGCCCATGGTAAATGACTTGCTTGAGCCTGGCAATTTCTCTCTGGATATGTTCTTGCTTTCTTTGATGCCTCGCATAAACAGTTTCGTTGACGATTCCCAAGCGATGGCCAATGCCCATTAACCTTGCATCCGCATTATCCTGCCGGAGCAGCAACCGATGCTCGGCTCTTGACGTAAACATACGATAGGGCTCTCTTGTATCCTTTGTAATAAGATCGTCAATCAACACTCCGATATAGGCTTGGGATCGGTCTAGTATGAGAGGTGGCTGATTTTGAACAGACAGGGCCGCGTTGATTCCAGCCATAATCCCTTGGGCGGCGGCTTCTTCGTATCCGGATGTCCCATTAATCTGCCCAGCATGAAAAAGGCCTGTCACTAATTTTGTTTCAAGCGTTTCATGTAATTGTCTTGGCGGAAAATAATCGTATTCAATCGCATAACCGGGTCGGAGAAATGCCGCCTGCTCCAGGCCGGGGATGGTCTTCACAAACGCCTGTTGAACATCAATGGGCAAACTGGTCGATATTCCATTGGGATAGATTGAATTTCCATTTAAACACTCGGGTTCAAGGAAAATCTGATGCTGGTCCTTGTCACAAAAACGAACCACCTTATCTTCAATAGAAGGACAATATCGAGGCCCGGTTGCATCAATCACCCCTGAATACATTGGGGAACGGTCTAGGTTTTTTAAAATGATCTCATGTGTTTTGGTATTCGTGTACGTTAAATGGCAATGGATTTGGGGGTTGGAGATCGACTTGGTCCTCGATGAAAATGGTCGAGGTGGATTATCGCCTGGCTGAATACCCAGTTTCTCAAAGTGAATACTCTCTCGATCCAAGCGAGGAGGAGTGCCTGTTTTTAACCGACCTATTTCAAACCCAAAGTCTTTCATGCAATCCGAGAGATTTTCGGCGGACGGTTCTCCGGCACGACCACCCGGAAGATGATTCAGGCCAACATGAAGCAGCCCTCTTAAAAATGTTCCAGAGGTCAACACGATAGCCTGGGCAAACATAACATCTCCCCCATCAATGATCACACCACACACAGCACCATTCTTCGTCAAAATTTTGGTGACGATTCCTGATTGAATATCAAGACGAGGCTCCAGGGTCAGTGTTTTTTGCATGGTGATTCCATACACGTTCTTGTCGCATTGAACCCGTAGAGCCTGAACGGCTGGACCTTTTCTGGTATTCAGCATTCTAAATTGAATGCCTGCCCGGTCGGTATTGATACCCATTTCCCCACCTAAGGCATCAATTTCCTTGACAAGATGGCCCTTGGCAATCCCTCCAACTGCAGGATTACAGGGCATTTGGGCAATTTTCCCAATATCAATGGTGAGCATTATAACATGGCACCCCATGCGTGACGCAGCCAATGCCGCTTCACAGCCTGCATGTCCCCCTCCAACGACGATGACATCATACGTCTTGCTCATATCAATATGACCTCATGGAAACCCTATTTTCCAATACAAAATTCCTTAAAAATTCGATCCAAAACATCATCAGTACTCACCTCACCCGTTATTTCTCCCAGTGATTCAATGGCGGAACGGAGGTCAAGTGCAATACATTCCCCTGCCATTTTTTGTTCAACAGACGAGAGGCTCTTCCCTAAGGCTTCACGGGCTTGCTCCAATAAAATTTTATGTCGCAACTTGGTGATAAGGACTGAATCACTTGATTCGAGTTGCCCAACCTGACACATGTCATGGATCGCCCTTCGGAGATCATCCATTCCTTGGCCGGTTTTGGCTGAAAGTTTGACTATTTTCCTTGGTGGTAAACAGGAAGGATGCAAAGAGCCAAGGGTCAAAAGAGAGTCTAATTCCACCAAGGAAATTCTGAGGGGAAGGTCAACTTTATTGAGAATCACCACACATTTTTTTTGATCCTGCTCTTGAATCAGGCTTTTGTCTTGATCTGTTAGCTCCTCGGACCCATCAACGACAATGAACACCAAGTCAGCTAGCGCAACCATTTCTTTCGCACGACGAATACCTTCCTCTTCCAGGAGACCTTCGGGTGTTCGAAAACCTGCCGTATCGACCAATCGAAAAGGTATGCCCTCAACATTGATCCATTCCTCTATAATGTCCCTTGTTGTCCCAGGGATGGAAGAGACCATCGCTCGATCATGTTGAACCAACGCGTTGAGTAAACTGGATTTCCCAACATTTGGTCTTCCAATGATCGCCGCAAGGATACCTTCTCGAAGAATCCGACCTTCCTCAAAACGGTCCAGAAACCGTGAGATTTTTTGGAAGGTCGCGCGAAGAGTCGCTTCCATTTCATCCCATTCAAAACATTGAATATCTTCTTCAACGAAATCCATACCCGCTTCCAAGTGGGCGAGAGCCTTGATGAGTTCCTGACGAATATCTTCAACTCTCTTTGATAAACCGCCCCGGAGCTGCCCTTGAGCCACCTGGAGGCTTGTGACGGTCGTGGCCTGAATCGTATCTAAAACCGCTTCGGCCTGGGAAAGATCCATCCGCCCATTCAAAAAGGCTCGTTTGGTAAACTCTCCAGGCTCAGCCAGCCTAGCCCCCTCACTGGCTAACGCTTGACAAATTTCATGAACGACCAGGGATCCACCATGACAATGAATTTCCACCACATCCTCTCCTGTATAGGAATGAGGTGCCTTCATGGCCACCGCAAGTACTTCATCCAACAGCACGGTTCCCTTATTGCCTTGCGAGACTGTTGGCATGTCGCGATGACGAAAGACATCTCCAAGGCACAATTTATGACTTGGGATTTGATCTAAAGAACATCCAGACCGTAGGATCACGACCCTGGAGGCAATGGGAATCGCCTGCTCGCCACTCATCCGCACAACGCCAATCCCTCCTTCCCCGCGAGGGGTCGCCACGGCACATATCGTATCATCAAGCTGGCCCATGACTCCGTTCATGGATTTTAATGTTTCCGGCTCTCCTTCCGACTCTTTTCTCCGGCAGAACTCTTGTTTTTCCCACGCTCTTTTGGCTCTCCTACAACAGTATTAGTAATCCCTTCCTTTTGTGGTGAAGGAGCGCCAACCCGCTTAAATATATACCGATCCGTCACAAATTGCTGGGTAATAGTCAAAACATTATTGGTCAACCAATACAGGACCAATCCGGCTGGAAAGGTCACAAACAGGAAGGTCAAAAAGACCGGAAGCAATAACATCATTTTCGCTTGGGTTGGATCCATTGTGGTCGGCATAATTTTTTGTTGAACGACCATGGATACTCCCATCAGGATAGGGAGTATATAAAAAGGATCTTGAGCGGAAAGGTCTGTAATCCATAAAATAAAAGGAGCTTGCCGAAGGTCAATCGTCATATAGAGAATATTAAACAACGCGACAAACACCGGCATTTGGAGTACCATCGGCAAACATCCACCGACTGGATTTACCTTATGCTCTCTGTAGAGTTTCATGAGTTCTTTATTGAGCCGTTCTCGATCCTCCTTGTATTTTGTCTGGATCACCGCCACTTTCGGCTGAATTTCCTTCATGCCCTGCATGGACTTGTAGCTTTTATATTGGAGGGGAACAAACAGAAGTTTCACCCCACAGGTTAAAAGAATAATAGAAAGTCCATAATTATGTGTGTAGTCATGGAGAAACCGAAGGATGTAAAAAAGAGGTTTGGCGACGGCCTTAACAATGGCCCAACTTCCATACACAAACCATCCAAAATCAATCGTATCTTCCAGTCCAATATTGAAGCTCTTTAAAATATCAAATTGTTTAGGCCCCGCGTACAGTTGCAGGGAGTAGGTTTGATGCCCTTTTTCTGGAGGAAAACCTATACCAAGGGAGGCCACTCGTTCGGTTTCTGTCTTTACAAAGAGGCTCTCAGCACCTTTTGGAATGAGCACACTCATAAAATACTTGTCTTGGAGTGCAGCCCATCGGAGATCACCTGTCCGTCTCATTTCCGTTTCCGGTGTCTCTTTTTCAATGGTGTCCCCAAACATCCAGGCAGGTCCCAGAAACCCGATAAGCCGTTTCCCCCAATCGACGATTCCAAAATTTGTCCCCAACAAAACATCAAGACCTTGATGAAGACCTTGGCTGCTTATGACTATATCCACAACATAGGAATCATAATGAAACGTCAGTGATTTTTTAATCTCAATACCATTTTCCGCATTCGAATATGTCAAAATAACCTGATTCGTTTGATGCCTTTCATCGAGTATGGAGCCTTGTTGGTGAACGTCATAGAATGCATTCTGAAGAAGATCCGTGATGGCCGGATCCGGAACACGGACCGTCAAAGGGCCGGGGAAATGGCCATCGGAATACACAAGGTCAAGAGGAAGATTTCCCTCTTGGGAAGGGTCGAGATAGTTCTTTAACTCCCACTTCGTCAATTGCCCCCCTTGGTTCGTCAGGGTCGCATGATAAAGAGGGGTATCGATTTCAATAGATTGCTTGTGCCCATTGACTGTCTTGTTAGGGTCAGAACGTTGTGCCGGTTGTACGCTGGTTTCAGGAGTAGAAGAGGATTCAGGATGTGTTGTTTCCTGAGGATGCGGCTCAGAAAGACTTTCGGGTTGATCAAGGTAGGGCAATGGAGAAAAGGGGGTGAATCCAAACTCTTTCAAGAGAAAGTCGTACCCAAAAATAATTGCAAGGGAAAGGACCAAAAAAATAATGACTCTTTTTTCCATGAGCTATATTCTCACAACAATCAATGATTAGGAGGCCGCCATTACTTCATTTTGGCGTGTTAAGAGAGAGAAGAGATGCTGGTGGGAAAAAAATAACTCTCTAATGCGCGGGATGACTACACTATGTTTTTGGTACAGGATCGGACCCACCTGGATGAAAGGGATGACATTTTAAAATCCGCACAAAACCCAATCCTATTCCTTTCATGGTTCCATGCCGGTCTATGGCTTCATAGGTGTAGCAGGAACAGGTTGGATAAAACCGACAATGAGGACCAAGGAATGGAGAAATCCATCTCTGATAAAAAACAATGCCCTGTAATAGTAATGGTCGCACTTTACCTTATTGTTTGATCCCCAACCGCCATAAGCCGGTTTCTCTCAATTTCATTTTCCAGGCTTCTTTTAAGGTCTGATGGCGTGTGCGTAGGGCTAGAGATTTTGGATAAACAATAAGATGACACCCTTTTGGAATGTGCCATTGAGAGCATCGAGCTATTTCCCTAAAAATTCGTTTCGCTCGATTTCTTAACACAGCCGGCCCAAAACGCCGCCCGACAATAATCCCGATTCCAACATCATTCCACTGTCTGTTGAGGCAATAGACAAGGTCAAAACATGGGCTGCGAAATCGCTTCCCATATATTTTGACATATTCAAGATCCTTGGAATTTTTTAAAAATAGTTGATTGGATTTTTGTGGGGCCTCATTCATCCGAGACGGTCAGACGCGATCGTCCTTTCCTCCTTCGGCGAGCTATAATCTTCCGACCATTTTTTGTGCTCATTCGCTTCCGAAACCCATGGTCTCGCTTTCGTTTTAAATTAGATGGTTGCCGGTAAGTCATTGACATACAAAGTCACTCCTTTTTTCAAGTTCAGATCAAGTAAACCATTGTAAGGGGCTCATGAAGAAGAGTCAATTCATGTATTTTTCTTGTGTTAGCCCAACATGATAATTTCCGCTTTTAACAAAATAGAGTTTTCCTCTTTCATGTTTGTGAAGGAGGGACATGATGGAAGCGGAGCGACTGAGCATGAGCCAGAAGGAGCAGGATCGGTCGGAGGTCATCTGTCTGTAGGTTGAGGGGGATATCAAGCAGAAGCGGGGAGCCAGGCCCAGTGCGATCCCTCACGGCATGTTCCCAATGAATACCTCTGGTGGGTGATGATCGAACGGCTGGCTGCGAAAAGGGGAAAAAGGGTAGCGTCCCCTTTTTCCCAACAGATCCATGGTTGACCATAGCACTACTTACTATGTAAAATGAATTTATTATATTCAAATTACACGCCCATGGAGATCAGCCATTGCTGCGGCGACACTTAACACCCATTCTTGAAGCAGCGGCGCGTGACTACCCGGTGGTGACGTTGACCGGTCCGCGTCAATCCGGCAAAACGACACTTGTGCGCGCGGTCTTTCCGCAACACGCTTATATCTCGCTGGAAAATCCCGATCATCGTGAATTTGCTCTTGAAGATCCTCGTGGCTTCCTGGGGCAGTTTGAAACGGGTGTAATTCTTGATGAAGTTCAACGTTCACCTGATCTCTTTTCTTATATTCAGGGCATCGTGGACGAGGAAGACCAGGCGGGCCGCTTCGTTCTCACCGGCTCGCAAAACTTTTTATTACTTCAATCGATCAGTCAGACACTGGCCGGCCGGTGCGCCGTCTTCCATCTCCTCCCCTTGGGTCGATCGGAATTGGCCCAACAGCGACTTATGGACATCGAAAAAGTTGGCCAGCCCAGTCGCCGCGCCAGATCGGGTGACGAGGGTCTCTTCAACACGTTACTGGCGGGCGGGTACCCGCGCATTCATGACAAACAACTGGCTCCGCAAGGTTGGTTGGCCAACTACTATCAAACGTACCTGGAACGCGATGCCCGAGATGTCTTGAATATTGGCGATCTTGAGTCGCTGGGGCGTTTCATTCGTCTGTGCGCCGGACGCTGCGGGCAACTCCTTAACCTCTCGTCATTGGCGATGGATTGTGGAATCTCACATACCACCGCTCGCCGTTGGATGTCGGCGTTGGAAGCGAGCTTCCTGATCTACTTGCTGCGTCCACACCACCGCAATTTCAGCAAGCGGTTAATCAAGTCACCGAAGCTGTACTTTCTTGACTCAGGTTTGTTGTGTTACCTCCTAGGCATCCGTTCCCCTGATGACCTGCGGATCCACGCCAATCGTGGGGGCATCTTTGAATCGTGGGTCGTGTCGGAAGCATTGAAGGCGTATTACCACAAGGGTAAGGTCCCACGGCTCTATTTCTGGCGCGACGCGATTGGCCATGAAATCGACCTGTTGATTGATCGTGGTCAGCTATTGATACCCGTTGAAATCAAATCCGGCCAGACCATCAACGAGGACTTCTTTAAAGGCTTAAAATATTGGCGTACGTTGCCGGGTCAGACCGATTGTCCCGCAGCACTCGTCTATGGCGGAGACCAGTCGCACACGCGGCGGAAGATTGAAGTGATGTCATGGAGACTATGGGGTTGACCACCGGCGATGAATGGAAAAACATGATCGCAGGGAAGCGTTCGATATTTTTGTCTCTTGCAGAGCCAGGGCCAAAAAACCAACACGCAATTTCATGCAACAATCAACAACCAGAAATAGGCACATTGACAGGTCGAACAGGATGGATCCGCCTGCTCAAGCTCGCTTTCGTTCACCAAAAATATTTTCGAGAAAAGATCCTGAATAATTAAAATCGTGGGTTTCCCTGGTATTTTGACGGCAATACCTTCCGCAATTGTCGAAGTCCCATATTCAATAGAGACCCCTTCCAAGGCTTGAGTTAGGGACTGAAAACGTTCAATTTGGACTCCGACAATTTATTTGCTGAATCTTATCCCTTTTCCAGAAATCCAGTTTTCAAAGTGTTGTAAGCATGCTATAAGAAGGAACACCAATTGTCCATCATATTTTCCTCCATCGTCTTCATCTCTGAGAGAACAAATGATTCGTTGTATAAAGGGATTTAAAGATATTCTTCCGGAGGATCTTCCATCTTGGAGAGTAATTAAAAAAACAGCCCATAAGCTTGCCCAGTGTTATGGATATTCAGAAGTGATGATTCCCTTACTTGAATATACTGATCTTTTCACGAGAAGTATTGGGGGAGGCACGGATATCGTTGAAAAGGAAATGTATACCTTTCAGGATAAAGATGGATCGTTGATCACGCTTCGACCGGAAGGGACGGCCGGAGTTGTGAGATCATTTTTGGAGCATCGCTTATTCAACATCCCCAAAAACAAAAAACTGTATTATATCGGTCCTATGTTTCGCCATGAAAGACCGCAGGCTGGTCGATTGAGGCAATTTCATCAATTTGGAGTGGAAGCGTTTGATATAACAGATTCGTTGATAGATGTAGAGGTCATCGCGCTTCTTTGGAATTTTTTTTCTTTTTTAGAAATCCCTCAGCTCACTTTGGAAATAAACACTCTTGGGACTCAGGGAGATAGAAAGAGGTATATCCAGCAACTAAAAGATTTCCTTGTTCCTCATCTCCAACACCTTTGCGAAAATTGTCGCCGCCGGTACCAAACCAATCCCCTTAGGATTTTGGACTGTAAGGTTCCCACCTGTCGTTTAATTTTACAACACTCACCTCACCTCTGTGATGATCTCTCCCCTCTCTCAAGAGAGCATTTTCAGGGTGTTCTTGAAGGATTGACAACTCTGAACATCCCATTCACCCATAATCACTATTTGGTTCGTGGGCTGGATTATTACACAAGAACCACTTTTGAGGTCACGACTCCTGCATTGGGAGCACAAAGCACTCTTGGAGCCGGAGGACGATATGATGGTTTAATAGAATCGTTAGGGGGACAACCAACCCCCGCAATTGGATTTGCTGTCGGGCTTGAAAGAGTCGCGCTTCTTCTTCCCCCTTCTCTCATTCCACCTTCCGCACCTTTAATTTTTATGGCAGCATTTGGGAATCAAGGTCGCCAGGCTGGAATAAAAATAATAGATGAACTTAGGAAAAAAGGCTTAATTGTAGAAACCGACTACCAAGCCTCTACCTTAAGGGGTCACCTAAAAAAAGCTGATCGGCTTTCGGCTCTCATCACCATCATTTTAGGTGATAATGAAGTTCAAAAAGGATCCCTCATCTTACGGGACATGCAAACGAAGGAACAAAAGGAAATTCTTATTTCTCAGGTCTCCGATATCCTTATGAGTAGGATACAAAAGCTTTCTCTTCCAACCGAAATTTATTGACTCTTTTCTTTGCTTACTTTATAATTTTTCCTGATTTTTCAATAACTAATGAAACGTTGCTCACCCCTTCATCTCTCTAAATGAAAGACTACTTTCCCTCATCACCAATCTCTGATTTATGTCCCCCGCTATGTCATTCAATGTTGTTATTGTCATCCAAGAAAACCCGTTTAAAACTCACCGTCCCGTTGAAAGCCTTCGTATCGCATTAGGGCTCTCCACAGGTTTTCCATCATTAAAGATCATACTCTTAAATCATGCTCAAGCGCTCTTAGATGAGGAGATTGGGGATATTGTGGATGTGGAAATTTTAGAAAAATACTCACCCGTTATTCAAGAATTGAGCCTTCCATTCTTTATTTCACAAGACAAGCAAAAGGACCGTCGATTTGATCCCGCTTTTAACATTACTCCGGTCTCTCTAGAGAATATTCAAACCATAATACTCCAAGGGGACCGTGTTATGATATTTTAAATTGAATGGTCCATGGAACCTTACTCGCATATTTTAATTCTCTCAAAATATCCACAAGGAGAACTCAAGGATTTATTACATAATCACCCCCCGTGTTCTCTCATCATCTTAATTCAAGATGCGGTTTACCTTGACTATTTCCCAGGTGAATTTGTGTATGTACTTGATGAGGATTTGAAATACCGGGGTTTGACTTCATTATTTCCCACTATTTCATACATGAAAATGATACAAATCATAGTCAATGCCAAGAATATTGTTGTGCTATGAATTCACAGATTCTCCTACCTTCTTCTACTTTCTTTTTTCCCTTGAGAAGAAGACATAGTAAGAGTAGAAATAGGAGTAGTTATTGTTGATAATGGGGAAAAGTGTCTCTATGGTGTTAATTATCATTAAAAAACAA
>Ga0114931_10005755_pt1 | contig 15333 bp, 11 predicted proteins | sample 2SBtaG_FD_89579 | JGI IMG/M metagenome (GOLD analysis project Ga0114931, IMG submission 89579) | Deep subsurface microbial communities from Kolumbo volcano to uncover new lineages of life (NeLLi) - 2SBTROV14_V59a metaG | ecosystem: Environmental > Aquatic > Marine > Volcanic | place: Kolumbo...
CGCTCGGGACTCACCCTGACGCCTTGCGCCTCCAGATCATCCATTTCCTGAAGCAGCGAAAGCGGATCCATTACCACGCCGTTTCCAATCACGCAGGTTTTGCCTGGCCAGAGAATGCCGGAGGGAATCAGGTGAAGAATATATTCCTGGCCGTCGGAAATGACGGTGTGCCCGGCATTGTTGCCCCCCTGAGGGCGCACCACGACATCGGCGGACTCCGTTAGCAGATCCACAATTTTGCCTTTGCCTTCATCGCCCCACTGGGCACCGATTACGACTGTATTGGACATGGGTGTTTAAAAATGAATTCAAAGTTTCCAAAGAAAATTGGCGTCACCCGAATTCCCGGTCAGGAACGGAGAGAAGGGGTTAAACCGGATCAGGGGAAGGGGACAAGCATCATCATGATCGATCTTGGAATCCCGATCTAGCTTCCTTTCATCAGGGCAGTGGCGGCAACCAGACCCAGTGCGCTTATGATCGCGATGGCTCCGACAATCATCGCGATCTGACCCGTGGTGTCCTTCTTCACTACTTTTTCAATGGGAGACAGATCTTTGAAATCGGCCGGTCGGGCTGAAATTTCCGCGATGGCTCCCATGGGAGAAGGCCCCGCGTAATCTCCCACCTCGTCAGTGGAATCGTCCGCTTGCTCCGTGTCGGCCTCTTCAACCGATTCATAGTCCGCCTCCACCGTACCAAAAACAATTTTCATCCCGTTGGCCAGGGGAGCGTCCGCTCCAATGGCTGCCCCTTCGACGAAAGTTCCGTTGGTTGATTCGAGGTCGGACAGATTATAGCGTCCGTCAACTAAATCGAAAACCGCATGAGTTCCGGATATGGATGCGTGATCAATCACGATGTCATTGTCAGGAGCTCTGCCGACCGTAATCTGTTCACTGTCGTCTAAACTCAGCTTAATAGGATCTTGTTCTGGAACGAAAATGGTAATTTTTGCCATGGCTGGGCTGGGATTCTACAACGGTTCACCGTGAAAGATCAATCAGATTCGCAAATTCTTGAAAGAAATACGAGGCATCGTGGGGTCCGGGGGCTGCTTCGGGATGATATTGAACCGAAAACACGGGATAATCCCGATGCCGCATTCCCTCCACCGTGTCGTCGTTCAAGTTCACATGGGTCACCTCCACATGCCCGGGAAGCGAGTCACGGTCAACCGCAAAACCATGATTCTGGGACGTGATTGCAATTTTTCCGTTCCGCAAATCCTGGACCGGATGATTTCCGCCGCGGTGCCCGAATTTGAGCTTAAAGGTTTTCCCTCCGAAGGCATGGGCCAGGATCTGGTGTCCCAGACAGATCCCGAACACCGGTTTCTTTTGGATGATTTCCTCAATTTCGCCGTGAATGTATCCCAATGCCGCCGGGTCTCCCGGTCCGTTGGACAGGAAAACTCCGTCGGGATTGCGAGCCAGAACTTCGGCCGCCGGGGTGCGGGAATTGACCACTTCCACCCTGAAACCGGAACGTCTCAAACTGCGCAGGATATTTTTTTTGATTCCAAAATCGTAGGCCGCGATTGCATATTTTGCATCAGGCAGCGGGCGATAGAGCTCGCCGTCTTCCTCCTCCAGTGGTTCAACTACGGAGGGGTTGACCACGGTCCACTCCCGACTCAGGGTATCATCGGGATCCCAGTGATAATTTTCTGGTGTGGTCACTTCTTTGACAAAATCGGATCCCTCCATGGGCGCTGATTCCCGGGCTTTGGCGACAGCGGCATCCCCGTCAAGGGAGCCGTCGGTGCACAAGGTAGATCGCATGGCCCCGCTGACACGAAGCCTCTTGGTCAGGGCGCGAGTATCGATTCCCTCGATTCCGGGAACCCCTGCGTCCTTCAGATATTCGTCCAGCGACCTTTCTGATCGCCAGTTGCTGGGAACCTCACACAACTCCTCAATGACAAATCCCCGCGAGTGAATTTCGCCACTTTCTGCATCCACCTCACTGACGCCATAGTTCCCAATCAGGGGATAGGTCATCGCGACGATTTGTCCCCGGTAGGATGGGTCGGTCAGGATCTCCTGATACCCCGTCATGGATGTATTGAAGCAGGCCTCCCCGCTCGCAATGCCGAATGCCCCGAAGGCGGTTCCTTCGAAAACCGTCCCATCTTCGAGCGCCAGAATTGCCTGATTACCTGTTCCCATTGAAAATTGTGCCCCGCCCCCGGTTTTACCGACTGAACCCTGTTCGGTCAGCGACTCAACAGGGTTGGATCTTGTTGCGGACACGGAAACATCGGACCCGTGAGAATGCCAGAAAAACGGGCGGTTTCAACTGCTTTTCAAAGCTCTGTATACGAAGCTCTGAAGATCCCCCGGAACCCGTCCGCCAGCCGGGACGACTACTTCTTTTCGAGCAGGGGATCACCCTGCTGTTTTCGCCAGGTCGTCAGCTCCTTCTCCAGACTGTTCTCGATATCGGAATATTCAATTTGACCGTCCAGATCATGTAACTCGTTGGGGTCCAGTTTGACGTTGAAAAGCTGCCGTTTATCCAGCTCGGGATAGTAGATCAGTTTCCACCCGTCGTCCCGCCGGATCATCCGCTGGGTTTGGGTGAAAAATCCGAAAATGGATTTGTGCTGTTGCTCCTTTTCCCCTTTCAACACGTCGGCAAATCCTTCGGCACTTACTTTTGCCGGAATGAGAATGCCACTCAATTGGCAGGTGGTTGGATAAATCTCTCTCAGATAAACCTGTGCGTCGGTTCTGGAGCCCGCCTCTATGCCCGGTCCCGCAATGATCAGGGGGACATTGATGGTGTGCTCGTACATGTTCTGCTTTCCTCTCAGACCGTGACTGCCCACAGCCATCCCGTGGTCACTGGAGTAGATGATGTAGGTGTTGTCCAATTCTCCCGTCTTTTCCAATGCGTCAAGAATCCGGCCCACTTGCCGATCCAGGTCAGCCACCACTGAATAGTAGACCCGCAACAGATCACGCACGGCGGCCTTCGTCCTGGGCCAGGCCAGGAGAGCTTCGTCACGACCCCCAAAGTTTCCGTGGTCAAACGGGTGAATGGGAAGGTAATTTTTTGGCGGAACCATATCTTCGCATGGTATTTTCCCTCCTGACCGCTCGGTATGAAAAGTGGATCGTGCGGGGCGGTGAAGCTCACCGACAAGAAAAAGGGAGTTCCGGGAATCCGATCTTTCCGCAGTAATTCGATGGCTGCATCCGCAAAGAGGGAGGAAATATCCGGAGTCAGTCCGACTCCCTTTTCCGGGAATTTCCTGCCATCCACGGGATCCTGAAACACCCAGCCCCGATACCCGGTGATCGGGAATCCCTTCCAATCCTTCTGATCTTTCCACCACTTGCCGCCTCCTCCCTTGAAAAAGCCCCTGGTTTTCTGAAATCCCCGATCCAGGACGCTTCCGGGCGTGTGCCATTTTCCGACGAAGAAGGTCTGGTATCCCGATTTCGCCAGAGTAGCCGGCCACCAGGTCAATCGATCTTCCCGGAGTTTGCCGCCACCCGGTCCTCCATAATATCCGTTCTCCCATCCGTGAGTTCCGGTGAGAATTTCGGCACGGCTCACATGGCAGATGGGACAAGAGCAGGTGGCGCGGGAAAAACTCATTCCCCGGGCCACCAATGAATCAAGATTCGGAGTGGAAATACGTGAATTGCCAAAAGCGGACAGGGTATCGGCCCGCTGATCGTCCGCCAGAAGGAAAACGAAGTTCGGTTTTCGGTCTTCAGCCCTTGCCTTCGCCAAACCGCAACTCACGGCCAGCAGGATGACAGCCAGTCTGCAATAGCGATCCAACGAATACATGTGGCTACCTTAAGGACAGAAGCGGAGCCCGTCACTCGCGCAAATGCGGTCATTTCTGGCCCGGATGGGCAGATCGATAGTTGCATCGAAGCTTGACCTCCTGGCGGAGTTTGGACAGTATTCAGCCATGACGAAGCGGAAACGAGCACTGTTCACATGGACCGTCGCTGCGGTGATGGTGGTCCTTCTGATCCTGTTTTTCAATCGAAGCAGGGAACCGTTTTCCTATCTGGGACAAAAGGTCAAAGATCTGGGAGGCGACAAAGACCGGATAGAGGCATTTGTGAGGGATGAAATCAAGTTTGAAGATTATCAGGGGGATTTTCGCGGTGCTCTGGGAACTCTGTGGGGAGGGTCCGGCAATGAGCTGGATCAGGCGATTCTTTTGCAGGCACTGCTGAGTCGCGCTGAAGTGGACTCAAAAATAATGACCTGGAATGGACGGTACTGGGTCAGGGAGTCGGGGACCGGAAATGACATATTTCCCGCGGGACAAGCTCTCTCTGAAACCAGCGGGAAGGAGACTGAATTTGTTCCGGACAATCATTTCACCATCGAACTGATTTCCGATCCAGGAAGCGGGAGCAAGCCGCTTTCATTCTCTGGGAGAGTGCCGCAATTCCTGAGGCGACCGCTTCGAATCTCGATTGTGGGGAAGGAGGCGAAACTTCTTCAGAGAGAGACAGAACCGCTCCTTTCCCTGCCTGTGGGCAAGGCGAAGCGTTTGATTTGCCGGATCACCTTCCATCTTGCCGGGGGTGCATCGAAAACCGTCCGCCGGGAGATCTTTCGCTCCTCCACCGTCGGGCCTCCTTCGGACAGTGAGCATTTTATCACCTTCGCACCCTGTCGCTTGCCCGAGTGGGTTTACCAAAAGCAAACGGAACTGCTCAGAGCGGATCTCGGGTCGGAAGAAGAAATGGAGAGAGCTTACGAATTGACCATGGCACACTGGTACCGGTCCGACCTTGCCCTGGCAGATTTGCGTAAATATTTTTCCACAACTGCATTCTGCGTTGTGCCGAGGATTTTAATTGGATCTGTCTATAAAGCCGACGAAGACAAAAGTGCCGCTGGATACGCGCTCGACCTGCGTTTGAACGGTGTATTTGTCGATGGCGCGGAGGAGACCAGGAGTTATTTCAACATTACCAGATCAGCTCTTGAGGCGGAGTTGGAAGCCAAGGTGATGGAGGAGGCGTTCGACATGCCCGTAAAATCCGGGTTGGAAGTGTTTTTGAACCACATGAATTTCGTCTCTCCATCCAGCGCAAAACGGGTTTCCGATTACCGGGAAATGTTTATTTCGTTTCTGAAAGATTCGGTATCGGGAGAGAGGCTGCACATTTCCCTGAAAGGAAAAGATCAATGGCTGGAATTGACGCATTCAAAAAAGGGAAATGCGCTTGAGGTGAAACTCAGCCGTGAACTGGAACGAACCCGGCGCAAAGTAAGGAATCTGCCATGGAACCAGTTGGGAGGCGAATCGTCGGTTGGTGCTGAGGGATTTGAAGAACTCGCCTGGGAGTTGGAGTCCCTCCTGGGCTCTGCCAGTGACGAGGGGGTGGATTATGTTCCCGAAGTTGAAATTCTGGAGGGAAAAGAATTGGTGATCACTCCGAACGTAAGGAAATTTACTTATCGGACAGACAAAGAAACCGGCGACAGAACCGTTTCGTTTGAAACTCAGTTCCGACAATTCGGAAAGGACGGAAGCTATTCTTACGAGGTGGTTGACCATTGGGACGAGATAAAAAAACAGCCCCAGTTGCTACAGAGGAATTATACCGTATCGGCGGACTGCGCGGAATCCGGTAAGGGTGTTTCCACTTGGCATAACCAGTCCGCATTGGATCAGTACGGCTGCAACGCGGTCGCCTTCAGCCGGAAAATGTATTCGGAATTAAAAAATCAGGGATGGACGGAAGTCATCGGCTATGGCCGTGGTATGAAGCCGATCGATCCGATGAAATTCTACCTGATTGAAAAAGCTCGAAGAAAATACCGAGTCAACAACCAGGAAATACCCCTGAGCATTCTCAAGGTTGGAGGCGGTTTTTCAAAAGATCACTTGAAGCGCCCCAGGAGTTTTGACGCCGTGGAATTGATCAAAGACCCCTCGCCGGAATACTCAGGCACGATGAATGAATATACCATTTTGGACAATGAAGCCCTTCCGCTGGTACTCGGAGGTGATGAAAACTTTCAGACGAAAATTCCGGGAAGAGTTGTGTCAGATCTCGATGGAGCCGGAATACATGGTGCTAAGATTGAAGTTCTGGGCACAAACTCGGTCAATCTCTCCTGGCCGACGGGAATCTTTGTGCTTCCCATCATTCAGAAGCCTTTTGATGAATTCAAAGTCAGGGTGACGCATCCTGACTTCGAGCCTTGGGAAGAGCTCATCGATTTCAGGAAAATGGAGTCGTTTGAAAAACTGGCAAACATCACTTTGAAACCTATGGTGCGGGATGATGCCTTTGTCTGGGTGGCGGCGGCAAATCTCGATAGCGATCTTGACAAGGTCAAGAACCCGACCACGCGTGATCTGGTCAAAATGGAACTGGAGGACAATTCCTCTCTCCTCGCGTTGGTTCCCGCGGGAGAAGTGCCATTCGGGATGTCCTCACGGGAGCAGGCCTGGGTTCTTTTTGACAGAGAAAATTACCAGATGACATTTGTTACCTCCGAGGGGCTTCACGGAGTGGTCGGAAGCGCGGGTCGTGCCGCGCGGAAGTCCCAGACAACCGCGCTGAGTGCCTACTCGGGTTACGTTTCTTCCTGGTATGTTTACTCCGCGGGAAGGTTGGAAGCACTCAGCAATGAAATGGAAGGCGCCTCCTATTCCGATCTTGGTCATGGCCACGCCATCGCGTTCGCCAGGAAATTTCTGGAGGGCATGCTGCAACGGATGGACAACCTGCTCGTACAACAAGGGGGCCTGAACAGCGATGCCTACAAGGCCGGCTTTCTGAAAGGGCTCGAGTTTTTCGAGTCCCATCCCGGATACAGCGGGAAATAGCCGAGATCTGTATCCAGATCTCTCCGATATTCCATTCATTTCGCCGGAGTTTTCTGGATTCTGGTATAATTGAATTCGCCAGGCTTACCTTGCGCGCAATAGGTTCGTGTCAGGCCCGTTGTTTCGCGGTAAAGGGTATGCGTTCTTTTTAAATATGGAGTTTATTGTTCGTGTGCTGGCAATAACCCCATTCCGCCACTGAAGGTTGCCTGATTTGCCCGCTTCGGTACATTTTTTTCTGCTTCGAGGAAATACAACGCAATTTGTGATTGCCTTTCCACCGGCCAGCTTGTTTGCTTGCCAGTCATTGAACTTCTTCATGTCCGAGGAAAAAGCGTCCAAAAAAACAGAAATTGCGAGCCGTATGTTCAGTACGGTTTGTTTGTGGTCCGTTACCTTTGCTGCGTTCTGGTTTGCCAATAAGGTCATTTTTTGCGGGCTGATGCTGGCCGTGGTTGTTCCCGGCCTGATCGAATATTTTGGGCTCTTTCACGACAAGGGTTTTCTGCGGTATCGATGGCAGACAATTTTGGTGTCCATTCTCTATATCCTTCTTCTGTTTGCCCCGCTGTGGGGACTTCATTTTCCTCTTCATGGGCAACTGGATGCCCTGATGCTCGGGTTGCTGCTGCTGCTGCTTGTGGTGTCGAGACTGCCATTCCCGCTTGAGGGTCGGGCGACGTTTTTTGAGATTGCAGCCGCTCTCTACGGATTTATCTACATTGTGGTGTTGGCCGGCTTTGCCGCAAAAATGCTGCTACTGCCACTGGTGGATCGGCAGGGAAATAATTCTGCTCATTTCTATGTGTTGTTCTTCATCGCGGTTGCCAAGCTCACCGACACGGGCGCTTACCTGGTGGGATCCCTGATTGGAAAGAACAAAATGATTCCACACATCAGTCCGGCGAAGACCTGGCAGGGATTTGGCGGAGCCATTCTTTTCGCTTTGCTGGCTTCTTTTGGGTGCTGGTTCCTGATGGGTGAAAAAATTCCATTGATCACACCGGTTCACGCTGTCGTATTGGCGGTATTGCTGGCCCTCGTTGCCGTGGTCGGTGACCTCGCCGAATCCATTATCAAGCGTAGTCTCGAAGCGAAAGACAGCGGTCATGTCATGCCGGGGATTGGTGGAATACTGGACTTGATTGACTCCATTCTACTGACTGCTCCGGTTTTTTATTTCTATCTACTCTTTCTCATTCGGTAGGACAGATGCCTTCGATCTCCACACGTCCCAAAAGAGTCGTGGTTCTCGGCTCAACGGGTTCCATCGGTGTCAGCAGCCTGAAAGTGGCTCGGGACATTCCGGAGAGGATGAAAATCGTCGGGCTGGCCGCAAACAACAGCGTTGACCTGCTGGTGGAACAGATCGCTGAATTCTCCGTTCAACAGGGTTGTCTCTACGACCCGACAGCGTTGGGTCGGCTCCGGGAAAGGGTGGATGATTCAGTTGAGCTTTTCGCAGGTGAGGAGGGGCTCGTCGAACTGGCCACCCTCCCGGAAGCCGACATGGTGCTCATCGCCATCGTCGGTGTAGCCGGTCTCAGGCCCGCTCTGGCCGCTATTGAAGCGGGAAAGGACATTGCCGTGGCCAGTAAGGAAATTCTAGTGGCCGCCGGGGAAATTATCATGACCGCCGCCCGGAGAAAGGGGGTCCACGTTCTCCCTGTCGATTCGGAGCACAACGCCATTTTTCAATGCCTGGACCAGCGCGATTCGGGAGAAGTTTCCCGCTTGATCGTGACGGCTTCGGGCGGCCCATTCAGGCAGACGAAGCCCGCGGATCTGGCTTCGGTCACGGTGGAACAGGCTTTACAGCATCCCACCTGGGAAATGGGGCGGAAAATCACGATCGACTCCGCCACTCTTTTCAATAAGGGACTGGAAATGATTGAGGCCCGTTGGCTTTTCGATATCGAGATGTCGCGAGTCGATGTGATCGTGCATCCCCAGAGCATCATTCACAGCATGGTGGAATTTATCGACGGATCGGTCCTCGCCCAACTGAGTGTCACGGATATGTGCTTTCCCATTCAATACGCCGTAACCTGGCCGGAACGGGTCCCCAATTGTCTTGCTCCACTGAACTTTTCCGAGCTGGCGCGTCTTGACTTTGAAGAACCGCGATGGGATGACTTTCCAGCCTTGCGACTGGCTAGGAAAGCCGGTGAAACGGGCGGAACCCTGCCGGTTGTCCTGAACGCAGCCAACGAGGTGGCAGTGGAGTCATTTCTGAACGGGAACCTCAGTTTCCCCGGTATTTGGGAGACCGTGGCAGAGACGATGTCCCGTCACGAATTGGTTGAGCATCCCTCCCTGGAGCAGGTTATCGCCGCGGATCATTGGAGCCGGGAGGCGGCAGCGGAATGCATCGAATCATGAAAGAAACAGATAGAGTTTGGGTTGGATTTGATCTGGGCGGCACCAAAATGCTGGCCAAGGTGTTTGACGATACCTTTCAGACACTGGGCCAGTCCAAGCTGAAAACCGAGGGACATCGCGGGATGAAATCCGGATTGAAACGCATGGTATCGGTGATCGAAAAAGCCCTCCATGAGGCCGGGGCCACCGCTGAGCAAATCGCCGGAATCGGAGTGGGATGTCCCGGACCGGTCAATCCGGAAAACGGCCAAATCGTGGAGGCGCCCAATCTGGGCTGGAAGAATGTTCCCGTGGGAAATCACCTGAGCGCGGCATTCGACCGTCCCACTGTAATTTGCAATGATGTGGATGCCGGGGTCTATGCCGAATACGAAGCCGGAGCTGCAAAAGGAGCGGCCTGCGCGGTGGGGATCTTCCCCGGAACCGGAATTGGAGCCGGGGCGGTGATCAATGGACGGCTTCTGCAGGGCGCCCATCTTTCGTGCATGGAATTGGGACACATTCCTCTTTTCCCCGAAACTTCCGGCAAAGGTCAGAATGGAACGACCCTGGAGACGGAGTGTTCCCGATTGAAAATTGCGTCCGATTCCGCACGTGCCGCCTACCGGGGGCTGGCGCCCCATCTTTTGAGAACCTGCGGAACGGACATCGCAAACATTACCAGTGGCAAACTGGCGAAGTCGATCGCCGCTGGCGATCAGGCGATTGAGGAGATTGTCAAACGTGCTGCCGTTCTGTTGGGGTGCGGAGTTGCCACAGTGGTGCATCTCCTTTCTCCGGACCGGGTTGTGCTGGGAGGTGGCCTGGTTGAGGCAATGCCGGAATTGTTTCTGAAGACCGTGGGGCAGGCGGCCCGCAGAAGGGTGCTGGGACCCTATAAAAAGAGTTTCACCATGGTTGCCGCCCAACTGGAAGATGATGCCGGGGTCATGGGTGCCGCTGCCTGGGCGCGGAAGAAGATGGAAGGTTCGCTTTCATGGTGATAGAGGCGGAATCGACCGGTTCATTCCAAAAGCGAAGGGAAATTTGGGCCAAACCCCCGTTTTCCGCAGTCAATCAGTGTAAGTCCGACAGACTCCTGGGGAATGGGATCCAATCCGGAACCTGAATCAGGAACAGGAAGTGCCGCAGGAATCTTCCTCAACGGATTCCCGGTTCGTGAACCGCATGAATTCCCGTTGAAACAGTAGTGGAACATCGCCGGTCGAGCCGTTTCGGTTTTTTGCAATTATCAGAGATGCCTCGCCCATGCCATCCTCGTATTCGTTTTCGTATTCATCCCCGGCATAGACTGCCTCTCTGACGAGTAGTCCTACGATATCAGCATCTTCTTCGATCGCGCTCGAATCTTTCAGATCACTGATACGGGGCCTGCCTCTACGTTGATCGACCTGTCTGCCCAATTGAGAAAGAACAATGACAGGAATGTTCAACTCTCTCGCCGTCAGCTTGATCGCGCCGGAGATTTCCGTCATCTGCATTGACCGCAATCCACTTTCCCGGAAATGCGAAGCTCTTAGTTGCTGGAGATAATCAATCACGATGTACTGGATGTCGTGTTCCTGCTTGAGCTTTGCCGCTCTCTCGCTGAAATCGTCAATCGTCAGACATGGGGTGTCATCAATCCAGATCGGTGATTCCGCAATTTCGGCGGCCTCCTTCATCAGGATAGAAAATTCGCTTTTTCTGATCAGGCCACTTCTCGACCTCGATAACTCAATCTTAGCCCGGGAACAAATCATTCGCTGAACGAGTTGGTTGGATGACAAATCAAGGCTGAAAAAGGCGCCAGGTGCGGGCCTGTCTTTGCCGATGCTCATATGCTCGACCAGATTCATGGCCAGCGAGCTTTTCCCCATCGAGGGCCGGGAAGCGATCACGAATACTTCTCCACCCCGAAGGCCGTTGGTCAGTTTGTCCAGTCCGGTGAACCCGGTCATCAGTCCCCTGAGAGATGGGTCGCTGAGGATTGCGTCCATCGAGTCGATCACTGAAAGCACGCTCGTTTTAATGATTGCCGGACCTCGGTAATGAGTAGCCGTGTTGTCTGGATCGATATCAGGGCTTGCTGAATCAGTCATGCTGATACGGTCGATTTTCGCCAAAAATGAGCTTTTAGAATAATCTTCAGGATCGAATCAGCAACAGATATTCAAAGAAACTCAACTTTCCCGCTATTTATAGTGGCCACAAAAATTTCTCCGTCCAGGCGATGCCTTTGGCAGGCGGGAAGAACTGACTGGAAATGGTTGTTTCAAGGAATCTTGTTCGAACCGTCGGTCCGGTCGGGTTGGAGCGGCGGGGATCTTGGTCCGATGCCCGTCGCCTGGTGATTCATTTTCCCGTTCAAAAAATCAACCGACAAGTGTAACCGTTTCCAGAGATGGCGCGTCTTGCGTAGGACATGCTTGATCACTCGACACTCCCGCCCACCGTCAGCGTGCAGGAATCCGTCCCCTCACTGGCATCGGTCTCTCCACCGGAACAGAAAAAAAAGCACCGTCTCCGGCGCGTTTGGCGGGGGTTTTGGTCCCTGGTGGACTGGCTGATGGGGGCGGCGGTGCTGATTGTCGGGCTGGCGATTTTGGCGGTGATTCCGGTGCTCAATTTTCTCAGCCTCGGATACCTCATCGAAGTGAGTGGCCGGATTGCCCGGACCGGAAAGATGCGCGCAGGATTTATCGGGATTCGGAAAGCCTCCGCCGTTGGCAGTCTGGTTGCGGGTACATGGCTGGTATTATTGCCGGTGCGGTTGGTGTCCGGGATGTGGAAGGATGCGGAATTGATTGATCAGGGAAGCCCAACGGCGAAAGGCTGGTATATTTTTCTCATCATGATTACCGTGCTCGCCGCGATTCATATAGCCTGGGCAGCGATTCGGGGCGGGCGGTTGCGACATTTTCTCTGGCCCGCGCCGATTCAATTTTTCCGATGGATGGGGCAGGATGGCAAGTTCACTCAGGTGAGAAACTCTGTCCTCAACTATATCAAGGCCCTTGGTTTGCCCTATTATCTGTGGCTCGGTTTTCGGGGATTTGTGGGGGCCGTAATCTGGCTGGCTGTTCCGGTGCTGATTCTCTTTGGCGGGGCCCAGATCGCCAGCACTCCCCTGGCGGCGATTGTCAATCTGATCGGCGCGGGTTTTCTCATGATCGCAGTGAGCTATCTCCCGTTCATGCAGGCGCACTTCGCGAACGAAGGCCAATTCCGGGCGCTGTTTCAGGTGAAAAAAGTCCGCGATGTCTTTCGCCGGGCCCCCATAGCGTTCTGGCTTTCGCTTTTCGCGACGCTGCTTTTCGCTCTGCCGCTTTACATTTTGAAAATCGAATTGCCGCCGCAGGATCTGGCCTGGATCCCCAGCGTTGTTTTTGTTGTTTTTATTTTTCCGGCCCGCCTGCTGGTCGGCTGGGCATTTTCCCGGGGGCTCAGGCGCGAGAAAAAGGGTCACTGGATTTTCCGCTATGCCAGTCGATTCGCTATGGCGCCAATCGTCGGAGCGTATGCCTTTATCGTTTGGCTCACCCAATACCTGACCTTCAACGGGACGTGGAGTCTGCTGGAGCAACACGCCTTTCTGGTACCGGCCCCGATGTTGGGACTTTGAGACTCCTGCGCCGCCTTCCGATCTCATTGGAGAAACTTGTAACCACCATTTCATTCCTGCCGTCTATCCCCGCAAATGTCCGTTTCACCTCCACCTCTACCTCTCAGAATCCGACTTCGTGCCGCATTGAAAAATTTGCTTTTCATTGGCTTGCTCGCGGGCGGTATTGGTTATGGAATCCTGCGGCTTTGGGAACCGGAGCCGACTCCCTCAGTCCGAATTCCAAAGGATGACGTGTTGGCCGTGGCTGAAAACATTGATGCAAAATTTGCGGACAATTGGGCGGAAAAAAATCTGACGCCGATTGGTAGAGCGGATGATTTAACCGTGATGCGGCGGATAGGACTCGCTCTGACCGGATCAGTTCCGTCGCTGGAAGAGATCAGGCATTTTGAAAAGCAAAAGCAGGATAAAAAAATCGAATGGTGGACCAATCGTCTCTTTGATGATCGCCGCACTTCGGCCTACCTCGCGGAACGTTTTGCCAGGACTTATGTTGGAGTTGAGGTCGGACCCTTCATCATTTATCGCCGCTACCGGATGGTGAGCTGGCTGAATGATCAGTTTTTTGAAAACCGACCCTACGACCAATTGGTGCGGGATTTGATCGCTGCCAAGGGGATTTGGACGACTCATCCGGAAGCGAATTTCCTGACAGTCACCGTGAAGCAGAATGATGACAAAAAAAATCTTCCCGACCCGGTGAAACTCGCCGCGCGCACCTACCGGGCCTTTCTGGGCATCCGGATCGACTGCATGCAATGTCACGACGACATGTTTGGCGATCGCTGGAAACAGAAAGATTTCCATCAGCTGGCAGCCTTTTTCAGCCAATCGAAACTGGGGATGAACGGAATTCAGGAAGATCCAAAACAGGGTTACCAAGTGCGATATCGCGGCAAAACAAAAGCCGTCCCGGTCAAGCCGGTCGTACCGTTTCGACCGGATCTCCTTCCGAAAAACGGCGGGCTCCGGGAGCGTTTGGCAAAATGGGTGACCAACAAAGAAAACGAGGCCTTTTCCCGTGCAACGGTCAACCGGGTGTGGGCGCTGCTGTTCAATCAACCGCTTGTTGATCCGGTCGATAACATTCCCCTCGAAGGACCGTATCCGCCCGGGCTGGAGATTCTCGCGACTGATTTTTCGGAGCACCAATACGACCTGCAACGCCTCATCCGAATCATCGTGCAAACCCGGGTTTTCCAGATGGCGAGCGCTTCTCCCCATCCGGAAACCAATCCGGTAACAGAACTCCACGAGAAAAGTTGGGCCGCGTTTCCCACGACCCGCCTGCGCCCCGAGCAGGTGGCCGGAAGTATCATTCAATCTGCCGATCTGTCACCAATCGACGCCGATTCACACATTATCAAACGCGTCCAGCGATGGTTTCAGACCGGTGGTTTTGTGAAGCGATTCGGCGATTTGGGAGAAGATGAATTCGGTCAGCAAGCAGGGACTTTGACTCAACGATTATTGCTGATGAATGGGGAGCTGATCAAATCCCGGACCAAAGAGAATCCCTTCATGAACGCGTCAACCCGAATCGGAAGCCTGACAAAAGACCACGGAAAAGCAGTCGAGACAGCTTACCTCACCGTGTTGACTCGTCGTCCGGGAGAGGAAGAACGCGCTCAGTTTACTGATTTGTTAAATGAAAAGCATGGTGGCGACCGATCACGAGCCATGCAGGATATTTACTGGACCCTGTTGAATTCAACCGAGTTTTCGTGGAATCACTGACACCCCGTTTTCCGAAGCAACAGCACAAAGCAACAGGGTCAGGCCACTGACCTGACCCTCTTGCCTCGTGACGGCAAAAATACCTGAAATGAACATGACTATCGAACCTTACGAATGCGGCGGCGCGGACCATTTTTCGCGACGGACTTTATTGAAAGCCGCCGGACTTTCGGGAATGTCCTGGCTGACGTCGATGGCTGAAATTCTGGCGACGGAAGCGGACGCAGCGAAAGATAAATTCAAACCCGCCAAATCAATCATTCTTCTCTGGATGAATGGAGGGCCGAGCCAAATCGATACATTTGATCCGCATCCGGGATCGAAAATCGCGGCGGATACCAAGGCGATTGAATCCGCCGTGAAGGGAACTTTCGTGAACGAGAACTTCGAGCAAACGGCGGAACTGATGGAAGACATTTCCATTGTCCGCTCCGTCATGAGTAAAGAGGGCGATCATGAGCGGGCCAATTACAACATGAAAACCGGCTTCCGTCCGGTACCGGGATTGACCCATCCGTCGCTCGGGTCGGTGATCTGTCATGAATTGCCAAACAGCCATCTGGATATCCCGGCACACGTATCGATCATGCCTGGGAATTTTCCGTCGCGGGGCGGTTATCTCGGAGCAAACTTTGATCCCTTCCAAATGGGTGACCCGACCAATCCGGTGCCGGATGTGAACGCATTTGGTTATGAGAACGGCAGAAAAAGCGGATGAAAAGTCTGTCAGTGGTGGAGAAATCGTTCCTCAAAGGCCGGGTGAAAAATTTCGAGAAAG
>Ga0114931_10005756_pt1 | contig 15333 bp, 26 predicted proteins | sample 2SBtaG_FD_89579 | JGI IMG/M metagenome (GOLD analysis project Ga0114931, IMG submission 89579) | Deep subsurface microbial communities from Kolumbo volcano to uncover new lineages of life (NeLLi) - 2SBTROV14_V59a metaG | ecosystem: Environmental > Aquatic > Marine > Volcanic | place: Kolumbo...
CATTACTTCAAATTTATTTCCAATTTTTAACATTCTAACAAAATCATCACAATTATGTGATATTAATTTTGATTCAGGTCCAACAACAATTGAAAAACATTTATTTTCATTTTTTCCAAAAAAACCAAAAATATCATTATTAGAATCAGTAATAATAGCAACAATATATTTATCTCTAGTTAATATATCATTTTTTAACATTTCTTTATCATTAAAAGTAATAAATTTTGATCCATTTATATTAAGAGTATTTTTTAATAAGGTTAATACTTCATTTGTCCATTTATTATAATTTTCATTTGAAACCCTATCTTCAATTATATATTCACCAACTAATTCTTGTAATAATGGTATCATTTATTAAATCCTCAAATATTAATTTTATTTATTATATATTAAATTAATATTTAAAAATTTGATCTACTTAACATATTTGGACTATTATTTTTCCAGTCCATTACTTACGGATACACGATAATACAATCATGATTATTTTATCCTGCACTTGAACGCTTGGAATTGCCGGGCGAATTTCAACCTCTTGCGATTACAATATATCCCATATTAATTAAAACTATTTCATATTTGTTTTTCTTTATATTTTTTTATCTTATTTGCAATAATTAATTGCTTAGTACTAAATTTAATTTTTTTAGAAGATTCAATATGAAAAACTTTATTTAAATATTTAAATATATCCATTTTATTTCTCCTAATAACAAAAAAGGCCAATCTCTTTTGAAATTAGCCTTTTTAAAATTTTATTATAAATATTATCTATTCATTTTTTTCAAAAAGGCCTATCTTTTCCGGTTCTAGATGTCTACTAAACGAAAACAACACAGATTCTTGGCATAATAATGGCCATTGATATCGAAACTGTTGTAAACTTAAGTTTGTATTCATTTTTTAATCCAAGAAATTCATCTATATCTTGCTAATCTTACTAATTAATACATATAAACAGGCTGTATTAAAATCATAATTATCATTAGTATAAACAAAAAATCTTCAGTAAACACTTTTAATTCATTTTTCCGATTGCTTTAATTTACACACTCTAATAAAAAGCTATGTTATATTATTCATACTATGTTTTATTTATAAAAATTATATATATTTTAAAATGTTTTTTTATAGTTGTAAACATTTATTTTAATTTTTCAGAAATTAAATTTTTCCTAAATGGATATTTTTCTTTAACTATATGATTTTCTTTAACAAATGGCCATTCTTTTTGATATTTATTTTGTTTTTTAGGATTATCTTTATTAATAATTTCTTTTAATAAAGACATTTATTAAATACCTGGATATCTTTTTTCTGGAATTTCAATACCTAAATCTTCAATCTGCTTTTCAACTTCATCTAAAAATAAAACATTTACTTTATGTTGATCCATATTCCACGGATCACCCTTAACTGAATATTCAATATATTTTTTTAAATGATTTGGAAATTCTTTATTAGCTGAATATTTTTTTCCAGCAAATGAAAAATCATTAGCAACATTAACATTTTCAATATTAAAACCACCTCTATAAAAAAGATGACCACTTTCATATTCGGTTGGCTCAATTTCAATATCAACATCTAATGTTACAGTAATAGCATTATTTGTTTCTTCATTATATAATTTTAATTTTATTTCATGTGTTTCAGTATTCATTTTTTTACCTTATGCTGGTGAATCATCATAAAATTTAAGCCATGATGTTCCGTTATAATAAACCAAACCATTTGAAGCCGCATCATTTGGTGTTGCTGGCTTTGGTCCTACAAATTCTACAAGATTTATCAATATTTCATTAAATGAGGTTCCATTACTATATTTATTGTATCTTAACACATCATTAATATTATTAACACCTCTATATACTACTATAGATTTAAAATTATTTAATTTATTAAATAATGACAAATCTTTAATAATTACTTTAGAAGCAATTCCTGTTGTAGCACTTACTATTTCTATATTTCCACCAACAATAGATGCTACTGCTCCAGATAATCCATTATTTAATTGTATTATTAAATCAGCAAAAGTTGCTATTAATTGTCCATCTATACTAATACCATTATTAATTCCATCAACTTCAATATTAGCTTTCAATGGTGGAGGCGAAATACCAGTTAATGCAAAAAGAATACTAACAAAAGCTGTTACATTTGTAAATAAATCAATATCTATAACAGATACAGAAGATGATATTCCAGTAGATGCGCTTGTTACTAAAATATTTCCACCATTAATCGCAACACTTCCATTAACTCCAATTGCAGCATCAAGGGCTGAAACTAATAAAGCATATGTTTGTGCAGTATTACCTATAATAGCAATTGGATAATTATTTCCATCAATAATAATTGTAGCAAGATAAACAGTTGCATCAGTTCCAATTGTTGGTAATCCTATTGTTAAAAAATCATTTACTGATGAAAATAAATCAGTATCTGCTAATAATAATGTTCCTGTAGATCCTAAAGTATTATTAGTAATCAAAAATTCAGTTCCATTTAATGATGCTACTGCTCCAGTTAAATTCGCATTTATTTGATCTCTTAATTGTGCAAATGTTTGTGCAGTATTACCTATAATAGCAATTGGATTAGATGTTCCATTAACAGTAATTGTTGCGGTATATACAACTTCAGAAGTGCCATTAATTAAATTAGTAGCTGGTACTGCAATAACTGCTCCTAAGCCTGTTCCTTGAGCCGCTGCAGTTACTAAAGTATTTGCAGTATTACCTATAATAGCATTAGCTACCGAAGCAGCATTTGATGTAATTGCTCCAGTCACATCAGTTCCTAAAGTTATGGTAATAGCGGTTCCCGTTACATTTACCGCAAGTACTTGATTAACAGCGTTAGGATCTACATATTGTATAGTAATATTATTACCAGCAATTCCAGTAGCTAATGCAGTAAATAAAACATCGCTATTAGGACTTGTAGCTCCAAGTATAGTAACAGAAGCAGCCGTATTAACAGCATTAGATAATCCTGTAGCAGATCCACCGGTTTTAGCAACTGAAAAATTATATGCTTGTGTTGTAGCAGTATCAGTATCATTAGCTAATCCAGTCGGATCAGTACCTATAATTGATCCACCAAAATCAATAACTTGTGATCCGGCAGAACCAGCACCAACTATACCAGTTGAAGTAGTTCCAATAATTGCCGGATTAAAATTTATTATACTTTTACCGGCTTTTGGTGAAATAGGTAATGATCCACCATAAGCATTAATTGTATCTTCTAAAGATAATTGAATATCAGTTGGAATATTATTCCATTGAATTAATTTTTTATTTGAACCAATAACTTCAAGGACTAAACTTTCGGTTAATTGTCCATCAAAATTAACATTTTCATTTGTTGTAAAGGTTGGCATACTATAAATCCTTTTTAATTTTTAATTTTTAATTTTTTTAAATAATGCTGATACTGTTTGAACTTGTCCGCCTCTTGTAATATAATCTACAACAGAAGCTGGAATTTTTTGAACAATTGGACTCATTAATTTTGTTAAACAAATTTGTGCCATTTTCATTCCATATGCATCATCTCTTTTTAATTGCATTCGAATTTCTTCCATCGCATATGCACTATTATGATAAAATTCTGCGGTTAAAGCATCACTTTGTTCTAATGCTTCCGCACTTGAATGTAATTCATCAATTTCTTTTGATAATGCATCCATTACTTCTTTAGGAATTTTAACAGAATCATCTTCTTCAGGATATGGATTAGGACTTTCATCTTTATCAACTGTTTTATTCCATACAGTAGCATCAACTATCTCTTCATTAACTTTTTCAGATTCAGAAAAACCTAATCCTCCAGAACCTGAAAATGGTTCTGGCGATACTTGAAATGATATTTCACCATTTTCTGTATCAACATCATTTGTATTTTGCGGCTGATTATTATTTAAATCATCATATTTGCCAGTATCTTCTTTATTTTCATCTTTATGATTGCTCATAGTATGATCATAAAAATCATTTTTGGCCATTTTAGAACCACAATATGGACATTCAATAATTCCACCAGTTGCAACCGCATCAAAATTTACACCATTAATACCTGGATTATTATCAACTTTTGTAAATTTATCTTCTGTTGGTGGAATATAACCAGCAGTATCTGCCATTTTTGTTGGCGGACTTGAAAATCCTTCTTTTAATTTTAAATCGCTTAATGAAATTGTCATTCCAGCTAAACGTTTCATTTCTAATATATCCATTATAAATCCTTTATTAAACTTTATTATTATTTATAAATCTATGGAAATTATATTATTAAACGCAAAAAATGGCCAGCATAGCTGACCATAAAGGGAGGAAATATTACTATCACAAAAAATTTATTTTTATTTACAACTTTCTTATTAATTATAATAGTTTTTTAACTATTTCGATAAAAGTATCTTTTATCATTACAGGAATATAATTTTTTATTATATTTTACATTAGCATAACAATCAAAATTATCCATAAATCATATATTCTTCAGGATCTTCTGAAGTTAAATTACCGCATCTAGGACACGGATTTAATATTATATCATTCATATATTTACCTACAACTTTTAATTCTTTTTTTAATTAATTTATTTTGGATTTTAATTAATTTATTTTGGTCTTTAATTGCTTTTAATTTCGATTTTTCAATTTTAATTAATTGTTGATTATTTCTTTTTTGCCGATAATTATCCATATGTTCTGTACCAGCATAAGAAGAAAGACTACACATTATAATACTTATTACAACAGTAAAAATAAAACAAGAAATTATAGATTTCATCTAATAAGGTCCTTAAATATCTAATTCGTTATGAGTACCAATACCCCATAAGGTAATGACTTTTGTATCTTTATTAACAGAATATACCAATCCAAATCCAGGTCCATCTACTTTAACTTCTCTTTTTCCAATTTCTGGCGATTTTAATTTATGTTTACCTCTCAATGCATGATCAGAATAAGGTGGTTCAATAGGCGGAAATTTGCCATTTTTAAGTATTGCTAAAATATTAGTCAAGTTTTGATTAATATTTTTATTATGTCGATATTTTTTAAAAGTCTTTTTATAAAAATTTTTCTGAAAAAAAGTATATCCGATATTAGATATTTCCATTAATAACATGTGTATTCCTTATTAAAAACTATCTAATGAATTTATAAATTTATCATGTATGGTAACACCAGCAAATTGTTCAAGAATTATTTCATTTTCAGCCGCAGTAACATAATCATCAGCCTCAAGTAAAATTTTTTCATTTTTAATATACTTTTCAGTAATTAAAGGATATTTTTGTTGCATTTCAACACTATCAACTAATATTTTTAAAAAACCATAAGCAGATTCATCTAATACAAATCCAGAATCTTCACATTCATTATCAAAATCCATACATTCTTTTAATGAAGAATGTCCATAATATTTATAATCATTTAAACCATCAACACTTCCTTGTTTCCAATTTTTCTTATCATGATCACTTGCTTCTTCAAATAACTGATCTAAATAAGTATCTAATTGATATTTAGCCATTAATATTTCCTTGTTTAAATATATGAATCTATTATATACTTATTTACAAAAAATGTTCAATTTTATACGGGATTATATTAAGTAATTAACATTTTTAATTATTTAAAATTATAAAAAAGGCATCAATTCATTTTTTAATTTCTTTTCAAGATAACCGTCAGTAGTACAAGATATATCTTTATCATTAAATCTAATATCTACCGGTCTATAATTATTAGTTCTATAATTTTTAACTACTTTTCCAATAATAGCATCTCCTGTTTGTGTAGATCTTAATTCTACAACTTGTTTTATATTATAAAAAATAACAGCCTTTAAATCAGTAACAGGAAAATATTGATCGGTACCTTTAGTCATTTTTACCCTAACTTTTATATTAACATCATTAGTTACTGTATAAGTATCAATAAAATTACCACGAGTTTTTGTATATTCATATTTTTTAGCCAATGGATTTATTTCATATTGTTTTTTGCCATCATAAATAATATATGTTCCACAATCAAAATAATTATCCCTATAAGCGGCCATATTATATTGAATCATTTTATTATCTAAATCAAACCTAGAATATTCTATATAAATAAAATATTCATTAACAAGTGTATTCCATAATAAATCAGTATCTTTGTAAGCTGTCATTTCAATTGGTGCAGTATCAGCCACAGGAAATTGTGCTACCAACATTGGTTTTTCAACTGTTGCACACCCACTTAATAACATTAATGTTATAACTAATATTTTTTTCATTTTATTTGCCAAATTTAATTTTGATTATAAAAATTTTTCTTTAATTTTTTCAACTACAAGTAAAAATTCTGGATCTTTAATATCATAATCTTTAACAATATCAATACCACTTTTTATCAACTGTTTGCCAACTATTTCACTAAAAACATTGACATGTAATTGTTCAATTTTATCGATAATGCTTGTTTTTAAATCTTTATTAGCAATTTTAAATAAAACTGCTATTTGTGTAATTGTTAAACTAACTTGTATAGTTGTGCTTAATCTTGGTTCATTAATAACTTTTGGTAATTCTTCATCAATATCTATAAAATTAATACATTCTTTAGTTCGCCAAACCGGATCAAAATTAAATGGATATATAAACCATCCATTTTTAATTCCATATTGATCACCAGTCATTTGCTCATCAGGCTTAATACAAGCTATATGAGTATCACCAGGAATATTTCTTTTAAAATGACAATTATGACAATTTGTCTTTATTCCATACATATTAAAATCTTTATTTTAAAAATTAACAAAATTAATTATATCATAAAATTAATAAATGTACATTAATATTTTATATTTTTACAAACTGCTTTAACTTTTTTTTGATATTGCATGGAGCCATGCAACTTATTATAATTAATGGTCTTTTCATGCGCCTGTCCTAAAATATATACCCAATCTCCGGGCTGTAATTCTCCAGTCGCTAATAAATTAACCATATCTCGTCGAATTGTGTTGTATCTAAGTTGTTGATTTAAATGCTTATTATATTCAGTTTCTGGAATTGTATCACCAGCTAACCAAATTAAACAATAAGATGCTTTCATTATTTTAGAAACATCAAGATATTCTTGATATTTCCACCAAAGAATTCCTCTTTCTTTAGCATAAGAATTAAATGTTAATGTTATTAATAACAAAAAAATCCATTTTTTCATATAAAATATCTCCTAAATACTTAAATATTTATAGATATTTTACCATTTTTGTTAATATTATATAATAATATCCAATATAAGCTAGTATTAAACATGTTAAAAAAATACTAAGCCATGCAAATTTTTGACCATTTTGCATTATAACTGCTACTATCAAAGAATCTTTTTTAAATTTTAACCAATTAAAAAATAAACAACTCCATAATAATACAATAGCTGTAATCCAAGGATATATTTTAAAATGATAACTTACTCCACCAGTTATTAATGCTACAACTATCAAAATTAATAATTTATTCATTTTTAATATTTTTATGATAAATTTTTGCTAATACATAACCACGTAAATAACTAGTAATAGTAAAAATCATTGTTATAATTAATCCATCACTTATATCAATCCAATGCCATTTAAATGCAGTATGTTCTAATATAACCCATACGCCCCAGGATATTAAAAATCCTATTATTATATTCCAATTAGCAAATCCAAATGGCGTTTTCACAATGTTTCAACTATATCCAATACCTTAGCATAAAGTTCTTGTTTGGTTCCATTATTAACAATCGCATGCGTAATAAGGCTATCTGGTAACCTTGTTTCAGTTTCTTTTATTGAATCATATTTACAATTCGGATTCAAAACTTCTATAATTATACCACCAGCTTTTAAAATTTTATTAGCCTCCGGTACTAATCTGATATTCGGCACATAAAAATTTTGTAATGTTGCCAACATAGCATTTTCCATATGCTTTGCTATTATATCAGAATCAATTTGAGTTCTTAACATCTTTCCTATACCTATATAGAAATCCCGATATGTCCGCCCTTGAACCAATTCTATATCTTTAAATGTTTCGTATTCAGCATCTGTTAATGTATAGCCTAAACACTCCTCTAATGTATATCTCATTAAAAATGACATTTCATATTTAAGCCAACCATTATTTTCAAGTACTTCACCTGCTGTGTTCTTTCCAGCCCTAGTTGGTCCACAAAATCCTATTATTTTTTTAGTCATAATTTATTTTTCAATTTTTTTAATATTTTCTGCAAATTTTGTATTTATAGCAATATCTATTTTTTCCCATTCTTCCATTAATTCATCAATTTCCATTTTGGCATTTGGTACATTGGTAGCAACTATTGTAGCAAGCTTTCTCAAACATTCAGCATTCGAAATACTATGTTCTGCTAAAAAAGATACAAGATATTCATATTCAGTTATATTAGCTAAATTAATTTTTGTAGTTTTCATTATCCATTCCATATTAAATTTTTATTTATTATATACTAGTATTAAATCATATGTAACTTAACATTTATAAATAGTTTACATAAGACTTATAACTTATTAAAATATTTCAATAATCATAATAAAAATAATAAAAATATGTATTGTCCAAAATGTTCATCAAAAAAACCTTTAAGTAAAGCCGGTTTCACTGATATAGGCAAAACACAAAGATACAAATGTTCTGCCTGCGGTTATAAAACAACTACTCCAAAAAATTCACCAAATCTTGAATTTGATCAAAATATATTTGTTAAAGCTAATAAAAAAGCAAAAAGATATATTATCACAGCTATCCAAAATAATACACCGGTATTTTCAGCATTTTATGCGGCATTAATGCAAGATGCTAAATATAACAATACCGAAATCATTGGCATTCCTATGCAATATGCTAATGTTGAAAAAAAATCAAAAATTTGGTGGGATTCTGTAGCTCGCAATATAACGTGCAATGAACGTTTTAATATAGGCAAACATTTAACTATTTTTGGCGATATTAATATATTAGCTACTGCAGCTACACCATTAAGTGGTTTTGATTCAATAGCAAGAGGTAAAAGTGGTGTATTTGGTCATACAAAACGTCATTTAAAATGTATTCCTACTAATTTTGGTCAATTACCTGGCATTACAACTACAACCGGTTGTTTAACCTTACCTCATTATATCAAAAAGAAAGCAGGCCAAAAAGCAGAATTTCATCATATTCAAGGTGCCACCGTCGTGGAAGTATTACAATCAGGTCATTTCCACTTAAGACAAATTACCGCAGCAAAAGATGGCAGTTATATTGATTTAAATAAAAAATATACAAAAGATGGCGTATTTGATGCCGATCCAGCATTAGGTATAGTATTTGGAGATTTACACGGGGATTTATATGATCCGGATGTATGGCATTCATATTGGAATACAGTGCATAATGTACTAAAACCAAAAAATGCAGTTTGCCACGACGTTCTTAATGCTTCATTATTTAACTCGCATCAAATAAATAATCCGTTTTATCATATTGCTAATGCCACAAAATTTATTGAAAAAGAAGTTAATGATGGCATAACATTTTTAAAATATTTATGCCAAAAATTTGATTCTGTAAATGTTGCCGATTCAAATCATGATGACATGCTAGATCGATGGATTAAAAATAGTGATTGGAAAACTCTCGGAATAAATGCAGAATTTTATTTAAAAATTGCGCATAAAATATTGATGAATAATAATAATGCAGCTTTTAGGATATTATGTAATGAAGCAAAAATTCCAAATTTACATATGTTAACTGCCCGTGATTCATTTAAACTTGGCGGATTTGAATGCAAACATCATGGCCATTGTGGTTCAAATGGGGCGCGCGGCACTACCGGAACATTTGCAAAAGCAGATACTAAAATTATACATGGGCATACCCACACAGATGCTATTTATAATGGCGCATGGTCGCCAGGAACAATGAGTAAATTGGACCACGGGTATAATGTGGATGGGTTATCAAGTTGGACACAAAGTTTTGTTATTGTATATGCCGATGGGCATGCAAGTATTATCCGTTATATTCCAAAAAATGGATTTTTTTAAATAAAAATAAATTAATAATCAAAATATTCTTTAAGTTTTTCATCTCGTAATTCTTCTTTTGTTTTTTCTTTGCACCAATTTTCATAATCCCAACCAATTAAAGCATCATGACAAACAATATGATGTTCAACAATTTTTCTATATTTTGGAGTATCTCCAACTATTTTTAATATTCTTTCTCTACATTCTTCTACATTGTCCGTCATTAAATCAATGCCATATGTCGATTTAATGGCTTGAAATTTCGTTAATCCTTTTTCAATTTTTCGTTTAACAATTTCTACGAGAAAATTACCATGGCCACAAGAATTATCTAAAAAATTTATATTAGGTTGCCATGTATTTGCTGGCAATTTATTAAGAAGTTCTAATACCAAAGATTTTGGTGTAAAAACTTCACCGGTTTGTTTAGTTCGTTCTTTTGTTCTTAATTCAGTTATTGGCGTTGTCATTTCAAATTATTTATACAACAAATTCTGAATTTGGATAATTACTAAAAAATGAATTTATTTCAAATTCTAATAAATCAATTTCTTCGTTGGTTAATCCTAATTTATTATATATTTTTTTATCTGACCAATTTTCATTAAAATCAAAAAATGGCGTCCACCTTAATGGTCCACCAGGACTCCGGCTTACAAGATTTGCGCCAAATTTTGAAATCATTAAAGTAAACTTTGAAAATTTTGTTTTTGTTAAGTATGCCATGCAATTTTCAGCTTCCTTTTTGTAGCAAAACTTAAATATTGCTTAAATGATTTTCTAGTTTTAACAATATTTGTAGTTATTTGCCTATTTGTGCCAGATATAAAATCGAAATGGTATGCCCCCACACAAACCTTTGGTGATTTTCTATTAGGATCTGCAATAAAATTTGCTAAGTTTACAAAAAAATTATTTTTAATATTTAAATGGTTTTGAATATTGTCGATATTTTCACAATAATTCCATATTTTAGATTTTAATAAATCAAATATTTTTTAATCCGCATATAACGGGTTAATATTAAATACAGAATCATATATTATTGTATTATTTTTCATATTATATACAGTAACTTTATTATCCATTTTACATTTATCTATTTTTGTAATAATACAAGGACCGAACATATTTATGCCAAACTCAAAATTTCCATTAAATATATAAAAACTATCAAATGCAGCTCCTATTTTATTTTTAATTTTAATAAAATCATTTAAATTTTTTCCGGGTTTTTGAACTGATAACCAAGTCTCCGGATGGATTAAAAAAACGTATTTTTTGCTTATATCATAAGCTTTTTCTAGAAATTTTAAATGCAAACTTTTTTTATATGGTGGATTTCCGATTATCACATCAAATTTTGGCAAATCATTATCCTCGATAAATTCATTATATTCTTGATATTTATAAACATTATTTATTAAAGATTTAGCAAATTTTTCATTTATTTCATGAATAGTAACAAATGAAACATTATCCATTTTAATATTTTTATTATTATATAATTTTTTTAATACAGCACCAAACTCTTCATTTGTAAAATTATGGGCTTCATCCCCTATTGCTAAATCGATAGTTAAATCTAACTCTTTAAGTATTAATGAAATTGTATTGGCAGAATGATTTGTAGAAAATAATATTATCGGTTTATTTTCATTAAAAGAATTTTCAATTTCATTTAAAATACTTTTAGCATTAGTTGTAGCTTTAGCTATATTTAAATCTGATTTATGATAACATTTTTGTGGAATATCCTCGCCGGAATTTATTAAAATTGAATTCCATTCTTCTTCAGAATCAGCCCTAAATGAATTTAATAATTGTGCTGTAAGAGCAATTCTCGGAGCTATGACTAAAATAATTTTAGCATTATGATTTTTTATATAATAATCAGCTGATAAAGTTTCAACCAATGTTTTACCAGTACCGGTAGGCATCAAAATCTGGCCTCTATCATATTGATTTTTAACTATTTCATTCAAAGCTTCTTTTTGAAACTTATTTAAATTTAATTTTATTCGTTGTTCTATAACAGGTAATGAACTTTTAATTGATTCGTAAAAATCAAGCCAAAATTTTTGATAATTGGTCCCAGCTATTAAATCTTCTCTACCAATAATTTTATTAATAGATGTAGTTTTAAAAGAATTATGTAATGCTGATTTTTTACTTGCACATGAAATAATTTGTGAATGATTAACATTTGTTATTAAAACACCTTTTACATCAAATGATTGCAATTCATTTTTTAACTCAGCTATACTATTAATAAAAGTGGCTAAATCTTTACATTTAAATTGTTCAGTATGATTATTTCTATATTTTGATTGAATTAGTACATTATCACCATATATAGATAATCCTTCTGAATCTATACCAATTGCAAATTTATCTGTTGATGTCGTATTTTTGAATATTATTCCATGTTTTGATTCGCCATGTTTCTTTAAATAATACTCATTAAAGATTTCAAATGCCATTCCTTTAAATTCATTTGAAGTCATACCAGAATTATTAGATTTTGCAAATTGTTCAATTGATGATTCAAATTCAATATATGAACTATTATTTAATTCAAATAATCCAGTTTTATAAATTTCAAATAAGTTGACATGTTCTAATTTAATCATTTTGCATCAAATTGTTCAATACTACGTACTTTAATAGTATTATCATCATTAATTTCGATTGTTGTATTTGCCTGATCAATAGGTTTAGCCGCAGGAATATTAAATGATATAGTTAGATCAGCATTTTTTGAAACAAGATTTGAGTCTTTTAACAATTTGATAATAGAATTACCGGTTAATTCGAAAGTTATATCTTTTGTAACATGACTTTTAATGTTTTTGTACATGTTCATTTTTTGGTTTTTGTATAGGTTTCATTATAATAAAAATTTTAAGTAATAAATAACCAACGGTAAATAAAAATAATAATTCAAAAAATTCCAATATTTTTTTTATTGCAAAATTGGTTAAATTGGTTAAATTGGTTAAATTAAAAAATTTTGATTGCATAAAACCTATTATAACAAGATTTATAGAAATATAATAATATTTATTTTAATTTATTTACTGCTAAAACAAAACATGGTATTGACTCATGACCTAAAGCATAAGCTGCAACTATGCGGTGATTGCCATTTATAACATAAAATTTATTATTATATTTAATAACACTAGGTGGTTTGCCTTTATTGCCGGTTTCTACTAATTTGCGAAGATGATCTTCTGCAAGATATGGTTCTGTTAATATTAAGGATAATATTGGAACATTTACAAGATCACTCATGTCTTCTCTAATTTGTGAATCAGCATGAAAACTTTGGCCAAGTTCATTTCGTTTTTTTGCTACTATTGCATCAAGTGTATCAAATACTTCCCGAAAAATGTTATCATCCATTGATATATTCGGTAATGGATTTTTAAATGTTCTTTTTTCTTCAAATATTTCTTTTAATAACATTTGTATATTCTCCTAATATTATATTATTTATTAATAAATAACATAAATATTATTAGCAAAAATAATGAAAACATTTATAGAATATTTAATAGAAGCCAAAGAAAGAATGCGGGTATATCAAATAACAAGTAAAGAAGCAAGAATTTTAAATGATGCTAGACATGGAATAGCTTTTCGTATTGGTGGAACTGATTTAATTGGGGATGTATGGTTTATAAATGTTAAAGATATTTCACCATTTAAAAAAACTGTTACTTATCCTGAACCAGATAAACCATTAACAGTTAAAGCAACACCAAAAGATGCCTATACTGATGAAGAACAAAAACTTTTATTAAATATTAGAAAAAGGCCGATGCATATAATAACATATACTGCACCGGCTATGGGTAAAAAAGGATATTATAAATTAGATAATAAACTAGTTTAAATTAAGATTTACGATCATTTATTGAACCGATTCTATTAGGTCTACCATGACGTTTTTGCCATTCCATATCTAATTGATCAAGTCTTTTAGATTCTGAATTAACAAATACTTTAAGTTCATTTATCAAAGAATCCATATGGTCAAATGCTTTATTAATATTTTGTTCAGTCATAATATTTGCCTAAAATTTTAAATAAAAATCTATTATATAATTTTAAAAGAAAATGTACACTTAAATTTGATTATTTTGTTAACTACTTATTAAATTTTTAATTAAGTTAATATTTTAAATTTAAATTATTTTGAAAAATATCTTTATTGCAATCATCACTGCTCATTGTTGAATTAGTATTATAAATGGCATAAAAACCATTATTCCAAAATCATTCTAGGTTGATTAGGTTTGAGTCATTAAATTTTTTGTATATCCTCATGATAATTTATATGACCAATTTTTGAAATTTTAGCTTCACACCAGGATTTATGCAAACTTATCAAGCCGTCAACGCTGCATTCAATACATCAACCAACAAATCCATCTCACCTTCAAATGGTGGAATATTTAATATACGTAAGCGCAATGATAAATCTTGTTCCAGGTATTCTTTTAGTGTTTCTGGATAGCCTTCGGTTTGATTTTCAACATCAGTGATTTTATGGCCAGCTTCCATAACAGTTTGAATTTTTTGATCTGGAAGCCGTTGAAATGTTGCTTGGTTTCCAGATTTGCCGTATTTTGTACGAAGTGATTCTGTTACAACTTCTTTTAAGTTATCTTTCATCATTGCTGGTACTTGAGTTACTTCCACAACTTTTAAAGAATAAGTACTTAAAATATTTTCATTATTTTTAATTGTGGCAGATAATTCTTTTTCTGTAATATTACCGTAGCTATATGCATTATAATATTGACTTATACCATAAATAGCTAATATTGCGACAATACCAAGAAATACAAAGTTTTTATTCATAAATTTCTCTCTTTAAGTTATAAAATATAATATAAAAATTTATATATTTTTATGCGAATCGTGGTCCTTCTGGAGGTAATTCTGGGACTTTATATTGGGTATCTAACCAATTTTGAAGTTTGATTTTTTGTTGTGTTATATATGCATCATTTCTTGAATCAACCGGCATATATATTTCGCAGCCATCAAGTGTTTTAGCCATTATAAATACTCGTTGTGTATTATATGGTACATTATTTAAAGGATTTGTAAGATCTATCATATTTTTATTCTTTTTAATATTAATATGAGTGGAAATGCTAATAAATTCATTTTAATTGCCTATATTTAATCACCATCACCATCACCATCACCATCA
>Ga0114931_10005757_pt1 | contig 15331 bp, 10 predicted proteins | sample 2SBtaG_FD_89579 | JGI IMG/M metagenome (GOLD analysis project Ga0114931, IMG submission 89579) | Deep subsurface microbial communities from Kolumbo volcano to uncover new lineages of life (NeLLi) - 2SBTROV14_V59a metaG | ecosystem: Environmental > Aquatic > Marine > Volcanic | place: Kolumbo...
CTGTTTGAGACGTTATGCCATCAGTCTCTTACGAGTGAAAGGGCACACAAATATCGCGCAGGCGTGTAGATGGCTCTGGGCCAAGCCACATGTAGCCATCCGCATGGCTCTACCCTGAAAAGAAAGCAAAAAAACCTCATGGAACCACTTGCTTATAAAAAGAATGAAATGGCCCTGCCTTCGAGAGCGATTGCAGCTGTTTTTGCAAAATCAGCGGATCAACCGGATCAATGCGGAAATTCAACCAGGGTTAACCCCCGGGCAGAGTACGTTAAAGGTCAATGTGGAGGAGTCGAGTCCTTGGCGGGCCTGGGTGGAGTTTAATAATTTTCAATCACCCACTGTTGGTGCTGAACGAGGCATTGGGACAATCATGCATTTGAATCCTCTGGGGTTAGGAGATTCATTTTCCCTGTCCTATGGAAGATCAGAAGGGGTGGATCCGTTACTCAATGTGCGGTATTCCATTCCCTTTACCCCGTGGGATACCACATTCACTGGGCAATATCGTCGCAATGATTTTACCGTCGTTGAGGCTCCGTTTGCTCCATTAAATATTGAGAGTGAAACCGAGGTCTATACTCTTTCTATTCGGCAACCTATTATCCGAACACCCATTCAGGAGATTGCTATTACCTTGACAGGTGCGCATCTGAAAAATAGCAATTTTCTTTTAGGCATTCCTTTTGCTTTTTCTCCTGGAAGCACGGCTCAGGGTAAAGTCAATATTTCCGTTCTTCGTTTTGCGCAGGAATGGGTGCATCGGTTACCCAATCAAGTGCTCGCGGCTCTTTCTCGATTTAGTGTAGGCCTTGATGTACTGGGAGCTACGACTAGTTCAGTTGCTATTCCTGATGGTGAATTCTTTGTTTGGCTGGGACAAATTCAAGGGGCTCGCCGTTTGGTGTTTTTGGATATGCAGGTAATTGGTCGAATGGATATTCAGTGGGCAGCCGACCAACTTTTTTCCCTGGAACAATATCCTATCGGAGGTCGCTTTACAGTTCGTGGGTACCGGGAAAATACCTTAGTTCGGGATAATGCATTTCTTTTTTCTGTTGAAACTCGTATCCCAGTTGCGGCTTCTTTCTTTGGTGAGGGGACGGTTCAGATTGCCCCCTTTCTTGACGTGGGACGTTCTTGGAACCATAATCGGATTACTCCCACGCCTGGAACATTAGCCAGTATTGGATTGGGTGTATGGGTTACACTCCGACAATCCGAATTTTTCCCACTCCCAAGTGCCCAATTTAACATGTATTGGGGCCAACAATTAAATCATGTCAACGATCCAGGACGGAACCTCCAAGATCATGGTATCCATCTTCAAATGGTCACGGAGGTATTGTAATCTTCCTGGCCGTTGCCTTCTCGCGAAACAAGATTTACTTTGTTTTTCTCTGGGTGGCGGACTGCTGGTTGTCGTATCGCTGCTAATAGAGGGTTCGCGCAGGCAGATGAATTTTTTGTAAATAGGTTTGGTTTGCCAGTTTTTTCATGGTGCGTTGGGTGCCTGGATCTATCATGACTCGTAACCTTGCTAAACATCCCAATTGCGGAATTTTAATGGCCATATATTGAAATGTCGACTGTATTCGGATGTTTTCTTCCCAACACGCAATGGATTTTTCCTGGCATTGTGGTTGTTCCTTGCCAAAGTTCATGAGCTGAAGTTTTTCATTAGGAATTCCTAAGTCCCTCAAGTATTTCATAAGATCTTCTGCTCTTTTCTTTCCTAAGGTCATGCTGTAGGCCTGACTCCCTCGTGCATCGCAATGGGTTTCTACTCTGAGTACCCACCCGTGTTTGGATTCAAGGTTTGCGGTTAATTCTTCTAAGAGCGATTGCATGGTTCCGCGAACCCATCGACGTTTCTCATCAAAGTATAGGTCGAGTAAGACCAGGGATGTTAGATTTGGAGCTATCCTATCTGAAGCTGGGAATGAAACAAGTAATTGTTGTGGCTTGTCGAAGTTCTGTTTAAACGTGTACCAGTTTGGTATGTGTACTTTTTCTGGTTTTGGCCTATGTCCCTGGCTTCCAGGAAGAAACTCAGATAGGGCTTGGGTGAGAGTCGCGTCAGCCTTTCTGGTTTGGCTTTGTTCGGCATTCACGAACTGAGGGAAAAGAAGGGTTATTCCCAAACTGATGGAGGCAAGAAGTCTAGCCTTGAGATAAGAGCACCTGGGTAGGGAGGTAGAAAACACGGATGGTTACCTGCAGACAAAATTCCTGTTGGCCCTTACTCATTCGTCACCTCGGTTGTTTCGGTTGTGGTGGGGCAAACTTAAAAAACGGCAATAACCATACGTGTTTCCCGTTGTCGAGCCTAGCACGTAGTTCTTTTTTATAGAGGGTTAATGAAGTTCATTTGTAATTTTTTGACTTTGCATGAAAATGATACTGCGAGGAAAAGCCAAGCAATGCGACGTCAATCTGCCAATGTGTTTGGCGAAAGGTAAGAGGATGGTAATAAATGGGATTTTGCGGCTTATCTATTCAGGTAGATCTAGCTGACGAAGGTTTGTGAAAGATCAAGTGAGGGGATTCACGATCAACAGTGAATGTGCAAGAGGTATTCGATGAGAGGGTAGAGTGTGGAGAAATTTTCTATGGAATTTTGTAGCGAGAGATATGAAATTGCGGAGTGCGATTTCATCCTAAGCGAAAGCCTCTTGGTTCCTCGTATTACAACCAGTTATTAATTAATAAAAATGGAGACCAAAAGTTAGGATGTTGGTGTTCTTGATCCTCTAATACCTTTATTTGTGCTTGTTGTAATGCCTGCGCCTTTGACAAACTCGAATCTTGTAACTTTCGGTAAAAATCACTCACTAAGTCTGAAGCGACTTGGTCATCAATGGCCCATAAGGTGGCTAAGGCGCTTCGTGCTCCGGCCTTGATTGCGACACCTGCTAATCCCAACGCGGCCTTATCATCTCCGGCTGCAGTTTCGCAAGCGCTGAGGGTTAACAAATCCAGAGGCGTCTTATGAAATTGAAAGAGGCCAATCATTTCTCCCAATCGGTCCATTGTGATTTTTTCGTTGTAGGCGAGAACGAAGGTGTCGTTAATTTTATTTTCCATCAGGGCATGTGAAGCAATATGAACAATAGAAAATTCTCCTTCCTCTAGTTCCTTTTGCATTCTGGCTTCGGTAAATTCTTGGTTCAAAAGAAGTGTGCCACCATATAGATTGTGTAGGGTCTCAAGTTCTGCCTTGACGAATGGTAATGGTGGAAATCCCTGAACCGCCTCGGTGAGTCCCAACGATATTAACCTGACATTATCACGGTTGATTGGCCGTGCATCGGTCAAGGTCATACCTGGTGTTGTGGCAAAGGCAAACTTTTCAATGGCGTGTTTGGTCCCGTCATGGAGGGCCGCAAGGGGAATGGTTCGCAAGGCTCCATCAGGAACCATCACGACGGTGTGAATGGCTTCGTCTGCTAAATCTTGTGCAATGGGTCGGAAGAACCAATTGTAGAGTTGTTGAGCCTGGGGAAGATAGGCATTGGTTTCAGCATTTTGAAGGTTGCGGCGGAAGGTCCGTATCTCTTTGATGATGACTTGTTCGCCGATCGGTATGGTGTAATTTTTTAATCCCTTGGGGAAATTGACTAATAACTCCAGTCGATCCTTTAACATGATTGGATAAATGATCGCTGTTTTGGTTGCTACGTTTTCAATGGCTTTACTTCCTTTTAAGGCTGTTTGCACGCATTCGTCTTTGAAATAATCTTGTAATTCCCCAGCCTTAAACGCTTCTACAGCATTTCGTGCTTCCACTAAATACTGGTGGCTCTTTTCTTCATCAGTGGATGATTTTGCCCGTTCAAATAAAAGATCTGCCAATTCAAAATAGAGTGCTCCCACGCCATCTCTATATGACTGGTGACGCTGTTGATAGGCGACTGAAATCTCATTTCTAATCGTTTGTACACTATACATGGCGCGGTGATAGGCTTTTTGAGATTTTTCAAAATTCCCCAACGCTCTGTAAATCCTTCCAAATTGCCAATGCCATCGATATTGGGAATCAAAAGAATTTGCCTGATTGGATATGCCCATAGCTCGTCTGGTTAACTCGAGTGCTTCCGGGTATTGGCCTCCTTCTTCATACAGGTGACCTAACAATCCCCAGCTATAGGCTTCCCCCCTCCTATCGCCAATTTTACCAGCTAATTCTGCTGCATGGGTATAGGCGTGGTAGGCCCGAAACCTGAGGCTTTTTTCCTGGACGTCTTTTTGCCTATTTGATGGCAAGAATGAATCTGGGGGAAGTTTTGTAGAGGGGTTGAGTAGTGATTCTGGGATCACGACCATTTCAGAAAGTTCTGGCGGTGCAGGGCCTGGCTCAACTTGGACTCCACGTCTCCCTCGACTGCCAACCTGGGGCTGTGGTTGGTTGGTGATCTTTGGACTGGCCGTATGTATTTCATTGTTCATTTCCTGATAGAAAAGTCCTGCCGTCAGTAATGCGTTTATTTTTCGATGAGTGGTGGGAGAAGATTCTATTTTCTCCAGGGCCAAATCTAGGCGGTCCTCAGCGTTTACTCGTAAGCCTTGTTGCCTTGCAGCTTGGACAGAATTGATGAGTGCGGTGATTTCTAGGTCTTGATTCCCTGTTCCTTGGGCTAAAATCGCTGATTCGGTATAGGCTCCGATTGCTTGCATGGATTGATTCAACTTGGTCAAAATGTTTCCCATGGTGTTGAGTAGTCCGGCTTCTACGCTGGGGAGTTGTTCCTTTCTCGCTAAAGCCAATCCTTCTTTGACAAAGTTTACCGCTTCCTTTTTATATCCTAGTTGCAAATGAATATTTCCTAATTCTTCCAACACCCTTGCGGTCATGGTGTTATTTTCTATGGTCTTGGATAATCCGAGTGCTACTTGTAATGTAGTTGCGGCCTGGCGAAGGCTTCCAGTTTTTTGTAATGCTCTAGCTAGATTGAACAGTGCCTTGCTTTGTTCATCCACTTGGCCGTTGGCTTCAAAATTTTCCGCAGCTTCCATCCAATGTTGTGCGGCTTGAGGAAATTTGCTTTGGTTAAAATTTTGGGTTCCGAGCTCCATCTCATGGGTGCCATCAGTGTGATTTTGTTCCCCTACGGCTTCTTGTAGCGACAAAAATGTCAGGCTGAATAGCAATACTCCTAAGCCTAAGGGAAGTGTAAGGGACCATAGGGGATGGATCGCCTGGCTATGTTTGCGACACGAAGGGCTTGAAAGAAATTGGGGTGTCTTTGAGAATAGGGGATGTTGGGGGGCAGGATAGCGTGCCATGTCGACCTCGTCACAGATAATGAAGTGGGGAGCACTTTATCAAATGAATAAACCATTAAGGTGTACTCTTGATAAGCTTTTTTGTTATCAAAGTCTTAAATTCTAGAATTCCGTTTAGTCGAAAGCAATACTTGTCTTGGACTTAATCTTGTTTTAGGATTCCGCAAATCAGCCACTATTTTTCTTGTTCAATGGTTGAAAATTTCTGGGCAGCTTTACTCGAGGTCATAAGGGTGACCGAAGCATTAGCTTGGACCGAGATTCCCCTTGATCCCTTCAGCGTTTCTAAGTAGGACCGACTTTCTGTCACTATTGAATTTTCTTGTATAGATACTTTAAGGGGAGTTGGACTGACCATCGCTCTAATCATCTCATGCCCAAAAGGCCCAGTAATAATAAATTTTTCTGGAGAATCATCGGCCCCAAATGTATAGGTGATCCCTTCCTCAATGCGAGCCTGGGCCCGAAAGAGATTAGGGACTAGGTGTACCACCGTGCCATCAGCCTGAAAGTAATCTAAATACAAATACCCAGACCTGTCAGATTCTACTGAAATGACTAACGATTCTCCTTCAAAATATCGGCCCGTTGGGTTATTCGTCCATACTTTTAATGGAAAGAAAGAAGGGGGATTGAGTGCGTCAGACTGCCCATCTTCCACAATTTTCTTTGCCTCAATTTTTTGTTTTATTAGCGCTTCCATTGGTTCAGGGTCAATATTGGCGGAAATCGAAAGGCATAAATTTCTCCCGCTTTCTTCCCGTTTGGTGATTTTGACATGAGACAACATTCCTGAACTGACTTCCATAATGACATCTTCTACCAGTTGAAAATCACGGACAGAGGATTCTGACTTGACAAACACCCGATAATTTTCAACCGCACTCCGTCTCGCCATAATCATGGCTTTTTGGGAGCCTTGCTGGGGGGTTTCTTGATCTCCATAGCTGTAGCAGCCATACCCTTCAACACGTTCCGATGCATGTGTTATCCCTTCTCCTGTAAGGAAAATGAGAAGGCTGCCTCCCAGGATTATTATTAGGAACAATAGCTCTGGTATCTTAATCTTCATGGTCAACCTCTCAAAATTTTCACATGTCTTGTGTTTATTCGGTTACACGATATAGGGGGATCTTATCCTGGTTGGGAGTAATTTGTAGATTGGCCAGGTATTGCGTGTCAATTTGCTTATGGACGTATTTTAATGTCGAATCGGAAATGATAATTTGGCCTGGGTGGTTATTAGGCTCGGAAATCGTCTCCTCGCCCTGTTCTAGTTGATGAACCAACGTACTTGTTTGTCCAACCGTTTGAATTTTTGCATGAGGAAACTGACCAAAAATACCAATGGTGACCACGTCTGTATGAATGACTATTTGCCATTTCAACATTGGCAAGTTGGGGGACTTCCATTTTGTGTGCAGACGGTTGAATTCTTTTTTTAGGGCCATAGCGCAATTCAACGCCTTTTGGGTTTCCCGTTCGATTTGTGGCTCGGTGGAATTTTTCTCTGGAACTCCAAATATGGCTTTGAGGGAGTCAGGTGTTGATTCTTCAACAATTCCCTCATAATCCGTGACCGTTTTGGTCAATGCTGTGAGGATATCATTGGTTAATGCCATGACTTGTTGGGGGGAGGAATGTTGGTGGAATGCATCAATGTTGATACATGAAGCAAACAATGTTGTCATCGGTATGCTGGGCAGACAGAGTTGTTCATGCCGAAGTAATTGATCTCGGTTCTCCCACACCAGTTTTTCCAGGTTGGGTGATAAAGAACCCGAAAACATTCCCAACAATTGTCGTTGTTCCTTTTTTAGGATATATCGCTGGAAAGCCATTCCTCCGCCATAAAACCCATTGATGGTCGCAAGCAGGGGAATAACCTCTAGCCAGTAGTTTCCATAAACAAATAACAAATAAGCTCCTCCAACCGTCGTTCCCATTAGCGTGGCCCAAAGGATAGTGATCATGGTTGATCCTTTTGCCAACACTACCATAAACAGCAGTCCAAAAATTCCTACTCCAAAGACTAAGAGCAAAGTGGTCCATCGAGAGGCCCGTTCGATGAATGCTTGATTTAATATTGTCATGAGGGCATGAGCATGAACTTCCGCTCCCATCATGCGGATATGTCCAGGTTGGGCCTTTTGACCAAAAAGTGTCTGGAGGAATCCTGTTTTATAGGCTGTTTGATAAAAATCATGAAGCGTAGCTGCTTGCCCCCCTAGAATCACAATTTTGCCTTGCAACTCTTCTGGTGCTAGATCGCCTGCAATGGCTCTCCAAAGTGGTATGTTTGGAAACGTTCCCGCAGGGCCGAAAAAATTAATTAATATCTTTCCTTGCGGATAGGGAATATTCAGTGATCCAATGGTAAGGGTTCCTTCTCTGGATAAGTCCAGAGTTGCCTCTTGATTTTTGTTTCTTACCAATCGAGCTATTTCCGCACTCAGTGTTAAATAAGGAATAATCTCTCCATTTTCATAGGAAAATCCCAAAATGGGCATGGAGCGTAAGATTCCGTCTGAATCAAGAGCCACGTTGATAATTCCCTCTCCCAATTCCACCTTGTGAAAGCGTTCTAAGGGAGTGATATGACCTTCTTCAGCAATGTATCGGCTTAATACTATATTTTTGGCTTTTCTCATGGCTTGTTCAAATTGTGAATCTTCCTTAGAAGATTGCCGGCCGGAAAAAATCATATCAAAAGCAATGATTTCAGCACCGGCTTTCTTTAGATGACCTATGGCTTTTGCATATTCTGATCGACTAATTTTGTCTGGACTCTTGCCAAGCCTTTGAGCGGTCTCTTCATCATTGGAGACCAATACAATTCTGGGCTCCATGTCCAGTGGGCCCCGAAGGCTGAATCGTACGTCGTAACTTCGTAATTCTGCCCATTCAAATCCTTTAATCTGATAGACCACAATGACGGTTACAATAATCCCCAAGCTGATGAGGATGCCAACGAACCATTCGTGCTTCGAACGACTGATCATGCTTTATCATTCTATCTCTTCTCGCCAACCATTTCGTACGCCTCATGCTGTTACTTCTGTTTCTACATGGAGAATACCTAGAAAAATCTCTTGGCTGCTTAATACTCCTGCTTAAAGCTCGTTTGAGGTTCTGGGGATAATAAATGCGGCTGATAAACCACGTTCCCCAAAAAGAGATCCTCGGTGGGATTGGCACTTCCCCACCAGTTCTCTCTCGCCTCTAGCGGGAGGGGCGAATGATTGATGACCCCCCAAGCGTTGTTGAGAAAATTATTATGAAAAAGGACAGGGTGCGATTCCATCGTGCTCACAATCGCTCCATTGTTTTGGTGGTTAGAAATGGTTGAATAGGAAACATATGGTGCGGATTGTCCGGCACTTTTCATCGCCGACTGTAAATTATGGGAAATATCTGCCTGGTAGATTTCAGGGGACCCTGCGTTAACGAGAATTCCAACTTCGGCGTATTGAATTTTCACGTATTTGAGTTGACTGGGTTGTGACCCTTCCCCATCAAATAGAATGGCGTTTTTATAATCTCCAGGATGTGGTGAAGAATTGGCCGAGGTGAATAGGACTGGCCGGCCAGGTTCTCCCAAGGCTTGGAGTGCACCGTCTTTGAGAATGATGGCCGGGCCTGCTGCCTTTATTTTAATTTCCACCCCTGCCTGAATAGTGAGGGTTGCGTCCTTGTCAATAATTAACGATTGAGTAAGAAGGAAAGGGGAATGGGCTTGAAGAAGGAGGGCGTTCGTTTCCAAAGGGCCACCTAAATTGGAGGGGGGTATTGAAAGCTGAATTTCCCCTTTATCGAGTTGAGAGTCTTTAAGGTAGCTTTTTAATATCACGTTTCCTGAAACTTTGGATAATAGGGAAGGAAGTTCCGTTGTTCCCCACCAATTTCCACTTATGTCCAATGCTCCACTACTTGTTGCATAGGAGAGCTGAAGAGGCTCATTATCAATGATAATATTCCCATAAATCTTCGCAGATGGCGCCTCACGAATTACCAACCCATTGTCCTTATTTTGCGTGATACGATTATTTTCTATTTTGGGTTTGGCATGTTCTTCAATCAATATCCCATGAGTGTAATTTGGCCCAATTAAAGAATTTGTAATCTTAGGTTGGGAAGTCGGGGAGAGAATGGCCACCCCTATGTCGTTATTCATAATTTCCAAGTCGGTCAAAATGGGTGAAGAATCTTCGCACCGTAGGCCAATAGCCGCATTGGTAATTTTTACATTTTGTAAAAAACTATGGACGTTCCCAGTCTGAAAGAACTCTAACCCTTTCCACTTCCCTAAGGGAGCTATCGGGCTGCTGGTAAACCGAATCCAATTCTGAGGATCTCCTTCTGCATGTAAGCGGCCTATTATTTTCAATCCGCCACCTGTCGATTGGATTTCAGTGCCCGGTTCTATCGTTAAGGTAGCTCCTCTCTCGATTTCAATTTCGGTCTCAAGGATATAGGGACCCGCTCCTGCATACCAATGAGCGTCTGTTTGAATGGATTCTGAGACCCGAGTAGGTCCCGGAGGAACAGGTGTGCCCCTCACTCGCGTAGAAGGAGGGCTTTCATTGCCAGCCCGGTCGACAGCTGCAATTTGATAATAATAGGTTTGGTAATCTTTCACTTCCTTATCTATGAATTGAGGGATTTCTGTTGTTGAGATAGGTTGATAGCCAGACAATGGTTGGTCGCTTCTATATACGTTGTAGTTTGCCAGATCAGTTTCTTTTCCCTCTTTCCAAATGATTTTAACATTGTGTTCTTTGGTTAATGCAAAAATATTGGATGGAGTCGCTGGGGTGCTGGTATCGAAGGCGACAGGCCCCAGGGCATCGATCCATGTGGTCTGCTCTCCATTTTGCTCATTGGTTAGTTTCCCTTTGACAATAAGATTTTCTTCATTGTCACCTGGTGCAACCGTATAAGTGCCCAAGTATACTCCAGGCTCAATTTCTTTCATCGGAATGTTCGTCTTCGATTCACCTAAATCAAAAGTCGCGGTTAAGTGTGGATCTCCCGTGATTCCCACTCGAACAAGTTCTCCACTCTTGAGCATTTGATTGAAAGATTCATTAACCAATAATGTGATGGTGGGTTGCCTCGCTATGGTTTCCAGACTAGCCAGAGGAATATTCGTTACCATTTCTCGACAAAGATTTTCGGCCGCACCTAATACTTCAATTTTTCGCAACGCAAGGGCATTGGACGCAAGCGTGAGGGCCATGCCAAGGGGTTCGATAGAAAAACCACCTGAATGTTCCCGAGAGACATTTTCGTCCTCCCATAGAACCTTTCCTGATTTGACATCGACCATTTTTAATTTTGCTCCAACAGCAATCTGTGAATACACTCCGAGAAAGATGCGATCGAAGTGGGTTAATTGACCATAAATGATGGCTTCGGCTTTGGTAATGTCTCCAATAGTTTTTAATGGTAATTTCGCTATTTCCTCAGGGTCTGAATATCCCTTTTCTTGTAGAAGAGAGTCGGTCACTTTGGCCCATTGGGTTTGATAACCTCTAGACGAAAAATGATTGGAGAAGGTTTTTCGAATAATTTGTACTTCCTCATCTTTTTCGTCTTGATCGGTATTTGAGGTTAAGTTTTCAAAGGGGAGTATGGCCACGAGTTTTGGTGTATATTTCTCAAGGGAATTCGTTTTTTTAGGGGTAGCTTCTTGTCCTTCTGCAGAAGTTTGTAATTCCTCCAGAGTTTCGATGCCCTTATCCATCGTCGCACAGGCAGGCAAAAACAAGAACAAAGCGTACAAGATTGTGTACAATGTCAATCGATTAGTCATAGACGATAACTACTCTAGCTTGTTGGAGGAAAGAAGAGGTGTGCCCTGCTTGCTGTAATTTTTGAGCGTCATGTCGTGAAACAATGATATCCGTTTTCTTTTGACCTACTGCCTGTAATCCTTTTACGATAAGCGGTTTATTCGTGACACGATTATGTCTTGAAGCAGCAACAAGGTCTTTTGAATATCCGACTATCCCCTCGGCAACGGCTATTTGCCGTTTAACTACCTGGGAAGCATAAATTTCGTTTCCATCTTCATCGAGAAGCCTAGGCACTAATGCTGGATGCAGCCCTAGGCCCGTTCCATCCACAATCAACCCCGTAAAGGTATCTTCTGGCATAAAAGGAGCCTGTGGTGGAGGTGGTTGGGAAGGAGGCTCTGGTAGGTCCGGCAATGATTGGCTTGGGGCTGATTCTTGAGTGGAAGGCATGCCACCAATTGGTAAGTCTCTTTGAGAAAAGGGTGATTGAGAAGGAGGAGACGCTGGCGGATAAGTCAGAGTCCGATCTGGTTCAGCCGAATAGGAAGCTTTGGAAAATTTACCAAAGGAAGGAGGAATGAGGGTGTCGGATAATTCTCCTCTCAGGGACAATCCCATTTGTACTTCGACGCTTCCATCCGGTTCAACTTTTGTTTGAAGAACTTTTGCTCCTTTGATAATTCCGGATACCTTGGCCCTGATGATATCATCCTTCAATATATAATTATCTACGGTAGATTCTGAATCGATGGCGACCCCCTTGAGCGTTTCCAATAAATTTCGAAGTCCTACGGAAATTGCTGCCCGTTTTGCCATGGCCTTTGCCGGTATCGCCGGGAGTGTAGGGGGAGCCACCCCCACGCCCGTCGTCGTGATCATACCATCCTGCCAGTTAATTTCACCTGACCCTAAATGCTCTACGGCTTCTTCGGCCTGGCTCCCTACGGAATAGGGACCCAAAAGGAAAACACCGATAAGGAAAAAGTAGGAGGTTTTCATGGCCGACTGGACTCTCCTTGTTTAAAAGGTGTTGACGCGATAAATAAACCTGTTCTTGCTATTCCCCTGGATTCCTGCAATCAATGGATCCGTAATAATAACAAGGTTGGCTTTCTGTAAGGCTTTGAGGAGACTAGGGGTTCGTTTGATTTTGTCAGCATCTTCTTTACTAATGATCACATTCGTTTTTAATGTTCCCTGCTTCTCTAATCCCTTAATTCGTAGGGGGCTACGTCCTACTCGTGATGGCACCGGCGCAGCGTTTTCAATGGGGAAAACCCAGAATGGCTCCTCTCCCGGCCATGCCATCCGTTCCATATGTGATGTGGGAATAGTTTCATATTGAACAAAACCCTGAGATTCGAGAGCTTGTTTAGCTGGAGTCTGTGGGCCATAAATTATTTGGCCATTTTCTTCAATGATTTTTGGATAAATAGCCGGTTTGAGTCCAAGTTTTCTGGCATCAATTATTATTCCGGTGTATTCTTCACCGAATCCTGACTGGGGTGACGGAGTTCTTTTTGGTTGGGAATTTTCTGATAAAGCGGATTCTAATGAGGTGTTTCCCCATAGCGGCATTGAAAGGGTAACTTCCACCCCTCCATGGCTGTACTCTTCAAGACTTTCAATCTTCGCTCCCTTTATGAGTCCGCTGACCTGTGTTTGAATTTTGTCACTTTTTACCAGGAAATTTTGCACGAGGGTTTCCGAGTCGACTCGAATTCCATTTATCAATTCCAATAAGTTTCTTTGGGCAACAATAATGGCGGCTCTCTTGGCGGTTTCCTTGGATGCCACCAAAGGGAGATCCATGTTGGGGACCCCTATGCCACTAGCCATAATTCGTCCCTTTGTCCAGTTCACATTTCCCGTTGAAAATTTTTCAATGGTGTCTTGGGTTACAACGGAACTGGATTCGGCAAGAACCGGGTTGGTAAAGAAAAAAACCATCCATGTCATGCCAAATAGAACTGCCAATGTTCTCATTTTAGATCCCCTATTCATTCTTGTGCTCTATGCTCATAGAAAGTACGGGATTGGTTTCAGGTTAATTTCTATTCCAATACTACTAACACCCTTCCTTTCTCCAAAAATTCTAAATTTTTAGGTTCCAGATGTAATAATTGGGCATCAGCGTCGGATATCACCAAATCAGTTTGATTTTCCCCCTTCACTTGAAGCGCTCTTATCAATAACGGGTCTTGAGTTACTCGGAAATTGCTTTTGGCTTCATCTTCACCATGGACATATCCTACAATTCCCTTTTCATCAAAAGCCTGTGGGTCTACCCAACTTGCCCCATAGGCTACTCGTCCATCTTCCATATATATTTTTGGGTTGAGAGCAGGTTTCGCGCCCAAACCTTTGGCATTGATCACCAGCCCTGTGTACACCCCACTCTGCCCTTTTTCCACAGGAGATTGTGTATAAATGCGAGTACTGTCAAAAGTGAGGGGAACTGGCCGACTGCTGCGTTTGGGGATAATGGCGGCGGGCAATTCACCGGTCAGTGGCATTTCCACCGTGATTTGAAACGACCCGTCAGCCATTTCTTTTTCATCTATAATTTTGGCGCCCTTCACAAAACCTTGTACTTTAGTTTTTATCTCGTCGTTTTGAACCATGTAATTATTTACGGTGGTGACGGAATCAACACGTATCCCTTGGACAATTTCCAGTAAATTCCTGTATGCCACAACCAATGCCGCTCTTTTGGCCATCGCTCTAGCATGAAAAGCATTGGTCGCCTCGGGGGAAGGGACTCCTATTCCGGTAGCAGTGACTACACCCTTAGTCCAGTTGGTTCCTCCATTCGCTGATAATTCTTGAACATAATCCCTATCATCAAAGGATTGTGCGAACAACATGGAAGGGTGGCCTAGAAATGCCATAGCAGTAAAAGTTACGGCAATGAACCTTACAGCTTGTAAACCCTTGGTATTGGGGATACTCATATGGACCTCCTTACATACGAAAGTAGAAAACCAAAAATGTTTACTATGGGTACATTCTGTCTATAATTTATAAAATCTAACCTTGTGTAATTTTTGAATTTCAAAAAATTAAAATTTTTTTTGAAAGATTTTAAAATATTTGTGTTTTGATAGTTACTCATTAGTAATGAGACTATTCTGATCTCTTGGATCTAGATATTCAATAAATTTCAAAGTTTTCCGCTCTTATAATTTACAACTTTTAATTTGCAACTCTTTTTCTGAGCCTTTCTATCACTTAATTCAAGCAAGATTGGTGCCGGGCTCCTTTTCCATTTTATTGGTAACCTATTCCAGACATTATGGATCCATTATTGAGGTTGTCCTTTCCATTAATTCATCTGCATTGAAATACTTGAATATTTCAGCCAACACAGGCACCCTTGCAAAACATGATTATTCTGCTTCAACTTGCGATTCCCCATTAGCTTGCTGCGGGGATCTTTTATTTGACCCTGAAAACCATTCTCTCGATCTTCAAAACTCGCCCTTCGGCAACAACTTTCAGTCTTGAACCATTTGGCCTAAAAGGCCACAACTCACACCCATGGATAGGATATTCTGTAAGCTTCCCCAAATTGCGGACAAGTCAAAAGTAGAGCTTTCTGGCATGATTCCCCCAGGAGGTTCTCATGAAAACGAGTCGATTCAGCGAAACCCAGATTGTTGCGATCTTGAAGCAAGCCGATGCGGGCCCAAAGTCAAAGACTTATGTCGGGAGCATGGGATTAGCGATGCCACCTATTATAACTGGAAGGCGAAGTCTGGTGGGTTAGAAGGAAGGACTTTTCACGATTTACAAAGAACAGGAGTACGAAATTTGTTTAGGGCAGGGGTGCCTGAAACCGTTGCCATGAGGATCACCGGCCACAAAACTCAATCAGTATTTGATCGCTATAACATTACCAGTGAGGAAGATCTGAAAGAGGCGGCGGGAAAGCTTTCGAAGTACATTCTGGCGAAAAAGGTTACAATTGCGGTTACACTTCCTCAAGAACAGGTTCTTGGATCTAATACAGTATCACAACCCATTGAAATATATGGCGGAGGGGGTGGGATTCGAACCCACGGTCGCTTGCACGACGCCGGTTTTCAAGACCGGTCTATTCGTCCACTCTAGCACCCCTCCGCAGAAATCTTATGGCGTAGTTTCTTCGATGAGAAACCAGCCTTTCCGCTTCATGCATACCTCAAAGCCTGCTTGTCCGCCTAACCCTGGCTGGCCCTGATCTACTTCGCAGATGGCTTGCACAC
>Ga0114931_10005758_pt1 | contig 15327 bp, 10 predicted proteins | sample 2SBtaG_FD_89579 | JGI IMG/M metagenome (GOLD analysis project Ga0114931, IMG submission 89579) | Deep subsurface microbial communities from Kolumbo volcano to uncover new lineages of life (NeLLi) - 2SBTROV14_V59a metaG | ecosystem: Environmental > Aquatic > Marine > Volcanic | place: Kolumbo...
CCTTCAAGGCGGCTCGTTCGCCAGGCGGCAGATTTGGCAAGCTCGAAAGGTTGCACTGCGCGATCAATTCACCGTGATCGATTTGTCGGAGCACCGTCACATCGTGGCGGTCAATCATGACTTGCCAATCGCGAGGATGAAGCATGCGAAATCCTCCCGCGACAGAAGCCAACTCGAGCAGTGACGCGCCGGGCCGCGCTGCGAGCGAAAGATGTTCAAGAGCCGAATCACGCAATTCGGCGACATCCGGGATCTTTGAAATCGCGACTCGAATACGAGCAACAACCTCAAAACCTGGAGTTGCGTGGCCAACAGCTCGGTTTTCACGAATCGACATGGCGAGCCAAGTGACGCGGTGCTGTTGCAAATTGATATTGTATTTCGCTTGCAGTTTGATATCGCTGGCAACACCATCCACGGCACCGCTCACAGTGCCAGACATGTCGATGATCGCCACGTCGCCTTCCACTTGGCGAAGCGTGCTCGTGACGTCGGACTGGCTGATCGCATCGAGGCCCAGCAGCTGTGCCACGAGCTGGTCGCCATGATGCCACGACGCGGATAGAGCAACCGTCTTCTGCGGTGCCAGTTGGTCAAGCAAGGCAGTGCTGCCTTGAATGTCGATCAATTCCAGCTCGTCTCGAGTCAGTGGGCCCTGCAGAGAGATGAGCGTCTGCTGTGCTCCTTCGACGTCTGCCAGGACTAAACGGCGTTCCTTGCGAAGTTTGGTCTCAATCGGCGTCTCTCCGATTTTGATCGTCGCGTGGGCTTGCTCGTAATTTCGTACCCAGCGTTGGCTTTCTACTCCATTGTCCCAAAGGTTTCGCTCGTCGTAGTGAAGGTCGCCACTGACCCGCAGCGGAATCCGCCGGACGCCTTGGCCATCGGCATTGAGCTTCAGGTCGCCGCGTACTTCAACAACGGCGTGGATTTTCTGAAAACGAGTGGAATTAACGTAAGTTGTTAAATTGTAGTCATTTGAGGCAACGGATGTGCCGTGAAATCCGAGTGCTATCGCGGTCGTAACTACCGCAGAAAAGAAGATTCCCTGTAAGGATTTGTGGCAAACCGTAACGAAACATTGACGACCGGAAACTAAGATGACGCCAATCGCGTCGAATATCATGTCGGCGCTCCAGGTTCGGCTGTTGTGAAATCGAGGCCACGTAGTCCGTAAATCGACGCGCGCGGGTTGCCAAATCCAGTTTCGTGGGAGTAACCGTGAAACAAAGTGTTGTTCGTCGTTATATATATGGTGGGAAACGTAGTAATTAACGCCACCATTTGACGTAAGTGACTACCACGAAAGGTGATAGAAGAATTGACGGCGGTGATGTGCTTGGTGTCGGGAAGAGAACTTGTAAAAATCTGCGAACATTCGTTAAGAAGTTAGTGACAAAAACCAGTGATGGGGGTTTGTGACGAGTGTGTTTTGGTGAGTTAATGAACGGAGACGGCTTGTCGATTGGGATTAACTTGACTAGAGAACCATCGGCGCTGAGTGGTCGTATTTAAGGTCCGGGACAGCTCAGACGGCGGCGGGAGGGAACAGGCCTGCCAAACCAAAGTGGATGTTGATCTTGTTGGGCGATTGGAGTCGCAGGGAGAGCCAGCAAGGTGACAGGCAAGAAGAGGATTGGGAATGCACACGGATTATCAAAGTTTGACGCTCCGAGAACTTCGTGACCAACAGGTGCGCTATGCGCCACGCGAGAAAAAAGTCGAGCAAGTCAATCGTGCTGAGCGGCTGATCACTGAAATCGATCCGCGCAAGACTTACAGCTACGAGTATTTATGCTATCGAATCACCGATTACCGGCCTGATTCATCGCCTGATAAGACGATGTCGGGCAAAGCGGCGCGGCACGACTTGAGATTGTTTGTCGAAGATGTTTCTGATGCCGCGGATCTCCGTGTGGACGAAGTGAGCGAGCCCGTCCATACCGTCGCAGACTTGAGCAAGCTGTTTAAAGTTTCGACGAAGACGATTTTCCGGTGGCGGCAACAAGGTCTCGTTAGCCGCCGGTTTATCTTCGGGGGGCGGAAACGCGTCGGTTTTTTGCGAAGCAGTGTCGAACGGTTCGTCGCAAACAATCACGACCGCGTAAAGCGGGGAGAGCGTTTCAGTCAGTTGACAGACGACGAACGCGATGACATGGTCGAACGAGCGCGGCGGCTGGCGGCAGCGGGTGGATGTCCGTCCGAGGTGGCGCGGCGGATTGCCGCCCAGATGGGCCGCAGCATCGAGACGATTCGCTATACGCTGAAACAATTCGACGACAAGCATCCTGACTTAGCTGTGTTCCCGAGTCGCACGGGCCCGTTGACGGATGATGCGAAGCGCAAGATCTATCATCAGCATCGTCGCGGTGTGCCGGTTGAAACGCTGGCGCGGCGTTATTGCCGGACGCGGACAAGCATTTACAGGGTTGTCAACGAGATGCGAGCGCGGCGGATTCTGGAACTGCCGCTCGATTACATTGACAATCCATGCTTTCGTAGGGCTCGGATGGCAAAGACGATTTTGGGTGCCCTGCCGGAGGCGGTGAAGCCGTCGCGAAAATCGCGGGCTCCGGCGGGATTGCCGCCTTACCTCTCGGCACTTTACGACACGCCTTTATTGACGCGCGAGCAAGAGTATCACTTGTTTCGTAAGTTGAACTACCTGAAGCACAAGGCGGCGAAGCTGCGCGATGGTCTTGATCCAGCGCGAGCGAAGGGCTCGACGATGGAGCAAATTGAACGCTTGTACGAGCAAGCCGTTCAGATCAAGAATCAAATTGTGCAGGCAAACTTGCGGTTGGTGGTTTCCATTGCCAAGCGACATATTACCGCTGCGGACGACTTCTTCACGCTTGTCAGAGACGGGAACGTTTCGCTGATTCGGGCGGTTGAAAAGTTTGATTACGCCCGCGGTAACAAATTCAGTACATACGCCAGTTGGGCGATCATGAAGAACTTCGCCCGCACCATTCCTCACGAATTCAAACACCGTGATCGGTTTCGCACCAGTCTGGACGAAATGTTCATGGCGCAAGAGGACGAGCGCACGGATCAGCTTAAGCAAGAGAGCGCGCAGCGCCAGCGGGCATCGCAGATCAACAAGATTCTGTCTCGCCTTGACGAGCGGGAACAGAAGATTATCATTAGCCGATTCGGTTTGGACTATAGTCAGGAACCTCAAACGCTCAAGGAAGTTGGAATCGAGATGGGCGTCACGAAGGAGCGTGTGCGTCAGATCGAGGCCCGTGCCTTGAGCAAGCTTCGACTGGCCGCCCAAGAGGAGCGGTTGGAGCTTCCTGAATAGATTAACCTCCCCAAGACCGGGGAATCCCTACGAGGGAGTTGCCTTAAGGCTTCAAGCAGGTTGTGCGCGGCGATCAGAGTGGATTTTCGGCGCGCGCGAAGCTGGAGACTTAGGGCAGCTCCCTTTTTTTATTTTTGCACGTGCGACGATGGCTAAAGGTTGTGTCTGTTAACTGTGGATGCCGAACCGTTTTAGGGAGTTTTTTGTCGGCATCTCGTATTGCGTCGATTTCCAGCTTCGGTATATTAACTGGTTTTCAAAGTGCCGCATTGCCAGCGTAGCTCAATCGGCAGAGCAGCGGTTTTGTAAACCGCAGGTTGTGGGTTCAAGTCCCTCCGCTGGCTCCATACAGACTGAATTCAAGGAGCTCGAACAACGTAAGTAGCTGATGTGTAAGCAGCTTGTGGTCGAGCTGGAGTTTGATTTACGGGGGGATTCCCGAGCGGTCAAAGGGGTCAGACTGTAAATCTGATGGCTAAGCCTTCACAGGTTCGAATCCTGTTCCCCCCATTTGGTCGTAAGTCCCCAGTATGAATTCAATTGCAGGCGAGGAGTTACTGAGAGCCGCGCGCTTTTTGGAAGGCCCTGGTTGTTCGGGAGAGCAAGTTGTTTGGGAGAGACAGTGAAATGCGGGCGTAGTTCAATGGTAGAACGACAGCCTTCCAAGCTGTACACGAGGGTTCGATTCCCTTCGCCCGCTCTGGCTTGGCTTCAGTTCGGTGGCTGGCGCATGTGGAGAGTAATGTTGTTCGGCTGCTGTAGCTCAGTCGGTAGAGCGCGTCCTTGGTAAGGACGAGGTCATGGGTTCAAGTCCCATCAGCAGCTCTCGCGATTGAAAGTGAAATCGGAATTTATGTGAGTTTCGTTAACCCCTGAGAAAACTTAGATAATAGGTGCAAAAGCATGGCCAAGGAGGTATACGAGCGGAGTAAACCGCACTGTAACGTTGGGACGATCGGTCATATCGATCATGGTAAGACGACGCTGACTGGAGCGATCTTGGCAACTCAGGCTGCGAAAGGGTTGGCTGAGTTTAAGTCGTATGCCGATATCGCGAAGGGCGGAACGGTCCGTGATGATACGAAGACGGTGACCATTGCGGTGGCTCACGTCGAGTATGAGTCTGAAAATCGGCACTATGCTCATATCGACTGTCCCGGCCACGCGGACTTCATTAAGAATATGATCACCGGTGCCGCACAAATGGACGGTGCGATTCTAGTGGTTTCTTCCGCGGATGGTCCGATGCCGCAGACGAAGGAGCATGTGCTGTTGGCTCGGCAGGTTGATGTGCCGGCGATCGTGGTCTTTATGAATAAGATCGATCTGGTCGACGATGAGGAGTTGCTTGACTTAGTTGAGATCGAAATTCGCGAGCTGCTCAGCAAGTATGACTTTCCTGGCGACGACATTCCGATCATTCGCGGCTCGGCGTTGCCGGCTTATCAGAATCCGAAGGATCCTGAGGCCACGAAGTGTATTGGCGAGTTGCTGGAAGCGATTGACAGCTACATTCCGCAGCCAGCTCGTGAAGAGGACAAGCCATTCTTGATGGCCATTGAAGATGTTTTCTCGATCGAAGGTCGCGGGACGGTCGCCACTGGCCGTATCGAGCGTGGTGTCATTAAGACCGGCGAGGAAGTTGAAATTGTCGGCTTGGCGGAGGAGTCGCGGAAGACGATCTGCACCGGCGTCGAGATGTTTCGGAAGATCCTGGATGAGGGTCGGGCCGGCGACAATGTTGGTTGCTTGCTGCGTGGCGTCAAGCGTGATGAGATTGAACGCGGTCAAGTCTTGGCCAAACCTGGTTCGATCACGCCGCATACCAAGTTCGAGGCGGAAGTGTATTGTCTGTCCAAGGATGAGGGTGGCCGGCACACGCCGTTTTTCAGCGGTTATCGCCCGCAGTTTTATTTCCGGACGACGGATGTTACGGGAACGGCGAATCTCGTTGACGCGGAAATGTGTATGCCAGGCGACAATGTGAGGTTGAGTATTGAATTGCACAAGCCGATTGCCATGGACGACGGCGTTCGGTTTGCGATTCGCGAAGGTGGTCGCACGGTCGGTTCTGGTGTGGTTACCAAGATTCTTGGATAGATAGTCTGCTTGGAGGTAAACGGAGGGGTGTAGCTCAGTTGGTAGAGCACTGGTTTCCAAAACCAGCGGTCGCGAGTTCGAGTCCCGCCGCCCCTGCCATTGATTTCCTGTTGGGAGAAGCGGGGTCTCGCCTCTCCCTCAGGTTTTCTTTGATCGGCCGATAGGATGCGGTTGGTTAGGCACGGATAGCTAAGGAAGCGAAAGTTATGTCGAAGCAGAAAGCGATTTCCGCGAGCAGTTTTGTTGGCGAGATCTTTCACGTCGGTTTGTATAAGCCGAGTCAGGGGAGGATTACGCGGCAAGTTACGTGTGCTGTGCTGTGGGTTGTTTTCTTGCTCGCGTCGCTAAGGTTGTATCAGATGCTGTACGACCAGGAGGTCTGGCAGTACATCGCGCCGTTTGGCCTGTTGGTGATTGGCTTTTGGGCCAGTTATCGAGTCGTCAATTACGCGCGGTTTGCCGATTTCCTGATCGCGGTCGAGGCGGAGATGAATAAAGTCTCGTGGCCGTCGCGTGCAGAACTGATGCGGAGCTCGTTTGTTGTGATTTTTGTGATCTTTTTCCTGGCGATGGTCCTGTTTGGGTACGACGTACTTTGGCAAGCCGTCTTCAAGTGGTTTGGGGTTCTCAGGTAGTCACAATCGGCGGGAAAAATCGGGAAAGGGGGTGCTGTCAGTGAGCACCGAACCGCAAGATCACGATAATTCACAAGAAGTAATGCCGCCTGTCGCTGCGGATGCGCCGGTCGTCGGTTCCGAAGCTTCGGCTGCTGATGCGCCCAATGGGTCAGCCTCTGGTCCGTCGCAGGAGTCTAGTGGCGAAGTGTCGTCGGGTGCTGCGGCGGACGAAGCGGGCGGTGATTTGGCGGGTGAGATTTCCGCTGCGGTGGCTGACCAAAGCGGTGTGGACGAAGCGGCAGAGTCGGCAACGTCGGCCGACGTTGCCGAGGGAGAGTTGTCGGGTGCGGATGCGGCGAGTGAAGCTGAGGACGATGAGGCTGATGACGACGACGATGAGTATGTCGGTGACGTTGAGCCGTTAGAGTTGCTGGTTGACCCGGAAGACGGCGACGAAACGCCCGCAATGGATTGGTATATCCTCAAGGTGCAGGTAAATCGTGAGGATTCAATCCGCGACGCGTTGCTGCGCCGTGTGAAGATCGAAGGGCTTGAGCGGTATTTCGGTGATATTGTCGTGCCGACCGAGGACATTGCTGAGTTTACCAAGACCGGCAAACGTCGCGTCGTTAAGAAGAAGCTTTATCCAGGTTACATCATGGTCCATATGGCTATCAACGACGACACGTGGTTTGTTGTCCGCGAGACGCCCGGGATTGGTGATTTCACCGGTTCGGCGGGTCGTCCCGCACCAATGGATCCTGCGGACGTTGAGCGGATCTTAAAGCTTGGGGCGGACGAGGATGAGGATGAGCAGCAGATTAAAACGGCGATTCCGTTTAGCGTCGGCGAGCGAGTCCGCGTCAAGGATGGATATTTTCAGAATTTCGAGGGTGATGTCGAAGCGGTGGATGAGACGCATGGCCGCGTTACGGTGATGATCAACATTTTTGGTCGTCCAACACCCGTCGAATTGGAACATTGGCAAATCGAGAAGATTTAATCAGTCGGCTCGTGGGTTGAACACATTATGGCAAAACAACTGGTTGGACAGGCGAAGTTTCAAGTTCCCGGTGGCCAGGCGACTCCCGCGCCGCCGGTTGGTACTTCGCTCGGTAAGTTTGGGATCAATCTTGGTCAGTTTGTGCAGCAGTTCAATGACCGGACCAAGGAGTTCAACGGAACGCCGATCCCGGTCATCGTGAGCGTTTACAACGATCGAACGTTTGACTTCATTTGTAAAAGCCCGCCTGCGGCGTCGTTGCTGAAGCAAGCGGCGGGGATTGCGAAGGGGTCCGGCGTGCCGAACAAAGAAAAGGTCGGCAAGGTCACGGTCTCGCAAATCGACGACATCTGCCAGAAGAAAATGGCGGATTTGAATGCCCGCGACCTGGAGCACGCACGGCGGTTAATCGCAGGTACGGCACGCAGTATGGGAATCGAGGTCGAGGGATAATCATGGCTAAACAATCGAAACGTTTTCGTGCCTTGCAAGAGAATTGTAAACCGGGCGAACCGGTGTCGCTTGATAAGGCAATTGACGTGCTCAAGAGTTTTGACGGCACGAAATTCGACCAGACGGTTGAGATTCACATGCATCTGGGCGTCGATCCGAAGCAGGCCGATCAGATTATCCGCGGATCGCTTGTGCTGCCTCACGGGATTGGCAAGTCTCAGCGGGTTGTTGTCTTTGCAAAAGGTGATTTGGCTGCCGTTGCTCAGGAAGCCGGAGCGGATGAAGTTGGTCAGGAAGACCTTGCCCAAAAGATCAAGGATGGCTGGTTGGAGTTTGATGTTTGCATTGCAACGCCGGACATGATGGGGGTTGTGGGTCCGCTGGGTCGTGTTCTCGGCCCGCGTGGTTTGATGCCTCCGCCGCGCGCCGGGACGGTCACGCCGGATGTCGCCAAGGTCGTGCAGGAATACAAGGCGGGCAAGGTGGAATTCCGCAACGACTCCGGCGGCAATGTGCACGCGGTTGTCGGCAAGCTGAGTTTCGAAAGGGACAAGCTGCAGGAGAACATTCAGTCGTTCATTGACCACATCAATTCGTTGAAACCGGCGGCGGTAAAAGGGGTTTACGTGCGTGGAGTTTCGATTTCTGCGACCATGAGTCCTGGGATTGCCGTCGCTGCCTAAGAAGAATCTGTGAGTTATGAGTAAGTACGTAAAAGATCTCGTTGTTCAGGATCTCAAGCGCCGTTTGGAGGGAGTCGACGACGCGGTCCTGGTAAATGTCATTGGCATTGGAGCCAATGAGACGGTGTTGTTGCGCAAGCAGTTTCGCGACAAGGACATCCATTTGCTGGTCGTGAAAAATAGCTTAGTCAAACGCGCGACGGAAGGAACTCCGTTGCATGCGGCGTTTGAAGGCATGGAAGGGACCCTGGCAGTTGTCTGGGGCGGCGAGGACTTTGTGTCGCTGGTTAAGGAAGTTTCGCTGCTCGACAAAGACAAGACGCAGTTCGAAAAACTCGAGGCTCGCGGCGGCGTCATGGAAGGCGAGCAATTGACGGCGGAAAAGGTCAAAGAGATTAGCAAATGGCCGAATCGCGAGGGACAGCTCAGTATTCTGATGGGCCAGATTCTGGCGCCAGGAGCCGGTTTGTTGTCGCAAATCAATGCGCCGGGAGGTGCGGTGCTCAGTCAGATTGAGCAAAAGGCCGAGGAGGGAGATTCGTAAGGATCACTTGGAAGTGCCTCGGCGCGGGCCGAGGTTGATCAATACACAGGTTTGAAAGTTGTCATCGACTGTGATGGCTATCGAAATGGGAAAGGAATTGAACAGAAATGTCCGAAAGTGCAACTGTTGAAGTCTCGGCTGACCTGAAAGAGCTTGGTGACAAGATTGCCGAGCTAACGTTGAAGCAAGCCAGAGAGCTGAGCGATTACATCAAGGATGAATATGGGATCGAACCTGCCGCCGGTGGCGGCGCCGTGATGGTGGCGGCGCCGAGCGATGGCGGCGAAGGCGGCGGTGCGGCTGAGCCGACCGAATTCGATGTGGTGATGACCGGCTTTGGTGACAAGAAGCTTGATGTCGTGAAAGCTGTCAAAGCCCTGACTGGTTCAACGCTGATGGAAGCGAAGAAATTGGTCGAGTCCGCGCCGGCGACGATCAAGGAGAAGGCTCCCAAGGAAGAAGCGGAGAAGGTCAAGGAGGAGTTGGAGAAAGCCGGCGCCTCCGTCGAACTCAAAGGCTAACGACGGTTTCTCAACGAGTGGCACTTCGGTTCCCGGTCACGTTGTGAATGGGGACGGAGTGCAGGTGGGTGACGTTTGTTTGATCGGTCTCCCAGTTTTCAAGCGCGCAATGGTGTTTGTGCCTGCCTTGGAGAAGGTGCGCGCCCTGTGCGGCGAGCGAGTCGCTGTTCCGCTGATCAGCAGCCGATCGCCGGAATCAGTATGAATCATCCTTTCTAGCGGAGAGAGAACGCGTATGGCTACTTCAGCAGAACGGCGTTTGCAGCCAAGCCAGATTCGTCAGTTCGGCAGTGGGCGGAAAGCCGCCTTGGCACCCGACCTTACGGAGATCCAAACGCGCAGCTACGCGGCGTTTTTGCAGGAAGATGCGGACTCACTCAAGCGCAAGGATCAAGGGCTGGAAAGTGTTTTGCGCGAGATCTTTCCGATCGAAAGTTACGACAAACAGATCAGCCTCGAATACCTCAAGTACGAACTTGGTAAACCACGTTACACTCCGGAAGAGTGCCGTCAACTGCGGTTGACTTATGGCAAGCCGTTCCGCGTGTGGTTGCGATTGAACAAGGATCAGCCCGTCGAAGAAGAGGTCTATCTCGGCGATATCCCGATCATGCTCGGTGGCGGCGAATTCATCATCAACGGTGCCGAGCGGGTTGTGGTGAGTCAGTTGCACCGCAGTCCGGGGGTCGACTTCGTGATGGAACAGGATGGTACGTCCGACCGTAAACTTCCGAGTTGCCGGATCATTCCTGAACGCGGCAGTTGGATTGAAATCAATGTCACGAAAAAGGACGTGCTCAATGTTCGGATTGATCAGAGCGGGAAATTCTCGGCGCTGACGCTGCTGCGGGCGATGGATCCCAAGTACAGCTCCGACGCCGACATCTTGCGCGTGTTCTACGAGACATCGTCGGAAAAGGTTGTGGATGGCCGCAGTGTCACCAAGATCGATGGCAAGATCGCGGTTGATGATATCGTTTATCCGGCGTCGAGCGAGCGGGCCGGCGAGATTGTTGTTGAGGCTGGTCAGAAGATCACGAAGAACGCGGCGGAACTGATTTGCACGTCAGGCATCAAAAAAGTGGAAGTGATGGCGGCGCCGCCATCGCCTCTGATTGTTAACAGTCTTGCCGAGGATGTAACGTCCAGCCACGAAGAGGCTTTGCTGCGCATTTACCAACGGTTGCGGCCGGGCAATCCACCACAACTGGAAAAAGCGAGGACGCTGTTCCAGGAGAAGTTCTTTGATGTCAACCGCTATCGTCTGGGGCGCGTTGGCAGGTTTCGGATCAATCGCAAGTTGGGTCTTGGTGTTTCCGAAAAGGAAATGACACTGCGGCCGGACGATTTGATTTCCTCCATCCAGTATTTGCTCGACCTGTTCGTTTCGCGTGGCGAAGCGGAGATTGACGACATCGACCATCTCGGAAATCGGCGGCTGCGAACGATTGATGAATTGGCGTGTGATTAATTGCGCAAAGGCTTTCTCAAGCTTCGGCGAACGGTCCAGGAGCGGATGAGTTTGAAGGACCAAGAGGACATGACGCCGCGGAGCTTGGTAAATCCCAAGAGCGTGTCGGCTGCGATTGAATACTTCTTCGGTCGCGGTGAGCTGTCGCAGGTTGTTGACCAGACAAACCCGCTGTCGCAATTAACGCACGAGCGGCGGTTGTCGGCGCTAGGCCCTGGCGGGTTGAACCGGAAGCGGGCTGGGTTTGAAGTTCGCGACGTTCACATTTCGCACTATGGGCGAATTTGCCCGATTGAGACACCGGAAGGCACGAACATTGGTTTGATTTCGAGTTTGGCAATTTATGCCGCCGTCGACGAGTATGGCTTCTTGATTACGCCGTATCGTAAGGTGAGCAAAGGCAAGCTCATGGATGACGTGGTCTGGTTGCGTGCGGATGAAGAATCGGATTCCTACGTTGCGCCGGCCGATACCGAAGTCAACAAATCCGGCAATCTCGTCGGTGGTGCCAACCTGATCGCGCGGTATCGGGCTGACTTTCAGATCGTGGCACCGGACGCGGTGCAGTACATCGACGTGGCGCCGAGCCAGATGGTCGGTGTCTCGGCCGGCTTGATTCCGTTCCTCGAACACGACGACGCGAATCGGGCTTTGATGGGATCGAACATGCAGCGGCAAGCCGTTCCGCTGCTGGTTACCGAGCCACCCATTGTCGCGACGGGGATGGAGAAAGAGGTGGCCCAGAACTCGAGTATGGTCGTCACCGCCAAACGTGCTGGAAAAATCACGTATTGTGACGCCAACCGGATCGAGATTGGCAGCGACGTCTATCCGTTGAAGAAGTTTGTAGGTTTAAACGAACGGACGTGTTGTAATCAGACGCCGATTATCAACCTTGGCGACCGGGTCGAAAAAGGGCAAGTGATTGCCGATGGTGCCGCGACCTATCACGGTGAGCTGGCGTTGGGGCGAAACGTGCTGGTCGGCTTCATGTCATTCGACGGTTACAACTACGAGGATGCCATCATCATCAGCGAAGAACTGGTGAAGGCCGATGTCTATACGTCGATTCATATCGAAGAGTTTGACGTTGAGATTCGCGAGACAAAACTTGGCCGTGAAGAATTCACTCGCGACATTCCGAATGTCAGTGAAAAGGCACTTCGAAATCTCGACGAATCCGGGATCGTCCGCGTCGGCACCTACGTGCGCCCTGGCGACGTCCTGGTTGGAAAGGTCTCGCCGAAATCGAAGACTGAGCTGACGCCGGAGGAGAAGTTGCTGCACGCGATCTTCGGCCGCGCCGGTGAAGACGTGAAAAACGATTCGCTGGAAGTGCCCTCGGGGATTGAAGGCATCATCATCAATACGCAGAAGTTCTCGCGGCGGATGAGTCTCTCCGAAGACGAGCGAAAACGATTCGAAAAAGAATTGAAAGAGGTTGAATCGGAAGGCAATCAGCGGATTTGCGGCGTCTTTGGCGAGATGATCGAGCAGATGGAAAAAGTCGTCAACCGCACCATCACCGACGACGACGGGACACCGCTGGTTCGCGATCAAGACCCGAAGTTTGTTGTCGAGCGGGCGCAACAGTTCCGCCTTGATTCCGTGATCGGCCACATGCGCAGCGAGGATCTGATTGGCCAAGTGAAGCGGTTGTACAAAGAGCAGTGGCCGGCAATCGAAGCCGCCATTGATGACCGCGACCGGCGTTTGAACAGCTTGAAACGCGGTGATGAATTGCGGAGCGGGGTGTTGCAAATGGTCAAGGTTTATATTGCGACCAAACGCGTGATTTCGGTGGGCGATAAGATGGCGGGACGTCACGGCAACAAAGGCGTGATCTCCAAGATTCTGCCTGTCGAAGACATGCCGTTTCTGCCCGACGGCACACCGTTGCAGATCATGCTGAATCCACTTGGCGTTCCCAGCCGTATGAATGTCGGCCAGATCCTGGAAACACATCTTGGATGGGCTGGCGCGAAGCTTGGCTTCCAAGCCGTGACACCGGTTTTTGACGGCGCCTCGGAAGCAGACATTAACGACTGTTTGGAGGAAGCGGGGCTGCCGCGGCATGGCAAGGTGCGTCTGCACGATGGGCGGACCGGCATTCCGCTCGAACAAGAAACAACGGTCGGCTACATCTACATGTTGAAGCTGCATCATCTTGTCGACGACAAGGTGCATGCTCGTAGCACAGGGCCGTATTCGCTGATCACCCAGCAACCGCTCGGCGGCAAAGCACGCTTCGGCGGCCAACGCTTTGGCGAAATGGAAGTGTGGGCGCTGGAGGCGTACGGTGCGGCATTCATCCTGCAAGAATTGCTGACCGTCAAGAGCGACGACGTCGAGGGCCGGACAAAGATCTACGAATCGATGGTCAAAGGCGAGAATACGCTCGAAGCCGGCACGCCGGCAAGTTTTGATGTGTTGACAAATGAAATTCGCGGTTTGGCGTTGAACATGCAACTTGAAAAACGCCGCGTTTAGTCGACGCAGATTTGTACAAACGGCAAGATGCCTTTTTCATATAGACGAAATCCACCACAAGGTGATTCAAACAGGAGCACGGGCATATGACCATCGGCGAAGGTGCATTCGATCGAATTAACGATTACGCAGCGGTCAAGATCAGCCTGGCGAGGCCCCACGATATTCGTAGCTGGTCATTCGGCGAAGTGAAGAAGCCGGAGACGATCAACTACCGGACTTACCGGCCCGAGAAAGACGGTCTGTTTTGCGAGCGGATCTTCGGGCCGGAGAAGGACTGGGAATGTGCATGTGGCAAATATCGGGGCATGAAGTACAAGGGCATGATTTGCGATCGATGTGGCGTGAAAGTCACTCATTCGCGCGTCCGACGCAAGCGCATGGGGCACATCGAACTCGCTGCGCCCGTGGTTCACATCTGGTTCTTCAAAGCCATGCCCAGTCGTCTAGGAAACCTGTTGGCGATGAAGACGACAAGTCTCGAAAAGGTCATCTATTTTCAAGATTACGTCGTCGTCGATCCCGGCGAGACCAGTCTGGAAAAGCTGCAGTTGCTCACCGAGGAAGAATTCCGCGCCGCACGCGAACAGTGGGGCGATGGCAGTTTCGAGGCCGATATGGGGGCCGAAGCCGTGCGCAAACTGCTCGGCGGTCTCGATCTTGTCAAGCTTTCGCAAGACTTGCGCAATGATCTGGCAAACACGAACTCAAAGCAAAAGAAGAAAGATCTGATCAATCGATTGAAGATTGTCGAGGCGATTCGCGACAGCGACAACCGGCCCGAGTGGATGGTGCTGGATGTGATTCCGGTTATTCCGCCCGATCTGCGGCCGTTGGTGTTGCTCGATTCCGGCAACTTCGCCACCAGCGATCTCAATGATCTGTACCGCCGTATCATCAACCGCAACAACCGGTTGCGGAAGTTGGTCGACTTGAACGCGCCGGAAGTGATCATTCGCAACGAAAAACGCATGTTGCAGCAGTCGGTCGATGCGCTGTTCGACAACAACCGTTGCAAGCGTCCTGTGTTGGGGAGCAGTAACCGCCCACTCAAGTCGCTGACGGACATGATCAAAGGCAAACAGGGCCGCTTCCGCGAGAACTTGCTAGGTAAGCGGGTTGATTATTCGGCGCGAAGTGTGATTGTTGTGGGACCGAAGCTCAAGCTGCACCAATGCGGCTTGCCAAAGAAGATCGCGTTGGAACTTTACCAGCCATTCATCATTCGGCGCCTCAAAGAACTTGGTCACGCGGATACGATCAAGAGCGCGAAGAAGATGCTTGAGCGGAAGGATGAAGAAGTTTGGGATATCCTCGAACAGGTGATTCAAAACCACCCGGTGATGTTGAATCGTGCTCCGACCCTGCACCGCATGGGCATTCAAGCGTTCGAGCCGAACTTGGTGGAAGGCAATGCGATCCACTTGCACCCGCTGGCTTGCAAGGGTTTCAATGCTGACTTTGACGGCGACCAGATGGCCGTCCACTTGCCGTTGTCCATCGAAGCCCAGGTCGAAGCGCATACGTTGATGTTGGCGACGAACAACATTTTCGGTCCGGCCAACGGTCGTCCCATCATGAGCCCATCGCAGGACACGGTGATGGGGTGCAATTATATGACGCTCTCCCTGCCGAATCGGAAGGGCGAAGGGATGACGTTTGCATCCTTGGACGAGGCGGATCTGGCTTATGCGCAAGGCGTAATCGGCATGCACGCGCTCATCAAAGTGCGGTTGCCGGCCGGTCGCCGCGTCCGTTTGGAAGAGGGTGCTGCCAAACCAGACACAATGATCGAGACGACGCTAGGACGCATTTGGTTCAATATGATTCTGCCGGAAGGGATGGACTTTTATAACATGCCGCTCAAGTCGGGTGATCTGGCAACGGTCATTTCTGATTGTTATCAGAATCTTGGTCGACGTGCGACGATCGGTTTGTTGGACGACATGAATCACATCGGTTTTACCGAGAGTACGCGGAGCGGTCTTTCTTTTGCGACGGATGATCTGGTGACACCGGATGCGAAGGAGAAGTACATTGCGGAAGCTGAGAAGACCGTTTTGAAATTCAAAAAGCTGTACGAGCGCGGTGTGATCACGGACCAGGAGCGTTACAACCAGGTGCTCGATACCTGGACC
>Ga0114931_10005759_pt1 | contig 15327 bp, 13 predicted proteins | sample 2SBtaG_FD_89579 | JGI IMG/M metagenome (GOLD analysis project Ga0114931, IMG submission 89579) | Deep subsurface microbial communities from Kolumbo volcano to uncover new lineages of life (NeLLi) - 2SBTROV14_V59a metaG | ecosystem: Environmental > Aquatic > Marine > Volcanic | place: Kolumbo...
CCCCCGACCCCTGACATCCGCCCCCTGCCCCCCGACCCCCGCCCCCCGCCCCGATCACCGATCCCCGACCTCTGCCCCCCGACCCCCGACACCCTACACCTGACCTTCAACCCCTGCCCCCCGACCCCCGACTCCCGACATCGAACACCCTCCAATGACTCCCCCACCCGTCTCCAATCGATCCGCCGCTGGCAAACATCCCGCATATCAGTTGTCGGTCAATGCTTACGATCGCACGGCGACACTGCTGGTGGCATTGCTGGTGATTGTGGGGACAGTCGTGCTGGGACTGGCCATCGTTTTTTTTGCCAGCACCATGGTTTCAACCATCGAACCCATCCCGGTGGTGCCGGTCGAAGCAACCAGCCCGAATGCCAATCAGGGTCTGGCACGCGATCCAGAGCCTCCAGGAAGCGAAGATGCCCCCGATCTAACCGAACCCAGATTGCAGGATACGATCGATGCGCTGATGAGCTTGTCCTCCACCAGCCAGGCCCTGTTGTCGGATGAGGCACTCGACGCGGACAACCAGGCAGGCAAAGGCAAGGGCCTTGGGGATGCCCGGATGGCGGGGCCGGGCGGAGATGGGGTCGTGGAGCGGGTGCCGCGTTGGCAACGCTGGAAATTCCGCTTCGAACCCGAGTCGGTGGCCGATTATGCGCGTTGGCTCGATTTCTATAAAATTGAAATTGGCGTCTTGGGGCGTGATAACCGGGTACACTATGCGGGGCATTTGAGTGCGGCAAAGCCGGTCGTTCATGTTGGAGATCCCAGCAAAGAAACCCGCGGTTACGCGGCTCCGACCGACGGCCCAATGCCAGGTCTGACTTTGCAGCTGGCGCGCAAGGCCCATCTTGCCAGCCTGGGAACGATCTTGCTGTTGTTTTATCCCTTGGAGGTGGAAAGTACCCTCTGGGCGATGGAGAAAAAATATGCAGGTGGCCGCGATGTGAATACCATTCGACAAACCGTGTTTACGGTCAAACGGATGGGCGACCATTACGAGTTTGAAGTGGTGGAGCAGAAATACTTTTAACCCTCCTAATATCCCATCCCTTGTGAATGTGAGTCGTGTCTGCTATGGAATTTTTGTTCAAACTGCTTGGCTGGGGCGTGTACGCCATCTTGGCAATCATTGCCCTGTGGGGGGCTTACTGCGTGATCATGGTTTGGCGGCGAGTTGGCCAGACCCGATTTCTTGACGAGCAGGAGCAAGACGAATTCCTCGCCGAGTTGGAACCCGCTTTGCGCGAGGGAAATTACTCCGCGGTGGCCGGTTTGTGCGAGGGCGACCGCCGGGCGTTGCCCCAGTTGACTCTCTATGCGATCGATCATCGCGATCTGGGATACAAAAAAATTCGCCGCCGGGTGGCGGAACGATTTCAACAGGACGTGATGGCCGATATTGAGCACCGGCTCAGTTGGGTCGGGACCGTGATTAAGAGTGCCCCCATGATTGGTCTGCTCGGCACGGTGATGGGCATGATGGGAGCGTTTGCAAATCTGAGCAGTGGGGAGAAAGTCGATACGATTCAAATGGCCAGCGATATTCAGTTCGCGCTGGTCACCACGGCTTGCGGCCTGGCGATTGCCGTGCCCCTGGTATTGTGTTCGCAAAGCATCAATGTGCGGATTCGCAAGATGGAAGATCTCATCGGTCTCGGTTTGGGCCGGCTGTTTGAAAGTTTGAAGTTGCGCCTGTGAGGCATGAAAGGCGAAAGTCGATGGAAATTCTAGATGCGGCGCCAGCCGAGCCCGAGCCCGAGCAGGATGCCAGGGTGATGTTGCGGACCCAGAGCAGGCTGCGTGAAAAAGATTTTGACATGGACATCACGCCGATGATCGACATCACTTTTTTATTGTTGATCTTTTTTCTGGTCTGCTCGACACCCAACGCGGAAACAGCGATCGATCTGCCCAAGGCTCGCTATGGAAAAGGAGTCGGTGAACGCAATTCGGTGATCCTCACCATCGGCAAGGAAATCACACTCGACGAGAATGGCAATGAGCATGTTCCGGTATACCTGGCTGACGGCAAAATCGAACAAAGCCGGTTACCGGATGCCTACGATCAGCAAGCCGATAGGATTCGGACGGCGGTGGAGCAAGGCAAACGGGACGAGAACAAGGAATATGTTCTGATCAAGGCGGATCGCGATGTGGCCCAACGTCAGGTGGCACGGGTGATCAAGGCGGCTTCGAAGGTGGAGGGGATGCAGATTCATTTGGCCGTGTTGGAAGAGGATTAGGGCAGCCCGTACAACAGAGGATGAATTGCAAAAAGATGGTGAGCGTAGTAGGGCGGGGTCTGGTCTAATTTTCGGGCAATAGGGTGTCCCGTCCGATGGACGCGCAAGCCAAAAACTTAGACCTGACCCCTTCTAAGGCTTGGAGGACACTGGGGGTGTCCGATTGCATGGGTCGCGAGTTGCATGGAACCGATTATGAGCGAATATGACGAAACCATGACGGCCGAGGAGCTCGATCCGCATGTGGGCCGAATCGCCCTGGAAGAGGACGAGCTGGATCTCACGCCCATGGTGGACGTGACGTTTTTGTTGTTGATTTTTTTCATGGTGACCGCTGCTTTCGCGTTGCAAAAGTCCATTGAAGTGCCGCCCATCGGGGACGAAACGGCAGCCGCGCAGACGGTCCAGGAGTTGGAGCAGGATTCGATTGTCATTCGTATCGACGGGGATAATGTGTTTTGGGTGGGGGCACCAAAATGGGAATCCGAACAGCGTGCCCCAAGTGTCCAGGAGATGCAAGTCAAGCTTCGGGAAGCGCGCGACGGTGGGCCTGCCAATTTGCTGGTACAAGCCAATGGCGATGCGCGCTATGGGCGGGTCGTGTCCGTCCTGGATGCCGGTTCCGGGGTGGGGATGGAGAAGATCAGCCTGATGACCTATGAAGAAGGGGACTTGGACTAGCCAAATAATGAATACCGAAAATTTCCTCAAACTGCTCGAACGGCGCGAATTGTTGCCGCCTCGAATCGTGGCAAAAGTGCGCGACATGCTCCAACGTGGGGACCACCGGCTGACTTCCGAAGCACTGTTAAAATACCTCGTTCAAAGAGAGCTGATCGGCCACCGCACGGCCAAGCAACTGCTGGAGACGGTGTTGAAGGTCGATCCCCAGGCGGAATCGAGCATCCTGGGCCAACTGCCGCCTGCGGCAGGGCCGCCCGAACCGGAACCGCCGGTGTTAGAACTGGGCGCTACCAACTCCCATGCCCCGGAACCGCCCAAAGAGGGGCCCGTGTTGGGCTTTACCATCGGAGCCGAGGACGCGCCGACGGCGGATGGCGTGGAGGAAGAAGTGTTGTCGATCGTGCCCGAAGAAGAGGATTCCGAGAAAGAGCCCGTCGATCTGTTTGAGACACCGGACACGGAGACACCGGACACGCAGGGCAGCAAGTCAGGCCCAACCCCTCCGTCCGAGCCGGAAGACTTGTTTGCGGACATGATGCCAGGCATGCGACCGCCGGAGAAAGAAAAAAAACGCGACGGCCGCAAGAGGCGCAAACAGAACGAATGGGATTCGCCATTGCTGTTGATCGGCGGCGGCGGACTGGTGGCCCTGCTGGTTGGCGGCCTGTTCATTGGCTACCTGCTGAATCGTGAAGACGCGGATCAAATTTTGAAGCAAGCGGCCGCTTATTTTGACAGTGGCTCGTATACACAGGCGATTGCCCAGTACCAGAAGTTTGTCGCCCATTTCCCCCATCATCCCCAGGCAAGCGCGGCGAAGGTGCGGTTAGGAATTGCCCGGATCTGGAAAGCGACTCAAGGGACCCGCCAATATGGACAGGCCTTACAGACCGCGCAGCAAGTACTGGAGAAAATCGAAGAGGAACCGGAGTTTGGACAGGCGCAGGAAGATTTAGCGTCGCTGTTGCCTGCCATCGCCACCGGCCTGGCGGAGCAAGCGGAGCAAGCCACCGCTCCTGAAGCCATGGACCTCCGGGTCAAGCAGGCGAAATCCGCGGTATCCCTTTGGCTCAATACCAAATACATCTCTAAGACCTATCGCGATGAGAATGCCCTGCGCGATGTGCAGGCGACCCTGGCGCGAGTCGAGCGGCGGCGCCGGCAAGATGCGGATTTGCAGCAGGCGCTCGAGCAGATCGATCTGGCGATCACCGCGTCTAAAACCACCGAAGCCTACTCGATCCGAAAAAAATTGCTGAAAAATCATCCAGGACTGTCGGCCAATCAGCGGCTGGCCGCGAAAGTACTGGAGATTTCCCAGGCCGAGCTGAAGGGGATCCGGTATGTGTCGGAATCGGTCGCGGCGCTCACCGGGCCACATCCATCTCCCGTGCTTGCTTCCCTGGCCCTGGCCGAGCGGCGTGGATTGGCGGCGGCGCAAGTTTCGGGAAACCTGGCCGTGACAGTGGATGGGGCTGTCTATGGACTGCGGGCAAGCGATGGTGGGTTGCTGTGGAGACGATTTTTGGGCTTGCAGTCGCGCACCGCGCCGGTAGCGCTGGAGGGAGGCGACGTTCTGGTGCTCGACTCCCGTTATCATGAATTACTCCGGCTCGATGGCGCTACGGGCAAGATCCGCTGGCGTCAGCCACTGGCCAGCGCTGCGGCCAGACCCGTGTTGGCCGGCGGTCGAATTCTGGTTGCCGCGGCGTCCGGAAAATTATGGGTGGTCGATCCGACTTCGGGAAAGCGGGCCGGCTATGTCCAATTTAGCCAGCCATTGATTGTGCCCCCAACCACGGATCGGCAGCAGAAACGTATTTATGTTGTCGGTGAGCAATCCAGCTTTTACACACTCGACGCCAAAGATTTTTCGTGCCTCGGTGTGTTTTACCTGGGGCATGCGCGAAGCAGCCTTCGAGTAGCACCGGTAGCCTTGCTCAACAAGGTCGCCGTGGCGGTGAACACGGGGGCCGCAACAAGCCAGTTGCGGCTGCTGGGGACCGATGATTCGGGGGTCATAAAATCGGTGGTAGCGCATGCGCGGCTGCAAGGACTGGTTAGCACCAGGTTACTGACAGCCGGTCGCCGGCTGGTGGTTTTGACCAGTCAGGGATTGGTGGCCGTCTATGAAATTGGTTCCGGAGAAGACTCCACGGCGCTGACCCTGTTGGCTCAGCGCGATGCCATTCCGGGTGAGCCGGTGGCCCGTTACGGGCTCCTGCAACAAGAACCCGCCAACAGTCAGTGGAATATTTGGGTGGCGGGAACGAAACTCAATCAAATGGCCATTCTGCCAACGGGCGGCCGGTTGCCGGTCGGGGATATCGACCAGAATTACTCGGGCGATCGATTTGACCATCCACTGCAAATGGCGGGTAAGTTGCTGGTCCATGTTCGCCGACCGGCCGGGCAGTCCGGCGCGATCGTGGCAGCGATGGATAGCAAGACCGGCAACGCAGGCTGGGAAACCGAACTGGCCGTACCACTGGCCGGAGAACCGGTGGTCGATCTGCGCGGTCCGCGGATTACGGCCGCCACCGCTACCGGAGCCATTTACGAAATGGATCGGGCCGCGATGAGCAGGCGCGTTCAGGATCAGGCTCTGCACCGGTCTCCATTTTCAGGGAATCAGAGTCAGGGGAACCAGGGGCAAGCGGCAAAGGGCTTGCCGCTGACCGAGAGTGTTGTGTTGGGCGCGGGCGAGGTGGTTTTTGCCGCCGGACAGGGGGCCCGGCAATGGTTGCTCTATCAGCGCAACGCGCGGCCCGACCCGGTGCGGCGCATTGCGCTGGCCAGCCCAAGCGCCTGTCCACCCGTAGCGTGGGGGGACGGCGTGGTGGCAGCCACGCGAATCGGGCAGATTTTCTATTTTGAGGCCACCGCGCCAGAGGGTGCCAAGGGTTCGTCCGTTTATATACCTTTCCAACCCCTCTGCAGCCGGGCGTTGAGTACCCGTGGTTGACGCCGGCGCCGGTGGGCGATCGGTTGGTCGTCAGCACTGGGCGCGAAAAGATTTACCTATTGCTGCGGTTGGCCAAACCGGAACCCCATCTGAACGCCCAGGTCGAGGTAGAAGTCGGACCTGCCCCGCTAGTGACTCCCCTGGCGGTCTTAGGGAAAGTGGTCGTGGCGGGTACCGAGGATGGGAAATTGGCCCGATTCGCGTTGCCAGGGTTGAAGCTTCAGGAGCCCGTGGAATTGGGAGCTGCGGTCGTGTGGGGGCCCCATGTCCTGGGCGATCGTCTCCTGTTGGCCACCGCCGGGGACGAACTGATTTGTCTCGATGCCAGTGGTGCCATTGCTTGGCGCCAGCCGAGTGAGCCGAGTGGCCCGATTAGCCGGCCTTTAAGAATGGGCGAGGAGGTGCTGCTGCTATGGCCCAGTGGCAGCCTTGCACGCCTCGATCTGCGGAGCGGCCAGCAGCGGGCTAAGTGGGACCTGGATCAACCGGCGATGGCCGGCCCGGTTGCTTTTGGCAAGCGGCTGGTGCTGTCATCGCACGACGGCACGCTGTTGGTCGTCGATATTCCACAGGGGCCTGCCCAGGGGTCTCGCCTGGGAGCGGCTGGCCAGTCGTCCTCCGAGTGAACAGGATTCGTGGTTGATTGAGTTGCGCATGTTGTCCAGATTTCAAAATATCCACCGAAGAGCATTGCGGGTCGCGCCCGTTTGGGCGAATGGTTGCGGCGTGCTGAGTCTCTGTTGTGTTTTCAGTCTCAACGGACCGTTTGCCGCTCGGGGCCATGCGGCCGACGCGCCCAAGCAGACCACGTTGCTGTTGGATCGGGCACCTTTCGACCGGATCACGCTGAACGCCGCCAACCAGGGGACGGTGCTCGATGTTTTGCCGCTGGACCTGTCAGGTCGGCGGGTGCCCCAGCCACTGCCGACTGAGGGCACGCTCCAATTGCGTCGGCTGGAGCAGCCCTCCCTGGTATACTCGGTTGACTGGAATTCCATTGCCCGTATCGAGCTTTACGATCAGTTGCTGCTGGCGGAATCGAGGCAGCTCATAGCCGCGGGGAAGATGACGGCGGCATTTGATGAGTTGTCTTTCCTGCACAAGTACGATCCGAATCTCCCCGGGCTGGGCGCGGCGACCGACCGCTATCTTCATGCCGATGCACTCCGCGAATTCCGCACGGGCCGTTATGGCGAAGCCTTGATCGCGCTTCAGGCCCTCTACGATCGAAATCCCAAGTATCCTGGCCTGGCGGGAGCCGTCGAAGCGGTTGGAAACCGTCGGATCCGTGAATATCTCGCCGCGAAAAAATATTACGCGGCCAGGAAGGTGTTGGAACTGCTGGATCAGGCTTACCAGGGCCTCAATCTGCCATCGGTGATTGTCTGGAAGAAAAAGTTTCGGCAGGCTTCCGAGCGGCAACTAAATCTGGCCGAAGCCGCCCTGAATCAGAAACAATATCGGGCTGCCCGGGCGGCGCTGCGTCAGGCTACCGAGATTTTGCCGCATGTGCCGGGGGTGGGCCCGTTGCTGGCCAGGCTGGAACGCGAACATCCGGAGATTGTCGTGGGGGTCGCCCGGCTTGGGCCTGTGGTTGGGCTGCCGCGCCACGGCTCAGCCAAGCCTCGGGCAGCCCCGTTGCGAGCCGTGTCCCAACAGGATCCTTCGACACCATTGGCGGATTGGGCCGTCATGAGAGTGGCCCCACTCGTCGATCCGCCTCTCGTCGAGCAGATCGGTTTTGGAGCCAAAGGGGGCATTTATCGGTCTCCCTGGGCCAGCCTGGCGGCCGACGAGTCGGGGTTGAATTTTTCCATCCGGTTGACTCCCGCCGCGCTGCGACTGGGAGTCACGGCCGATGGCTTGACGCGAGGCTTGTTGGCACTGGCCGACCCGGCCAGCCCCCATTACCTGGAGGATTATGCCAATCGGTTGCAGGCCATCTCCCTGGTCGAAGGGCGCACGATCGACTTACGCTGGAAGAAGATTCCCGTGCGGCCCGAAGCCCTGGTGCGTTGCAGTGCCAGCTGGATGCCCACGCTGAAAAAAAACCTGATGGTTTACCGGCGCGAGGAGGAGCATGAACCTGGAGTGGTGCGTTTCCAGCGCAAAGGAGCCTGGGAATGGTTGTCGCCCGACCATGGCAAACCGTCCGGCGGCCGGGTGGAAATGTCTGGGGGAGGGCCTGTGACGATTGTCGAGCGCCGTTTCCGCAAGGATGACGCCGCCGTGCAGGCTCTTGTTCGAGGCGAGGTTGACCTGCTCGACCGGGTGCCTCCCTGGCAGCTTGAAAAACTCAAGGCACACGACCAGGTGGTGGTGGGCCGTTACCGGCTGCCCACCCTGCATGTCTTGTTGTTAAGCCCGCGCAGTCGGCTGCTGGATCAGCGCGAGTTTCGACGCGCCCTGTGTTACGGAATAGACCGCGACCGGCTGCTGCGGGATATTCTGCTTGCCGGCCAGGCCGGCGCCGGTTTTCGCTCGGTGAGTGGCCCGTTTCCCGCGGGCGAGTCGCGCCACGATCCGGTCGGGTACGCCTACAATCAGCAGTTGGCGGTGCGTCCTTACCAGCCGCGTCTGGCGGCCGTGCTGGCCCAGGTGGCCCGCGCTGCGGAGGTCAAAGTTGCCCAGGAAACGCAGGCGGAAACCGAGCCCGAGAAGGTTCGGCCCTTGGTGCTCTTGTACCCTCCCGAGCCGATGGCCCGCGCTGTTTGCCAGTCGATCAAAATTCAATTGGAGCTGGTTGGCATTCCGATTGAGCTGCGCGTGTTGGCCGATGGTCGCCCGGTTGTATCCGCAGCCCAGGGTGCCACGGGCAAGGAAGGGGGCCCGAGGGACGACTACGATTTGCGGTATACGGAGCTGGCCATGTGGGAACCGGTGGTCGATGCAAGACGTCTGTTGGGGCCCCATGGCCTGGCGAATCGATGCAGCGCGTCGATGGGCCTGGCACTGGACAGGTTGGATCAGACTCAAAACTGGAAGCAGGTACAGGCGAACTTGCATCAAGTTCACAAAATTGCCTACTACGATCTGCCAGTGATACCATTGTGGCAAACATACAACTATTTTGCCCACCGCAAGACGCTGCGAGGATTTGGTAAGACGCCGGTCTGGCTGTATCAGCAGGTAGCCCAGTGGCACAAAAAAGAGCATGAGCCGGAGCCGTAGGATGGGGAAAGTAAACGTAAGCAAGGTTTTGCGAGGATATCTTTTCCTGCTGCTGTGCGCGGGTTCTCTCCAGGCCGCAGAGATGGAGTCGGGGGATCGGACCCCGTACCGCATTGAGCTGCGCATGGCCGTCGACACGCACCGGCGACCGCAGGCGGATATGGCCAACTTGTTGGCGGATGCCCTGGGCCAGCGTGTGGATGCCACGCTGAGTCCGTTTTGGGATCTGAAAATTTCCGTGCCGCGGGGAAGCGGCCGTTATCGACTGCTTTCCCAACTGGACACCAGGGCGGCACGGTTTGAGCGCAAAGGGGACGCAACCGGGTGGCAAGATCCCGAGGGTGGGCAATCCGCCAGAGGAAAGCGTCCGGACAAGCGGATGTTGTTGGCCGTCGCTGTTCTGCCGACCGGGTATCGGATGCGTTGCCGCGAATGGGACAATTATGTGCGTCGTTGGGGACCTGTGCGGCAGCGGACCGTTGCGCAGCGGAGTCTGCTCGTGGAGAATTGTTTCCAACTCTTACGCGATGTTTTTGCTCCGTTGGCGGTTGTGCACCTCTTGTCCGAAGATGTGGGGCAGGCACATTCGGACAAACTGGTGCGGTTGCAATTTAAGGGCAGCCAGCTTGCCAGCGAGCCGATCGAGCAACTTTTTATGCACGCCGGCGATCTCTACCAGCCATTGCTGCGCCGAACCGACCGTTCGGGCGATCTGCGGAGTATTGCCGAGATCCCCTGGACCTATCTGGCATTGCGCAGGAGCCCGCCCGAGGGGCCTCCAGCGAAGGGAGTTCCGCCGAAGGGAGCCCAACCGGAAGAAGGCCAAGCGGAAAAGGGTAAGGCGGAAAAAAGCAAGGCGGAAAAGAGCAAGGCGGAAAAGAGCAAGGCGGAAAAGAGAAAGGCGGAAAAAAAAGCGTCAGCGGAAGTCCAGCCTGCAAAAGCCCGCCCAGAACAGGGTCGCCCAGAACAGGGCCAGTCTTTCGATTCGGGGCCGGCCGAGCGGAATTGGCAGGCAGTGATCGCCAGTGGTTTGCGGCATCCGTTTGGGAGCCGACTGCGTGGGCGTAGTGAATTGCTGGCGCTGGCTCTGCATAAGGCCCAAGCCAGCTCACGAGTCCGATTCTACGCCCGACACAACCGGGCGCAGGCGCTTTCCGGCTACCAGGTTTTCCAGCAACAGGCCAGTGCTAAGGCGGCTAGCCGATTGTTGGGGTTCACAAACTCCAGGGGAATGATCCAAGTAGGTCAGGATCTGGGGCCGATTGTCATGTTGCTATTGCGCAGCGACGGCCGCCTGCTGGCCAAAGTGCCCGTGGTCCCCAGTGTGGCTGCGCTGGTCGAAGTGCCCGTTGCTGACGATATGGCCCGCCTTCAAGCCCAGGCCCGCCTGGTGGAAATTCGAGAGCAGTTGGTGGATCTGGTCGCCCGGCGGAACATTTTGCTGGCCCGGGTACGCGACGGTCTGGACCAGGGCCATCTCGATCAGGCTCGGCTGCTGATTCAGGATCTGGATGCTTTGCCAGGCCGCGCGCAGATGAACCAGATCCTGTCCACGGCCGAGAGCCAGTCTGGCAACCGGTCCAAGGATCCGCGGATTCAGGCCAGGATCGCCAAGTTGTTTGCCAATACCCGCGCTCTGCTGGGTCGCTCGCTGGATGCTCGCCCGGTGCGTGATTTGGAGAATGCGGTCAATACGGCAGGCCGGAAAACGGCGCCGACGCCGCCGTAAGGAATCAATCAATCACCTTGTTGAGCGGGTACTCGACAATGCCGCGCGCTCCCGCGGCTTTCAGCTTGGGGAGGATATGGCGAACGACCGATTCATCGATCACGGTGATCACGTCGACCCAGTCGCCCTCGTCCGCAAGGCTCGACACGGTCGGTTTCTGCATGGCGGGCAGGATCGCCAGGATTTTTGGCAAGGTATCGCGGTGGACATTCATCATCAGTCCCGCCTTACTCTCGGCGGCCATCGCGCCGCGTAGCATCAGTGCGATATCGTCGATTTTCTGTTTCTTCCAAGGGTCCTGATAAGCTTGATGGTTGGCGATCAGGCGCGGCGTGCTCTGCAGTAGTTCATCGACGATTCGCAAGTTATTCGCACGGAGGGAGCCACCCGTTTCGGTCACCTCAACGATGGCGTCTACCAATTTGGGCGGCTTCACTTCGGTCGCACCCCAGCTGAATTCAACCTCCGCTTGCACACCATGCTTGTCCAGGTAACGCCGGGTCAGTCCAACCGCCTCGGTGGCGATTCGCTTGCCTGCCAGGTCCTGGGCGGAATGAATGGACGACTCGTTGGGAACGCACAGTACCCAGCGCACTGGGCGACGGCTCACTTTGGAGAAAGTCAGTTCGGTCACTTCATGGACGTCGGCTCCTGTTTCAACAATCCAGTCGTGTCCGGTCAGGCCGACATCGAGGGCTCCGTTTTCGACGTATCGGGCCATTTCCTGGGCACGTATCAGCATGCATTCAATTTGGTCGTCGTCGATGGCGGGAAAGTAGTTTCGCGGTCGAAACGAAATGCGATAGCCGGCTCGGCGAAACAGTTCCGAGGTTGCATCTTGCAGACTGCCGGCGGGAATTCCCAGATGGAGGATATCGGACATTCGTTGCTTCTCAATCGTGTGAAAGGCTGTAGGCTGGAGTCTCAGCTGCCGCGGTTTGGTCGCGGCCCGAGGCCCCATGGGGTTGGGATGTTACGATTTCTTGTATACCAAGGCTGGATCGAAGACGGGCTGGCCCAGGGTCACGATGCCGGCGGGGGTTAGCTGACGGTAAAAGCAGCTTTTGTAACCGACATGGCAGGCGGCACCGCCGACCTGTTTCACTTTCAACAGGATCGTGTCCGCATCGCAGTCGACAAAGATCCCCTGGACATGTTGGACGTTGCCACTTTCTTCGCCCTTATGCCACAGCTTGTTGCGACTGCGGCTAAAATAGACCGCCTCGCCGGTCTCGACCGTTTTAGCAAAACTTTCCGGGTTCATGTACGCCAGCATCAGGACTTCGTTCGTATCAGCATCCTGGGCGATGGCCGGTAGCAGGCCATCGCCTTTGGAGAAGTCGGGGATCTGGGGAGGGGAATCTGTCAAGGTAGGAGGATCCTGTGGGGGAGAGGGAAGGCCGGTTATAAACGCCAAGCGAGCTAGCATAGTTGAAGAAAGCTTTATTTTCCAGTCCTGCCAACAGGGAGTCTAGCCCGACACCAATACCCGCACGACAGCGCCGATTGCCACAACCAGGGCCGTGGCAATCAGCAGCACCAGAAGGTGGCCGAAGGTTGGGGATGGCGGTGGGTGGGCAGGGGGCTCGGCTGCGTCCGCGGCAAGCGGAGCGACTCGCGTCCGCACTGGTTCCGTTTCCAGTTGATCCGTGGCCACCGGAGTGGTATCTGCGATCGGCGAACCGGTTGCAGCATCGCAGCCTGAAGTTTCCACGAGAGAGCCGATTTTCTGGAGCAACTGGCTGTCGGCCGCCTGGGTCAGGGGGCGGAGTTGCTGGATGACTTGCTCCGCGTCGCGGAGTCTTTCATCCGGCGATTTACGCATCATGGCTGCAAGCACCTCGACCAGCGTGGCGTCAATATCGTGATTGAATCGTTGCGGCGCCAGCGGCATTTCCTCCAGATGGCAGCGCAGCTTGGTCGACGTGTCGCCACCCGGAAAAGGGACTTTACCGGTGACAGCATAGTAAAGCGTGCAGCCCAACGAATAGATGTCACTGACTGGGCGCACGTCTCCGGGCGAGGTGATCACTTCCGGGGCCAGATAATCGGGAGTTCCGACGATGGGCCGGTGTTGTTTCGGTTGATTGGGTGCGGAATCGGACAAACTTTCGGACGAAAAAGCTGCCAGCCCCAGGTCCGTGATCTTGGTGAGTCCCGCGGGAGTCACCATCAGATTCCCAGGTTTGATATCCCGGTGGACCAGGCCGTTTCGGTGCGCATGCAGCAGACCTTCGGCGGCCTGGATGATAATGGTGGCGGCGGATTGCGAGGAGAGGGGGCCATGATTGCGCACCAGGCGACGCAGATTGGTGCCGGGAACATATTCGGTGACCAGGAAATAGGTTCCGCCATCCTTGTCGGCGTAGGTGAGACGGACCAGGTTGGGGTGGTCCAGGCGGGCCAATGCGCGAATTTCATGGCAGAAGGTGGCAATCGAAGCGGGGTTGGTTTGGTCCTTGGGTAGGACTTTGATCGCTTCGGTCCGACCGAGAAGACGGTGCTCTCCTTTGAACACATAGCCCATGCCACCCTTGCCGATGGCATCGAGAATTTGGTAGGAACCGAGCGTAAATTTGGTGTACCCCTGCAGCAGTTGTCCCACCTGCCAGCGGTTGAGGTAACCCAACTCGACCAGTTTTTGGCCCAATCTCGCATCTCGGCTGGGTGTTGGCGAAACGGATTCCAGACGCATGGCTTCAGAATTTGTTTCCGGCATGGGGGAAGGCACGGAGCTCCAGCCTGGAGGAGGAGCTGCGGCTGGCGAATCAGCCAGGGCCTGCCAGGCCCGATCGAGATGCTCCTGAGTGAGCAGTCCACTGGCCAACGCTGCCTGCTCGAGGATGGATGGTGAGAATTGCGTCACGTGTGGAGACCTTTGCGGGGCAGTGAAGGCTTGGTTGGCGTATTTTACGAAGTGTCGACAGCCGGAAAAAGTGCTGGCCAGGCCATTTTCTTGTTTGGGCGATCGGCAGATAGGAATTTACCAGCACGCAGCGCAAGCAAGTGGGTTTCATACACACACTCGCCCTACGCGTCGTGCTCGTATTTTGGTATATTCTCATCTGCCGCTCGCCTTGGTGGCCAGTTTCCAGAAAGTCCATTTCCCAAAAAATTCTGTCAGAGCAGTTGCCGGATGGTTTTGAGCTTTTGCCAGGAGGAGGGCAGAGGCGCTTCGAACTGCATGGTCTCTGCCCGGACCGGATGGGCCAATGCCAGACTGCGGGCATGCAGGGCGATACCCAGGGGAAAAGGAGATCGGCTGCCATATTTCCGATCACCCATAACGGGCTGGCCATGGGCCGCCAGTTGCACGCGGATCTGGTGTTTGCGGCCCGATCCGGGCCGAACCTCGACCAGGCTGTGCTGTGCTCTCCGAGCCAGGACCGCGTAGTCGAGCCAGGCGGCCTGGGCGCCGGGACAGTCCGCGTGGGTCGTATGGACGCGCCGATGACGCTCGTCTTTGCGGAGATAATGTTCCAAATGACCCGTTGCGGGTTCGAGGGAACCATCGACGACGGCCCAGTATACTTTTTCCACCTCGCGCTGGCGAAAGGCGGCGGACAAACGGGCTGCGGCTTTCGACGTACGGGCGATGACCACGACTCCGGTGACCGGCGCGTCGAGCCGACTGACAATGCCCAGATAAACATTGCCCGGCTTGTGGTACTTGATGCGGACATACTCTTTTGCCAGGTCCAGCAGGCTAATTCGGTCCGGGCCGACTCCCATGGTGGGCAGGTTGGCCTGCTTGTTGACCACCAGCAAGTGGTTGTCCTCGTAAAGTACCTCGAGGGGCTGAAGCAAATTTGGTACGTCAGCCATGGGAGGCTCACCGGCAGTGGTTGGAGGTAAATCTTATGCTCTTACTTACTTACTTACTCTACTCTTACTTTTAATCCCCGACCGCGCATAGACCAAGGAGTTTTTGTGTTTTCTGGCAATGGATTCCACAGCGTGCATTCGCTCTTGCAACGCGCAGCCAAGAGCACTTGGCCTCTTTACCCTATCGGCACCCATGGCCTAGATCGGCCGTTCATGGCCTAAATCGGCCGCCCATGGCCCAGATTGGCCGTTTGTTCCCATGGACTGTCAAAAAGGGCGAAGAAAACAGTAAAGAAATTCGGGCTTGCGTCTACCATGGATTGCCGGGAAGACCCAAGGAAGAATAAATTGGACCTGTCCCCGTCGGACCCCTCAAAATCGATATTACCTTCGCCATACGGCAGGGGTACTCAAACTGAAAAGGGAGGCGACAAATGGGGACTGGCTCTGAGCGTCGGAGCGTATAAAACCCGTCGAAAAGTGTGATTCGCTCGGTGCCTGTCCCCTTTTGTCGTCGGGCCAACTGAGAGGCCGCTGAAAAGGGGGACAGGCACCATGAGGTAACATTTCCCGGCGATTTTACACACCAACGGCACGGAGCCAGTCCCCCTTTTCAGCTAGCGTTTTCACATTGAGCAGGGGTAGAATATGCGATTGGCTGAGGCCGTATTGGATTAAGAGTAAGAGTAAGAGTAAGAGTAAGA
>Ga0114931_10005760_pt1 | contig 15324 bp, 16 predicted proteins | sample 2SBtaG_FD_89579 | JGI IMG/M metagenome (GOLD analysis project Ga0114931, IMG submission 89579) | Deep subsurface microbial communities from Kolumbo volcano to uncover new lineages of life (NeLLi) - 2SBTROV14_V59a metaG | ecosystem: Environmental > Aquatic > Marine > Volcanic | place: Kolumbo...
CTTGCCGGTATGGATCACCGATTCGGAATGCCCCTTGGCGCGCCGCACGATGGCCTGGATGCGGGCGATGAACTCACGCTTGTCGAAGGGCTTGGTCAGATAGTCGTCGGCGCCGATGCCGAAGCCCTTGATCTTGTCATCGGGCTCGTTGAGCCCCGAAAGGATCAGGATCGGCGTGCGCACCTTGGCCGCGCGCAGACGACGCAGGACCTCGTAGCCATCGATATCGGGCAGCATGAGATCGAGAACGATGATGTCGTAATCGTAAAGCTTGCCGATTTCGAGTCCGTCCTCGCCGAGGTCCGTGGCGTCGCAGACGAAGCCCTCGGATTTGAGCATCAATTCGATACCCTTGGCGGTCGCTGAATCGTCTTCGACCAATAACACGCGCATGGCGCTCCCCTTGACGTAAATGCCCTTACCAGCGTTTAACCTTAACCACCGGTGTAGACCCCGCCCGGTAAAGAAATGTTTAATTCCAAGGCTTAACAGCCACCCCCGGACTCCGGTACCTAGGGGCTGACTTATCTCTTTATTCCAAGCGCGTAGACGAAGACACTCAGGCGTCGTCGCAAAACGGGGGCGATTTTTTTCGCCGTCCGCCCCACATCGTCTCGGCCATTGATTGGGCGGTTTCGGCGCTTTCCGCCCGGCCCATCAGCTTGAGCGCCACCGCCGCCGTGCCGGTGACCGCGGCCAGCGCCGCCGGCTCGTCCGCCTCGCCGCGCCAGAGCGCGACCAGGCGGCCGTAATCGAGCGCCTCGTCGCGCCAGCGATGGGGCTTGGCGAGCAGCGCCGGCCAGACCTCGTCGCGGTCGCCAGCGAGGGTGAGCACCGCGCAAGCCTTGCCCGGATTGCGCTGGACCTCTCCGCCGACACCCTTGAAGATCGCCGCCCGGGGCTGGCCGAGGCGTTGCGCGACGCCTTGGTGGCGCTGACGATAATCGGGATGAAAGACGCCCTGGATCATGTTGGCGGCGCTGAACGGATTGAGCTCGCGCGCCAGCGTATTGACCGGCGAGCGCAGGCCCAGGAGCGGACGCAGATCGAACAGCGCGTCGAGCCTGGGGCAGAAGCGGTCAAGGGTGACATAAGCGAAATTCCGCGCCTTCAGGCGCTCGGCGGCGGCCGCCAGCGACGGCGACGGCGTGACGCCCATGCGGGTCAGCGCCGGCCCGGTCGGCGCGTATCCCTGATCGTGCCCCTCGATGCCGTGCATCAGCACCCGCATGCCATAGCCGGCCAGGAGCAGCGCCGCCAGCACGAACCAGGGCAGTTGGCGATGGCGGTCGGCGTAGGACGGCCAGTCGAGATCGACTACCGGCGCCGCGTCCGGGAGGGCGATGGTGGCCCGCGCGGCGCGCACGAAGCCGGCCAATTCCGCCGCCGCCTCGCCACGATAACGCAGCAGCATCAGGAAGGCGCCGAGCTGGATCGGCTCGACCGCGCCGGCGAGGATCATGGCCATGGCGTCGCCGGCCTCGTCCTCGTCGAGCGCGCGCGACAGCTTGGGGCCGCGCCCCAGCGCCCGTACGTAAGGGGCGAAGGGATGATCGGCGGTCATCGCCCGGCGCCCATCGTCACGGGATCGCGCCGTCATGGCGTCTCGGCGGTCAAGCGATCGAGCGCCTCGCGGTACTTGGCCGCCGTCCGGGCGACCACCGCGTCCGGCAGCGCCGACGCCGGCGGGCGCTTGTTCCAGCCGATGCCTTCCAGATAGTCGCGGACGTATTGCTTGTCGAAGCTCGGCGGGTTGGAGCCCGGCGCATAGGCATCGGCGGGCCAGAAGCGCGACGAATCGGGGGTCACGACCTCGTCGATCAGGACCAGCGCGCCGCCCGGGTCGAGCGCGAACTCAAATTTGCTGTCGGCGACGATGATGCCGCGCGCGCGCGCGTGCTCGAGAGCGCGGCGATAAATCGCCAGCGCCGTCTCGGCGACCCGCTCGACGACCTCGCGCCCGATAAGGTCGGCGGCGCGGTCGAGCGAGATATTCTCGTCGTGATCGCCGACGGCGGCCTTGGTCGAGGGCGTGAACAGGGGCTCTGGCAGGCGCTCGGCCTGGCGTAGGCCGGCGGGCAGCGGAATACCGCAAAGCGCGCCCGTGCGCTGGTAGTCCTTCCAGCCCGAGCCGACCAGATAGCCGCGCGCGATGGCCTCGATCGGCAGCGGCGAGAGGCGCCGCGCCACCACCGCGCGCCCCGCGACCAGCGCCCGCTCGGCCGCGTCGGGCACGGCCTCGGCCAGCGTCATCGTGGCGCGGTGGTTGGCGACCAGGTCGGCGGTGCGCTCGAACCAGAAATCGGTCAGCGCCGTCAGCACCGCGCCCTTGCCCGGGATCGGCGTCGGCAGCACCACGTCGAACGCCGACAGGCGATCGGTGGCGACGATCAGGAGATGGTCGTCGTCGACGGCGTAGATGTCGCGCACCTTGCCGCGGCCGAGCAGCGGCAGCGATCGAAGTGAAGTCTCGAACAGTGTCTCGGTCACGCGCGGGGCTCTCCATGCCTGGTCATGATGGGCGCCAGAATGAGGCCGAACGGGCAACTTGTCACCCCCACGGGGGCAAAGGCCGCTTGCCGGCCACCGCCGTCCGGGCTAATCGTCGTTATTCGCATGCAAGGAGGACATCATGGCGCGTTCGGGCAAAGTCATCATCACCTGCGCGGTTACCGGTTCGATCCACACGCCGACCATGTCGCCGCATATCCCGATCACGCCCGACGAGATCGCCGCCGACGCCATCGCCGCGGCCGAGGCCGGGGCGGCGGTGCTGCATCTTCATGCCCGCGATCCCGCCGACGGCCGTCCGACCCCCGACCCGGCGGTGTTCATGCGCTTCCTGCCGCGCATCAAGCAGGCGTCGGACGCGGTGATCAACATCACCACCGGTGGCGGCGCCGGGATGAGCCTCGAGGAGCGCCTCGCGGCGCCGCTCAAGGCCAAGCCCGAGCTTTGTTCGCTCAACATGGGCTCGATGAATTTCGGGCTCTTTCCGCTGCTGGCCAAATACAAGGACTTCAAGCACGATTGGGAACGGCGCCATCTGGAAGGATCGCGTGACTTCATTTTCAAGAACACCTTCCTCGACATAGAGCGGATCCTGAAAGACCTGGGCGAGGGCTGTGGCACGCGCTTCGAGTTCGAATGCTACGACGTCGGCCATCTCTATACGTTGGCTCATTTTCTCGATCGCGGGCTGGCCAAGCCGCCGCTGTTCGTGCAGACCATCTTCGGCATCCTCGGCGGCATCGGCGCCGATCCCGACAACGTTCTCTTTATGCGCCGCACCGCCGATCGCCTGTTCGGCGACGACTATCAATGGTCGATCCTGGCCGCCGGTCGGCACCAGATGGGACTCTGCACCATGGGTGCCGTGATGGGCGGCAACGTTCGCGTCGGGCTCGAGGACAGCCTCTATATCGCCAAGGGCGCGCTGGCCGAAAGCAACGCCCAACAGGTCGCCAAGATGCGCCGCATCCTGGAAGACCTCTCGCTCGAGATCGCCAGCCCAACCGAGGCCCGCGCCGCCCTGGCCCTCAAGGGTGGCGATCAGGTCGGCTTCTGAGCGGCCCGGAGACCTTGGCGATGGCGACGGACGCCATATATTGCCCCCTGCCACGATCAAGGATCGTTCATGAGCCCCTCGCGGACAGCCACCACGACGGCATGGTAAGCACCGTCGCCGGTCCGACGCGGGCGCCGGCGCAGCGCGTGGTGGCGGCGCTCGGCGTGGTCGTTCTCGCCGGCGGCGCGATTCTGCTCGGCGCGGACGGCTGGCGGCTCGGGGCTTTGTTCGTCGTTGGCGGGCTGCTTGGCGTCACCCTCTATCACTCCGCCTTTGGCTTCACCTGGGCCTATCGCACCGCGATCGTCAATCGCGACGTCTCCGGCATGCTCGCCCAATTGATCATGCTGGCGGCGGCGATGATGCTGTTCGCGCCGATCCTGGCCCAGGGCAGCGCCTTCGGGCGCGGGGTGGTGGGCGCGGTGGCGCCGCTCGGGGTTCAGGTCGCGGTGGGGAGCTTTCTGTTCGGGCTCGGCATGCAGCTCGGCGGCGGCTGCGGCTCGGGAACGCTGTTCACCGTCGGCGGCGGCTCGACCCGGATGGCGTTGACCCTCGTCGCTTTCATCGCCGGCGCCTTCTGGGGTAGCCTCGACATGCCTTTCTGGGCGACCATGCCACGTCTGCCGAGCGTCTCGCTGGCCCGCGATCTCGGCTGGGAATGGGCGATCCCCCTACAGCTCGCCGTTATGGCGCTGATCTGGGGCGGCCTACGCCTGTGGGCCGGCGACACCTCCCAAAAACCCGTGTGGGACCAGACCATGAGCTGGCGGCGGCTGCTGGTCGGCCCCTGGCCGCTGCTGCTCGGGGCCGGCCTTCTGGCGTTTCTGAACTGGGTCACGCTGTTGATCGCCGGCCACCCCTGGACGATTACCTGGGCGTTCACCCTGTGGGGGGCGAAGGCGGCGATGATCCTGGGCTGGGACCCGGCGACGAGCCCATTCTGGAATGGCGCCTTCCAAAGCCGCGCCCTGGCCCGACCGATCCTCGTCGACGTCACCTCGGTGATGGACATCGGCATCATTATCGGCGCGCTCACCGCCGCCGGGCTGGCGCGGCGCTTCGCGCCCACGCTCGCGATACCGCCCCGGGCCTGGATCGCGGCGATTATCGGCGGATTGTTGATGGGCTATGGCGCCCGCCTCGCCTATGGCTGCAACATCGGCGCCTTCTTCTCGGGCGTCGCCTCGACCAGCCTCCACGCCTGGCTATGGATCGTCTGCGCCCTCGCCGGAACCTGGATCGGGGTCCGCCTGCGCCCCTTGTTCGCGCTCGGGAACTAAGTCACTCTACGGCAGCGGTAACCTGGGAGGGCATAATGACAGCATTAAGCCGCGAGCAGATCGACCATTTTCATCGCCATGGCTATGTCGTCGCCGAGGGCGGGGTGGACGCCCGGCGCTTGGCCGCGCTCCGCGCCGAGGTTTCGGTCTGGATCGAGGACAGCCGGGCGCATGCGCGCAACTACGGCGAAACCATCGACGGCCGCGCCCGCTTCGACCTGGAGAGCGGCCATGACGCCAAGACGCCCCGCCTGCGCCGGGTCTCCAATCCGCAAGAAGTCTCGGATGTCTTCCTGGATACCATTCACCAAGCGCCGCTGGTCGACATGGTCGCCGCGCTGATCGGCCCCGACGTCAAGTTCCACCACGCCAAGCTCAACCTCAAGCAGCCGGGCACCGGGGTGGTCGCCGGCTGGCATCAGGACCACCCTTTCGATCCGCATTCGAACGACGACGTGGTGGTGAGCCTGTTGATGCTCGACGACATGACGCCCGAGAACGGCGCCTTGCGCGTCGTCCCGGGAAGCCATCGCGGTCCCCATCACAGCCATTGGCGCGACGACCGCTTCGTCGGCGAGATCGCCCCCGAGGTCGCGGCCGCGCTCGAACCGAAGAGCGTCGCCGTCACCGGGCGCGCCGGCGACGTCTGCCTGATGCATACTTGGATGGTCCACGGCTCGCCGGCCAACCGCTCGGCGCGGCCACGGACACTGTTCATTTGCGATTTCACCGCCGCCGACGCGGTGCCGTTGACCACGCCGTCGATGCCCAACCGCCAGTTAGGAACCGTGGTGCGCGGCGCGCCCTGCCGCGTCGCCCGCCTTATCGACGATCGGATCGAGCTCCCAGAACCCTATGGCGAGGCGTCGTTCTTCGAGCTCCAGGGGCAGAAACCGGCGGCCGAATAAGAACCGGTCAGGGTCTACCCGATCGTCGGCCTTTAACCGTCGCCACCGCCGCCGAATGGTGATATCGGTGGCCCGCTGCCACCGTGCCTTCGCCGTCTTCGATGCCGTCTATGCGCCTCCGCCTCATCGATCCGCGTGACTTTGGGCGCCACGTAACCGGCCGCCGCGATGACGGCGAGACGTTTGATCATCGTCCGGCGGGTCGTTTCTTCCATGACGCGTTCTCCCGTTCGACAGCGCGGTATCCCTAGAATAAGCGATCGCGGTTAAACCATCGTTAAGGTTTGGCCTACGCTACCACAGGAACTTGCCCGACTTGACCGCCGAGCGGGCCGCCGTTTGCAGGGTGTCGATATCGTTTTCCTCGATCGCCTTGCGGATACGGACCATGGCATCGCCGACCGTTGGCGTCTCGGCGGCATCGTCCCCGACGGCGGGTGCATCGTCCTCGGCGGAAACCACCTCGGTCGTGACCTCCTCGCGGACGGTGGCGGGAAGCGGCGAGCGATGGACGGCCCGGGCGACCACGTCGATCAGCGTCTCGGGGAGAAACGGTTTGGAGACATAATCGTCCATGCCCGCCTCCAGGCATTCCTCCCGGGTGCCGGCCATGGCGTGGGCGGTGACGGCGATGATCGGCACCCCCGCGCGCGTGTCGGGCAAGGCTCGGATCGTTGCCAAGGCTTCCAGCCCATTCATCTCCGGCATTTGCAAATCCATCAACACGGCGTCATAGGCGGCGTTTTCGATCGCCCGCACCGCTTCGCGGCCGGTAACCACGGTATCGACCTCGTAGCCGGCGCGGAGCAGGATCGCGAGAGCCAGCATCTGGTTGACCTTGTTATCCTCGACCAGCAGCACGCGCGGCGGGGTCTCGGTCGTTTCGCGGATCGAATGGGCTGTCACCAACGGTTCGTCGCTTTCCTTGGCGGCTTGGCGGTCGCGCCCGATATCGACGATCTTGCGCAGGCATTCGGCGAGCACGAAATTGCTCACCGGCTTGGTGAGATAGGCATCGAAGCCGATGTCGCGGACCCGGGCGGCGTCGCCACGCAGGCCGGAGGATGTGGTCATGGCGATCGGCAGATCGCTGAACTCGGCGCGCGAGCGCAGTCGCCCGCCGAGTTGCTCGCCGGTCATGCCGGGCAAGGTCTGGTCGCAGATCAGGGCATCGAAGGGGCCGTCGTTCTCGGCCGCCTCGATGATCAGCCGCAGCCCTTCCTCGCCGGTCGCGGCGATGGTCACCTCGACCCCGAGCTGGGAAAGTTGCTCGGTCATGATCTGGGCGTCGCAAGGGTTGTCGTCGACGATCAGGACTCGCAAGCCGGCGATGCCGGGCGAACGCCAGGGTTCGATCTCGCGCGCCTCGGACTGCTTGATGAAGGGGATCGTGAACCAGAAGGTGCTGCCGCGTCCCGATTGGCTGTCGACGCCGATGCGGCCGCCCATCATCTCGACCAGGGTCTTGCAGATGGCGAGCCCGAGACCGGTACCGCCGAAACGCCGGGCGATGGCCGGGTCGCCTTGCTGGTAAAACGTGAACAGATGGGGCTGGACCTCGGGATCGACGCCGATACCGCTGTCGGTCACGTCGAAGCGGAGCGTGATGCGGGCCGGGGTCTCGTTTGTGGACTGGATATGGACCGCGACCGCGCCTTCCTCGGTGAACTTGATCGCGTTGCCGATCAGGTTGACCAGAATCTGGCGCAAACGCCCGGGATCGCCGCGCAAGGTCGAGACCACGCCCTGGTCGATGATCGTTTCCAGCCCGATTTCCTTTTGTCGGGCGCGGGGCCCGAGCAGGGAGACGACGCTGTCGACCACATGGTTGAGATCGAAATCGCTCTCGTGAAGATCGAGCTTGCCGACCTCGATCTTTGAGAGATCGAGGATATCGTTGACCAGGCCGATCAGGGCCTCGGCCGATTGCTCGATGGTGTTGGCGTAGCCCCGTTGCTCGCCGATCAGACCGGTGTCGATCAGCATCCGCGTCATCCCCAGAATACCGTTGATCGGGGTGCGGATCTCGTGGCTGAGCATGGCGAGATAGCGCGATTTGGCGCGATTGCGGGTTTCCGACGCCTCGCGCGCCGTGGACAGGCGGCGAAGTTCGATTTGCGCTTCGCTCACGTCCTCCACGGTCGCGACCAACATCGCGCCGCTGGCCGGATCGGCCGGCACGGCGTTGATCGCGAGCCAGCGCTCGCTCGTGTCCTGGCTCGCGACCCGCAGTCTGTATCCGCCGCCGTGAACGCTGCCGGCGATACGGTCCAGTTGTCGCGCCGAAGCATCATCGGTGCCGATCTTGCTGGCCAAGGCTCCGAGCGTCATGCCCGGGAGATCGCCCTTGTCGCGATCGAATAACACGCCGCAGGGCGTGTTGGCCCAAACAACGACACCCTCGCCATCGAGGCCGACGACCCCGATCGGGAGATCGTCGACATTCCCGCTCGGGCGTCCGTTCGGCAACGATGGCTGCGGGGCCGGCTTGGCGTTGGCGTCCCGCATCGCCCGTCGTCCGCTCATGGCGCCACCACACGGCGCCGCGCGCGCCGCGGTCTCGGGTTCGTCGTTGTTTCGCATAGCGTTCATGCGGCCCTGCTCGTCCTCTATGAGAGACCCTAGGCGGCGCGAGTTGAAAAATCCCTTAACTCGCGATCATTGGCCGGATTGGAGCGCTTTACCGGCCCGCATCCACTCGGCATAGTGTCGTCATGACACGAGAGAGCCCGCCCGCGCCGGACGCGGGCGCCTTCAGCCGCCGCGTCCCCGCCGGCGATGAGCGCGAGCGCTTGGTGTGCGACGCTTGCGGGTTCGTGGTCTACGAGAACCCCAAGGTGGTGGTCGGCGCGGTCTGCGCCCAAGAGGATCGCATTCTTTTGTGCCGGCGCGCGATCCCACCCCGGCGCGGGTTCTGGACCATTCCGGCCGGCTATCTCGAACTCAACGAAACCACCGGCCAGGGGGCCGCGCGCGAGACCCGCGAGGAAGCCCGGGCCGAGATCGAGATCGAAACCCTGCTCGCGGTCTATAACGTGCCCCGGATCAGTCAGGTGCAGGTGATCTACGCCGCCCGACTACTCTCGACGACGGTCTCGCCGGGGCCTGAATCGCTTGCCGTCGACCTGGTCCCCTGGGAGCGGATACCCTGGGACGAGATCGCCTTTCCCTCGGTCCACTGGGCGCTTCGCCATTATCGCGAGTATGCCAGCGGCGGCCCCTTCGCGACCCGCGCCAACCCACCCGGAGAATGGGGCGACTATTGACCCCGCCAAGCATCGTCCGGATTGCAAGGAGGTAAGACCATGACCGACCCCATCCTCTACGGCCCCGCCTACAGTACCTATGTTCGAAGCTGCCGCCTGGCGCTCGAGGAAAAGGGCCAAGTCTACGACTTCGTCGAGATCGACATGTTCGGCGGCGCCCACAAGGAGCCCGATTTTCTCGCCCGACACCCCTTCGGCAAGGTGCCGGCCTTCGAACACGATGGGTTCCCGCTCTACGAGACCGGCGCCATCCTGCGCTATGTCGACGAGGTCTTCGCCGGGCCGCGCCTGCAACCCGAGGATGCCCATGCCCGCGCGCGCATGAACCAGGCGATCAGCATCGCCGACAACTACGCCTATACCTCGCTGATCTTTCCGATCGTCATCGAGCGCCTGGTCGAGCCGTCGAGCGACAACACTCCCGACGAGGCCGCCATCGCCGATGCCCTGCCCCAGGCTCGGACCGCCCTCGCCGCCTTCGCCAGCCTGCTCGGAGATCGCGACTTCCTGGCCGGCGAGGCGCCTGGCCTCGCCGATCTCCATCTGGTGCCGATTTACGATTATTTCGCCCAGACGCCGGAATGCGAGACCTTGCTCGCCGAGGTGCCGACGCTGCGCCGCTGGTGGGAGCGCATGAGCGCCCGGCCGAGCGTCGCCAAGACTCGCCCCGACACGGGCTGACGCACGCGTCGGCCCTATTTCTCGGCGTCGAACACCAGCGGCAACAGGGTGTGCAGCAAGGTATTGGCGCCAGCTTCCAGCGCCGGCCAGTCGGTCCATTCGTCGCGACGATGGCTGCGCCCGCCCTCGCTGGGAACGAAGATCATGCCGGTTTCGGTGACGCGGGCGAAGAAGCCGGCGTCGTGGCCGGCGCCCGACGGCATCTCGCGCGCGGCGAGGCCGAGATGATCGGCGGCGGCCTTGATCCGGGCGCGCATCGATGGCGCCATCGGCGATGGCGTGGTGGCGTACCCTTCGTCGTATTCAAGCGCGAGCCGGTGATGGGCCGCGACGCTCTCGGCCAGGGTCCGGGTCTCGCGCGCCATTCGGTCGAGCAGATCGTTGTCGATATCGCGCATTTCCTGGGTTAGCCGCACCTGCTCGGGAACGATGTTCACGGCCTGCGGCCGCGCCTCGATGATGCCGAATGTGAGCACCGTATCGGGCGCGCCCTCGGCCAGCACCAGGGCGCGTGCCCGGGTGGCGTATTCGGCCGCGCCCATGAAAGCATCGCGCCGCGCGTTCATCGGCGTGGTGCCGGCGTGGTCGGCCTGGCCAAGAAAGCGCAATTCGCGGTGCCGCGTGCCGATGATCGCGGTCACCACGCCGATCGGTACGCCCTCGCGTTCGAGCACCGGTCCCTGCTCGATATGGAGTTCGGCGTAGGCCGCGATCTCGCCCGGCGCGCGCGCCGCACCGAGCGCCCGATCGGGGTCGAAGCCGGCGGCGCGCATGGCATCGGCGAGCGATCGCCCCTCGAAGTTTCGGGCCGCCGCCAGACGCCCGGCATCGAGCTGGCCGGTAAGCGCCGCGCTGCCGAAACAGCCGAGGTAATGGCCTTCTTCGTCGGCGAAGGCGCAAGCCTCGAAGGCCCGCACCGGCGCGCGGCCGCAGTCCTTGATCACCCGCGCGCATTCAAGGGCGGCGAGCACGCCATAGGCGCCGTCGAGCGGGCCGCCGTCGGGCACCGTGTCGATATGCGATCCCGACATCACCACCGGTCCCTCGTTCGGGCCGACGTGGGCGATGACATTGCCGGCGGGATCGTTGCGGCCGGCCAGCCCGGCAGCCGCGATGCGATCCAGGAGCCAGGCCCGCGCTTCCTCGTAGGCGGCGCCGAAGGCCGGCCGAAACAGGCCGCCGTTTTCGGTTCGCCCGATCCGAGCCAGGGCCTCGATATCCGCTCTGAACCGAGCCATGTCGATCCCGAGATCGCCGAACTTTCCACTCATCGCACGCCTTCCCTCCCTCTCCCGTTGGCCGCGCGAGAGTGTCGCTCGCGCGGCGGTGCGAGGCAATGGCTTATCAACGATCAACGGTCGCCCGAGAGCTCAGACCCGGCCGTCGCCAAGCGCGGTTTGCAGGGTCAGGATTTCGGCGTTGAGGGATTCCAGGCGACGAGCGTGTTTCTGGTCGCCGGTGTTGTGAAGATCGGCATGCACCTTGTCGCGCTCGTCCATCAAGCGTTCGAGCTCGGCCTGAAGCGAGCTTTCGTCGGCTTTATCGGTCACGATGTTATCTCCAGATGGCCGTTGGATCATCCGCCTGATTATGCCTCAAGATTTCCCCTGACCATGCCCTAAATCAATCGCCCCGCCGCCAATCACCTTATCGGCAAGGAGCGGTTGTCGCGCTACCATGAGCATCATTGGAAGGAGCGAGGCCCATGGCCAGCTTGTGCCGCGATTGCATCGTCGTGTTCGACGCCCACCGTCCGCCGCCGCGCTGTCCGGCCTGCGGGTCGGCGCGTCTCGTTGGCCACCAAGAACTCGCCCTGCTGACCATCGCCCATGTCGATTGCGACGCCTTCTACGCCAGTATCGAGAAGCGCGACGATCCCACGCTCGCCGACAAGCCGGTCCTCGTGGGCGGGCGTCATCGCGGCGTGGTGGCGGCGGCCTGCTATGTCGCCCGGCGTTACGGCGTCCATTCGGCGATGCCCATGTTCAAGGCCCTCAAGGCCTGCCCCGAGGCGGTGGTCATCCCGCCGAACATGGCGAAATACGCCGCCGTCGGCCGGCAAATCCGCGATCTCTTTCGCGGCCTGACGCCGCTGGTCGAGCCAATCTCGATCGACGAGGCGTTTCTCGATCTCGGCGGCACCGCGCGCCTCCACGGCCGCTTGGCGGCGCAGTCGCTGGCCGCCCTCGCCTTGCGGATCGAGCGCGAGATCGGGGTCACGGTATCGATCGGCCTCGCGGCCAACAAGTTTCTGGCCAAGCTGGCCTCGGACCGCGACGAGCCGCGCGGCTTCGCGATCATCGGCCAAGCCGAGGCCGAGACCCTGCTCGCGCCCCTGCCGGTGCGCGCCCTGTGGGGGGTCGGCGCGGCTCTTCATCGCCGCCTGATCGACGACGGCCTGACCACGATCGGCGATCTGCGGGGCGTCGACGAGGCCGAGCTGGTGCGGCGTCATGGCGTCATCGGCCATCGCCTGGCGCGGTTCTCGCGCGGCCTAGACGAGCGCCGGGTCGATCCCGTGGCAGTGGTCAAGAGCGTTTCGGCCGAGACCACCCTCGACACAGACGTCGCCGATCCGGCTGCCCTCGGCCGCGTGCTATGGCGCTTGTCCGAGCGCGTCGCCGCGCGGCTCAAGCGGGCCGAACGCGCCGGCGGTGGCGTGGTGCTCAAGCTCAAGAGCGCCGATTTCCGCCTCCGGACGCGCTCTCGCCGCCTCGCCGCGCCGACCCAACTCGCCGAAACGATCTACCAGACTGGGTTGGCGCTGCTCGACCGCGAGGCCACCGGAACCCGTTTCCGCCTGATCGGCGTCGGCGTCGATCGTCTGGAGCCGGCAAACGAAGCCGATCCGCCCGACCTGCTCGACCCCGAGCGCGATCGCGGAGTCCGGGTCGAGCACGCCATCGATCAGGTGCGAAAGCGCTTCGGCTCGGGCGCGATCGCCAAGGGTCGGGGCTTCGCGCCCAGGCCAGAGACCCCGCCACCACCGCGACGAGAAAAGCCATGACCGCCACCATCGACGACGTTCTCGATTTCTGGTTTTGCCGCCCGGGCGAGCCCGAATACAACCAGCGGCGCGATATCTGGTGGGAAAAGAACCCCGCCTTCGACGCCCTGATCCGCGACCGCTTCATGGCCACTTATCGAAAGGCCGCCGCCGGCGCCCTCGACCACTGGGCCGAGAGCGTGGCCGGCGCGCTGGCCCTGGTCATCCTGCTCGACCAGGTCCCGCGCAACATGTTCCGCGACGATCCCCGCGCCTACGCCACCGACGCCTTGGCCCTGGCGACCGCCAAGGCGGCGCTCGCGCGCGGTTTCGACAAGGCGCTTCCCGAGGTGCGCGGGCGCTTTTTCTACACCCCCTTCGAGCACAGCGAAAACCTTGCCGATCAATGCCGTTCGGTGGCGCTTTTCACGCCATACTTCGAGCGACCCGAGGGCGCCGAGACGCGTAAAATAATCCTGCGTCACAAGGAGATTATCGAACGCTTCGGCCGCTTCCCACACCGCAACGCCGCCCTCGGCCGCGACAGTACGGCCGAGGAGATCGCGTTCCTCAAGGAGCCGATGTCGTCGTTCTAGAGCCCGGAGAGGTCGATCTCGAGTTGGCGGCCGAGCCACAGCGCGTATTCGGAATGGTCGGTCCGGTCATCGCCGCTGCGCGGATGGATGAAGACCGAGAGCCCGCGATGGTTGAGCATCAACCAGGGCACTACCTCGGCGAAGGCGTCGGCGGCGAAGGAAACCTGAAACATCGCCTAAGGATGCGGCCCGACCGGCCCGTCGCGCCAGCGGCCGAGCTCGACCGGGAAGCGGGCGCCGATCGCCTCGCGAATTTCGCCCGCGATGGGGCGGGTTTCGGGGTCGTAATAGATATGGGCGTGATAGCCGGTGACGCTCGCGGTCATGGGAGCCTCCGTCAGGCGGCCAGATCGATCCCCTTGCCGCGCAGGAATTCTTGCAACTCGCCGTTCTCGTACATCTCGCGCACGATATCGCAGCCACCGACGAACTCGCCCTGAACATAAAGCTGGGGGATAGTCGGCCACTCGCTGAAGTTCTTGATGCCGTCGCGCAGCGCGGGGTCGGGCAGCACGTCGATGCCCTTGAACTTGACCCCGAGGATGGTCAGGATCTGGACCACCGCCGCAGAGAATCCGCATTGCGGGAAGACCGGCGATCCCTTCATGAAGAGAACTACCGGGTTGCGCGTGGTTTCGTCGCGAATGCGCTCGAACACAGGGCTCGTGGTTTCCATCCTCAAATCCTCTTTCTATCCATCTGGCGGCGCTTAGGCGTCGTCGGGGGGCGTGGTCTGGAGCGCCAGGGCGTGCAGGGCCTCGCCCATGCCGCCGCGCAGCGCGCGATAGACCATCTGGTGCTGCTGGACCCGAGTCTTGCCCTTGAAGGCCGGCGAGACGACGTGGGCGGCGTAGTGGTCGCCATCGCCGCGCAGGTCCTCGATCCGCACGGAAGCGTCGGGGATGGCCTCGCGGATCAGGCGTTCGAGCTCGGCGGCGTCCATGGCCATCGTCGTCACTCCCGGGTGGCCGCCGGCCGGTCGCCAGCCATGTAGGCCGGCAGCCAGTCCTCGTGGGCGGTGCGCAAGTCTTGCAGCGATATAGGGTGGTCGCCGGGGACTGTCAACGCGGCCCCGCCGCTCTCGCCGACCGCCGTCACGGCGACGCCGGCGGCATCGGCGGCGGCGCGGATATCGGCCACGGCGCCCTGGTCGACGGCGATCAGATAACGCGCCTGATCCTCGCCGAACCACCAGGCATGCGGCGTGAAATCGGCCGGCGGCGCGGCCAGGCTGGCGCCGAGATCGCCGGCCAGCGCCATTTCGGCGATCGCGACCAGCAGCCCGCCGTCGGCGAGGTCGTGACAGGTATCGATCTTCCCTTCCGCGATCAAGCCGCGCAGAAAGTCGCCGTTGCGCCGCTCGGCGGCGAGATCGACCGGCGGCGGCGGCCCGGCCTCGGTCCCGGCCAGCGTCCGCAGGTAGATCGATGCGCCGAGGTGGCCCCGGCTGTCGCCGATCAGGAGCAGGCTTTGACCGGCGCGCTTGAGGGCGATGGTCGCCAGGCAATCGAGATCGTCGATCAGACCGACGGCGCCGATCGCCGGCACCGGCTGGATGGCCCGCCCCTGGGTCTCGTTGTAGAACGACACGTTGCCCGAGACGACCGGGAAGTCAAGCGCCCGGCAGGCCTCGGCCAAGCCCTCGATACAGCCGACGAACTGGCCCATCACTTGCGTTCGCTCGGGATTGCCGAAATTGAGGCAGTCGGTGACCGCGAGCGGCCGCGCCCCGGTGGCGGTGAGGTTGCGCCACGCCTCGGCGACCGCCTGGGCGCCACCCGTCCGGGGCTCGGCGGCGCAGTAGCGCGGCGTGCAATCGGTGGTCAGGGCGAGGCCCCTGTTGCCGCCATGCACCCGCACCACCGCCGCGTCGCCGCCGGGCCGAACCACGGTATCGGCCATCACCATGTGGTCGTATTGCTCCCAAATCCAACGCTTGGCGCATAGATCGGGGGTCGCCAGCATTGTCGCCAGGCAATCGGTGACGCTGTCCGGCGCGGGGAGCGGGCCGAGCGGCGCCGGCGCCGGCGGGGGTGTGA
>Ga0114931_10005761_pt1 | contig 15323 bp, 12 predicted proteins | sample 2SBtaG_FD_89579 | JGI IMG/M metagenome (GOLD analysis project Ga0114931, IMG submission 89579) | Deep subsurface microbial communities from Kolumbo volcano to uncover new lineages of life (NeLLi) - 2SBTROV14_V59a metaG | ecosystem: Environmental > Aquatic > Marine > Volcanic | place: Kolumbo...
AAATTCGCTGGCGGCTGGGGTGTGTTGGTGGGCGGCGGCGCCGTGGGCGTCACCGTGGGCACGGCTGTGGCCGGGGACGTCGGAGTGGGCTGGGGAACCGTCTGGTTTGGCCGATCGCCGCGGGGCGAGGCCCAGGCGTTTGTCCCGCCCAACAGAGCCAGGACGACCAACGTAGCGCCAACCAGACTCAGCCCCCAGCCTCGCTTGATCCATGCCCGTATGTGGTTGATTCGAGTCTTGATTTCACCCATGGTTGGCGTGCCTCCGCTGAAGGAATAGGTCCTCTATGACGATGAACATCAGTCAGTCGTTCCGTTTGACCGCGTGACCCCACAGGCCGGTTGTCGCGCCTAGTGCGCGCCCCGGCTGCTTAGAACAGCGGGAATGGTCCGCAAAAGAATGCCAATATCCCGCCCCAGAGAATAATTCTGAATGTAGTCGAGTTCCAAAGCCAGCCTCTCCTGCAGAGAGAGATCGCCGCGGCCATTCACCTGCATCGGGCCGGTCATCCCCGGTTTCATCAGGAGACGCTGGCGCTGATAGTCGTTGTAGAGGGCAACGATGCGCTCTTCCTCGGGACGCGGACCGACCAAGCTCATCTCGCCACGCAGCACATTCCAAAACTGGGGCCACTCGTCCAGGCTGGAGCGGCGCAGCAGGCGCCCCACGCGTGTAACCCGCGGGTCATCGATCAGCTTGAAGACCGGTTCATGCATGGCGTCGAGGTCGATGAGTTCTGGCAACCGCTCCTCGGCATCGGCCTGCATACTGCGCAGTTTCACAATGCGAAATAATCGGCCATGTTCACCCACACGGACCTGTCGATAGAAGATCGCCCCCTGGCTATCCAGTTTGATGGCGACAGCCGCCAATAGGATCCACGGCGCACCAATCGACAAACCCACCAACGCGCCGACAATATCCATCCCCCGTTTGACCAGCCGTTTCCAACCAGGGATTACTAGACAAGGTGTGCCGGGTGGTGTACCTGCGAAGCGAATAGTTCCGACGACATAACCCAACCCTAAAGCCAAGGAGCGAATTGTCAGCAACAGCGGGCCGACCAGCGCCAACCGCCAGGAATGTCGGGCCAGTTTGCCCACGAATGGCAAAGTAGAGAGCAAAAAGATCACCAGTACCCCGCTCTCTAGCCACCAGACAGGCATCAGTAGCGGCCATACCGCGCCTAGCAACACCACGGGAAGTAGCCCCAATAGTATGGCCCACAAAAACATCTGGACCTTTAGCACTGGGGGCGTATGGCTGTCCTGCACCATCCGTTCGGGATGCCAGCGAGTCAGCAGAGACTTCCAAAAGCCGATGAAATACTTGCGCCGAAAATATTCGGTCAGACTCGTATCGTGAATATGTTTCACCTGGGCTTTCGGTACGAAAACCAACCGATAGCCTTTGGACGCCAGCCGAAAACTAAACTCCTGATCTTCCACACTGGCGGTAGTGAATACTGTAGAAAAACCACCGTTCTCTAAAAAGATATCCCGGCGATAGGCTGCGGAATAAGTGTCTACAAAGTCGATCCGTTCACTGCCCAGCATACGTTCGTAACGGTCTTCGTATTCCGCCTGGACAAAACGCGGAGTCAACCCCGTCTGATCCGTCAGATATGTTCCTTTGGCCCCCATCACATCTGACTGTTCAAAAACGGCAAGCAGAGTTTCGACCCAATGGGGTCCCGGTGCACAATCGGCATCGGTAAACAAAAGCAGTGGCGCTTTCGCCAACATAGCGCCGTAGTTGCGGGCCGCGGCAGGCCCTGCATTAGGCTGACTCACCACCCGCCAGCAGCCCATCCCGCTTTGGGCGATCCACGCCTCGACAACGGCCCCTGTCCCATCCGTCGAGCCATCGTCGACGACAATCACCTCAAACCGGTGGGCAATCACGGTTTGCCGGGCCAAAGCATCTAAGCAGCGGGCTATTGTTGCTTGCCCGTTATAGACCGGAACAATCACGCTACAGAGTAAAGCCGCGCCTTGAGCCATCGCCGTCTATATCCCGCTCCGTTACGGTTGGACCCCGACAAACAGGGCCGTCACAAAGATGCGGTGGGTCGACGAATAGTCGGGCCAGCCGGTGATCAGCGTCAGGGAAGCGCCCGTCCCCTGGGCGGTGTAGCGGGCGGCCAGGGCCAACTCCTCTGCGTTGTCCGTGGAGATGGGCTGCGGGTCCGAGACGGCCGTCACCCGGTAGACGAAAGTTTGTCCCTGGCTATCGGTCAACAATATCTCCTGGCCAGTGGTCACGTCACCCAATGCCAGGGGCGCGAAAGAAGCGTCGCCCAGCAGTTGGTGGCCGGAGATGACGACATTGCCCACCGTTCCAGCGCGCGCACTGTTGGGATGCCAGCCTACACCCTTCTCTGGCAACACCCACACGGTCGTACGCGTCCCGTTGACCTCCGCTATCCGCCAGGCCATGGGCGACACCGTCACATCCAGCCCTATGGCCGGGATGCGCAGTTGAACCGGCGCGCTGGCTGCGTCGGCGGAGATGGGGTCCGCGGCCTGGGTTGTGTATGTGACTGCGGTCGGCGCCGGTGTGGATGTCGCCTGCACCGGCAGCGCGGGTGTGGCGGTGGGGGTGGGGGCGAGGGCCGCCGGCGGGACAGGCGTGGAGGGCGCAGCAGCCACAGGTTCGTCCGTGGACCCCTGACAGCCGGCCAGCAGCAGGGCCAGCAGCAGCGCCGGCAGCCAGATGCGCCGGAGAGAGTTCGTGGTATAATCAGCCTGGGTCATCGGTGGTTTTGTCTTTCCGTGAAGATGCCGCAAGAACCGTACAATCGCACGAATTGTAGCATCTTGCCAGACCGATGGCAAACCATTGCGCTCCACCTGCACTATCCGTCTTCTTCTGCCCATGGACCTGCGTGCGTGCTACCGTCTCTTTTTTGGTTCTCTGTCATCCTGATCGTCTATACCTTTTTCGGCTATGCGCTTCTGATCGGTCTGGCCGCGCGCCTCTTTCCACGCCCCCATCAGCAAAGCGCAGCGTTGCCACCCGTGACCCTGCTCATCGCGGCCTATAACGGCGTCGTCACCCAGTATCAGCCGCAACGCCAGGGCAAAGTGGCCGCGGTCAACCGGGTGGCGCCCTTTCTCACCGATCCGATCGTCATCTTCACCGATGCCAATTCGATGCTGGCGCCTGCTTCGATCCGTATGCTGGTGCGCCACTTTGCCGACCCTGTGGTGGCCGCCGTCGCCGGCGAAAAGCAGGTGCGGGGCGGCGGGGAAGGACTCTATTGGCGCTACGAATCCTTTCTGAAATGTTGCGACAGCGCCGTCAGTTCCGTCATGGGCGCGGCCGGGGAGCTATTCGCCCTGCGCCGTAGTCTCTTTGTCGCGCCCGAAGCTGACTCCATCATCGAAGATTTCGTCATGTCCATGCGCCTGGTCCAGGCGGGCTGGCGGGTCATCTACGAACCGGACGCCGTCGCCTGGGAAGAGCCGATCCCCACCCTGCGCGGTGAATGGCTGCGGCGCACCCGGATTGCCGCCGGCGGGTGGCAGGCCATGCGTCGCCTGCGTGGGCTGCTGGCCTGGCCCTGGAACCGCATCACATGGCAATATGTCTCCCATCGTGTGTTGCGCTGGGCCGTGACGCCTCTGCTACTGCCCCTGGCTCTGGCGACCAATCTTCTGCTCTGGTCCATCCCCTTCTATCGCCTTCTGTCTGTCGCCCAAATCGCCTTCTATCTACTGGCCCTGGCTGGTTTTGCGCGCGCAAAGGCGGGCAAACGCGGCGGCGTCGCCTATACAGCCTTCTTTTTTGTCTTCACCAATCTGGCCGCCCTTGCCGGCCTGGGGCGCGGTGTGACCAATCGCCAACCTGTCACCTGGGCCAAGACGCGCTAGGCCTGGCATCTTGCTTGCATATCTCTCGTGGCGATGTGATATACTGGGGCGGTAGCAGCGGCGACGATTGGCCGCACGTTTCGTCAGGCAGTTGGGTTTGGAACTGCGCCAACCTACGAACTATGTTGTGAGGAAAACGATGGTAAAGGTCCTGATCAGTTACGATATGCGAGAAGGACGCGAGGAGGAGTGCCAGCGCTATGTGATGCAAACGCTGGGGCCGGGCATGGCCCAATTGGGTCTGCGCATCACCGACGCCTGGTACACGCTGTGGGGGAATGCGCCCCAGATCATGGGCGGCGGCGTCCTGGAAGACGAGGCCGAGGCGGCCCGGGTGATCCATTCTGAGGAGTGGAGCGGTCTGATCGATGGTCTGCGCCCGCTGGTGGACAATTTCCGTATCCGTGTGGTCGATGCCACCGGCCGTTTTCAGTATTGACGCCATCCCATGCTTTCTACGCTTGAACAGACCCGCTTACCGGCAGTCTCCCCAGCCGCCAAAGGGACGGCGCTCCTGGTCCTTCTGGAAAATGTTGGCTATGTCAGCGGTCTGGACCTGCCCGGTTGGGTCAGGGCCATCATCGACACTGTCACCGAGGAGTATGCCAAACTGCTTCTGCGTCTGTTGGGCGCACACCGGCGCTACGATCGCGTGCTGATCCTGGAGGATGCCGCAGTGACCAACGAGCGTGTGGCCGCCGCTCTCCTGGACCTGAGCCAGGGTCACCGGCTGGACCTGCTCCTGCTCGTCCACGGCCAAAAAGAGTGTCTGGTCGGCTATCGGGGCGAGTCATATATCGACAGCGGCCTGTTCAACCCGCTGCTCGACGCCTATCGTCGGGACCCCGCGGTGTTGGACCTGGGCATTGTCTACGGGGTCAACTGCTACGGCGCCAGCCTGGCCCCCACCTGGCTGGCTCTGGGCGCGGATGCGGTCAACGGCGCGCTGGGGGTCAACTGGTTCCCAGAGCCAAGCCTTTCGCTCTTTTTGGTCCGCTGGTTGAACGGCGCCACCTTCAGCGAAGCCGTCGAGACCAGCTTTCGCTGGGCGCGGCGGGTGGGCAAGCTGATCTGGCCCGACACAGACGCTGGCCGCGAAGACCCACATTTGACGGGGAGCCAGCAGATCGTCTACGGCCGTCGGGACGTGCGCCTCTTTGATCCCCCAGAGGATAAGAGTATGGGCGCGATTTGATTCTGTACGGGCACGATATATCGTGCCCGTACAGGTGATTTTTGGCTCGATTCCACCCACATTGTCAGAAAAATAGAAACCCCTCCATCCCGGAGAAAGCCTCCATGCACATCGATCAGTTGCAGACCCCCGCCGCCATCGTCGATCTGGACCGGCTGGCAGCCAATATCAACCGTTTTCAGACCTATCTGGACGAACATCACATCGCCGGACGCCCCCACATCAAAACGCACAAAATTCCTGAGATCGCCCACATGCAGGTGGACGCCGGCGCGGTTGGCATCACCTGCCAAAAACTGGGCGAAGCGGAAGTGATGGCCCGGTCCGGCATCAAAGACATCTTTCTGCCCTACAACCTGCTGGGGGCGGCCAAGCTAGAACGGCTGATGCATCTGGCCCGCCGGGTGCGCATCAGCGTGACCGGCGACTCGGAGGTGACGATCCGGGGCTACATCGAGGCCGCCAGGAACGCCGGGCTGACCCTGCCCGTGCTGGTGGAATTCGACACGGGCCTGGGACGCTGCGGTGTGCAGACCCCCCAGGAAGCCGCCGATCTGGCCCGCATGATCGCGGCCGCATCCCATCTCCAATTTGGCGGGCTGATGACCTACCCTTCCAACGAGCAGACCGGTGGCTTTGTGGTCGAAACCCGCCGTCTGCTGGCCCAGGACGGCATTCCCGTCGAATCCGTCAGCGCCGGTGGATCCCCCATCATGTGGCAGGCGCACACATTTGCCGAAGTGACCGAACACCGGGCCGGCACATACGTCTATGGCGACCGTTCGCTGCTCAACGCCGGTGTCATGACCCAGGACCAGGTCGCCTTTCACCTGATCGCCACTGTGGTCAGCCGCCCCACCGCCGACCGGGCCGTGCTGGACGCGGGCAGCAAGGCGCTGTCGTCCGACCCGGCCCGGGGCGCAACCGGATTCGGCCTGCTGCTCGAATATCCCGACGCCCGGCTCGAAAAACTCTCGGAAGAACACGGTTGGGTGGACCTGTCGGCCTGCACACAGAAGCCGCAGGTGGGCGAGCGCGTCACGATTCTCGTCAACCACTGCTGTGTGGCCAACAACCTCTTCAACCAGGTTGTGGGTCACCGCCGGGGTGAAGTCGAAGTGATCTGGCCCATCGCCGCGCGAGGGTTGTTGCAATAGCCGCGCCTGCCCCGAAAATATAGACCGCCGACCCATCGTCCACCCGCTCCTGGGTCTCGATACAGCGCCGGGAGGTGACGGCAAGGTCGCATGACCTCCGGGCGGTGCCTCGACCGGCGTCGCTGGTCTGGTGGGTGAACATAGCGAAGCGGTGAATTTTCACATGGAGCGTCTACGGCGCGATCGTGCGCTGGAAGATCAGCTTCACATTGGTGTGGATCGTCCACTGCGGTTTCTCTGGCGTGCCCAGGCCCATACCCTGGATCACATCGCTGGGCAGACCCTCGATCTTGGCGTTGTAGGAGTTGCCCGCCATGTACATGGGGTAGTTGTAGGCATAGTCCGGTGGATTCTTGTCCTCGGTCTGGCCCGATGCACTTCCGCCGCTCCAGAAAATCGTCACCGGCGCGCCCACGATGCGGTTGCCATTCTCATCCAGCACTTCGATGAAGATGTGATGTTTGCCGCCCGCTTCTTGCTCGTTTTCCCACTTGGCCTCGATCAGTCGCCAGAAGGGTTGGCCGGAAGAGACCGCAGCGTCGACGACATTCACTCCCAATTGGCTCAGGCGGCCATCCCAGGCCCGGGGGGGTAACGCCGGCACAGAGGCCGCCTGCGCCTCAGGCTCTGCCGGCGGCGCTGCCTGTTGTACGATGACCGGGACAGGCGTGGGCGGAATCCGCGTCGGGGTCGCCGTGGGCAGGGGCGTGGCGGTGGGCGTAGGCGTGATGGTCGGCGTCGCCGTCGGGATGGGTGTATTGGTGGGGAAGGGCGTGTAGGTGGCGGTCGGCCGCACGCCTTCTGCGGCCAAAGCGATCAACTGTGCATTGTTTTCGGTGCTTTGCAGCGAGGCCAGCGCACCTTCGTTGCTCCGTATGGCCACAGCGCCGGCCACACTGGACGAGACAGAGGCTGCCTCTCCATCGGTCATCTCGGCGCTGCTCAACAGGCGCCCCAACGCGGCCGGCGCAGCCACACCAAAGAGGTAGATCAGAATCAACACCAGCAAGGCCAGACGCAGTTTCGCGCCCAGGCTCAGGCCGGCAAACCAGAGGCCCACCCCGACCGAACGACGCTTGCCGCCCCCCGTCTGCGGTCGATAGGCTGCGGCCCGGCGGCGCTGGGAGGAGAGCGTGGGGGCCTGGCTGTAGACGGCCTGTGGCGGCGGCTCGTCGGACAAGGGCGGCGGCGCCATGCCCGGCTCGCCCACGCTCTGGCTGAGCAGGCGGCTCAGACTCATGGAGAGAGTCGGCATACGCATCATAAGCGCTTCCAACTCTTCCCGTCCGATGGTCAGAAGATCGACTTCGGTCTCTGCATAGGCGCTCTGTCCCTGTAATTGATTGGTGAGCACCGATCGTTCGCCGAAGATGTCGCCCTCACCCAGCACCCAACTGTTGCTGCCGGCCAGAGCTTGCAGGCGCACATGGCCTCGCTCCACCAGGTAGAGCGTGTCGCCGGGTGCACCGGCCCGGTAGATCTGCTCACCGGCCTGGAAACGGGTCGGGTGCAGGCTATGTACAACCGTCTTCAAGTCGTGGCTGCTCAGATTCGCCAACAGTGCAAAACGGCGATAGTAGCCTTCGTCCACCGCGCCTTCCTGGTCTGAAAGTCGCGACGCCACCACCTGGTTCAGTGTGGAGCCAATACTGGGATGGAGACTCACCAGTTCGTCCAGATCGGCCTTGTAGAGAACCCAGAGATTGGTGTTGCGCGTGGTCGATGCGTTGTCCGTCCGGTTCTGGCCCGTGAGCAGACTCACTTCGCCAAAGAAGCCGCCGGCGCCAATCCGGTTCAACTCTTCGACGATGCCGTGGCTGTTCTCCACCGTGATTTCCGTCTCGCCTTCGTCCACCAGGTAGAGCGCGTCGCCCGGCTCACCCGCCTTGTAGATCGGCTCGCCGGCGGGGACATGCTGTAGAACCAGCCGTTGGGCAATGGCCTGGAGGTCCTCCGGCGACATGTGGGCAAAGATGGGCGTCTGGGCCAGGCGGATCACGGCCTGGGTCTGATCGGACTGGCTCAACCGGCTGCGCGCCCGGCGGCCCAATGCGCGCCGCAGGGCCGGAAAGCGGCTGCCCAGGCGATGAAAGTCTGCCGTGGGCAGCACCCAGAGCAGACTTTGCCGGTCTGCATAGGCGCTTTCTGTATAGGCTTTATTGGTCAACAGGGGCAGAACGCCAAAAAGGTCGCCGTGTTGCACCTGGCGCGTCTCGGCTCCCGGTTGATCCGAGCGAATCTTCAGCGCGCCCTCTTCCATCAGCAGCAGCCCCAGGGGTGGTTCACCGGAACGGAAGAGAAAAGAGCCGGCGGCGACCGGGTGCGGGTGCAGGCCGCGGGCCAACGCGCGCAGCACGTTGCGGGGCAGATCCCCCAAGACCTGCGTATTGGCCAGGCAGGAGACCAGATAATCTTCCATTTGGACCACGTGTTCGCCAAAGTTGCGGCTCAACGCGATGCCAATCTGGGGTTTCTGTCTGATCAGGCTGCGCAGGGCATCGTCGTGCAGGCTCCACATTGCCAGATTGCCGGCAGCCACGGCGCCCGTTGCATGGTCCAGCCCGCGCAGGAATTCGGCCTCGCTCAGCAGGCTGCCTGGCCCCAGCGTCGCCAACACCAGGCCGTTTTCGCCCATCAGACGCACGAAACCGCTCTGCACCATCAACAGGGCTTCGCATGGCTCGCCGGTGCGGAACAGCGTCGTATCTTTGGCGCGATTTTCCTGGCGCATGATGCCGGCGATCTGGGCCAGATCGTCCTCTGGCAGGTCGGCGAACAGCGGCACATTGCGAATAAAATCGATCTTCACACGGTCTCCTTTGAGTCAAGAGAGGTAGCTACTTCGCCTATCGAAAGCGGACGCGGATCGAATCGATTGAAACGCAGATCGACGCAGATTTCCGGTGAAACCGTGTTCGAATCAGCGCAGATCAATTCAGATCATAAGAATCTGCGTCCCTATCTTCTCCTGCCGAATAGTTGCCAGGAGAACCTGCACTCGGCAACGCAGAGAACAAACGTCGACCGAACACCCTGACCATTGTACTGCAACTTGCCTGCTTCAAGTCCACCGACTTCCCGACAAAAGGCAGACGATTTCGTGTCTGTCCGGCAAAAACGCTCAATAGGTGCGTTGGAAGGTCACCGTCCAGCTAAAATGTCCGAAACAGCCGTTGGTCTGGATGAAGGCGTCACAACTGGCCGCGTCGCTGCAGAAACGCCCCTGGATCAGATACTGCTGAGGGATATTGTAGGTCTTGGCGGTCAACCCCTTGGCCACATCACTGGTGACTTCCCGGCCATCGACGTCTTTGGCAACCACGATGTCGTCCCCATCCACATTGACATCGTACTGGGCCATACCGGGACCCTTTTCGCCCGTGACGTGGTATTCGTTGCGATAGACGCCGCGTACGGTCACCCCGTTGAGACGGTTGCCGGCGGCGTCCAGCACAACCACGTGAAGCTCCTGTTTGTCGCCACAGTTGACAGAGTCGCCGCTGAAATGGCCGCCGTTCTCCTCCACATCCCACAGATGTTGTTCCACCAGCCGGAAATCGACGCCGGCCGGTTCGGGGGTCGGCGTGTCGGCGGGGGGTGGGGGAACCGGCGTGGCTGTCGCCGGCGGCGGGGTCGGGATCTCGGCCACAGCCACGGCGCCCGTATCGCCGCTGGTCTCCACCAGCGGAGCGTAGACCCAGCCCACCGCGCGGGTGGCCAGAGCAACCTGCCACCAGTCGCCGCCGGGGTTCTTGACCGTGATGCGGGCGGCGTCGCCGGGCTTCAGTGCGCCGACGACGGGATAGTTTGTGCCCGGTCCGCCGCGCACATTCATCACCGTCTGTGTACGCGCCTCCGGGTCACGCACAGGCGTGGCTGTGGGCGGCGCCGGCGTGGGCGTATCCGGTGCGGGTGGGTTGGCCGCGGGTGTGTTGGTCGCGGGTGTGTCCGTCGCCGCCGCGGGGGGAGGTGTTGGGTTGGCCGGCGCCGGCGTCGCCGTGGGCGGGGCCGCCAGTTGCGCCTGGGCCGCCTGCTGGGGGAACAGTCCTCTGGCGCGGGCATAGCGCTCAATGTTGTTCGAATTCAGGTCGAGAGCCAGGGCCAAGCGCACAAGGGCGTCGCCGTTGGCCACATCCCCGGCGCTGATCGTGTTCTCGGCGGCCAGCACAAGCAACTGGTTGGGATTGGGCGCATCCAGGCTTGCCAGCGCAGTCCGGGCCGCGGCCAGATCGCCCCCCGCTTGATAGTCCTGGGCAATGCGTTGGGTTGCCTCTGTGAGATCGCTGCTGCCCGCCCCGGATTTGGAGGAACCACAGGCAGCCAACAGCCACACCAGGACCAGTAGAACCAGAACAGGCGAAAGGCGGGCAGGTCGAGAGCGCCTACTCGTCTCTATCGCACCGCCCCCCATACACGACTTTGCGCCACGGGGGATGAAAAAGGACTCAGGACTTTGGGCCCAGGACTTTGGACTTTTTTCAGGGCAGGGATTGTCTCTGGCCGCATTCCGCCAGAGGTTCAATGCGTGGGTGGATTCATCCATGGATCGACTTGTCACTTACCGTTCGCGTCGGGATTGCCATAACATAAACATGTGTGTGTGCGGTTCTGGCCGCGACAGGGTTCGTCCAGGGACTCTTCCGGCGCCATACCGGCCTGGTGCTATTCAGCCGAGTTCCCCAGGAACCAATTCTTTGCTATAATCGTTCCAGGACAGACACAGCGACGGTCTGCCGTAACTGGGCAGACCGTCGCCAAAACGCAGTGCCGAAGGTGGGACTCGAACCCACACGGGTTTCCCCACACGAGTTTGAGTCGTGCGCGTCTGCCAATTCCGCCACTTCGGCTTCCCGCACAGTATACGTTCGATGGCCGAAATCGTCAAATCCGACCCAGAAATCATTCAAGCTACGATGGATCAGGACCAACTGATTGAACGCTCGCTGCGTGGCGATCTGGACGCATTCAATCATCTCATTCTGAAATATCAGAACCTGGCCTACAGCGTCGCCTACCGCTTGTTGAGTGACACGGAAGCGGCCGCCGATGCTGTACAGGACAGCTTTATCAAGGCCTACCGGGCTTTGGAGAGTTTTCGCGGGGGCAATTTCAAGAGTTGGCTGATGCGGATCGTGACCAACACCTGCTATGATGCTCTGCGCGTGCGCAAACGCAGACGGACAGACAGCCTGGACGATCTCCCCGTCGAGGAAGAATTTGTGACACAACTGATCGACAGCCGGGAATCGCCGGACCAGTTTGTCGAGCGCCAGGAATTGAACGGGCTGATCGAAGACGCCATTTGCTCCCTGCCGGAGGACCAGCGCACCGCCATCGTACTCTGCGATGTCCACGGATATGCCTACGATGAGATCGCGGAGATAACAGGTGTGGCCATGGGAACTGTCAAATCTCGCATCAGCCGGGCGCGGGGGAGGGTGCGCGGGTATCTGGTGCAGCATTCGGAACTTTTGCCTGCTGCCTTTCGTCCTAACTCCGAGTGAACCAATCGTGGGATTCGCATTCGTTTGCCTGTGGTGGGCAACGGTGATTCTCTTGTGATTACGACAAATGAACCGGTCTTCTTACACACCGATCGATGACGAGTTGCTGTCGGCCTACATCGATGGCCTGGTCACAGACGAAGAAAAGGCCCGCGTCGAAGCAGCCGTGGCCGCCGATCCTGCCCTGGCCTGGGAGCTGGACACCCTGCGCCGCACGGTGGAGTTGGTGCGCGATCTGCCGGCGATCCCGCTGCCGCGCTCCTTTGCCCTGCGCGAGGAACAGGTGGCTGACGTCTTGGCCAGGCGTCGCGCCCACAGCGCCGCACCCGCGGTCCGGCCCACCCGCCAGGCGTCACAGCCGACGGGCGCGCGCGACGGCCTCTGGCAAGCCATGCTGAACTTTTTCAATTCGGGCAACCTGGTCCTGCGCAACGCGGCCGCGGTGGCTGCCCTCTTCCTCGTGATCGTGGCCGCGGTCGCGCCCTCCGCTCCACTGGCCACACAGACTGCCGTCCGGCCAGAGACGGAGCCAATCGGGACGACGCCGGAGGCCCAGGCTCTTGGGGAAGAACCTACGGTCGCCGCACTGGAAGCCGCTCCGGCTGCGGCCGCGCCGCAGCCGGCCCCGGTGACAGAGGCGGCCGTCGCGTCCCCGCCCGCGCCGGCGGAAGAGGCGCCGGCGGCAGTCGAACGCAGCGCGGTCATGCGTTCCGCTGCTGCCGACAGCACCGCCGCCTTTGCCGCCAAAGCGCCCGTCACCGGTGAAGTGGAGAGCAGCATCGACACCGGACCGGTGTCGATGCTGGCCGTTCCCGCCGTCGTATCCCCTGTCGGTGAAGCGCCCGCGCCGCTGACGGGCCTGGACGCGGCCTCCGGCGCGGGCGAGCCAGAGGGCGCAGCCGAGCCGTCGACCGCTGTCGAGACAGGCGCTCCGTCCGTGGAGTCTGCCGCGACCGCTGCGCCTGTGAGCGACGAAAGCGCTACACCGGTCGCCGAAATTGCGTCGGCGCCGGATGTCGCGCCTGTACAGAAAGAAGAGATTGTCGCCGCAGAAACTCCCGTCGCACCGGCGCCCCAGGCCCTAAGCGCGAGCGGATGGTCTATCTGGCGTTTGATACAGGCTGCATTGGGCGTGTTGGCGCTGCTTCTGGCCTTTCTCTGGCTGCGCAGCCGGCCATCTGCCTCCGCGAGCGGGAGAACCCGTGCCTGAACTGCCCGAAGTCGAAACCTATGTGCGCGAGCTGCGCCCTCGACTGGCCGGTAAACGGGTGACGGCGGGCCATGTGTATTGGCCACGCATCATCGCCCAGCCGGAGCCGGCCCTGTTCTTGGAGCGCATCCAGGGCCGCCGTTTCGACACTTTTCGGCGGCGCGGAAAGTATATGCTCTTGGGGCTGGACAGCGGCGACTCCCTGATCGTTCACCTGCGCATGACCGGCGCCGTACGCATCCATCCGGCGTCGATCGCAGCCGACAAACACACCCACCTGGTGCTGGACCTGGACAGCGGCGAACGGTTTCACTACCGGGACCCGCGCAAGTTTGGCCGCATCTGGCTGACGGCGGACACGGCGCCGGTCCTGCACAAGCTGGGGCCGGAACCGTTGGGGCCAGACTTCACACCGGCCGGTTTTGGCCAGCGCTTGAGCGGGCGCAGGGCTTCGATCAAGGCCCTGCTGCTGGACCAGACAATCCTGGCCGGGGTGGGCAACATCTATGCCGACGAAGCGCTCTTTCTGGCGCGTATCGACCCCCGCAGACCCGGCGGCGAACTCTCCGCGGCAGAGGTGGACGCGCTGCACGGGGCTGTGCGCGCCGTGTTGCAGGCGGGGATCGAACAGAGAGGCAGCAGTCTGCAGGACTACGCCCCGCCCGGTGGGGAAAAAGGTTCGTTCCAGGAGAAACATCAGGTCTTCCGGCGCACAGGCCAGCCCTGTTTCCACTGCGGCGCGCCGATCCAGCGCACTGTTTTGGCCCAGCGCAGCACACACTTCTGCCCTGCGTGCCAGAAATAGCCCGCCATCTTGAAACCCTGGACCATCGCCTACGATTCGTCTCGCACCTGACAGGTGCGTAGACCGAGACCAATGGTACTGCGCAACTTTTTACCCTACGCACCTGTCAGGTGTCCGCGGGCCAGTCCATCCGCGATTGCCCTATCCTGAAACCCCTTCCAATTTGACGCTCCGGTCTTCCCTCTGCTATACTTTTCTGTGTATCTGCGCGGGACGGCGGCGATATGCGGCCCGTGTGATACGACAGTTCTGGGGCTGTAGCTCAGTTGGGAGAGCGCTACAATCGCACTGTAGAGGCCAAGGGTTCGAGTCCCTTCAGCTCCACTGGAATCAAAGCTGAGAGGCAACCGTTCACCCCCCCCTCGACCCCCAATTCTGGGGGAGGTCGTCGACGGTTTCCCCCCAAGATTGGGGGCTAGGGGGACGGGGTGAATGGTTACGTCAAGGGGGTGCAGCGCGAATTTGACAAAATCTCGCATGTCGTTGATACTGGCACTGTTGCCGCCACGTAGAGATTACGGTCAATATGGGACATTTTGGGGCTATAGCTCAGTTGGGAGAGCGCTACAATGGCATTGTAGAGGTCAAGGGTTCGAGTCCCTTTAGCTCCACCTAGACCGGTCCTTAGGGCCGGTTTTTTTGTTCCCTCTCTTCCCGCCGGGCCAGACTGGATTGAGGGCGCCGATCATTTGCAGCATTGGCCTTTTCCCGTTTATGATTCGCATCAAACCTACACGGTTTAGGCGTCCATTCCCCACTTTGTCTTGACCCTGTTGAGCCGATCGAGAAAGGAACCCCCGATTGAGTACGCGAACAAGACGTTCAGCGGATGAGCTGCGCCCATGCCGCTTTGAGCTTGATTATCTGATCCACCCTGCAGGCTCTGTCCTCATCAGTATGGGCAACACCAAAGTCCTCTGCACAGCGACGATCGACGAGATGCTTCCCCGTTGGCTGCATAAATCATCTGCCCGCCACGGTTGGGTGACGGCTGAATATGCCATGCTCCCGGGCAGCACCGGCCAGCGCACCCAACGCGAGGGCCTGCGTCCCAAGGGACGTACCCAGGAGATTGCCCGCCTGGTCGGGCGTAGTCTGCGCTCGGCCGTGGACCTGCAATTGCTGGGTCAACGCCAGATCATCGTGGACTGTGATGTGCTTCAGGCGGACGGCGGCACGCGCACCGCGTCGGTGACCGGCGGATTCGTGGCCCTTGCCCTGGCGATTCACCAACTGCAAAGGAAGGGAACTGTCCCCGTGGGGACGCTGAAACGCGCCGTGGCCGCGGTCAGCGTGGGCATGGTGGACGGCAAGGCCATCCTGGACCTGGACTACGCCCTGGACAGCAATGCGGATGTGGATTTGAATGTGGTGATGAGCCACAGCGGGGAATTTATCGAGATGCAGGGCACGGCTGAGGGGACCCCCTTCAACCGGGGCGCGCTGAATGCCATGTTGCTGTTGGCCGACATGGGCATCAAGGAACTGCTGGCCAAACAGCGCGAAGCCCTGATCTCACGCTCGATCAGATGGCCAGGCGCGGAGTAAATCGAGACGGTTTTATCAAATAGCCCTCG
>Ga0114931_10005762_pt1 | contig 15323 bp, 14 predicted proteins | sample 2SBtaG_FD_89579 | JGI IMG/M metagenome (GOLD analysis project Ga0114931, IMG submission 89579) | Deep subsurface microbial communities from Kolumbo volcano to uncover new lineages of life (NeLLi) - 2SBTROV14_V59a metaG | ecosystem: Environmental > Aquatic > Marine > Volcanic | place: Kolumbo...
GAATCTGTTGCATTGCATAAGCTCCTTTCTGTTCCTGGGTAGAGCATACAATAGTCCCCCTGAACAAGGCCTGAACGGTTTCTTATACCAATTTGCCTTGACAATGTCATACTCGGATCTGGTTGTAGGGTACGCGCTCACGCGCGTCTCTTGGGGCACATTGTGCCACCAAAACGGCACTTTGGTATTACCGAGACTTTAAACCGCGTTTCAGTGAACTTGTCGCGCCACCCTGATGCATTTTCTTATGCGCACTCTCGGGTAGCCTCAGCACGGCCAAGACTACCGAAAGGCGGTTCAGGTGATGAGCTGCGGCAGGCCGCAGTTACCCTGGGAGTCCTTCAGGGTCTTGCTTTCGGCGCACCCTACTTTCGGTGTGGCGGTGCCGGCGTCACCGGAGGATGATGAGCGTCACGAAGTAGTAGGTGACGGGCACGGCGAACAGTGCGCTGTCGAGGCGATCCAGAACACCGCCGTGGCCGGGCAGGAAGACGCCGGTATCCTTGACCCCTACCCAACGCTTCATTAGCGATTCGAACAGATCTCCTAGTTGCGCGGCACTGGCTACCAGGATGCTGAAGAGCAGCCCGTCGTAGAGGTCCACATGCAAGCCGGTCCTGGCCTCCAGGAAGAAGGCAGTGGTCATAACGATGGAGATGGCCAGGGCGAGCCCTCCGAGGGAACCCTCGACCGTCTTGCTGGGACTGATACTGGGCGCTAGTTTTCGCTTGCCGAAGAGTGAGCCGATGACGTATCCCCCTACGTCGGAAGCTATGACGGCCAGCATGGGGAGCGTGAGATACCAGAGCCCCAGAACCCCGTTAGGGGTGTAACGCAAAGTGATGGCGTAGCCGAGTAACCAGGGGATATAGAGGTAGCCGAACAGCGTGAAGATCACGCTGTACATGGAATTGCGATTGGGGTGGATCACTTCCAGAGTAATCAGATAGAGCGCGAAAAGACCCAGGAGAGCTTCCCGCCAGCTGACCCCATCGAACAGCGGCCTCATGCCTGGATAGGTGACGGGTAGCGAGGCGGGCAGGGTGAGCAGGGTAACCACCCACAGACTCCGCCGGCGGATGGGAATACCCCGCAGGTTCATCATGAGCGCATACTCCTGCAAGGCCACGATGGCCAGGACGAAGTAGGCGGGCGCCAGCAGAGGAAGCCCGACCCACATTACCAGCAGGGTTGCTAGGAAGGCCAGGAATGCGGAAATGATGCGGGCGTAAGGCGGTCGCATAATAATCCGGCGGGATGATAAGATAACGGCCGGGGACCGTCCTTCACACCTCCATGATGTCCTCTTCTTTGCTCTTTACACGACTATCGACCTTGTCGATGAACTGGTTGGTGAGCTTCTGGACCTCACTCTCTCCGAGACGGAGGTCATCTTCTGTTAGGAGATTCTCCTTCTCCATTTCTCTGAGTTCGTCGTTGGCATCACGTCGAATGTTGCGCACGGCAACGCGGAATTCCTCAGCCAGGTGCTTGACGGTACGCACGAGGTCGCGACGTCGCTCGTCATTGAGGGTGGGAACATTGATGAAGATATTGTCCCCCTGGTTGCTGGGATTGAACCCCAGATCGCTTTCCTGTATGGCCCTCTCGATATCGCCGATGATGCTCTTGTCAAAAGGGGTCACCATCAGTGTCCGCGGATCCGGACTGGAGACCGTCGCCAGCTGATTCAAGGGGGTGCTGGCACCATAGTAATCGATCATGATCCGATTGAGCACGGCGGGATTGGCGCGGCCCGTCCGGATCATGGCGATGTTGTTCTCGAATGCCTCGAGGGTTTTTTTCATGCGCTCGCGCGTTTGTTTCAGGACGCCTTTCATCTCGCACCTCCAGCCGGTGTTAACTCGTCGGGCGACGCGCCGGTTTTTCCCACCCCCTAGTTTACCTTTTCGAGAAACCACTTCAGGCCGGTGCGGCCCCCTACGATCCGGAGAACACCGTTTTGGCTTCGGTGCTGATCATGGTCCCCACCCGTTTTCCGGAGAGCAGTCGCTCGAGATTACCCTTCGTGAAGATGTCGAAGACGGTAATTGGTAGATCCTGGCCCATGCAAAGGCTTATGGCGGTGGCGTCCATGACCGTAAGACCCTGGTTGAGAACATCCATATAGCTGAGCGTCTGGTACTTGCGGGCCTCGGGGTTGCGGTTTGGATCGTCATCGTATACTCCATCTATCTTGTTCTTGGCCATGAGCACCATGTCGGCGTCGATCTCGAGCGCTCGCAGAGCAGCAGCCGTATCGGTGGTAAAGAAGGGGTTTCCGGTTCCCCCCCCGAAAATGACCACTCGGCCCTTTTCGAGATGCCGTAGTGCCCGGCGGCGAATGTAAGGCTCGGCGATTTCCCGTATGCTGATGGCGGACTGGACGCGGGTATCTATTCCCTTTTGCTCGAGGGCATCCTGGAGCGCCACCGCATTCATGACCGTTGCCAGCATACCGACGTAATCGGCGGTGGCTGGATCCATGCTGCCACCATGTTGAGCGCCTCGCCAGAAGTTGCCGGCTCCCACCACCACCGCCAATTGAACGCCGCGGCTTTTGGCTGCGGCGATCTCATTGGCAAGGGACTCGGTGGCTTCGGGTGCAACGCCGAAGCCACCGGGTTCGGCCAGGAACTCGCCGGAGAGCTTCAGGAGCACGCGCTTCATCACTACTCCCCGATAGCGATGCGTGCAAAATTGCCGATCCTGATGTTCTCGCCGAGCTTGGCTACGGCCTCCTTGAGGAGGTCATCGATGGTTTTCTTGTCGTCCTTTACGTAAGGTTGCTCCAGGAGCACTATGTCCGCAAAGAACTTGCTCAGCCTCCCCTCGACGATCTTCTCCACCACCGCCTCCGGCTTCCCTTCTTCTCGAGCCTGTTTGGCCAGAGTTTTGCGCTCGGCGTCGGTGATCGCCTCGGGAACATCGGCCCGACTTACGTAGCTCGGGTTGGCCATGGCGATGTGCACCGCAAGATTCCTGGCCAGTTCCTGGAAGAGTTGGTTGCGTGCTACGAAGTCGGTCTCGCAGTTGAGTTCGACCAGGGTGGCTACCTTACCGTTGTGGTGTACGTAGCTTCCCACCAGCCCCTCCCTGGCAGCACGATCGGCTTTCTTGGCGGCCTTGGCTATCCCCCGTTCCCGCAATAACTTGGCGGCCCGCTCGACATCACCAGCGGTTTCCTCGAGGGCTTTTTTTACATCCAACATGCCTGCGCCGGTCATGCCGCGTAGCGCTTTTATGTCCTGCATGTTTACCGTCATGGGCTCCTCCCTTGGGACTAACTCCCGTTAGGCATCCTGTTCTGGGGTTGCGCCGACCTCGCTGCTCTCGCTAACCCCTTCGGAGACCACCTCATGATCCTCTTCCGCCAGCTGAGCAGCCGCCTGGATGGTGATCTCGGGAGAAGAGATTGGGGTCGGTAGTCTCTCGCCACCCGAGGCGCCGGCCTCCGAGGGTGCCTCGACCGCCACATCGGCACCGCCGCGAACTTCGACTATAACGTCGGCAAGGCGGGCAGTCACCAGCTGGATGGAGCGAATGGCGTCGTCGTTTCCGGGGATGATGTAATCGATGACGTCGGGATCGGAGTCGGTATCGGCCAGAGCCACCACCGGCACCGCGAGTTTGTTGGCTTCCCTTACTGCGATTGCCTCCTTGGTGGGATCGATGACGAACAGGGCATCAGGAATCCGGGACATATCTCGGATTCCCCCTAGATAACGCTTCAAGCGGTGAAGTTCCTTGCCCAGCTCTATCTGCTCTTTTTTGCTGTAGCGACGCACCGACTCGTCTTCGAACATCTGCTCGAGCTCCTTGAGGCGATCGACGCGGGTGCGGATGGTCTTGAAATTGGTCAGCAGACCGCCTAGCCAACGCTCGTTGACGAAGGGCATGCCGCAGCGCTTGGCCTCCGCTGCCAGAATTTCCTGCGCCTGCTTCTTGGTACCCACGAAAAGGATGGTACCGCCTCCTCCGGAGAGGTCGCGCAGGAAGTCGAATGACTTCTCTGATTCGACCAGCGTCTTCTGCAGATCGATGATGAAGATGCCGTTGCGTTCGGCGAAGATATAGCGCTTCATCTTGGGGTTCCAGCGCTTGGTTTCGTGGCCGAAGTGAACACCGGCCTCCAGGAGCTGTTTCATGCCAAGGTACGCCATCGTTCCTCCATAGCGGGACGTTGAGTCAGGGAATTCCGCGCGATCGGCGGTTGGTGTTATGCTGGCCGGGCAGACATCCCGCTGCTGCCGGGCCCAAAACACTCGATTATAAATGATAAGCTGGCCGGTTGTGGTAGCACGCAAGAACACCGCACACCAGGGAGCCTTGGGGCCACCACCTCAGTATTTTTGTGAGGTTGGCGGTTGGCAGGGCCCGATAATCCCACCTCAGCTCCGCTGCTGATGTCATGTTCACCAAGGACTTCTCTCTCGCTTTCCGAAGCGCGATCAACCCCCGGGGTTACTACCATACCCTCCTACGGCGCCGCTGCTCCAGCCGCTCATTCGAGCTGCGCGCCGGACCTGGCGCCGCGCCCCATACCGGTCCTGCCTGGGCAGTGAGGTAACGGGATGAGTCCTGTCGGCGAATACGAAGATGGCGTCGCGCCTTTGGCGGTAGCGAAAGTCCAAGGCGAAACCGTAATCGGTCAGCAGATCTGCTAGCCCCCGCAGCTGCCTGGCGCTTTCGGGAGCAACCAGGCCGATACAACGCTGCGCAGGTTCCTCGGCCAGGCTCGCCGCCAGATCGGCGGCCAGGGCTTCGAGGTGCGGGTGCCCGGAGTCGAAACGCCACAAGCTTGACAGGCGGCGGAAGAGGACGGCAGGATGGTTCATGACCCACCTCCAGTGGTTTGTCGTCTCCCGCGGGAGACGAGAGCTGCGGCGTATCCTGCGGTCGTCTGAGTGGATGGGCGCAGGCCGCGGCTTTCCGGGGTCCGATGAAAGCACCAGGAACTTCGGGCGGGTTGGGTATCTGGCTCGCAAGCCGTTATCGGCGCGCGGTCATCGGCGAGGGGGTTGCTGGCTGGCGGCTGGTTGCTGGCTGCCTCAGTCGGGCTCGAGCAGCAGCGCTCGCAGCACTTCGCCGCGGAGCAGGCCCTGATATACTCCTTCGATGGTGAGGTCTTGCGCGCTCAGGGCCATTGTGGGGAAGTGGGGGTTGTGGGGGCGCAGGGCGTAACGGTCGTCGGCGAGGCGGTCCAGGTACTTGAGAGTGACTTCGCTGCCGTCGACCCGGACGGCGCAGATCTCTCCGGAGCGCTGTGGGGACCGCTTTTCGAAGAGCACCACGTCACCGTCTTGGATGAGGTCGGCCATGGAATCGCCATGGACGCGCAGGGCGAAATGCCTTTCGTGGAAGCCGGGGAAGGGCAGGTACCCCTCTGCCAGGGGAATCGCTTCGCTCAAGGGACCGGCGGGAATGCTGCCCAGCACGGGGACGCCGGTGGCGTCTATGGGAAGTTCCAGGTGGGGGGACCTGCCGCGCCCGCGACTCTCGAAGGTGAGAAAGCCCTTATTGTGGAGCGCTTCCAGGTGCTGCTTGAGGGAGACGTAGTGCATACCCAAGTTGCGGGCGAAGGCCGCCAGTTCGGGCGTTCTGCCATTATGGCGATAGTACTCCTGGAGTTTCTGATAGATGCTGTGTTGCTTGTCGGAAAGGCGGGTCATGGTGTACCTTAATTATTAAGGGTGTCGGGCCTCCTTGTCAACCGGGGGGATCCGCCCTATCCGGAGGTGACTTTGAGGATGGTATTTGGGTGATTGGCAGGGAGTGCTGCAAGAGCTGTTCTGTGAGCCACGGCGCGGTGGCGGAGGCGGTGGGGGGTGGACAACAGCGAGCGCTTTTGCTATATTATTTGTAGTAAATAGCTGCATTATCGTCCGTTATTATCGGACTGACTCCCCCAGAGAACCCCGAGACAAACCCGACACCTAATGAAAGGAAGCGTCATGCTTAATACCTTCGAGACACTCACCAAACCCGAGAGCTGCGAGGTGCCGGAGATAGTGCCGAATGCCTTGGCGCTCCCCACCCGCACCCTCGAGCCCGGCAGCACGCTCTACGAGGCCGATCGCGAGGCCAGCTCCCTTTATGTCGTCAACTACGGCGTCCTCAAGGCGGTGGTGCCCACCTCGCTCGGCCGCGATCGCATTGCCGACCTCTACGGCTCCGGGGACGTCCTGGGCCTGGCAGCCCTGGACGGTGGGCATCATGCGGAGACGGTGATAGCGGTCCACGACGCCTGCCTGACGCCCATAGATCCCCAGCAGGCCATGAACGACCGCAAGCTGCGCGACTACATCATGCGCAGCATGGCTCGGCAGATCCGCCGTAGCCGCGAGATGATCGATGAAGCGGAGATGCCGGTAGGCGCGCGCGTCACCCGCGCCTTCCTACGCCTGGCCAAGCGCTTTGGTCAACCGGCGGATGATCACGAGGGCATAAAGCTTCCCCTGGCCCTTACTCACGAGGACCTCGCCGATCTGACCGGCAGTTCCCGCGTCACCATCACTCGCATCCTCGGCGAACTTCGCAATGGGGGCGCTCTTTCCGGTACCCGGGGGGTCTACGTGGCTGATCCCAAGGGGCTCGAGCGCGCCACCGATGCCTACGTGATGCAGGTTCTTTGAAACGAGCACGGTACGGCTCGAGCACCCCGGGCGCGAGGCGCGCCCGGGGTGCTCCCGTTGGCCTTCGGGATGCCTGTGGCTAGGGTTGCTCGGTGGGGGGAGAGCTGGTAGCGTGGCCTCCAAGCGGGTCGGACTCACCGGCAATATCGGTTCCGGCAAGTCCACCGTGGCTTGGCTGTTCGTCCGCCGGGGAGCGGCGCTAATCGACGCCGATCTGCTGGCACGGCAGGCAACCGAGGACCCCACGGTACTGGCCGAGATCGCTCGAGTGCTCGGCCCCGAGTTGGTGGGGGAGAAGGGACTCGATAGACAGCGGACCGCCGAGCTGGTCTTTCGCGACCCCAAGGCGCTCGACTCCCTGAATGGCATCATTCACCCCTGGGTGCGCCGGCGGAGCGCGGAACGAGTCGCAGCCCTCCGGCGCCGACCCCATCCACCCGAGGTGATCCTCCAGGACATCCCGCTCCTCTACGAAAACCACCTCGATCGCGGGCTCGACGCCGTGATAGTGGTCGAGGCGCCCCTCGAGCTTCGGATCGAGAGGGTGGTGGCTCGCAGCGGTCTCAGCGAGGCGGAAGTGCGGGCGCGCGACGCCAGTCAGATGCCGCTTGCCGACAAGGTCGAGAGGGCCGACTACGTGATCCATAATGGTGGAACTCCGGCGGAACTAGAAGCTCAAGTGGAAGCGGTATGGAAGACCCTTACCAGCTGACCTCCACCCTACCGGTATAGTGGATTTCGCCGTCACTTTTCTCCGCGTAGTTGAGCCGACCGCCGAGACGGGAGGCGATGAAGTTCAGATAGGCTTCCAGCTTATCACTGGCCTGGGTAATGGCGTCGAAATCCAGGTTGGCGCTGCCGCCGAGGCCCGCTGCCACCTGCAGTTGGCTGCCGAGCTGTTGCGCCGTCCCCTCGAGCGCCGCGCGTTCATCCGAGAGCACAAAGCCGGTGGCTTCGGGGGGAATGTCCTGCCGGAGCGCTGCCAGAGTGGGTTGTAAAGGCGTCCCGGCTTGCCTGGCCTCTAGGGCCGCCGCCAGGGCTTCTTTCGAGGTGGCGATCAGGGCGTAGTTTTCCGTCACGGCGAAGCTCAAGCTTATCCCGCTGGTTATGTCGTAGCTCTCTACCGTCACCCCGGCGATCTCGCTGCTGCTGGAAGCGGCGGTGTCGACACCGCCGCTGGGATCGGCGAAGCTGGCGATCGTGGTGCCGAGACTGCCCAGAAGCGAGGCGAGTCCCGCTCGAGCGGCCTCGGCATCGCCGGCCTCGACGATGTATACCGAGTTGCCCAGCAGGTTGCTGCTGGGAACGCCGGGCTGCACCACCTCGCCCCCGGCAGCGGTGATGATGGTGACCTGTGTTCCCGCCCAGTTGAAGAAGCTCGAGCGCAGGTCGATGTTCAGAAAGATGCCGAGCAACGAGTCTATGTCCCCCCCGAGTTCGGGGGTGCTGCCGGTCAGGTCGTTGAGGTAGTTCCACCAGCCCTTGAGGTCGCTGTGACTGCTGCTGACGCTCACCGCCGTGGTCGGCACGAAGGAAAGCGCATCCTGAGAGGCCGCGAAGTCGTCAGAAAGGAGGTTGTAGAGTGCCAAATCGGTGCCTGCCCCATTTAGTGCCTGGAGGCTTTCGGTCTCGATGCCGTCATCGGTGAGGCGGGTTACCCCGGCGGTGGTTCCCGCCGTCTCGAGCGCTCGGGTCACGCGCCCGACGAGGTCGTCGAATCCGAACCCCTGCGCCAGGGGACTGGCTATCCGAGCAATTTGCCGATAATCCAGGTAGCTGAGGATGTTCCCGTTGCCCAGCTTTCCCAGGGTACCGGCGTATGCTGCCGAGGAGGTGAAGGAGGGCTCCGGATTGCCTCCGAGCTGTCGCAGTACGCCGCGAAGCGTCTCGGGATTGCTACTTAGCATGAGCAGGTCGCCCTGCTGAGCATAAGCGAACGTCACCCCGGGCAGGCCGCTGTCGCCGGCGAGCAGGTAGAAGGTGAACTCCCCTTCGGTCAGCGTCTGCACCTCCTCGCTCTGTGACTCCCGCGATAGCAATTGCTCGAAGGCGGCCTGCGCCTGAGGGCTGGTACGGGTGAGCACCGTTACGGTGGGCAGGGGGTTGAAGGAGGAGGCGGACACCGCGATCCAGGTGTCGCGACCGATCACGTCGAGTGGGGAGAGCCCTCGGAGTTCTTCGGGAAGGGTGCCGCCGGTGTCCCCCAGGGCATCGATATTGATGGCACCGGCGCTGCCGGCGAAGGCCGCTTGCAGGGCCTCACCGACCCCCAGGCGTTGGAATTCATCGATGAAATCCTCGAGCTTGTCGGCGTGACTGTTAAGATCCTCCATCCCCAGGGCGGCTATGGTGTCGGCCGGCAGGAGATCGGCGAGCCCACTGGCGTTCACCGCACCGTACGGTATCGGCAGCAATATCGATAGCAGCATCGATAGCAGCACCAGTAGGTATGCGCTGCGTCTCGGCATCATGAATCCTCCTTGAAATTGGTTTGGCGCTGTCCAGATCATGTACTGCCCAAACCATAACGAACGCGCACATGAGAATGCGTCGTCTCCTGGAATGCACCGCCTACGTGCGGCAACTGCAGCAAGCGTAGTCCAAGGAGTTTGGAGGGATAGTGGAAAACCGCAAAGTCTCCGCTAGCCGGTTGGAGGCTCAGCCGATGATCCGCTTTGCCGCTGCTACCACGGTTTCCACATTGAAGCCGAACTTGTCCATAACCACATCCCCCGCCCCCGAAGCGCCGAAGTGATCGAGCGTCACGGTGGCACCGTCCAGTCCGGTGTACTTCTGCCAACCGAGCGAAGCCCCCGCCTCGACGGCCACTCGCGACCGTATGCTGCGAGGCAGAACCGTCTCCCGATACTCCTCCTCCTGCTCTTCGAACAGCTCGAAGCTGGGCATGCTCACCACTCGAGCCCCGATGCCCTCTTGCTCCAGCACCTCTTTGGCGGCCAGGCACAGCTGGACCTCCGACCCAGTTCCCAGGAGGATGACCTGGGGATCACCGGCTTCCTTGGCGAGCAGGTAGCCGCCCCTGGCTACGCTGTCCGCCGGGACATCCAGGTGAGGAAGCGCCTGGCGTGAGAGGGCCAGCACCACCGGGCCGTTCCGGTGACGCAGCGCCACCGCCCAGGCCTGGGCGGTTTCGTTGCCATCTGCGGGACGGATCACCGTGACGTTGGGAATCGCCCGGAGCGACATGAGATGCGCTACCGGCTGGTGGGTGGGGCCGTCCCCACCCAGGCCTATGCTGTCGTGCGTCAGGAGATAGATCACCGGTTGCTTCATGAGGGCGGCGAGCCGCAAGGCCGGCCTGAGATAATCGGCGAAGATCATGAAGGTCGCCACGAAGGGGCGTACTCCCCCGTGAAGTGCCATGCCGTTGGCGATGGCCGCCATGCCGTGCTCGCGGATGCCGAAGTGGACGATGCGGCCGCCGTAGTTATCGCGGGAGATGGCTGATGCCCCCTCGAGATCGGTGTAGTTCGAAGCGGCGAGATCCGCCGAACCTCCCAACAGTTCCGGCAGGTCGGCGGCCAGGCTGTTGAGTACCTGTTGCGAGGCCTTGCGGGTGGCGATACCGCCCTCTCCCGCGGAGAAGACCGGCAGATGGGCCAGGGACTCTGCCTTCAACTTTTTGGCCATGACCCGCTCGAGCTCCGCGGCCGCTTCCGGGTGTGCCTTCCTATAACTCCGGTAGAGCTGCTGCCAGGCCGCTTCGGCCTCCGCACCCAAGGGTAGGGCCCGGCGGTAGTGCGTCAGCACGTCCTCGGGCACGCTGAAGGCCGGCCAGTCGATTCCCAGGTTTTCCTTGGCAGCCCTGGCCTCCTTCTCGCCGAGCGGCGATCCGTGGACCTTGGAGGTGCCGCCCAGGTGGGGAGCGCCGAAGCCGATGGTGGTGCGGACGGCGATGAGGCTCGGCCGGCCATCTTCCTGGCGGGCGGCCTGAATAGCCTGCTCGAGCGCCTTCAGGTTGTTACCGTCATCTACCCGTTGGGTGTGCCAGCCGTACGCCTGGTAACGCGCCAGAACGTCTTCGGAGAAGGTGATGCTGGTGGGGCCGTCGATACTGATGTGGTTATCGTCGTAGAGGACGATGAGCTTGCCGAGCCGGTGATGGCCCGCGAAGGACGAGGCCTCACTGGAAACCCCCTCCATGATATCGCCGTCGGAGGCGATCACGTAGGTATGGTGGCCGATCACCTCGAAGTCCGGCCGGTTGTAGCGGGCCGCCAGGTGCGCTTCGGCAAGAGCCATGCCCACGGCGGTGCTGATGCCCTGCCCCAGGGGACCGGTGGTGGTCTCCACGCCGGGAGTGTGGTTCACCTCGGGATGCCCCGGCGTCTTGCTTCCCCACTGGCGATAGTTCTTCAGCTCCTCCATGGAGAGGTCGTAACCGGTCAGGTGCAGCAGACTGTACTGCAGCATCGAACCATGGCCGGCTGACTGCACATAGCGATCCCGGTTCCACCAGGAGGGATTCCGGGGGTTGTGCTTCATGACCCTGGTATAGAGCACGTACCCCATGGGCGCAGCACCCATGGGCATGCCGGGATGACCCGAGCCGGCCTGCTGGGTGGCATCTATAGCCAGGGCGCGAATGGCGTTGACGGCTCGCTCGTCGATCGCCTGTCCTGCGGTTTTGGTAGTGGTATCGGCCATGGTGCCTCCTGTCGGTCCTGGAAACAGCGTAACTCGTCACACCATAACAGGAGGGTGTCTTATGAGCGTAGGGACCGCTTGCACTTCAGGAAGCCCGATAGGCCTTACGGTTGCGACGCCTCAGGATGTCGTCGCGGACGTGCTGACCGGTTTCCCAATGGCCTTTCTCCGCTTCGGTCTCCACCCTGAGCCTTGGTACCGGGGTCGGCTTGCCGTCCTTGTCTATGGCCACGAAGTTCAGATGCCCGATGGTGCAGAGGCGACGCTCACCGGTGAGCGGATTTTCGCCGTGGACCTCACAGCGCACGATCATGCTGGTCTTGCCGACCCAGGCCACCCGGCTCTTCACCTCGATTATCTCGCCCACATGAATGGGGTTGCGAAAATCGATCGGTTCGGTAGAGGCGGTGACGGCCACCTGCCGGCAGAAGCGATGACAGGCTATGGCGGCGTTGATGTCCATGAGCTCGAGCACACGCCCGCCGAAGAGGGTGCCCAGGGGATTGGCGTGGTTGGGGAAGGCGGTATCGACGGTCACTACCCAGTTGGAAATGCGGATGCTGTTGGGATCGACCGGCATGCTCTTCAGTGTACCTTTCTTCTCCTTCCTGGGGCAGCGTGTCCTCGAGGGAAACGAGGTGCGAGAGCCGGGAGTCGGCCAGAGGGGTAGTGGGTATACTGATCCAAGGTCGTCAAGTCCTTCCCTGGAGGTATCCCGTGACCAGTCGAGTACTTCTCCCACCACTTGCCCAACGCCTCGTTCCCATCCGCAACGGCATCATCCGCGCGAGCCTGCAGCTCGTTATCGGCGTGGCGCTGCTGGCGCTGCTGGCCCAGGTGAGAATCGAGATCGGTCCGGTGCCTATCACCGGGCAGACCCTGGGGGTGCTGCTGATAGGTTCCACCTATGGGACCTGGCTTGGCGGCTTGACGCTGACGGCCTATCTGCTTGCCGGCGGTCTGGGACTCGGGGTGTTCGCCGGTGGTGCGGCGGGGTGGTCGGTGTTGACGGGGGCCACCGCCGGTTATCTCTTCGGTTTCGTGGCGGCGGCGGCGGTCGTCGGTTATCTGGCGCAACGCGGTTGGGACAGGCACTACCGGCGGACCGCGCTGGCCATGCTCATCGGCAACATCATCATCTACCTTCCGGGACTCTGGTGGTTGAGTCGCTTCGCCCCCGATGGCGCGACCACCCTGCAGTGGGGACTCACCCCCTTTATCCCCGGCGATCTGATCAAGTTGCTTCTCGCCGTGGCGCTGTTACCCACCGCCTGGCGTCTACTCGGTCGGCAGAGCGGAAGCAGCGGGGTGGACGGGTAATCTTGAGAATAGGGGTCTATGAGTAGGGTTGCCGGCACCGTACTCGGCCTGGCGTTGCTCCTCGCTGTCGGGACGGGAGTTGTGGCGCTTTCCAACCTCGATAGCGATGGGTCGGGAGTCGGCCCCGGTGAGGATATCGGGGAGAGAAAGCCTTCCCGGATGGTGGTCGGCCCCGATTCGTTGGAGTTCCGGGTACAGGTTCGGGGGGTGCAGGCTGCGAACTTCCGATCGCCGCCGGGACAGCTCCTGTTGGTGCGAGACCTGGGGGCGGCCGGGGAAGGAACCGATGGCCTCCGGCGAGAGTTGGAAATCGCCTGGCTCCCCTTTTCCCTTCCTGGGAATCGTCTGGCGCTGGCGGTAAAACCGGTAACTAATGCTTTGCCCTGCCGCTTCCCCTCCGAAGTTGGAACGTCCGACCGTTGCTTTCAGGTCTCGATACGTGAAGATCCCACCGGCGCTATGGGGTCGTTGGCGGTAGGCAGCTATCATTCCGTGATCCTGCTGAGCGACGGCCGGGAGATCCTGGCCGAGGTGCCGGTGACGCTACTGCTGCGGCGGCCGTTCTGGCAGTTGGTGGTGACGATCCTACTCGGCATCCTGGCAACGGAACTCTATCTGTGGCTGCGTGACGTCGGTCGCTACCGCTACCGCTGGCGCTACCTGCGCAGCCGTTGGCTGGGCTGGCAGACGCATGATACCGACTGGATTCGCCCCTTTGCCGGGCAAGCCGCTCAGGAGGGAGAGTGGCGGGTTCTGAAAGCTTTACAGCGCGAAGTCCGCAGCGTCCTGGAAGCGCTTGATGGTCAATTGGCGGGATTGGCGGCAGGCGAGATCTTGATAACCGATCTGCCCGATTCTCCCGAAGCGGTTCGCGAGGCGCTCCGACCCCTTTACGACTTTGGCTGGACCTGCCTCGAGCCCTCCCGGCAGCGCCCCTGGAGAAATGGGGTGGCGGCCATCGAAGAAGCTATGCAGGTGTTGCTGGAGACGATAACGGCCGTCTTCAGGGTAGGGGTGGAGCAGGCGTTTGCGCAGCTGGAATCTCCCTTCGTCAAGATAGAGGAGGAGCTCGAGCAGGCCTACCGGGTACTGGAGGGCGTGCTGGTCGGGAGGAAGGATCTCGGGAACGAGATCCTTCGTGACGCCGCCACCGAGGCGCCTCGGCTGATGGGGATGTTCCGGGAAAGCCGAGAGAAGCTGGTGGAGCTTCAGAGAGAGTTGAGCAGCACCCTTGAGCCTTCGGAACGACCGCAACTCGTCATTCTGGAAGAGCTGGCGGTGGAAGGGCGAGCGCTGGTGAACACCGTGTTAGAACTCGGGCCACTGGTGAATACCCATCACGAAGCCCTCTGCCGGTTACCTACTACCCTTCCCGGCGGCACCGAAGCGAAGCGCGTCTGCGGACTCCTGCTCCGTTTCGCCGGCGATCCGCTTTTCATAATGGCCGAGGAGCGCCTGCGGGAAATCAGCAATCCCTTTCACCCTCCGGTGGAGCCGAGACTCACCCAGGTCATGCACGAGATCGGCGACCGCTTGAACGGCTTGTACTCTCAGGTAGATACTTTGCAGGTCATCCATCTGGGCCGGGATGCCTGGTTACGCCTCCTGGCGGACCCTTTGCGTAAAGAGCTGGCGCGTGTGGAGGCGGAACTAGGGGCGGAGGGAGCCACCCTGACCGCCCAGTGGCCGCGGATCACGGCGGCCTTCCAGCGGCAGCTCCGGCGGGTTCGCTTGGGCAAGCGCCTACGCCGGAGCTACAGGCGCCTGCCTTACCGGTGGCGCCGGGGGAGCGATAACCGCGTTGTCCAGAAACTGTTCGAGTCCTATCAGGCCCTACTCGACTCCAGGTTGCTGGATGCGGAGTTGGCGCTCGAGCGGGCTCAACGTCTACGGGCGGAGCCGCTCTTACCGGAGGAGGTCGCCGAAGGCTTGGCGCGAAAGCCGTCTGATCGCAATCGACTACGGACCCTATGGTTGCGCCTGCGCCCACAGCTCATGATCATGTCCTTGATGATCATGATGGTGGTGGTGGGAGCCATGCTCTGGGTTCGTAGGCCGGAGGTTGCCGACAGCGAGGGGGCGGGTGGTACTCCTTCTTTGGTGGTGATGATGCTGCTTACGGCCGCCATGATGGTGCTGATGATGTCCCTGATGGCTGGCCCCATGGCTCGAGGAATTCGTTTCCTGCGCTTCCGCTTTCCGGTATTGTTGGCGGGGGCCGTCACCGAAATGGGGGTGACCCTCGGTTACCTGTTGTCCTCGTCGTCGAGCTGGCTTCTGAGTCTCGTCATAGCCCTAGCCGTCATCCTTGCCGCCCAGCAGGCGCTCCAAGCTTCGCTGGACACCTGGGGATCGCTGTTGGACCTGGTGACCGCCTTCGCCTGGGGGGCGGTGGCACACCGCCTGCTTCAGGCGTTGCGGTCTGGTCACCGGCTCCTGGATGACTTTCTCGGGAGTATGTAGTCCTGGCCTCTGGTAAAGTCTCCCGATTGCCCTGGTAAACGAGTTCAGGCAGCTCTTCTGTGACACCCCGGGGGTGGATATCTGGGGGGATTCAGCGATCCTGGTCGTTGGGGTGACCTGCAAACCCGATGTGCCCGACCCTCGGGAGTCGTCCGCTCTCACCATCATGGAGGAGCTGGTGAAACGTGGGGGCCGGGTATGCTTTTCCGACCCCCACTTTGATCACTTGAGTCTGGA
>Ga0114931_10005763_pt1 | contig 15323 bp, 10 predicted proteins | sample 2SBtaG_FD_89579 | JGI IMG/M metagenome (GOLD analysis project Ga0114931, IMG submission 89579) | Deep subsurface microbial communities from Kolumbo volcano to uncover new lineages of life (NeLLi) - 2SBTROV14_V59a metaG | ecosystem: Environmental > Aquatic > Marine > Volcanic | place: Kolumbo...
CATGCAGGAACAGGATCTTGCTTCAATTGCCGCTTTCGCGCGCGCAGAGAATGTCATAACGATCGCTGACAACAGTTGGGCATCGCCAATATTTCAGAAGCCGCTCGAATGCGGCATCGACCTGGTCGTGCATTCGGCAACAAAGTACCTGTCGGGCCACAGCGACACCATCGCCGGCGTCGTTGCCGGAAGCGAGGTGCATGTGCAACGGATCAACAGGGAGGTGCGTCCCTATCTCGGCGCTAGCCTGTCCGCACACGACGCAGCGCTGCTGATCCGCGGTTTGCGTACATTGCCGCTACGCATGCAGAGACACCAGCAAAGCGCACTGCAGCTCGCACAACGCCTGACGGCGCACCCGGCGGTCAGTCGTGTCCATCATCCGGGGCTCGGCCGACGGGCAAGCTCGGCATTACGCGGCTATGGTGGACTGTTCAGCATGGAAATCGAGGACAACATCGATATCCCGACATTCTGTGACGCTCTGTGGATTTTCCGCCTTGGCGTCAGTTGGGGCGGCTACGAGAGTCTCGTCTTGCCCGCGGCAGTCGCGATCGACCAGGACGCGACGCACAACCCGGCAATCGATTTCGCTATCTCCCCGCGCCTGGTCCGCTTGTTTGTCGGCCTCGAAAATCCGGAAGACCTCTGGCATGACCTGGCCTGTGCGCTCGACGCAGGTCAACAGGGCTAACCCGGGCCTTTATGCGCCGCCCCATCACGCTATTCGAGTCAATCCTGCCGCTGCTCACGATGCTGGTATGCCTGGTCGCCGGCGCACTCGTATTGTCGATCGGTCCCGAGTTGCTGAACATCGTAATGTTGATCGCTGCTGCAGTTGCCGGAATATAGGCTGCGCGCCACGGCCATGGCTGGGCATCGATCCAGCGCTCTGCCGGTGACAAGTTTGCCTCGGTACTACCGGCGATTTTGATTCTGCTGTCCATCGGCGTGCTGATTGGCACCTGGATGTTCAGTGGCACGATCCCCCTGCTCGTTTATTACGGCATTGTGATGATCGATCCGGACTATATGATCCTGACCGCGTTCCTCGTCACCGCACTGATGTCGCTGACCGGTTCTTCGTGGGCATCCGCCGGCACCATTGGCGTGGCCCTGATGGGTGTTGCCGCAGCGGTCGGTGCGCCGCTGCCGGCGACCGCGGGCGCGGTCGTGTCCGGCGCGTACTTTGGCGACAAACTGTCACCGTTATCCGACTCCACGAACATCTGCGCGATCGGCGCACAAGCGGATCTTTATGATCACATTCGCAACATGGTGTACACCGCGGGACCGTCGTTGATCGTGGCGCTCATCGTCTATTACCTTGCGGGCGGCGTAAGCAGCACCGACCAGCCGCTACTGGCCCCGCATAAGCATTTCCTGCTGCGGGAGATTGCCGGCGTGTATCGATTGAGCTGGATCGCATTCCTGCCGGCAGTGGTCGTATTGTACGGGACGTTGCGCAGGAAGCCCGCCGCCCTGGTCATGGTCGCATCTTCACTGCTGGCAATGCTGATCGGCGTACTGTTGCATGGCTTCAGCGTCAATGCGGCGCTGCTGTCAGCCGTGTCAGGGTTCGACCTGGATCTCGTCAATCACGGTCCGTCCGCGCTCGTGGCACCGAGCGAAATGCTGCGCACGCTGCTGAACCGTGGCGGCATCTATTCGATCGCAAACACGCTGATCCTGGTCATGGCAGCATTCCTGCTGGCCGCCGGCATGGATGTCTCGGGCGGGCTCGACAAACTCCTGCAGACGATGTTGCGATGGGCGCGTTCAGTGTTCGGACTGGTGCTTGCAACAATGGCGTCGGGCGCCACGATGATCGCCCTTACAAGTCATGGAGGCGTCACTGCCTTGATTGTCGGCGGCCTCTTCCAGGACGCCTACCGGGAACAAGGGCTCGCACCGGAAAATCTTTCCCGAAGCCTCGAGGACTCGGTCACAATCGTCGAGCCGTTGATGCCGTGGACAGTATCCGCTTTGTTCATGGCATCGACGCTCGGTGTCGCGACGATCGACTATGCGCCATGGGCATTATTCTGCATGACCGGTCCGATATTTTCGCTGTTGCTCGCCGCCACATTCTCCAGGACGGGTTTCGGCCTGCGCCTCGCAGCCGGGACCACCGGGCACAGTAACGCCTCTCGGGGAGTTAATTGAGACGGCGTCAAAATTGTGTAAACAGCCGCGTGTCGTGGGTTCTACCTATCCCTCCGCGCAATACCTCATGCTGCCTTTTTCCTGTAATGTCGATCGCCGTGCCGCGACGCTCCAATCAACATAGATATATACACATAGTGCATTGCAATGCTCGCTGGACTACGCTCGGCCGCAGTCCCGGAGATGATGTTTATGAAAATACGACCCCAAATATCGCTGCTGCTCTTGCTGGCGCCATGGACAGCGCGATCGATCGCACGTGCCGATCTGCACGCCGTGCTGCACCAGATCGACTCGGATTCACCCGGCCTCGCTGCGGCCAATAGCCGCGCCGCCGCGGCGGCTGCCCGTCTGCGGGTAAGCCGCAGTCGTTATTTCGTCAGCGCGAGCCTGGTCGGAGACCGAATCGAGTTCAACAACCCGCGCCTGGTTGGCCCCATATCGCCGCCTATCGACATAGGAAATCTGACCACTGACGATTCCCAGTTCGGTTTTGGGCTCGCCATGAGCCTGCCACTGGATATCAATCGGCGTATTGGCGCAGTCGTGGGCGAACAAGACGAACTCAGCAAGGCGGCCGTGCATGATGCGCAAAATGTCAGGTTATTCCTGTTCGGTCGTGCTGTATTGTTATATCGAAGTCTGCAGGAACTCAATGGAAACAGGCTGGCACTGCAGTCGCAGCTGCGGTCACTTGAAAAAAACTATCAGGTCACCCAGACCCGGGTCGATGTCGGCCGTGTCGCACGTGTGGAGCTCCTGCGAATCGACGCCGAACGCAAAGCTGTGACGGGACAGCTGGCGGTGCTGGATGGCCAGGAAATCGGCCTGCGGGCCGCGATAGGCGCCTTGCTCGGCCAGGACGATTATCCCGATACTATTAGCACCGTTACCGTGGCACCACGCACGCTTACGGTACAGAACGAATACGATGTCTTGCAGCGGCCGGACGTTCGGGCTGCCGAGCGGCGTGTCGCGGCGGCTCGGCAGAAGCTGAAGGGAGCCAGGCGGGAGTGGTTCCCGAACATGCAGCTGCAGGCCAGCAAATTCAGGAACGGCGGGCTCTCGGCGCCGCACAACGACACATGGTTTGTTTCGCTGAGACTGGACTGGGAACTGTGGGATGGCGGCCGTCGCACGGCGACCATTGACTCGGCGAAAGCCGGCCTGATGGCGTTGAGCAGCGACCTGTCTGCGAGAAGATACCAGTCGAGACAGGAAATGGATGCCGCGGTAGCCTCATGGCGCGCGGCAAAACTACAATATGATTCGGCCATTGCCGGCCTTTCTGCCGCAACTGAAACGCAACGGATACAGTCCGACCGATTTCAGGCTGGCAGAATCTCGGCGGCCGACCTGGTTGATGCCGAGGCGGCGATGGCCGCGGCCATGGCAACCAAGACCAGCGCGATGGCACGTTGGTGGCTGGCCGATGATCGTGCCAGGCTGGAAGCCGGACTGGTTCCGACGGCATATGCCGGCGCAAACACAGCAAAATAGGAGCGCAAAATGGAGTCGAGACGGAAATGGCTGGCCCCGGTTGTTGTGATCGCCGTCATCGTATTCGCGTTTGTGCTGTTGCACACCCGCTTGAAACGCATCGAAGATGCGCCCGCAATGACAAGCCAACCATGGGCGTTACAGGTGGCAACGGTAAAGACAGGCACGGTAAGCAATGGATTTCCGGCCCTTGGCCGTGTGGAAAGTGCAAGCGACGTACGGCTGATCGCACAGATTGGCGGCATCGTGGAAGAGGTCGGGCCACGCGCCGGTGTGGATGTCGAGCAAGGCGACCTGCTGGTCGATCTGGACACCCGCGATCTGCAAGCACAGGCTGCATCGGTTGCCGCCAAAGTGACGGAAGTCCGCTCGGCGGTCGACCGCGACCGCAATGAACTGGCGAGAGAGAGAACTTTGCAAGCCGAAGGGGGTTCCTCGGAGTCCGCCGTAGAGCAGTGGGAAACCCGCTTCCATGCAGACCTGGCCAACGAGCAAGCGCTGCAGAAACAACTCACATCAGTACAGGTCAAGATTTCCTACGGCAGAGTGCTTGCGCCCATGGCTGCGCGTGTCGCCGAGCGCCTGGTGGACAATGGCGACACCATTAACGCTGGCAAACTGATGTACCGGTTGACGTCGGACAGTGGGGGGCGCGTCGTCATCCCGATCCCGCAGGACACTTCCGTTGCGGTCCGGCCCGGCACGCTCGTGGAATTGAAGTCGGCTAACGACACTGTACGTGTATCGGTGAACCGGGTAAGCCCGTCACTCGACGACTTATCCATGGGGGAGGTTGAAGTCGATATGCCGAAGCGGCCGTTCGGGCTTCCCGACGGCGCGCATTTGGCCGCCCGTGTAATAACGCAACAGGTGGATAATTCGGTCGTCGTCCCGCGCGCCGCCCTGGTTCCCTCGTCTGACGAGCATGATCGGGTCGTTTTCAAATTGTCCAGGGATGAGCCACCCTATCTGCAAAGAACTGATGTCCACGTCACACTTTGTGGCCTGGAGGGCTGTGCCATCGCAGCAGGGCTGTCCGCCGGCGACCAGGTTGTCATTGCCAATGGCAACGTGCTGCTGTTACTTCACGGTGGCGATGCGCTATTCGCCTCGCCAGCCGCCGGGGAAAATGCCCCGTGACCTTTGCCGAGAACCTGTTATCCAAACCGCATGCCGTCGCTGCAACAATGCTGGCGGCGCTGCTGCTTGGCGTCATCGGATTTTTTGCTATTCCCACCAACATGTTCCCGGACACCAATCGGCCGATGGTGTCGGTGGTCGTGCCGTGGCGTGGCGCATTGTCGACCGATGTCGCCAATGAAGTAACCCACCCACTGGAGGTGCGCCTCAAGGCAGTCGACGGTGTTCGCCGCGTCACGTCGACCTCGCGCGATGAAGTCGGTGCGGTGCAGGTGGAATTCGAGTACGGCATCGACATCAGCAGCGCCGCCAACGCCGTTACGACGGAGCTTTCCCGCGTCAAGGGTCTGCTGCCACGCGGCATCAATGATCCGCTGGTCTTCAAGATCACCGATGCGGCACATCCGGTCATGGTACTGGCGATAACGGCTGCGCCGGCATCGGGACTCAACCTCGCCCAGGTGCGGGCGATCGTTGCGCATGACCTGCGTGATGCTTTGTTGAGCCTGCCCGGGGTAGCGGAAGCGGAAGTGTTTGGCGGCCCGGTACGTCAGCTGAGTGTTGACCTCGACAGGAACCGGCTCGCGGCGTACCAGCTGCAGATATCGCAGGTTATCGCAGCGCTGGTCGGATCGAACCTCTCTGTGCCCGCTGGCTTGATTCAGAGAAAAGGAAACCAGTATCAGGTGACGACCCAGGCACTGGCGATCACACCCGAAGATCTTGCTGCCGTCCTGGTACCGCTGCCAGGCGGAGACTTCGTCCGCGTCAGTGACCTGGGCAAGGTCAATTGGGGCGCGGCGGATCCGGTGTCGCTTTATCATGGCAATGGCAAGGAAGCTGTTGCTGTATCACTGCTGCGTTCCGAACGCGGCTTCGCCAAGCCGGTCATCGAAACCGTAAACGCATCGCTCGAGTCAATTGCGAAACAATTCCCCAACCTGCAAATCGAAATTGCGGACTCCCAGGGACGCATCATCGATCTTACCGTCGACAACATGCTCTCCTCGCTGCGCGACGCCATCATCATGACCGTATTCGTCATATTGCTGTTCCTTGGGAACACCAGGGCGGCAACTGTCGTGGCACTTTCGTTGCCGATCTCCTACATACTGACCTTTGCGGCGCTGTGGTGGATTGGTTTCGAGTTCGACATGGTCACCCTGTCGGCGATCATCATTGCGGTCGGGCTGCTCGCGGACGATGTCGTGGTCGTGATGGAGAACATTGAGCGCCGAATGCAGGAGATGGGCGAGAGCGGCAAAGTCGCAGCCGTGCGCGGGCTGGATGAAATCTTGCTGGCCGACACCGCGGGCACCATCAGCACGATAATCGTATTGGTGCCGATCATGCTTATTGGCGGCTTCGTGCAGACCGTGCTCCGGCCGCTCTCGATCACGCTGGCCGTAGCACTCGCAGCGTCGCTCGTCGTATCGGTCACGATGATCCCGCTGCTGGCGCCGTTGTTACTTCGACCGGGCGCCAGGGATCCCCTGGCGTGGTTACTGAAACCGTTTTCCCGGTATGTGCTGCAGCCGCTGAAAAACGCTTACGTGGACCTCGTGCGATGGGGTCTTCGTAGCCAGCGTGCCGTAGTGCTGCTGTTCGTCGGTTTGCTCGTAGTCGCAGGTTCACATTTGCGTTTGCAGGGACGTGAATTGATGCCGTTGATGGATACAGGCATCGTCAAAATCAGCTTCGAGGCCGCGCCCGATACTGGCGCGACTCGAATGAAAGTGCTCTCAGGACAGGTGGAAAGCGCCATACGCGCCGAGATTCCGGAAAACTGGTTGCTGTCGTTGTCGACCGTCGTCGGTTCGGAGCCCGGCGTAAAATCCTTCGGCGCCGCACGATTGCTGCAGCAGGGCGAAACCATAATGAACGTCGTCGATCGATTCCAGCGCGACCGGACGATCTATGACATCAATTCCGGAATCCGCCAGCGCCTGCGGCAGATACCGGGGCTGATCTCCGCCAACGTAGCGGTGTTTGGCGCCACACCGCTATCATCCATCCGGGCCAGCCTCGATATCATGATCTCGGGAGCGGATCCCGCGGAATTGGACGCGCTCGCAACGGAAGTCATGTCCCGGTTGCAAAATGTGCCGGGACTGACGGGGATGGAGCGCTCCTGGCAGAGACGGTCAGAGCATGTCGAACTCAATGTCGATCCGGCCCTGGCTCGCCTTTACGGCCTGACGGCGGGCCAGGTCGCAACCCAGGTCGCGCAAGCCGTAGGCGGCGCTCCCGCGGGCCGCGTGCGCGTACCCGGGAATGACCCGATTCCAATCTGGGTCCGGTTGCAGCCAGATCAACGCAGCTCCGCCGAGGCAATCCGCGGCATCAATATACGTGCCCGGAATGGCGGGCTGGTGCCATTGTCGGCCATGGCGCATCCCCGTTTGGAATCTGCGCCAACAGCGGAGACGCACCAGGACCTTGTGTCGACGGTTGATGTACTTGCGTTTCGTCGCAATGTCGCTATCACGGCGCTGCATGAACAGGTAGTACAAGCACTCGCCGACCTTCAATTACCCCGTGGTTACAGAATCCGCTATGAAGGCGAAAACAAGCAGTTGGCCGAGTCTTTCACCCGACTTGGCATTGCCTTCTCGATCGGCCTGCTATTGCTTTATTTTATGCTCGTTGTGACCTTCGACTCATTTCTCGATCCACTGGCCGTGATGATCACGTTGCCGCTCGCGCTCATTGGCGCGGGCTTTGGCGTTGTACTCGGTGGCAAATTCGGTTCGATGCCGGCCTTTATGGGGATGATTCTGCTCATGGGCATTGTCGTTAACAATGGCATTCTGCTGGTGGATTTTGCCAAGCAGGCCCTTCGCCAGGGAGAAGACCTGGAGGATGCGATTCTGGAAGCTGTTCGCAAGAGAACGCGACCCATCCTGATGACGGCTCTCGCCTCGGCAGTCGGCATGATTCCGCTGGCCATGGAATGGGCCGTTGGTATCGAACGCCTGTCGCCACTCGCATTTGTGGCTATTGGTGGGCTGCTGACGGGAACCTTCCTGACACTGCTGGCGGTGCCGCTACTTTTTGAGCGCATGGAGCGTCTCCGTCGGCGATTCGGCTTCAGCGAGGGTAATCGACCAGCAAACCCCCTGCCTGCAGCGGAGGGAAACTGAAGTTGTCCCTTCATCACCAGCGTGCCGAGGGCACCTGCCAGATGTGCGCTCAGGTTTTGCCGGTCTCGAAGCTGCTGCCTGCGTCCGGCGTTCGCGCACAGCTCATTCCGTTGATCCGGCGCGACATTCCTGATTGGTCGAATGACGGTTTCATCTGCTTCACTTGCCTTGACAAGGTACGCACTCAGTATGTGAAGGAGTTGATGGAAAAGGACCTGGGTGAGCTCGATGGGCTGGAAAAGGAAGTCGTCGAAAGCCTGGCACGTAACGATCTCGTGGCCGGTAACATCAATGAGGAGTACGCCCAACAACTGAGCATGGCGGACCGCATCTCCGACCGGGTTGCCGAATTCGGCGGAAGCTGGGTATTTATTTTTGTTTTTGCGGCTGTTCTGGTTGCGTGGATATTGATTAACAGTTACCTGATGCTTTCTCGTCCATTCGACCCCTACCCTTACATCCTGCTGAATCTGTTTCTGTCTATGCTGGCCGCGATACAGGCGCCGGTCATCATGATGAGCCAGAACCGGCAAGAGGAACGGGATCGCCTGCGCTCCGAGAATGACTACCAGGTCAACCTGAAGGCCGAGGTTGAAATTCGCATGATCAGCGAAAAACTGGATCAGCTGATCCACAATGACTGGCAGGGAATGCTTGAAATTCAGCAGATTCAGATGGAAATGATCGAAGACCTGCATCGAAAATTGCTGCACTGATGGCGACGCAGGCGCGGTAATCCGGACACTTGCAGCGAATTCGACGCGAACCTCGTATGACCGTACCAGGGCATCTGCGGTGGTATCCTGAAAAGCCCTGGTTAAGGCGGCGCGACGTCGGACGGATGAGGAATGAATAAGCTTGTTCTGTCAAAGCGCCTCAAGCTTCATCAACTCTTCACCATCGGCTTCGGCTCAATCGTCGGTGTTGGCTGGCTCATGCTGGCCGGCAGCTGGCTGGAGACAGCGGGGTCTTTGGGGGCCATCATTGCGTTTGCGACCGGAGCCTTGGCCATCGTTACGATCGGCCTGTGTTACGGCGAGGTCGGCATGTTGTTCCCCGAATCCGGAGGCGAGGTCGTGTACGCCTATGAAGGGTTCGGCACTGCCGTATCATTTGCGATGGGCTGGTTCCTCGCCCTGGTCTTCGTCGCTGCCTGTGCGTTCGAGGCCGTGTCGACCGCATGGATCATTAGCGTAATTTTCCCCGGTATCGATGGGCTTGTCTTGTATGTGTTCCTCGGTGCAGAGGTCACCTTACCCTCATTGCTGATCGGTTTGGGCGGGATGGCGTTTCTCACCTGGCTGAACGCGCGTGGCGCGTATTTTGCAGCCAGGTTTCAGGACTACGTAATCTATCTTTTCCTCTGTGCAGCGGTGATGTTCGTTTTTGCCGGCATTTTCGGCGGCACGGTGGAGAATGCCCGGCCGCTTTTCGTGACGAGCGATAGCGGCAGTGCCTGGACCGGCGTCCTCGCAGTGCTTGCGACGGTGCCTGCCTGGTACGGCGGATTCAATGCCATGCTGCAAGGCCTGGGAGAGGTTCAGGATACCGGCGCGCCGAAAGTGTTTACACGAATCCTGCTTGCCACGCTGGCCGCCGCAGGGCTTTTCTATATCGGTGTGATTCTCGCGATCGCATTGGCTGTCCCCCGTGAACAACTCCTGGCGGCGGACATGCCGGTTGCCGCTGCTTTCTTTTCAGCCTTCGATATTACGTTCCTGGGCTATAGCGTGTTGATCGCCGGCTTGCTCGGTATCATAACGACGTGGAATGCGATGCTCTTTGCGGGTGCACGGGTATTGTTTTGCCTTGGCAGAGCGCGTGTGTTGCCAACGTTTTTCGCCACGGTGCATTCACAATACGGCTCTCCCTCGGCCGCAGTCTGGTTTGTCGGTGCCTGTGCTGCGCTCGGCTCGCTCGCCGGACGGAATGCACTCGAACCCATCATTCAGCTCGTCAGCATTTGTTTCTCGTTTGCCTACCTGATCGTATCGCTAAGCCTGCTGCGCTTGCGCAAGGAAAGACCCGAGCTCGATCGGCCCTATGCCGTTCCTGCCTACCCGCTCATTCCCTGGATGGCCGTCGTTTTCTCCGCACTGTTTCTGTTGCTGGCAGTGCTGAATATATTTCAATCATCCCGCACGGCTGTCCCGATCGAGCTGGCCGTTCTCGGTGGCTGGGCCTTGCTGGGATTCCTGGGCTGGAGGAATGCGCGGGGCGTGCGCAACAGTATTGATGAAGACCAGCGCCGCAAGCTAATTCACGCGAGATGAACCTGGATCGGTGTGGAGCGAAGCCTGACTATGCGCAGAAAGAATCTTCCACAACCGCGGCAACCCTTATGGGGGGAAGTAACGCCAGGAGAATTAGCGCCACCGCTCCCTTTTTTGCTAGCATCTTGCCCATCAGGTGCGGGGCCGTAGCTCAGCTGGGAGAGCGTCGCGTTCGCAATGCGAAGGTCGGGAGTTCGATCCTCCTCGGCTCCACCATCTCAATTACCGCAGTAGGGAAAATCAGGCGGTAACGGCGACTGCGCCGCTGCTTGAGTCAAGCTGGGTTCGAACGCGTATGCCCCGTAGGGCGAAATAAGTTGCTCCTCCAGGCAAGGCACGCAAAATGTTCGCGTCCATTGAGTCATGAGCCGGCGAGGTCGCAGCAAATCTGCCTGAAGCATATCCCCGGTAGAGGTACACTGGACGCCATGGACCCAGATCAAGAGCAATCGCTGCGTGACAGGCCGGATTTCGAAAGGTATGCGCTGACTCGCCCTGAATATTTCAACGTAATGACGCACTTCTACCGCGGTGAATCGCACCGGGCGATGATTTGGAGGGAACGTCTCGATACAACGACGAACTGGGCCGTTCTGACAATGGCAGGAGTCCTGTCGTATTCGTTCTCCAGTCCGAATCATGATCACATCATCATATTGCTGTCCAATCTGATCATGCTTTTTTACCTGCTGATCGAGGCGCGTAGATACCGGTATTTCGAAGTGTACAGAGCACGCGTACGAATGCTCGAAGAGAATTTCCTGCTGCCGATAATAACGAGAAACCTCGATTCGCCGATGCGGCCGTGGCGTAGCATGATCGCCAGGGACTTACACGAACCGAAATTTAAGAGCACCCTGTTGGAAGCGGTCGGATTTCGCCTGCGCAGAAATTACCTGTTCGTTTTTTTTCTGATCTTCGGCGCCTGGTGTCTCAAACTGACCATGCACCCGACACGCGCCTACGCATGGGATGAGGTTTATCAACGCATGTCAATTGGCTGGATTCCTTCATGGCTGATTCTCATCAGCAATGTCGTGTTCATAGTGAGCCTCGTAGCAATTGTCGCCAGCGCCTCCATCAAGAAAATCGGCATCGCCCAGGATGAAATTTACGGGCTGGAGCCAAGGCGTGGCCGCTGGAAATTTTAGTTGCTGATGTCCGAACGATGTGGTATCGAATCGTATTGCTGAGATATTTCGATACATTGTCAAGGCTGCTTCCCGCCTCACCGGAAACATGGTGGAAGCGTTCGATGCGTGGACCGCAACATCGAGAATTAACCCGGACACGGTCACATCGCCAAAATCCCTGTCCTGCAGTCGATAGCCGTACCCACATTGGCGAAAATGCGCGGCGCTGTGTAAGGTGACCGGTTCGGAGCCCTAAAAAAAAACAATGCCCGATTTTTAATAGCTTGACCGAGCCCATTTATGCAACCTGCCTTAGAAAAACTTCCAGGACATAGCCGATGAGTACCAGCACCGATCAAATGACTCCAGCGCCCGTGCTGTTGCGGGACGACCAGGACGGGATCGTTACCCTGACGCTGAATCGACCGGCGCAATTCAACGCGTTGTCGACCGAGATGTTGACCCGCTTGCAGACTGAGCTGGATGATATCGCCCGGAATGAAGCACTACGGGCGGTGGTGATCGCCGCCAACGGCAAGGCGTTTTGTGCCGGTCACGATCTAAAGGAAATGCGCGCCAGCGAAGACCGTGCCGTCCACCAGTCACTATTCGACCAGTGCGGGCGCATGATGGTGAGTATCAACCGTTTGCCGCAACCGGTGATCGCCCGCGTTAACGGTATCGCCACAGCCGCCGGCTGCCAGTTAGTCGCGAACTGCGACCTGGCGGTGGCGGTCGAAGATGCGCGATTTGCGGTCTCCGGCATAAACGTCGGTTTGTTTTGCTCGACGCCGGCAGTCGCATTGAGCCGAAACCTGTCGCGCAAGCTGGCAATGCAAATGCTGCTTACCGGGGATTTCATTTCTGCGCAGCAGGCGCAGCAGTTTGGGCTGGTCAACGAAGTTGTTACGGCTGCAGAGCTTGAATCGGCGACACGCGCGCTCGCCGTCAAGATTGCAGCCAAATCGGCGTACTCGATCAGGCTTGGCAAGAATATGTTTTATGAACAACTGCCGATGGGCCTGGCGGATGCCTATTCCTACGCGAGTGATCGCATGGCTTGTAACATGGATTCGCATGATGCGCGTGAAGGCATTGATGCATTCATTCAAAAGCGCAAGCCGGAATGGCAGGACAAATAGCGACAAATCATGTCAAACTCGCAGTACGAAACTGATCTTGACAAGAATCCCGCCAACTACGCAGCGCTTTCGCCGCTGACGTTCATCGAGCGTGCTGCATCGACTTACCCGGATCGTTGTGCGCTGATCTACAACGATACACGGCGTAACTGGTCCGACATTTACCGGCGATGTCGCCAGTTTGCAGATGCATTGCAGCAGTATGGAGTTGCAGCAGACGACACGGTCGCCCTGATGCTCCCCAATGTACCGGCAATGTACGAAGCGCATTTTGCCATTCCGATGGCCGGCGCGGTGATCCATGGGCTGAACATACGCCTCGATGCCGACGCGATCGCGTTCCAGCTCAAACACGGCGGCGCCAAAATATTGCTCACCGATCCCGAGTTTTCTGCAACCGTGACAGCCGCACTGGAGCAGCTTGATAATAAACCGATCGTGATCGACGTCGATGATCCCGCTTGCAGTGGCGGTGAACGTATCGGGTCGACGGAATATGAGGACTTCCTGGCGGTGGGCGATTCGGCCTTCGCCTGGGAATTACCGCGTGACGAGTGGCGGGCAATCGCGCTCAGCTACACCTCGGGCACCACCGGCGACCCCAAGGGTGTCGTCACCCATCATCGCGGCGCCTATCTCAATGCGGTATCAAATATACTTGCGTGGAACATGGGAGTTCACCCGGTTTACCTGTGGACCTTGCCGATGTTCCACTGCAATGGCTGGTGTTTCCCCTGGACGGTTGCTGCCCTGCATGGCACCAGTGTATGCCTGCGCGCCGTACGCGACGCAACCATTTTTGACTCGATCAAGCGACACCAGGTCACACACCTGTGTGGCGCACCGATTGTGCTGAACCTGATGGCCAACGCCAGCGATGAGTTGAAGCGGGGAATCGATTACCGCGTTAACGTCATGACCGCCGCCGCGGCGCCGCCGCCGGCGATTCTTGAAGCAATGGCCGCACTTAACTTCAACATCACGCACTGTTATGGACTTACCGAAACATATGGACCGGCCGTAGTCTGTTCCTGGCACGAGGACTGGGATCAGCTATCGATTGCCGAGCAGGCTGATCTGCAAGCACGCCAGGGCGTGCGTTACCCGATGCTCGAACAACTGATCGTTGCCGATCCTGAATCGCTGGAGGCAGTGCCTTGCTATGGTGAGACGATCGGCGAAGTCATGTTCCGCGGCAATATCGTAATGAAGGGATACCTGAAAAACGCCGAAGCCAGCCACCAGGCCTTCGTCGGAGGTTATTTCCATTCCGGTGACCTGGCGGTACGCCACCCTGACGGTTACATCCAAATCAAGGATCGCTCCAAGGACGTCATTATTTCAGGCGGTGAAAACATTTCCAGTATCGAGGTCGAGGCCGCGCTTTACCGCCATCCCGCGGTGCTCGAGGTCGCAGTGGCTGCGATGCCGGATCAGACATGGGGTGAGACCCCCTGTGCATTCGTGACCCTGCGCGCCGACGCCGGTGACGTCAGCGAACAGGAGATTATCGACTTTTGCCGCGACCGCATGGCGCACTTCAAGGCGCCACGCAAAGTCGTATTCGGCCCGCTACCAAAGACATCGACGGGCAAAATCCGGAAGTACGAATTGCGCGAACGAGCCAGGCAATGACGGCCGACATTAAGACCTTGCGGCGTATCCTTACCGACTACAAACGCGTTGCGGTCGTCGGACTTTCGGACGACTGGTCGCGACCCAGCAACTTCGTCGCCAAGTATCTGCTCGACCATGGCTTCAGGGTGATACCGGTCAACCCTAAATACGATGAAATACTCGGGCAGAAATGCTACCCGGATCTAACCTCGATCCCGACGCCGGTCGATATTGTCGATCTGTTTCAGAGAGCCGAGCGTGTCCCGCCTTTTGTCGATGCTGCAATCGCGATCAGAGCCAAAGTCGTCTGGATGCAGCTTGGAATAGTGAACGAAGAAGCGGCGCAAAAGGCGCGCGCTGCGCAGCTTGAAGTGATCATGAATCGCTGCATGAAAATTGAATACGCGCGCCTGTTCGGTGGCCTGAATACCGCCGGGGTTAATACCGGCGTGATCTCGGCACAGCGACCAGTCGCTTTCAACCGTTAACGGGAGCAAGCCATGGCAGATCGAAAATTTGGCATCGAAACCCTGTGTCTGCACGCGGGTCAGATTCCCGATCCCGTGACCGGAGCACGTGCGGTACCGATCTACCAGACAACATCTTATGTATTTGACGATGCCGAACATGCGGCCAGCCTCTTTAACCTGCAGACGTTCGGCAATACTTATGTTCTCATGACCAACCCGACCACTGCGGTGTTCGAAGAACGTATGGCATCGCTCGAAAACGGCCGCGCAGCACTCGGCGTCAGCTCCGGTATGGCCGCACAGATGACCGCAATTCTGACCCTGATGGAACAGGGCGATGAACTGGTGTCGGCCAAGACACTTTACGGCGGCACCTTTTCGCAATTTGATGTGACTTTCCGAAAAATGGGAATCGAGACGACGTTCGTCGACTCCGATGACCCGCAGAATTTTCGCCGCGCGATTACTAGCAAAACACGGGCACTATTCGCTGAAACTATCGGTAACCCGACCAATAACGTTATCGATATAGAAGCGGTTGCGGCTATTGCACACGATGCCGGCATTCCATTGATTATCGACAACACTTTTGCCACGCCCTGTGTATGTCAGCTGACTGAGTATGGGGCCGATGTCGTGGTCCACCCGGCGACCGAATTTAGAGGCGGACATGGCGCCAGGATGGGCGGCGTGATGGTGGAGTCCGGAAAGTTCGATGGGAAGAACGGCAATTTTCCGG
>Ga0114931_10005764_pt1 | contig 15322 bp, 13 predicted proteins | sample 2SBtaG_FD_89579 | JGI IMG/M metagenome (GOLD analysis project Ga0114931, IMG submission 89579) | Deep subsurface microbial communities from Kolumbo volcano to uncover new lineages of life (NeLLi) - 2SBTROV14_V59a metaG | ecosystem: Environmental > Aquatic > Marine > Volcanic | place: Kolumbo...
ACGGGCGCGGCATCGACCTGCTGCGTGACCTGCGGGCCGGGCGCATCGGGCACGGGGATGCAGCCGGGACCGCGACACCGGTGGTGATCCTGTCTGCCCAGGACCAGATCGCCGCCCGCATTGACGGTCTGAACGCGGGTGCCGACGACTACCTGGTCAAACCCTTTGATCTGAGCGAGTTGAGCGCGCGTCTGGCGGCTGTGATGCGCCGTTCGGGCGCCCGCGTCAGCCCTACACGCCACTTCGGCCCGGTTTTGATCGACTTTGCCCGCCGCCTGATCCTGCGAGAGGGTGAGCCGGTCGAAATCACCGCCCGCGAATGGGCGGTGCTGGAACGCCTGACCCGGAGCCGCAACGCCCGGGTCTCGAAATCGGCGATTGAGGAATCGCTCTATGAATTCGGGGCCGAGGTCGAAAGCAATACCGTCGAGGTCTATGTCAGCCGTCTGCGCAAGAAACTGGGCAAGGAGTTTGTCACGACGCTGCGCGGGATTGGCTATATGGTGCCGGTCAGCGACCCGGCCGAAACGCCGGATCAGAGCCGATGAGAACAGGAATGAACATGTCGATCACCAGACGCCTGATCCTGCTCCTGACCCTTCTGGTCGCCGTCTTCTGGATCACCACCGCGCTGATTTCTCGCAGCGTCTTCATCGCCGAACTGGACGAGGTGATTACCTCGGACCTGTCGGACGCGGCGCTTCGCATGTTGCCAATGGCCACCAACATTCTGGCCAAGCCGGGCGAAAACACTGAACAGGACCACGACGAGGGCCCCCGCGAACTGGAGGAAGAGCTGGGCGTCATCAGTGCAAACAATGACGGGGTGATGGCCTTTGAGGTGCGCGACCGCAGCGGTCGCGTGCGGCTTCGCTCTTACGATGCGGAGGAGTTGGATTTCCCCGAGCCCAGCCACGACGGCTATCACGAGGACGGGGCGCTTTATACCTACGCACTGACCGATCCCGGCAGCGGCATCACGCTGACCGTGGCGGAGCCCCGCGAACACCGGGCCGATGCGATCCGCGAGGCTACGGTGGCGCTCTTTCTGCCGCTGATCCTGCTCATTCCTCTGCTGGCGGTCGCGATCTGGCTGCTGGCGCGTTCGGTGGTGGCGCCCGTGCGTGCGCTGCGTCGCGAAATTGGTGCCCGCGGAGGCGAGAACCTGGCGCCGATCGAAGCCAGTGCCCAGCCGAGCGAGCTGCGCCCCATCGCGCGCGCCGTTGACCGGCTGATGTCCCGCCTCAAATCGGCGCTCGCGGCTGAACGTATCTTTGCCGCCAACGCGGCGCATGAATTGCGTACGCCTCTGGCCGGTGCGCTGGCCCAGACCCAGAGGTTGCGCGCGGAACTGGGCGACAGCCCCGGTGCTGCGCGCGCAGCCGAGGTGGAAGGCACCCTCAAACGGTTATCCGACTACACTGAAAAGCTGTTGCAACTGTCGCGTGTCGATTCGGGTATCGCCCTCAAGAAAACGCGCACCAACATGACGCCGGTTCTCGATATCGTGGTGTCAGAATTTGCCGCCAGGGGCGAGCAAGGGCCCAGGATCCGGGTTGAAAACCGGCTCAGTCAGGATCTGATGGTGGCGATGGACGCAGATGCCTTTGCCATCGCCCTCCGCAACCTGCTTGAAAATGCCATCCTGCACAGCCGGAACGCCGGCCCGGTGGCGGTGCGCATCGACACTGACTGGAGCATTCACGTGATCAACCACGGGGCCGTGGTGCCGCCCGAAAACATGGAGCACCTGAAAGAACGTTTCGTGCGCGGGCAGACCATGGCGGGTGGCTCGGGGCTCGGGCTCTCGATTGTCGACCGGATCATGAAACACGCGGGGGGTGCATTGATCCTTCATTCGCCCGCCGAGGGCGAAGACGACGGTTTCGAAGCGGTGCTTCAGCTTCCCTGAGGAAGATCAACAACGCCGCGCAATAACTTGAAAATAATGGACAATCACGAAGCGTCATCATGCCAGAAAATCATGAGGCCCGTCGAACTCTCCAATATAGGCGTGATGGGTGACGACGCCGTCCTTCGGGGTCCAGTGGTGCAGGTGAAAGGCCGGCGGTTCCATCACGAACTTGTCGTCGGGATGGCGGTCGGGGGTCAGATCCAGCAGAACCTGATGCGCGAGCGACGGCGCGACGCTGGCGATGGTGCCGCCGTAGCGCGTGAAGATCGTGCGGTGCTGATGGCCGGCGACGACCCGCTCCACGTTGGCGAATGAGCCAAGCAGGTCCGCCAGTGCCCCGGCGCCGTCACAGCCGGTCTGGTCCATGTGATGCAACCCGCTGGCAAAGGGCGGGTGGTGCATGAAGATCAGGGTCGGGCGATCCTCACCCTCTTCTAGGGTGCTTTTCAGAAAATCCAGGTGCCGGGCTGAGAGCGCGCCCTTTGCGGCGCCTTCAACCAGAGTGTCGAGTCCGATGAGGCGCAGCGGGTGGCGGTCGATGACATAGTTCAGGAATCCATCGGTGGGCAGATAGGAATGGTCGGAAAAGGCCTGCCGAAATGCGGCGCGGCGGTCATGGTTGCCCGGAATGACGTAAAGCGGCATCGTCAGGGGCGCCAGCAGGCGGCGCAGGGCGCGGTATTCTTCGGGTCGGCCGTGGTCGCTCAGGTCGCCGGAAAAGAGGATCGCATCGGGCTGTGGGTCAAGCGCGCACAGCGTCGCGACACAGGCCTGCAGCATGGCCCCGGTGTCGACCCGCCCGTTGCAAAGTTCCCCTTGCGCGCAAAGATGTGCGTCGGTGATCTGGGCAATCAGCATCAGCGCAATCCACTGTCTTCGTCTCTGTGTTGGGGGGCGGGGCGTTGCGCATCAAAGAAAGCAAAAACGCCCCGAAAACGGGGCGTTGCAAGGCTGTCTTCAAGCAGGATCAACTGCCACAGGTGCGCACCTGACCGCAATCCATATGCACGAAATTGGATCTGGAATACTTGCCCACACCGCCGGCGTTGCAGGCCAGAGCGGCCCGGTAGATCTGACTGACGCTGCGCGACTTGAGGCGCAGGTCGTTGGCTTCGCCCTTCATGTGCAGGGAATGTTTTGCCACCTTGCGCGAGTGCGAGCGCAGCATCGCATTGGTTTTAGGCGTGCGGTAGCCCGACAACAGCATGTAGGGTTCGCTGACGTCCAGCAGGCTGTGTGACGCGGCAACGATATCCAGCGTTCGGCTGTCGATCGTGATGACCGCGTCTTCCCGCCAGTCCCGCATGAATTGGTAGACTTCCTTGAGGGCGTCTTTGATGTACTTGCCCTCGACCCAGTAAATGGTGTCGACGGCCTCACCGGTGCGGCCCGAATACATGCGCAATCGGCGGATATCACCGGCGCCACGCAAGAACCCCGCTGCCTTTGAATAGGTTGGTGCGGCAACCAGTGTCGTTGCCGCGAATGCGCCGAGTAAACCGCGCCGCGTGATGTGCGAAGAAGTAGTATCGTTCATGTCAGTCTTGCCTGTCCCATCGCCTGCGATGTCGTGTCGAGCACGACTTCTTGTCATCTCATCCCCCGATGTCGCTGGCTTTATTGCACGGATCGAATCGTCAACCAAGTGCGAATTAGGTGTAGTTTTCGGCTTCAAGTGAAATCGGCAAGAATTCGCTGAAACTTGCAGCCTGTGGTTCAAAAGCAGGTATTGGGCGCCAAGTTTGCAACAGCACAAGGTTTTGTGGCAGATAGCGCAGATGTGCATGGACAGCCGGGCAAACATTAACGATTGTCTGCGACAACTGGTCCATATGGAGATCTTTACAGTTTAGAGGTTCGGGATGACGATCATTCAATCGCCCCTGCGTTCATCGCATAGAATTCTTGCCGTTGTTGCCGTCCTGGCCGCTTTCTTGCTGGCGCCATGGCCGCTGCAGGCGCAGACGCGCATTACGGCGTTTCAACAGGCCGTGGCCGAGGCTGCGGCGAATGACAAGGCGCTGGCCGCGTTTTACCGGGCAAACGGCTACCAGGCCGTGTGGACCGCGCGCGGCGGAAAGGACGCGTCGCGGCGCAGGGCCTTTCTGGCGGCGCTGGCAAAGGCCGGCGACCACGGGTTGCCGATGCGGCGCTACGATCCCAAGGCCATCAAGGCGGATCTCAGGGCTGCGAAAACGCAGCGAGAGCGCGGGGCGCTCGATGTCCTGCTCAGCAAGATGTTTCTGCAATATGCCTCCGATATCCAGACCGGCATTCTGGTGCCGTCAAGGGTGGACAAAGGCATCGTGCGCAAGGTGCCGCGCCGCAGTCGCCTGAACACCATGCAGGCCTTCGTGAAAAGCTCGCCGGCCGGATTCATCCGGGCCCTGCCGCCGAAATCGCCGGAATACCTGCGTCTGATGAAGGCCAAGCTGAAGCTCGAGAAAACACTGGCGCGTGGAGGCTGGGGGCCGCAGGTGCCGGTGAAATCGCTGAAACCCGGCCAGAACGGGGCGGCCGTGGTGGCGCTGCGCAACCGTCTGATGGCGATGGGCTATCTCAAACGGTCGGCCTCGCAGACCTATGACGCAGCCCTGCAAAAAGCGGTGCAGCAGTTCCAGTATGACCACGGGTTGAGCCCGGATGGTGTTGCCGGCAAGGGCACGATCATTGAGGTCAATCAGCCGGTCGAGAAACGCCTGCAACAAATCATGGTGGCGATGGAGCGCGAGCGCTGGCTGAACATGCCGCTTGGAAAACGCCACATCACGGTCAATCTGACGGATTTCAGCGCCAAGATCATCGACAATGGCAAGGTGACCTTCGCGACCCGCTCGATTGTCGGCAAGAACGAGTCCGACCGGCGCTCGCCGGAATTCTCGGACATGATGGAATTCATGATCGTCAATCCGACCTGGAATGTGCCGCGCTCGATCGCGATCAAGGAATATCTGCCCAAGCTACAGCGCAATCCCAATGCCGCCGCCCACCTCAAGCTGGTGGATGTTCGCGGTCGCACCGTGGATCGGAGTACCGTCGATTTCACCCAGTTCGACAAGACGACCTTTCCGTTCAACCTGCGCCAGGCGCCCTCCAACCGCAATGCGCTGGGATTGGTCAAGTTCATGTTCCCGAACCCCTACAACATCTACCTTCACGACACGCCGACGAAATCCCTGTTCGGGCGCCAGAATCGTGCCTTCAGCCACGGCTGCATCCGTCTGCAACAGCCCTTCGATTTTGCCTATGCGCTGCTCGCCAAACAGGTGCCCAACCCGAAAGAAGTTTTCCAGGCGGCGCTGAGAACCGGCCGCGAAACCCAGATCGATCTGAAAGAACCGGTGCCGGTGCATCTGATCTATCGCACGGCTTTCACCACCCCGAAGGGACGGATGAACTATCGCCGTGACGTCTATGGGCGAGATGCCAAGATTTTCAAAGCACTGGCCAAGGCCGGGGTGGTGTTGCGCGCGGTTCGCGGTTAAATCGGGTCGGCGGGGCAGGTGACGGGCGCCCTGACGAGACCGTGACGATCGGGGATGCAGGTTAGAGAGAGCTTTACGATTTCCGAAATCGCGCAGGCGCTGGGGGCAGAGGCCGTCGGTGACGTTGATTTTTCGATCGCGGCGGCCTCGGAACCCGCCACCGCAGGACCGGACGATCTGGCCCTGGCGCTGGACGAACAACATGCCCAGAAGCTGGGAGACGGACGGGCGCAGGCGGCGATGGTCTGGCAGGGCGCCGACTGGCAGGCCCTGGGTCTAAAGGCGGCGATCATCGTGACGCGCCCGCGCTACGCGATGTCCGGCCTGACGGCACTGATGGACCGGGGGCCGCAAATTGCGCCGGGCATCCACCCGAGCGCGGTGATCGACCCCAGCGCCCAGATTGGACCCGGCGCCGCGATCGGCCCCCTGGTGGTGATCGGCCCTGACGCGCGCATCGGTGCGCGGGCCCGGATCGCAAGCCACGTCAGCGTTGGCGCCGAGGCAGAGTTGGCCGAGGATGTCCTGCTGTACAGCGGTGTGCGCATTGGGGCGCGGGTTCGCATCGGGGCGCGGTTCATCGGCCAGCCCGGCGCAGTCGTCGGCTCGGACGGGTTTTCCTTCGTGACCCCTGAAAAATCGAGTGTCGAGCAGGCGCGTGATTCGCTGGGGACAGAGGTTGAGCGGACCGTGCAAAGCTGGATGCGGATCCATTCCCTCGGCACGGTCGAGATCGGCGATGATGTCGAACTGGGCGCCAACAGCACCATTGATCGCGGCACCATCCGCGCCACCCGTATCGGGCGTGGCTGCAAGATCGATAATCTGGTGCAGATTGGCCATAACGTGGAGATCGGTGAAGATTGCCTGCTGTGCGGGCTGGTTGGTGTGGCCGGCTCGGTGCGAATCGGAAACCGGGTGGTTTTGGCCGGCCAGTGCGGCGTCAGCGACAATATTTTCATCGGCGACGATGTCGTCGCCGGCGGTGGTACCAAGATCTACAGCAATGCCCCGGCCGGGCGTGTCCTGTTGGGCAGTCCGGCGGTGAAGATGGAAACCGAGATCGAGATTCGCAAGGCTCTGCGGCGGCTGCCGCGCATGAGAAAGCAGTTGGCGCAGCTCCAGAAAACGGTTTCGGAACAGACGCAGAAAGACTAGATTTCCAGCAGCAGGCGAGCATCGCAAATCGGACCGGGACCAATGCCAAATTCGACAAACGACTCGATAGCCGAGGCAGTGATCGCGATCATCGCGCAACAGGCGGTGCTGCCTGTCGAGGATGTCACCCCGGCATCGACCCCGGATGATCTGGGAATAGACTCCCTCGGGCTGGTGGAATCCATATTCGCGATCGAGGAGGCATTCGACATCAAGGTGCCCTTCGACGCCAACGACCCGGCGCAGAACAAATTCGACACTTCGTCCGTCGCGTCGATTATCCGCGCGGTTCAGGGGCTGGTCGCAGACCGGAAAACATGAAGCGCGTTGTCATCACGGGGCAGGGTACGGTCAATGCTCTCGGTCATTCGGTTCCGGAAACACTGTCGGCCTTTCGCGAAGGGCGCTGTGGCATCGGGCCACTGGAGCTTCGTGATGTGGAGCGCTTGTGCGTGCGCATTGGCGCGCAGGTGCGCGACTTTGATGCGGCGCAGCATTTCTCGCGCAAGCAGATCGCACTGTTTGACCGCTTCACCCAGTTTGCCATGCTCGCCGCCGCGCAGGCGATCGAGCAGTCGGGTCTGATCCTTGACGGGGAATGCGCGACCCGCTCGGGCGTCGTTCTGGGTACTGCGGGCGGCGGTGTGAGCACATCGGATGAAAGCTATCGTGCGGTCTATCAGGAAGGCAAGACCCGGGTGCATCCCTTTGTGGTGCCGCGTCTGATGAACAATGCGGCCGCCTCGCATATCTCGATCACCTACGGTCTGATGGGACCAAGCTACAGCGTTGCCACGGCCTGCGCCTCCAGCAACCACGCGATGGGGCAGGCCTTTCAGATGGTACGCAGCGGGGTCGCGCCGGTGATGCTGACGGGCGGCTCGGAATCGATGCTGTCTTTTGGCGGGGTGAAGGCCTGGGAGGGTTTGCGGGTAATGAGCCGCGACGCCTGTCGACCGTTCTCGGCCAACCGTAACGGCATGGTTCAGGGGGAAGGCGCAGCGGTGTTCGTGTTCGAGGAGTTGGAGCATGCCCGCGCCCGCGGGGCCGATATCCTTGCCGAGGTGGTCGGCTTTGCCATGACGTCGGATGCTTTTGACATCGTGAAGCCGTCGCGCGAGGGCGCGGCGCGCACCATTGCCGGGGCGTTGCGCGATGCGCGCGCCAACCCCGAGGAGGTCGGCTATATTAACGCCCACGGCACCGGGACGGCCGCCAATGACCGCACCGAATGCGCCGCCGTGCGCGAGGTTTTCGCCGAGCATGCGGCGCATCTGATGATGTCATCGACCAAATCCATGCATGGGCATCTGGTCGGCGGCACCGGCGCGGTCGAACTTCTGGCCTGCGTCATGGCCCTGCGCGATGGGGTGATCGCCCCGACCATCGGCTACCAGCAGCCCGATCCGGATTGTGCCCTGGACGTGGTGCCCAACGTGGCGCGCGAAGCAGAGGTCGAGTTGGTGTTGTCAAACGCCTTTGCCTTTGGCGGGCTGAACGCGGTGATCGCGCTGCGCAAGTTCCGCTAGGCGCCGCGTGGTTTATAGGTCTACGCCCTAGGTGTTCCAACGGCGGCCCCGGGACGGAGCCGCCGCTGCGAACACCGGTCTGCGGGTGCCCTTATTTCTTGTTGGCGGCGACCACGGCCTCATAGGCCTTGGTGAAGCCTTTCAGTGACACTTCCAGCGTGACCTGCTGGGTCGGGGCCTGCACCGGAACGATGGTGATGGTGGCCTTGGCGCCGCGCTTGAACGACGCCAGATCGGCGTCGGAAAAACCGATCCGGGCGTAGCATCCGATGCTTGAACACCAGGTAAACGGGTAGCGTTTGGTCGGACCGCCATCGACCGCGAGGGTCAGTTGCTTGGTCAGCAGTGTCTCGAGCGGTGTGACGATGGTCGCGCCAGCGGTGGCCTGCTGACCCTCGGGCAGGTTGAACATCGTGAATTCCGAAACCGCCACGTTGTTCTTGGTGTCGCGCAACAGTTGATACATCAGGCAGGGCTCATGCTGACCCTCGGGAACCTTGGTGCAGCGCAATTCCCAGTCGCCGAAGGTGTCGCGCACGTAAACGGTGCCGGGTGCGTTGGGGTCGGCCACCGGCTGGCCCATGTTCAGCCCGGTCGGATTGCCGTTGGTGGATGGCGCCTGCGGATCCGGGGTATCAGAATCCGAATCGGAATCGCCTGCCAAGGGCACGGCACCGGGTGCGGGGGGCGGGGTCTGCTGCGCAAGCGCGGCGGTGCCAAAGGCGATCAGGACTGCAGTTGTAAGGGTTTTCAGAACGTTAGACATCGGATTTCCACCACTCTTCAGGATTATCAAGGGCGATTTACCATGACAGTCCAGGAGAGTCAGTCACGTTTTTGGCAAGTGCCGAACGGCATGCGCTGAATTTTGCCACCCCTTGGGGCACGCGTCGCCGGGAATTGGGACAGGCAAAGAAAAAAGGGCCTTTCTGCAAAGACCCTTTCCCCGAATTTGCTCCCCGTCGGACCGGCCGACTTGATCATTGGCTGCAAACTACGGCGTTTCGCCGCAGCGGTCAACTGATAATGGCCGTTCTTGCATCTTGATAACGGGATAAAAAAAGGGCCGCACCGAATTCGGCGCGACCAGTCTGACAGGGAGGAAGTAAATTCGGACCCCCGAGGACTGGAGACCCGAACAAGGACAGACTGGCGCAAAAAGATTAACATTGTATTTTCAGGCAGAAAGGTTTCAAAAACCACACAAGGGTTTGGAAGGGAAGGAAAAGGGTGTGACGCAGGACAGGATTCTCGTGGGCGGAGGCGGCGAGGGGCATGGCACGCCTCATAACCTGTTGTTGAAATATGCCAACCGCCACGGGCTGATTGCGGGTGCTACCGGAACTGGCAAGACGGTGACCCTGCAAATCCTGGCCGAAGGGTTTTCCGCCGCCGGGGTGCCGGTGTTTCTGTCCGACGTCAAGGGGGACCTTTCAGGGCTTGCACAGGCCGGCTCGCCCGATTTCAAGCTGCATGACGCCTTCATGAAACGCGCCGCCACGATCGGGCTAGACGATTATGCCTATCAGGAATTCCCGGTTACGTTCTGGGATCTTTTCGGCCAGCAGGGCCATCCGATGCGCACCACGGTGGCCGAGATGGGGCCCTTGTTGCTGTCGCGCCTGCTGGAGCTTTCGGACGCGCAGGAGGGGGTTCTCAATATCGCGTTCCGCCTGGCGGATGAACAGGGGCTGCCGCTTCTGGACCTCAAGGATCTGCAGGCACTGCTGGTCTGGCTCGGGGAAAACCGGGGCACGGTCGCGCTGCGCTATGGCAATGTGTCAACGGCCTCGGTGGGCGCCATCCAGCGCCGCCTGCTGGTGCTGGAGAATCAGGGCGGCAAAAAGCTTTTCGGCGAGCCAGCGCTGGCCCTCTCCGACCTCATGCAGACGGATTCGCAGGGGCGCGGGCGCATCAACATCCTCGCGTCGGACACCCTGATGCAGGCGCCACGGCTTTATGCGACCTTTCTTCTGTGGTTGCTCAGCGAATTGTTCGAGGAATTGCCCGAGGCGGGCGATCCCGAAAAGCCCAAGCTCGTGTTCTTTTTCGACGAGGCGCATCTGCTGTTCGATGGCGCGCCCAAGGTTCTGGTGGACAAGGTCGAACAGGTGGCGCGCCTGATCCGCTCCAAGGGGGTAGGGGTCTATTTCATCTCGCAAAACCCCGATGATATCCCCGAGGATATTCTCGGCCAGCTTGGCAATCGGGTTCAGCACGCGCTGCGCGCCTTCACGGCCCGCGACCGGCGCGCCCTGCGCCAAGCCGCCGAAACCTACCGCGACAATCCACGCTTCTCGATCGAACAGGCGATCCGCGAGGTCGGTGTCGGCGAGGCCGTAACCTCTTTCCTGGTGAAAAAGGGCATGCCGGGGGTGGCCGAACGCACCCTGGTCCGGCCGCCCAGTTCGCGGCTCGGGCCGATCGACGCGCAAACCCGCGCCGCGTTGATCGCGGCCTCACCGCTGGCCGGCAAATATGACAAGCTGCTAGATCGCGACTCGGCCTTTGAAATGCTCAAGAAACGCGCCGACGAGGCGGCAAAAGCCGCCGAGGAGGCAGAGCGTCGGGCGGCGGAGGATGACAGCCCCGCGGCGCGGGAATACAGCGCCGCGCGCCGCTATTCGGGAAAGCGCGTCGGGTGGGCATCAAGCCGTCGGTCGGCCAGCGATGACGGAATTGGCAGCGCGCTGGGGAAGGCCTTCATCAAGGAAATGAAGGGCACCACCGGCCGCCGGATTATACGCGGCCTGTTGGGCAATCTCTTCAAATCCCGCTGAACCGCGCCGGAGTTCTCGGCGCAGAGAGGGCCGGGGCAGGGCGCACGCCGCGGCCCTGACACCGGCGTCACTTCAGGGGTCGGATCTTCAGGCGCACGATGCGGTTGGCCTGACGAGCCAGCACCTCGAAGCGGAAGCCGTGGAAGGAAAAGACCTGCCCTTCGGTGGGGATCGTCTGGGCTTCGTGGATCACCAGTCCGGCGACGGTGTTGGCCTCTTCGTCCGGCAGGTTCCAGTCCATCGCCCGGTTCAGATCGCGGATCGTCATGGCGCCGCTGACCACAATCTGCCCGTCCTCGGTGCGGGTGATGGTGTCGGTGCTTTCGATGTCGAATTCATCGGTGATCTCGCCAACGATCTCTTCAAGAATGTCTTCGAGAGTGATCAACCCCTGCAGGGCGCCATATTCATCGACCACGAGCGCAAAATGGGACTTGCGGTGCAGGAACTGGTGCATCTGGTCGTTCAGGGTGGTGGTTTCCGGTACGAAATAGGGTTTGGTCGCGACATCCATCACCTTGAAGACCTTCAGCGCCGCGGCCGAGGCTTCCGGCCCCATCATCAGCCGGCGTATGGCGCGCAACAGATCCTTGGCATGGACCACCCCGATAATGTTTTCCGGATCACCGCGATAGATCGGCAGCCGGGTATGAGAGGATTTCAGGCATTGCTCGAGCACCTCCTCGGGGTCGTCTTCGACATTGACCATTTCGATCTGGGAGCGGTGCAGCATGACCTCCTCGACCGTGCGGTCATTGAGATCGAGCGCCCCGAGCAGGCGGTCACGATCTTCCTTTTCGACGAAGCCTTCGGAATGCCCGAGGCTGATTGCGCCGACGATTTCCTCGCGCAGCGCCAGGATGTTGCCCTCGGGGTCGGGGCGCAGGCCACAGAGGCGCAGGATCAACCGCACGAACGCCCTGATGGCCGACACGATCGGTGAGAAAAGCCGCACCACGATCTGGATCAGCGGGCTGACGCGCGCCGCCGCCTGTTCCGGATTGGTGATCGCATAGCTTTTGGGCAGCACTTCGGCAAAGACCAGCACAAGAAGCGTCATCACCAGGGTCGCCAGCGCGACACCGCTTTGACCGAACAGGCGGGTGAACAGCGCTGTCGCCAGGGAGGCCGCGAGGATATTCATCAGGTTGTTGCCCAGCAGGACCGCGCCGATCAGGCGCTCGGGATCTTCGGTCAGGCGCAGGGCCCGCCGTGCGCCCGTTTCGCCCCTGTCCGCCCGGGCCCGCAGTTTCGCGCGCGAGGCCGCTGTCAACGCGGTTTCCGAGCCGGAGAAAAACGCCGAGAGCAAAAGCAGAACGAAGATCGCTGCCGAGGTGATCCAGAACGCGGTGTCAAATTGGAAATTCGCGGGTGTCATCAGACGGGTCATCCTTGTGGTGCGCCCCTTTTATGGGCATGCGACGGGTTGGGATCAAGAGCGCGGGCGCCATGCCTTTCACCGTCGTTGTCAGGGCTCGGTCGGGGCTCGGTCGCGGCTCGGTCAGGGCTTGGTCGGGGGTGTTGCCAGCGGATGGTGATGCAGCACCAGATCCTTCAGGCGCTGATCCAGCACATGGGTGTAAATTTCGGTGGTCGAAATATCGGCGTGGCCGAGCAGGGTCTGGATGGACCGCAGATCGGCGCCATGGGCCAGCAGATGGGTGGCAAAGGCGTGGCGCAGGGCATGCGGAGTCACAATGCCCGGGGATACGCCACCGGTGACAGCCAGTTCCTTGACCAGCGCATAAAAGCGGTGTCGCGTAAGGCACCCCGAGCGACCACGTGACGGGAACAGGAATTTCGAGCGCGCGGCCCCCGCGGCGCAGGCGGTCTCCTCGGCCTGATCGCGGGTCTTCAGCCAGTGTGCCAGTGCCGCGCGCGCCGTGGGCGACAGCGGCACCATGCGTTCCTTGCCACCCTTGCCCCGCACCAGCAGCATGCGCGGATCGCCCCGCGCCGCTGCCACCGGCAGCGACACCAGTTCGCTGACCCGCATCCCGGTGGCATAGAGCAGTTCCATCAGGCAGGTATTGCGCAGCCGGTCGGAGGCGCTGCGCCCGTGGGTGTGGGCGGCGTTCAGCAAGCGCCCGACCTCATCTTCGCTCAGGGTGCGGGGCAGGTGTTTCTGGCGCCCCGGGCCCTTGATCTGGATCGCCGGATTATCGGCGCGCCAGCCCTCCTCGAAGGCAAAGCGGTACAGCCCCTTGATCGACGACAGCCGTCTTGCGCGGGTGGCACTGGCAAGGCCCTGTGATTCGCAGGCGATCAGATAGGTTTCGATGTCGGCCCGCGCCGCCGAGACGAAATCGCGGTCGCGTGCCGCCAGCCAGCCCTGAAAATCGAGCAGGTCGCGGCCATAGGCCAGGCAGGTGTTGCGCGAAGCGTCCAGTTCGGCCGCCTGTGCCTCCAGAAATGTGGAAATCCAGCGTTGCATGGCGGCTAGTCCCGCCGCCCGAGCAACATGACCTCGAGGGCGGCCTGACGCGCCGTATCCTCCAGCCCGACCAGCCGCATCAGGGTGAGGGCATTGGCGAGATCCTGCAAATCCCCCTCGGAACCGGACCGCAATAGGGTCGGCATCTTGAGCAGGGCTTCGCCCAGCCTGTTGTCTGCCACCAATGGCGTAAAGGCCGCCGGCATCTCGCTCTGGGTGAACCCGTTGCGAATGGCGCGTGTCAGGGCGCTGTCCGGGTTGCTGGTTTGCATGTCGCCCCGCGCCACCGCGGAAAGAAAGCCCTCGGTCGCATCCACCGCGGCGTGGCGACGCGCGATTTCCTCATAGGCCGGGGACAGCAGCCCGATGCGGTAGGCCAGGGCGCCGCTTGGCCCGCTCAGGTTCAGGCGTGCCAACGCGTCGGCATACAGGCGGGCGAAGGGCACCTCGAGCTGGACGCTCTTCATCGCTTTCCAGACCGGTTGCAGGGTGCGCGCCACCGCGTCGCCATCGCGCGCCCCGATCGCGGCGTCGAAGTTCTGGACCGCGGCGACGCGATCCCAGACCCCGCCCGAGGCCGCCGGACGGCGGGCCGTGTAGATCGCCAGCAGCCGGGTTTCGGCAATGGCACCGGTGCGCGCCAACCGCTCTGCCGCCTCTATCTGTGCCTTCCAGCCGGCGGTCGAGCGCAGATCGGCCTGGGCGAAGGCGCGCGGCAGGGGCGCTGTGGGCAAAGGCTCGCCGATGGCCTCGAGCATGCGAAAAATGAGCGGTGTCACCTGGGCCGGCGGCGGCAGCGGAGGATCTCCCTCAAAGAGACCGGGGTCGAGAAACCGCGCCAGCAGGGCATCTTCTTCCTTGGTGACATAGCCCAGAGCCTCGGCCGTGCCCAGCGTCAGGGCGGCCGTCTTCCAGTCCCCGTTGCGCGCCAGACAAAAGATGCGCGCGGCGAAAGTCGGGGCAATATCGGCCTTGGTGCGCAGGGTCTCGCAGGCCGCGTCCTCGGTTCCCGTCAGCAGCGCCACATCGAACCAGCGGCGAAACAGGTCCGGCGTGTCGGGCCCGGCGCGTTCCAGCAGGGCCTGCGCCTGGTCCAGCGCCCCGAGGTCCAGCAATTTGTCGATCCGCGCCAGAAACACCGTCCCGGTGCGGTCGGCATCCACGGGGGCGTCCAGTTCCGCCAGCAGCAATGTATAAAGCAGCGATAGCGCCGCTGGCAGGGTCTCCACCGGCTCCGCCCGGATCAGCCGGGCGAGGTCGGCGCTGCTGCTGTCGCCCCACAGATCATCGGGCAGGCCGGTGACCGAGACCGGCAGCAATCCGACCGCATCGATCTCTGGTCCACCCAGGGGGGTGACGGTGATCGGCTCGCTCGCGGCCGAGGTCGCAACATCGCTGCCATTGGATGACGGCGCCTGGGGCAGGGGCATCGCCGCCGGCCTGGTAACGGAATTCGACAACCAGTCGATCGCCGACATCGGCGCCTGCGCCCGCGCGCTGGTCGCCGTCAACGCCGCGAGGGCGCAACCGCACAAAAATTTCTTACTTGGCATCCAGATTGACCGGCTCACTGATATCGCGTTGTCTGGGCGAAAGATCGCCCAGATAAGCATAGCCGGTCAGGCCGATAAATCCCAGAACTACAAGAACAACTACAAGTTTGAGTATTCTCAGCATTGCCACTCTGCCTTTATTGCATTGTTTTTGCCGCGGCCGTTGGTCGGGTGCGCGCCCCGCTCTGTCCGGATGCGCGTGGCACCGCATGGCGCGGTTTGGTGCGATTGTATATGGTCTTTTGCAGAAGATCACGCCATTCAGGGGCGGAAATGAAAGAATAAGCGGGCGACTGCCATTTCGGGATACCGGTTGTATAAGACGATCGTGCTGGTGGGCATGATGGGGGCTGGCAAGACGGCGGTCGGCAAATGCCTGGCGGCGCGGCTGGGTGTGCCGTTTCTGGATTCCGACGAAGAGATCACCCGCGCCGCAAACATGTCGATCGCCGAGATTTTTGAACGAGA
>Ga0114931_10005765_pt1 | contig 15321 bp, 14 predicted proteins | sample 2SBtaG_FD_89579 | JGI IMG/M metagenome (GOLD analysis project Ga0114931, IMG submission 89579) | Deep subsurface microbial communities from Kolumbo volcano to uncover new lineages of life (NeLLi) - 2SBTROV14_V59a metaG | ecosystem: Environmental > Aquatic > Marine > Volcanic | place: Kolumbo...
ATTAATTCGTCATTGCGAGGAACGAAGTGACGTGGCAATCTCTAACCGATTGATTCCATTGCACGAGATTGCCGCACTTCGCTCGCAATGACGGAAATTTTGAATTAATCAGAGGTTCCCTAGTAACCAACCGATGCCAGATCGACTGTCCCGGGTATCTCTGACAGGCGTTGTACGCCGGTTTCAATCCGGCCGTCTTCATGCAGTGACAGCCAGCGGTAGCCAGGGGCCTCGTTATCAACGGAGAACCCGTCACTGCCGGGCAGAAACTGGATGCAGGTCGAGGGCGAGGCCATCAGTCTGACATGGTTCCGCATTTGATCGAAATCCTGGTGAACATGACCCCAGAGAATGCCGCGCACCTGGTCGTGCCGGTCAATGATTGAGAAGAATTCGTCAGCGTTGTCGACTGCCATGGTGTCAATCCAGCGGCTGCCCATGAGCACCGGCTGGTGATGCAGGCAGACCAGGGTATGTGATTCCGGATCGGCTGACAGTTGCTGTTCCAGAGTTTGTAATGCAGCGGTGCCAAGATGCCCGCCATCACTGCCGGCAACCGTGGAGTCGAGGAAGATGAAATTCCAGTTCCCCTTGTGGGTGTGTGCTGTATAGTGCAGCAGCCCGCACTTCAGACTCTGTTGCAGGGTTTCCGCTTCATCGTGATTCCCCGGCAGGCAATATACCGGGAGCTGAAAGCTTTCCAGGTGCGAGAAGATGCGCCGGTAGGCGGCCGGGGTTCCCTCATGCACCAGGTCACCGGTTGCCAGTATCATATCCGCCGGCAGGCGCCGTGCCCTGATTTCGGCCATGACAGCCTCCAGAGACTGTTCCGTGTTCAGGCCCAGCAGGCAGCCGTCACTTGCGGCAAACAGGTGGGTGTCCGTTATCTGCAGGACATTGATCACCGGTTTCGAGCTCGGATGCTTGGTAATAGTTGTCATCCTGTTTTTTCTTCAAATAGTGGCTGTCAGTATATGACGGGCAGCCGGTCTGCGGTTACTGTGATACCTTCGCCCGTGGTTCTCAGGGAGGGTATCGGCCAAAGTTACACTGATATTAGGGGTTTACAGGAGGGAATAGGCGTCAATATTCACAAAAACACCTACTGCCATGGCAAATAAAACCCTGCCGCTGGATGCGGCGCTCTACGAATATCTGCTGACGGTTTCCCTGCGTGAACCCGGCGTCCTCAAGCGGCTGCGTGAGGAAACCGCCCGGGACCCCATGGCGCGCATGCAATCAGCGCCCGAACAGGGCCAGTTCATGGCGCTGCTGGTGCAGTTGACCGGGGCCCGCACATGTCTTGAGGTCGGTGTCTACACGGGTTACAGCACACTCCGGGTCGCCCTGGCGCTGCCGGACGATGGCCGTGTGGTTGCCTGTGATACCAGCAAGGCGTGGACCGACATTGCCCGGCGCTACTGGGCGGAGGCCGGTGTCGAGGACCGCATCCGCTTACATCTTGCAGCGGCGCTGGATACTCTTGACGGCTTACTGGAGGACGGTGAAGCCGGCAGTTTTGATTTTGCCTTTATCGATGCGGACAAGGGAAATTACCGGAATTACTACGAACGGTGTTTGCAGTTGCTGTGTCCCGGCGGTTTGATCGTTATCGACAATACCCTGTGGTCCGGCGACGTTGCCAACCCGGAGAAACAGGATGCCGATACCGTCGCAATCCGGCAGCTGAATGAATTCATTCACCAGGATACCCGTATCGAGATGAGCCTGCTGCCGGTGGCCGACGGGCTGACCCTGGTGCTTAAGAAATAGCCATATGGCCTTGCTCTGCGGGAGATGTCGGGTTAGGCCTGCGGCCTGACCCGACATCTCCCGCAGGATTCTGGCTTAGCTGTTGGGTACAATGCGCTCCAACAAGATTGACAAACGTAAAGTGTGGCGCAATTACGCATCTGAGCTAACCTGCGTTCTGAAATCAATGCAGCAGGCGACTATACGGCCGCCTGCTCCAGTGCTTTGAAATACACCTTCGAGTTGCGCTGGTAGTTATACAAACTCTTTTTCCGGCCCGGAAGCTGCTTGATGTCCCCCGGGACAAATCCGCGTTCACGGAACCAGTGTGCGGTCCGCGTCGTCAGCACGAACAGCCGTTGCATTGACAGGTCGGCCGCCCGTTCCTCGATAGCGCTCAGCAGGGCGTCACTGCGCCCGGCATTGCAGTAGTCGGGATGGATGGCCAGGCAGGCGAGTTCGGCGAATTTGCCGTGCTCGCCGGGGTAGAGAGCAGCACAGCCAACAATCATCCCGTCACGCTCGATGACCAGGAAATGGCCGATTTCCATTTCCAGCCGTTCGCGCGAGCGCTTCACCAGGATGCCCTCCGCCTCAAGCGGCTTGATGAGCTCGAGGATGCCGGCGACATCCTCGATCACCGCTGCGCGCAGTCCTTCATAGATTTCCGCGGTCACCAGTGTGCCACTGCCATCCCGGGTGAACAGTTCCAGCAGCAGGGCGCCGTCTTTCCTGCGGCTGACGATGTGGGTGCGACGCACCCCCTTGCGGCAGGCCTGTATGGCATGTTGCAGATGCCTGACAGTATCTTCGGGCAGCTTGCGGCGCGACGCCAGCAAGGTGGTTGCATCATGCAGTGACAGCTGGGATATCAACCGCCGCCGGCCATCCCTGAGGTCGGCGTCCTCGGTCAGCAGAATCAGCTTGTCCGCCTGCAGTTCGCCGGCGACTGCGCCGGCGATTTCCCCGGCACTGAGGTTGAATACCTCACCGGTGGGGGAGTAACCCAGCGGTGGAAGCAGGACAATGCGGCGGTTATCGAGGTGCTGGTGGATGGCGCCGGCATCGACGCGCCTGACTTCACCCGTGTGGCAGTAGTCGATACCGTCACGAATACCAAGTGGCCGTGCCGTGACAAAATTACCCGAACTTGTGCCGATGCGCGCCCCGGCCATCGGTGTGTTGGCCAGTCCCATGGACAACAACGCCTCTATTTCGACACGCACTGTTCCCGCAGCCTCCTTGACGCACTCCAGCGCGGTGTCATCGGTTACCCGCAGGCCGTTGGCGTATTCCAGCCGTGCGCCGCGCGCCCGCAGCCGGGTCTCGATCTGTGGCCGTGCGCCGTGCACCAGCACCAGACGGATACCCAGGCTGTGCAGCAGCGCGATATCATGGACCAGGTCCGCGAAGCGGCTATCGGCAACAGCTTCTCCGCCGAATGCCAGCACAAAGATGTCGCCACGGTGTGCATGAATATAGGGGGCCGACTGCCGGAAGCCCTCAATAAAATTCTTTTGCCAGTGTTTGTCGTTCATTTGCAAATCCGCCTGACTATTGAACCTTGCTGTACGGGTTGATATTCCGTAGGAGCGGCCAGGGCCGCTCCTGCCTGTGTTAATCGATTCGGGAACCTCTGATTGATTTTAACGGCTTGGCGTAGGGTGCGCCGTGCGCACCGGAATAAATGGCAAGCGGTTGATACATGGTGCGCACGGCGCACCCTGCAGACAGTTCATCATCTAAATCCCATGATATTGAGAATTAATCAGAGGTTCCTTAGGCAAGTCTCAATCGTAAACTCATCAGTAACCGTGTTTATAACAAGCGAACCGGTCAGGTACAAACGCTTTTGACCAGCGCCTGCAGCAGCCGGGTGGTGGGTTGCAGGCGTTCCATGGCAAGGTATTCATCCGGCTGATGGGCCTGTGCAATATCACCCGGTCCGAGCACGATGGTGTCGGTCCCCAGTTGCCTAAGGTACGGCGCCTCGGTCCCGAAGGCGACGGCCTCGGCAGTATGCCCGGTCAGTTGCTCGGCAAGCCGGGTGATCTCCGCTGTAGCGCTGGTCTCCATGGCTGGTATTCCATCAAACAGGGATTCAAATTCGATGCGGATACCGGAGTCCGCCAGCGCGCCGGTGACGCAGTCATGCAGCTGCTTGCGCAGTTCATCAAGCGCCATACCGGGCAACGGGCGCAGGTCGATATGCAGCTCACAGTCCGGGCAGATACGGTTCGGGTTGTCGCCACCATGGATATGGCCGAGGTTAAGGGTCGGTACCGGTATTTCGAACAGTGGATTCCGGTGCTGTTCCTGTAGCTGTGAACGCCATGTCAGCAGCGCACCGATTACCTTGTGCATGGCCTCCAGTGCGCTGTTACCCAGGGACGGGTCACTGGAATGACCGGAGCGGCCGTGCAGGCGAATGGCTTCCATCAGTATGCCTTTGTGCATCCTGACCGGGCGCAGGCCGGTCGGCTCGCCGATGATGGCATGGCGTGCATGCAGGCTATCCTGTTCGGCAAGCAGCCGGGCGCCGGCCATGCTGGTTTCCTCATCAGCCGTTGCCAGCAGGATAAGCGGCTCCCTGAGACTGTTCACATTCAGCTCGCGCAGTGCGTCGATGGCCAGCGCCAGGAAGGCCTTCATATCGGAGGTGCCGAGGCCGTACAGCCGGTTGTCCGCCTCGGTCAGCTGGAACGGATCGTGGCTCCACTTGCCCTCGTCCCAGGGGACGGTGTCGGTGTGGCCTGCCAGGATCAGGCCACCGGGGCCGTTGCCCAGCGTAGCCACCAGGTTCGCCTTGCCGGGATGTTCCGGCAGCGGGGTGATCTCGACACGGAAGCCGGCGTCTTCAAGCCAGCCAGCCAGCACGTCGACAACCCGACGGTTTCCCTGATCCAGCTCCGGGCGGGCGCTGCTGACAGAGGGTTCCCGGATCAGTGCCGCGATCATGTCCAGTAACGGGGGTACAGTTTGTTTCATATAATTTCCGTGTGCATCCGGCCAGGTCGTGACGGTTAGATAAATTCCGGGATATAAACATCAGACCTTAGTCTGATTACACTTTGAGTATTACCGAAACAGGCAAGACTGTCACCCGGACAGTATTTACCGGGCTTGCGGGAGTCGGAAGCGGGTAACGTGGCAGCGTGCGCGGGTGCGGACCCGGGTTATGAGGAAACCACGACCAGCCGCGGACCTGAGTAGCGGGCGAATTCATCCAGCGGGCGCGGATGTGAGTAGGCATACCCCTGGGCGTAATTGACACCCATCTTTTTCAGTTCGTGCGCGATTTCCATGGTTTCAACGAATTCGGCGATGGTTTCCTTGCCGAGCAATTGTCCAAGTTCATTGATCGACCTGACCATGGCACGGTCGATCGGATCGGAAGTAATGTCACGGACAAATGTGCCATCAATCTTCAGGAAGTCCACCGGCAGTTTCTTCAGGTAAGTGAAAGAAGACAGGCCGCTGCCAAAATCATCCAGTGAGAATTTGAAGCCACAGCCGCGCAGCGTGAGCATGAAACTGGTGGCTGCTGTGATATTGGCAATCGCGGCAGTTTCCGTAACCTCGAAGCAGACCTGTTCCGGGGAGATGCCGGTTGCTTCCATTTGGTCAATAATGAATTTCAGTACCGTGGGATCACCAATCGACTGTCCGGAGAGGTTGATGGACACCAGTAACGGTGTCTGGCTGACAGCGCTTTCCCGGGCAAGCCACCCCATGGCATGCTCGATGACCCAGCGGTCGATGCTTGCGATGAGATTGTATTTTTCGGCGGCAGGCAAAAAGCTACCCGGGGCCACGATCGAGCCGTCTTCATTAACCATGCGCAGCAGGATTTCAATATGTTTGCCGTTTTCCCGGCGGCTGGCGCAGGGAACAATGGGCTGGAAATACAGTGTGAAACGGTTGTTCTCAAGTGCTTCATTGAGACGTGCAACCCACTGCATCTGGCCGTGTCGTTCCTGCAGGCGGCGGTCGCCAAGGTGTGCGATTTGTACCTGGTTGCGCCCTGATTCCTTGGCGATATAACAGGCTGAATCCGCCGCGCTCAGTGCCTGGGCCAGGCTGGCCGCGATGTGATCCAGCGGTACCACTCCGATACTGATGCCCAGCTGGAAGGAGTCTTCGCCCCAGGTAAAGGTAAAATTCTCAATGGCGTGCAGCAGGTTTTTTGCAATTTCAACGGCCTTGTCCAGCGGACAGTTTTCCAGCAGCATGCCAAACTCATCACCACCGAGGCGGCTCAGGGTGTCGCGCTTGCGAACCGAACTGAGCAGGATTTTGCCGAGGTGCTGAAGTAATTCATCACCGGCGGCGTGACCACAAGTGTCGTTGATAATCTTGAACTGGTCAAGATCCATATAGAGTACGGCATGGGTTGCCGACTGTGCCTTTGCGTGGGTGATGGCCCGCTCGATACGGACTTCAAATTCGCGGCGGTTGATGAGTCCTGTGAGCGGATCGTGAGAGGCCTGATAACTGAGCTGTTCATTTTTCCTGGAGATTCGATGAATGACTATGCGCACAATCAGCAGGCAGATTATGAATGCGAGGGCAGCCAGTGCAAACAGCAGTTGGCGTGTGCCCTGGTAATGTTCCCGGCTGACTTTCAGGATATTGGCGGAATTCTGATTCTCCAGTTTGACCAGCTTGTCCAGTTGCAGCAGCATATTATTCTGCCTGTCTTCCGCCTGCTGCATCACTGCCGGAATCTCTGTCCCGGGCGTATCACTCATGAGCATCTCGGCCGCATTGTCATTGTACGGCTGCGCCTCCCGAGTCAGGCGTGCGAGATTTTTGTGCAGGATGCGTTCCTGCGCATCCATACCGAGGTCAACAAGTTGCTCACGGGCGCGGCGATACTTGCCGGCATAGCTGAGGAAGCGCTGGTGCTCGGCGTCACGGTCGAAAAAATCCGCTGTGAGACGCATGGTCTTCAGGCTGTTGCTGCGCAGACGAATCGCATCCCGCATATCGTTGGCGGCCGCGGTTTTTTTATTGGTGACTTCAACCAGCTGGGTCATGCTGTCGGCGCCGGACTGCAGCTGTACCAGTGAGACGGATACCAGCGCGAACATCAATCCGAGCACGCCCAGAAAGCCGAGACTGATGAGAATCTGCATATGGTCCTTCATGATGAAGTCCGAACCCGTATTGGTGATCTTGCCGCTTCAACCGGGGGCGCCTGGTGGCAGGTATTCATAAGGCGTGCATCGGCAGATCAGGTCGTATCTTTAGCGCAAGTCACTGATTCACAATGGGAGAGTAAAAATTCCTGACAGGGTGGCCTGGATACTGGCCACAATGATGAAAATTGACAGGAGGAGGGCCAGTGTCAGGCGGCGGCGGATTTTTTCCATGTGGCGTACTCCGGGGGTATGCAACGGAGGTTGTATGGTGTGTCAGGCGGCCCTCGCGGCACTCAGGCAGCACCCTGCTGTATCGGTCGACAAAACAGGATCTTTAATACATGGCGCCGGATGGGCGCGGGGAAAGCGCTACCTAGTGGCGGATAACAGCTGCTTCGCTGCCGGGCATGCCGCAGCGCAGGTTGCTGGATACTGCCTCGTGGATGGCGCGTGGTGGATCCATGCGCAGGTTATTCATGACGGTGATAAATCTCTCGCGCGTCATGCCATTTCCGATGCGGGGATTGTGTAACTTCTCTTCGCCGATCGTGGAACAGGAAAAGCCGTTATAATCGTGTCCGGGATACACACGGGTATGATCCGGTAGTGAAAACAATTGGCTGTTTATCGAGTCAAACAGTACGCCGGCGTTACCCGATGAATAATCGGTGCGCCCGCAACTGCGAATCAACAGGGTATCCCCGGTGAACGCGATGCCGGGAACGAGGTAGCTGATATCACTGTCTGTGTGCCCCGGAGTGTGAATCACGGTAATTTTCCCGCTTCCCAACGGAATCCTGTCACCGTCTCTCAGCAGTACATCGGCATATTTCGACCCGCAATTCTCGTGCAGCATCACCAGGGAATCCAGGGTTTGCCGTAACAGGCCGGAACCGGTTATGTGGTCGGAATGGATATGCGTCTCCAGTGTATAGCGCAGCGTCAGTCCCAGTTCCCGGATCAATTTCAGATCTCGACCGACCATGGCCCGGACGGGGTCAATGATTGCGGCATCCAGGGTAGTCGGGTCCCATAACAGATAGCTGTAGGTATAGCTTCCCGGCTCACATAACTGGTGTACGTTAAGATTGTGCATGGTGTGGCCTGCTACTGTTTCCTGCCATCACTGAATACAGTGTATGAACCCAGGTTGTATACTCTGGTAAAACCGCATGCCTCGAGCACTCGCTTTGCTACGCCACTGCGCTGACCGCTGGTGCAATACAGCAATACCGGCGCTTCCCGGTCCAGTTGTTTAAGTGCGTGCTGGATCACCGGCAGTGGTATATTGATGGAACCGGGCAGTGCACGGTTTCGGTATTCCTGTGCGCTGCGCACGTCCACCAGTTGAGCGCCCTGTGTGACCAGCGCCCGGGCTTCCTGTGGATCAATGGTTGGTTGATACATGCTGTTGCCCCCTTTCTCTTGTTTGCAAGTTAATAATATTAACTGATACTTATATTCTAGTGAATACACCGCTAAATACAAGTTTTTTTTTGCACGGGGGCATTCCTTGAATATTCCATAACCAACTGAATATTAAATATAATAATGGTATAGTCGGATAATTTGCAGTGCCGCCCTGCAGGCATTTTGGGCGCAGCCGGCTCCCCGGTACAATGCCGGTTCCTTGCATCAACCATACATCCAGGGGCACATGCCGGCCCCGGACACTGACTGGAGAACACCATGGCAGACAGCTTAAACCGCTACAGTTCGCGTATTACCCAGCCAAAATCACAGGGCGCCTCGCAGGCCATGTTGCACGGGACCGGGCTGACCCGTGCGGATATGGACAAGGCGGAGGTGGGAATCTCCAGCGTCTGGTATGAAGGCAATACCTGCAATATGCACCTGAATGACCTCGCGGTGCGGGTCCGGGAAGGCGTGCAGGCGGCCGGCCTGGTGGGCATGCGCTTTAATACCATCGGTGTAAGCGACGGGATCTCCATGGGCACCGAAGGCATGAGTTTCTCGCTGCAGTCACGCGATCTGATTGCGGATTCCATCGAGACGGTCATGAGTGCGCAATGGTATGACGCGAACATATCACTGCCTGGCTGCGACAAGAACATGCCCGGCTGCATCATCGCCATGGGCCGTCTCAACCGGCCGTCACTGATGATTTACGGGTGCACGATCAAACCCGGGCATATCGATAACCAGGCGCTGGATATCGTCTCGGCTTTCCAGAGTTACGGCGAATTCATTGCCGGCAAGATAGACGACGAGAAACGGCAGAATATAGTCGATCATTCCTGTCCGGGGGCCGGCGCCTGCGGCGGTATGTATACGGCCAACACCATGGCATCCGCGATCGAGGCCATAGGGATGTCGTTGCCCTACAGTTCCTCGACACCGGCGGTAGACCCGCAGAAACTCGATGAGTGTTTTCGTGCCGGGGCGGCAATCCGCAACCTGCTGGAGCAGGACATCAAGCCCCACGATATCATGACACGAGCAGCCTTTGAGAATGCCATGGTCATCATCATCGCACTTGGCGGGTCAACCAACGCGGTATTGCACCTGCTGGCCATGGCGCGCGCTGTCGGTGTACCGCTGGAACTCGATGATTTCCAGGCCACCAGTGACCGGGTACCGTTTCTCGCCGACCTCAAGCCCAGCGGGCGTTATGTGATGGAAGACCTGCATAATGTGGGTGGAACACCGGCGGTGATGAAAACACTCCTGGAGCATGGCCTGCTGAACGGGGACTGCCTGACGGTTACCGGCAAGACCCTTGCGGAAAACCTGCAGGACCTGCCGGGCCTGACGGCGGGTCAGGAGGTTTTCCACGGGTTTGATGACCCGATCAAGCCAACCGGTCACATCCAGATACTCAATGGGAATCTGGCGCCGGGCGGGTCTGTGGCCAAGATTACCGGCAAGGAAGGTTTGCAGTTCTCCGGCCCGGCCCGGGTGTTCGACTCGGAGGAGGCGATGCTCACGGCACTGGAACAGAACCGGATTAGCCAGGGAGATGTGGTCGTGATCCGCTACGAAGGTCCGAAAGGCGGGCCCGGTATGCCCGAGATGTTGACCCCGACCTCGGCCATCGTGGGCGCCGGTCTGGGCAAGGACGTGGCACTGTTGACAGATGGACGTTTCTCGGGTGGTTCACACGGATTTATCATCGGGCATATTGTGCCCGAGGCACAGGAGGGGGGGCCGATTGCACTGGTTCGTGACGGCGATGTGATCACCATTGATGCCGATACGCGTCGCCTGTCGGTTGATGTCAGCGATATGGAGATGGAGCAACGCCGCAAGGCTTGGGCAATGCCCCCGTACAAGGCCACCAACGGCACACTCTACAAGTATATCCGCCTGGTGAAGAATGCCTCGGAGGGTTGTGTCACCGACGAGTAGCCTGGTTATTTCTCATGAATGTCGTCATTGCGAGCGTAGCGTGGCAATCTCATGCCATGGAATCAATGGTTTGGAGATTGCCGCGTCACTTTGTTTCTCGCAATGAATTATTCAGAGGTTCCCTAGAACGTATCCCCCCAGCTGGACTTCTTGCGCCAGCGGATACGCGGGATAATCAGTCCGACAATAATGCCCAGCAGGACCACGGCGGCACCGACCATAAACCAGTCGCGTGCCGTGCGGTCCTTGAGGTTTTCATTTTCCTGCTGCACGGTTTGCAGATTGCGCTCCAGTGCGACGACACGGCTCTTGAGTTTCTTGTTCTCGCTGTCTATGGCAATGGCGCTGGAGGCCGTGCGTTTGATTTCAGCCAATTCCCGGCTGACCTTGCGGTGTTCTCCGGCGAGACTGTTCTGATCTTTCTGTAATGAACTGTTTTCATTTTTGACAGACTGCATGGCCGTGTTCATCTTGCGGTTCTCGAGTTCGAGTTCCGCAAGCTTTTTCTCGGAAGCGGTCAGACGGTCCCGTGCGGCCTGTCCCTTCATCAGGAAGCGGGACAGTACCCAGCCTTCCTTGCCACTGCGCGTGCGTACATGGCTGTAACCGGATTTCTTGTCGGTATCGAGAACCTCAACGGGTGTGCCGCTGCGTAGCATGCGGATAATGCCGTGACTGGTGCTTTTACCGCTGCGCATGGTAATTTCGAGGCGGTCACTCACATAGCGGGTGTCGGCCAGCAGATTGCTGCCCATGACGAGGGAAAGGGAAATAAAAACCAGTACTTTATTCACTGCGGCTCCAGTCACTCTGTTCTGTTTCAGGGTGGGTTATTCTAGCTGACACGAGCCGTGGCGAACAGGTGCTTTATTTTAACCGACGACATTGTACTATTCACCGGTAAAACAGGAGTTAACAGGATCCAGTGCCCTTGTTGTCCATGAATATCGATGCTTCCGGAAAACGGCTGGCCGGCGCCCGGCAGGTGCCGTCGCCGAATTGTGATGCACGCCCGGACAGTAACGATATATCCCTGATTGTCATTCATGGTATCAGTCTGCCACCGGGAGAATACGGTGGCTCGTGGATTGACGCCCTGTTTACCAACCGGCTTGACCCGGAGGCGCATCCCTATTTTACCGATATGACTGCCCTGCGGGTGTCCAGTCATGTGCTGATCCGTCGCGACGGCAGTGTTGTCCAGTATGTGCCGTTCACGGAACGTGCCTGGCATGCCGGGGATTCCTGTTATAACGGTCGTCACGCCTGCAATGATTTTTCCATCGGTATCGAACTCGAAGGTCAGGATGAGGAGGCATATACCGTTCTGCAGTACGAGCGACTGGCGGCAGTCATCGATGCACTGGTACAGGCTTTTCCCGGGCTGTCGCATCAACGCATTGTCGGCCATTCTGATATTTCTCCCGGCCGCAAGACGGATCCCGGTCCGGCGTTTGACTGGGCGCTGCTGATGAACAGGCTCGGGAAAACCTGACCCGGGTCACTTGTGTGAAACCACGTAACGAGGAAACCTGTATCGACCTGCTACGCCACGGCGAACCGGTCGGTGGCCGGCGCTACCGCGGACAGATCGATGATGCTCTCAGTACAACCGGCTGGGAGCAGATGTGGAAAGCGGTGGATGCCGCCCCGGAGTGGCAGCAGATCGTGTCCTCACCGCTGCGGCGTTGCAGCGCCTTTGCTGAATCACTCGCAAAGCATCTGGCATTACCTGTACAACTGGAACCGCGTTTCGGGGAAGTCGGGTTCGGCGCCTGGGAAGGCAAGACCAGTGAGGAACTCGATCGGCTGGACCCAGGGCAAGTCGCGCGGTTTTACCGGGATCCGGTCAATAACCGGCCACCGGGAGCAGAGCCGCTTGATGAATTTACCGCCAGGGTGCAGAGTGCCTTCGATGACATGATAGAACAGTTCACCGGCCAGTCCATCCTGGTCATCGCACATGCGGGGGTGATTCGTGCGGTACTGGCCTACGTACTCGAAATACCGGTTGCCGCGATGTACCGTATCAGTGTCCCCAATGCCGGTATCAGCCGAATCAGCACGCACCGGGAACGCGGATTCTGCTTCGAGTCGCATGGCAGTAGCCGGTAATACTGTGATCTGGCAGACGGGTAAAGGGTCATGGGGCCAGACACGATTGATTCAACTGGATAATGTCAGATCAATCGGGTCTGATCCACTACTGTCCCACAAATATTCATACCAGGCATAGCTGCCGCTTGTCTGGTTGATTTTGTTCAGGAGGATCACCGCGAAGCAAGGCCATCAGATCCCGTCGCATGAACAAGTTCAACTGTAGTAGGCATAACATTTTCTGCGCAGACCAGTTGAGTTTTGCGCTGAACTTTAGATAAGCCAGTAGCAGGCAAGTGCATAATGCAATCCATATTTGTGTCATTACAGCATTCTTGCTGTTACCCGGAAAAGATTTAATCTTCAGGTTCTGCTTTATCCACTTAAAGAATAACTCAACCTGCCAACGCTGCTTGTATATCTCGGCAATCGTAACGGCACTCAGCTTGAAGTTATTGGTAAGAAACTGATAATGACGCCCGGTTTCCGGATCACGATAACCCACGCGGCGTAACGCAGGTAATCCGATTTTTTGTGCCTTGATCCCCGTTAACGTGACTGTTTGATCGCTGGTAAGCCCTGTGGAACGATCGACTGATCGGCGTGCATCCACATGCCAGATCGCATTCTTGCGGATGCGTGTTACAAAGAAAATACCCTTGTCATCCAGCTGCTTGAACCACTTATAGTCGGTATAACCTTTATCAAACACCACGATGCTGCCTTTGGCAACATGGAGTGTGCGTCCAACCTCTATATCCGAGGTCTTACCGTTCGTCACGGTGACAAAAGCAGGCAGATGTCCTGCATGGTCCAGACCAACATGTAGCTTCATAGCGGCCTTCCCCTGCGCATAATGTGCCCAGGGGAAGATTTTCAGCGACAGGTCAATCAGCGAGGCATCCAATGAGTACAGTTTGTTTTTAAAGCGAAAGCGGTGGCTGGGTGTCAATCCCTGGCAGCGTGCGTACAACTTGGAAAAAAGAGCCTCATACAACGTGTAGGGTTGCTGTTCATTCAGACGTGCCAGGCTGGAACGGGCTATCGCATCGGTGCCCAAATGATAAAGCCGCTGTCCTTGGGCTTTCATATTTGATTCAATATCCCGCAAGCTGCTGCGGCCCGACAATTGCCCCAGGGTGAGTGCGATAAATTGTGACCAGCGACTGATTTTACGTAGCTTTTGCCCTGTGTGATGGCGTTTTGCCAGTGGCTCGAATTCATGTCTCGGCACAAGTTTTAGCAATTGAGCGAAAACCGTATTATGATGAGCCATGGCTTAAATCTCCCTGTTATTGCGGTGTTTGCTCGCACATCCATTGTAACAACATGTTGGGACTTAAACCTTTTTCTTTGCGTACTTATGGGACAGTAGTGGGTCTGATCCTATTGATTTACAGTCAATCGTAATTCAAACTGGTCTTATGGTATTGGCAGTATGACAACTCATTACACCATTAGAGAGGCGCAGGCTCTCCTGAAGGCAGGTCGTCATATACAGGCAGAAGTTGTCTGTAGGGGAATATTAGGCAATGAGCCGGACAATATAGCCGTTTTAAATTGCCTGATCAGCATCATAGCCATGGATGAAAGATATGAGGAAGCTGCCAGTTATCTGGAACCTGTTTTGCGACGCGATCCAGAGAACCCGGACTTACTGCTTGGCTATGGCCGTTTGCTACGACTTGCAAAGCGTGCAGGAGATGCACTGCCCTACTTGCGCAAAGCCTTTACACTCAGGAAATCCCACCCAGGGTGCATCGAGTTGGGTTATGCACTGGCGAATCAAGGATTGTTTGATGAGGCGTGTACAGTCTTTAACCAGGCACTTGAGCTAAATCCTGCTTGCAGAGTTTCGATCAAACAACTTGGCCACATAGCCAGGGTTAAAGGCGACCTTGATAAGGCAAGTCAATATTATGAGAAATCTACCAAGCTGGCGCCTGGCGATATAAATTCATATCCTGAGCTTATCGAAATGCGTTTGATGGCTGGTAAACCACAGTCAGCTTTGGATCTCTGCGAGAAATGTTTGCAGTTTGAACCTGCAAGTACAGCCATGTTTGGTTTTAAATATATTGCACTCTCAGAGTTGGAAAACACGCAGGGTGTAAACTATATGCTTGATCCTGAACGTCTTATAAGAACCATAGCTGCCAGTTGCCCACCATCATTTGACAGTATCCAGGATTTTAACAGTTATCTCGCACATTATATCCTGAATAATACGGAAAAATGTCCCAAGCAAGAAAATTATGCAACGAAGGGTGGCTGGCAGACCGAAGGATTGAACCTCTTCGATCAAAACAAGCAACTTGGTGATGCTGTGGCGAGCATGTTAAACAAAGTGCTTGCTGAATACATTTCCTATCTGCCTGATGACCCGGAACACCCGGTAAACAAATGTCGGCCATCACTTCAACGCATCATATCGTGGGGTGTTGTTCTTGACCGGCACGGTCACCAGACCCCCCACATTCATCCAGGGAGCTGGCTGTCGTGCGTGTACTACATACAACTCCCGGAAGGATTCGATTCTCAACCAGAGCCTGATGCCGGGTACATCGTGTTTGGGGAGGGGGATCATCTATTGCACCCCCTTCATAAGCCTGCAACAAAGGTCATAAAGCCCGTTGAGGGCTATTTTATCATGTTTCCCTCATATGTATGGCATCACACCATTCCACTTTTATCAGGGGGGCAGCGTATTAGTATGGCGTTTGATGTGGTAGGAAAATAAGGTTTTGGCAAGTAAAGGGTGCATATATCATTCCTGCCTCACAGTTTTGGAATTATAATACTAACGATGGCTGAAGTTGATTTCCATGGATAGGGCTTTTATTGTCCCAATCCGCTAGTCAAAACTATGCACTTTAGTGCAAGGCTTTAGCTGCTACACACGTATGTTACGCTGGGATGCATGAAAGAGCAGAGGCGAAGCGGTCATACGGTAAGTATA
>Ga0114931_10005766_pt1 | contig 15321 bp, 15 predicted proteins | sample 2SBtaG_FD_89579 | JGI IMG/M metagenome (GOLD analysis project Ga0114931, IMG submission 89579) | Deep subsurface microbial communities from Kolumbo volcano to uncover new lineages of life (NeLLi) - 2SBTROV14_V59a metaG | ecosystem: Environmental > Aquatic > Marine > Volcanic | place: Kolumbo...
CTCGCTCGCCCGCTCGCCGAGCGCGGCCATCGTGACCGAGAGGCCGAGCGGCATCACCGACGTGCCGAAGAAGGCCGCGACCGCGGCGACGCCGACGATGGCCGCGACGCCGGGTGCCCAGGGCAGCGCCAGGTACGCGACCGCTCCGCATCCCAGCACGCCGGCCAGCGTCAGCGCGCGGGCGCCCGTGCGGTCCGCCAGGCGCCCGAAGAAGGGTTGGCCCACGATGCCGACGATGGGGCGAAGCGCCAGGACCATGCCGAGCTGCCAGCCCGTGAGCCCGGCGCCCTCCTGATACCAGACCGCCTGGAACGGGTAGACGAGACCGAGACCGGCCATGTAGACGAACCAGAAGCCGGCGAGCCGCGTCATGCGCGCCGAAGATGACACGGCCGGGCCGCGGCGCCATCCTCGGCCCATGCGACGCTACGACGCCGAACAATGGCGCGCGATCCGGGCGCGGGGCAAGAGCGCGTTCCTGTTGCGTCAGGGGCTGCTGGCCCGCGGTCTCCCCCTCGGCGCGCTGATGGCCTTCGTGGTGATGAACGTCCAGGGGGCTCCCCTTCCGGCCGCGTTCGCCACCTGGCGGTTCGCGGCGACGCTGCTCTTCTGCATCGCGCTCTTCACCGCGACCGGGGCACTCGCCGCGCACGCCACCTGGAACGTCCACGAGCATCGCCATGGCGAAAGCGGCTGATCCGCCCGCGGGCGCACTCGCGTGGTTGACGCTCCAGATCGGCACCCTGTACGAGACCGATCGCGAGGGCCGCCTGCTCCGCGCCAACGAGCCCGCCGAATCCGCAGACGGAGCCGGGGGCGACGCGGCGCCCTTCCTGTTCTTCGGCCGGACGAAGCTCGGCAACCTGTGGCGCCTGCGCACCGGCCTGCCGGACGCGCTGCTGCGCGAACTCGCGCGCCTCGCCGCGGCCGAGCGCGTCGCCCCCGATCTCGAAGCGGTTCCCGAGCGCCTCCACGCGATGCGGACCCGGATCGAGGCACACGCGCCGGTCGCCCACGCGTTCGCGGGCCTGGCCTTCCGGTTCCCGGCGCCCGATGGCGCCGCGACCCGGGCCCGGGTCGCGGACGTCGCGGCCTCCGCAGTGCGGGAGCTCGATGCGGCCGGGCTCGCGCGCGCCGCCGAGGTCTTCCCGCGGCTCGCGCCGAGCCTCTCGGAGCGGCAACCGGTCTTCGGCGTGTTGCCGGACGGCGTGCCGCGGTCGATCGCCTATTGCGCCACGCGGCCGGGACGCGCGTGCGAGGTCGGCGTCGATACCGCACCCGGATGGCGCGGGAAGGGCTTCGCCGCGAGCGCCGTTTCCGCGTGGGCTGCGGAGATGCAAGGCCGCGGCGTGATCCCGCTCTACAGCGCCGCGCTCGAAAACGCTGCCTCCCGCGCGGTGGCGGCGCGGCTCGGTCTCATCCCCTACGCGAGCGACTGGCACTTTCGTTGATCCGGTCGAGCAGCGCGTCGACCAGACCCTCGTGCACGCCGAGCGGGTCCGTGGCCACGACCTCGATGCCGGGGTGACGCGCGCGGGCCTCCTCGGCCAGCCGAGGGATGTCGCGCGTGCCGTGGCGCCCGGGCGAGAGGAACCAGAGCGCGAGGGTCACGTGCCGCGCACCACCGGCGACGCACTCCGCAATCGCGGTGGGCACGTCCGGTTGCGCCAGCTCCATGTGTGCGGTGACGATCCGTCGGTCCGCGAGGCGTTTCCGCAAACGGGCCGCGGCCTCGCCAAGTTGCGCGTTCGCGGCCGCGTTGCGGCTGCCGTGGTCGACCAGCACGATCGCGCGTTCGGACATCGCCGCCCTCACCAGTAGGTCGTGGTCGCGACCACGTCGCCGTGGACGCGTGTCTGGCAGGAGAGGCGCTGCGCATCGTCCACGCTTCCGCGCTGCCTGGCCTCGCGTTCGGTCCCGGTCTCGGCGCTGAGCGAGTCGTGGCCGGCCAGGATCACGAAGCCGCAGCGCGCGCACAGGGCAGATCCGCTGCACGAGGCGGCGACCGGCAGCCCCAGTGCGCGGGCGGCGTCCCACAGCGAAGTCCCGTCCGCCACCCGCGTCGTCAGCCGCACCGGCCTTCCGCGGATCCGGCGTTGGAACTGCACCTCGTGGTCCATGGCCCGAGTGTAGGCGAACGGCGCCGCGAGCCGTCGGCAACCCGCCTTGGGCTGGGATACCCTCGCCCCATGGCCAGCGCCGGGATCCTCATCATCGGAAACGAGATCCTCTCCGGGAAGGTCAAGGACACGAACTCGCCCTACCTGTGCCGGGAACTCCGCATGCTCGGCGTCGACGTCGAGCGCGTGCTGACGATCCCGGACGACGTCGAGGGCATCGCCCACGAAGTGCGGGCGATGAGCCAGGCCTACGACCACGTCTTCACCTCCGGCGGGATCGGTCCGACGCACGACGACATGACGATGGACGCGGTGGCCCTCGCGTTCGGCCGCAAGGTGACGCGGAGCGAGACGATCGTGAACCGCATCGAGCGCGCCCAGCGCAAGCCCCCGAACGAGAGCCAGCTGAAGATGGCGATGGTTCCCGAGGGCGCACAGCTGGTGGACGCGGGCGACCTCTGGTTCCCGGTCGTGATCGTCGAGAACGTCTACGTCTTCCCCGGTATCCCGGAGCTGTTGCGCAAGAAGTTCGAGTCGGTCCGCAACCGCTTCCGCGGGGTCCCGGTCCTGCTGAAGAGCGTTTTCGTGAAACGCCGCGAGAGCGACATCGCGCAATCGCTGAACGAGTTGCTCCAGGAGTTCCCGGAACTCATGCTCGGCTCCTATCCCAAGATCGGCGAAGAGATGTTCCACGTGCTCCTCACGCTCGAATCGCGCGACGCGGGCTATCTGCAGCAGTCGCTCGACGCACTGCTGGCCAAGCTCCCCGAGGACGCCATCCACAAGGTCGAGTAGCGCGCGTGGCCGATGCAACCGGGGTCGATCCCGTCGCGTTCTACCTGGCGTACCTGCATCCGGCGTGGATGCTGACGAGCCTGGCGATGTCGGTCGCGACCCTGCGCGCCGGCCTTCGCCTGCGCACCGCGCGGCGTCGCGGAATCCGCAAGAGCGCCGAGGAATATCGCCGGCATCTGCGGCTCGCGAAGCCGACACTCGCGATGTTGTTGGTCGGCTTCGGCTCGGGCCTCGCGTCGGTGGCCTTCCTCCGCGGGTGGGATCTCTTCGGCACCGCCCACGGGGTCGTCGGGAGCGTCGCGCTGGGTCTCTTTCTCGCGACCGGCCTGCTCGGCCGTCGTCTCGAACACGGTCTCACGCGGGATCCGGAGCGCCACGGCCTGCTGGCCCTGCTCGCGCTCCTGGCCGCCGCTGCGGCGTTCGGTACCGGATTCGTCCTGCTCCCCTAGCGTCCGCTCGGAGGATCAGGGTCTGACCGACTAACGAGGGAGCACGTCCACCGCGCGCTGACGGAGCCAGTGGTCGCATAGCGTCAGGCACACCATCGCCTCGACCATCGGAACGGCGCGCGGCAGGACGCAGGGGTCGTGCCGGCCCCGCGCCTCGAGGACGACGGCCTCGCCCGCCCGGTTGACGGTGTCCTGGGCCGAGCGGATCGTGGCCGTCGGCTTGAACGCCACGCGGAGATCGATCCGCTCGCCATTGCTGATGCCACCCTGGATGCCACCCGAGTGGTTGGTAGCGGTGTGCGGCCGCCCGTCGTCGCCCGGGACGAAGGGGTCGTTGTGGGTGAGGCCCGTCATCCGGGTTCCGGCGAAGCCGCTCCCCACCTCGATGCCCTTTGCCGCGGGCAGCGACATCAGGGCCCGGGCCAGGTCGGCCTCGAGCTTGTCGAAGACGGGCTCCCCGAGCCCCGCCGGCACGCCGCGGGCGACGCACTCGACCGTGCCGCCGAGCGAATCGCCGCGCTCCCGGGCGGCCTCGATCGCGTCCTCCATCCGACGGGCGGCACGCGCGTCGGAGCAGCGGGTGGGCTGGCCCTCTACCTGTTCGAGCGTCACCGCGTCGCGGTCCACCTCCGCGTCGATCTCGTGGACGCTCGCGACCCAGCCCAGGACCTCGACGCCGGCCGCCTGCTTCAGGATCTTGCGCGCGATCGCGCCCGCGGCCACGCGGCCGATCGTTTCGCGCGCGCTGGCGCGCCCGCCACCCTGCCAGTTCCGGATGCCGTACTTGGCCTCGGTGGTGAAGTCCGCGTGGGACGGCCGGAAGACGTCCTTCATGTCCTCGTAGGACGACGGCCGCGCGTCCTTGTTCCGCACCAGCAGCGCGATCGAGCTGCCGAGCGTCCGCCCCTCGAAGAGGCCCGAGAGGATCTCGACCTGGTCGGCTTCCTGCCGCGGCGTGGTGAGCCGGCTCTGGCCGGGCCGCCTGCGGTCGAGGTCGAACTGGATCTCGTCGCGGTGCAGCGGGAGCCGCGGCGGACAGCCATCGACCACGACGCCCACGGCGCCGCCGTGGGATTCGCCGAACGTGGCGATGCGGAAGAGCGTGCCGAACTGCGAAGCCATCGTCGGCACAGGATAGGCGTTCAGTCCCGTTCTGCTCGGAGCCTCCGCAACAGCACGTAGGTCGCGCCTTCGCCGCCGTCGCGGGGGAGGGCCGGGGTGAAGGCGAGGACCCGCGCGCCCGTCGGCGGCGCCGTCAGCCATTCCGGGACGCCTTCGCGCAGGACCGCGCCGGCTTCGGAACCGTGCCCGCGGCCGTGGATGACGAGTCCGCAGCGCGCGCCCTCTGCGTAGGCCTCGGCGATCGCGGCCCGGAGGGCGGCCCGGGCCTCGCGCGCGGTGAGCCCGTGGAGGTCGATCTCCCAATCCGGTTCCGGCTGGCCCCGCCGCAGGCGCCGCAGATGGACGCGGTCGGTTCCGGCGGCCCAGCCTTCGGTGGCGCCGCCTCGCGCCGTGCGCTCGAAGCGGACGCCCGTCACGGACCGTGCGCCGGATCCGCCGCGGCGAGCGCCTTGCGTGCGACGACCGAAAAGGGCAGCGCGTCCGCGGGCCGGCGCGCCGCGCACCATCGATGTGCGTCGTAGAAGCCACGCCGTACGCGGCCCTCGTGGACCTCGCCGCGAAAGACGTGCAGCGTGAGGATCCGATGGGTGAAGACGTGCCCGACCCGGCCGGCCGCCACCACGTTCTTCGCGCTCAGGCCGAGGCGCTCGTGGAGCGCGCGCGCGAGTCCCTCCTCCGGCGCCTCGCCGGTTCCGAGGTCGTTGCCCGGGAGCTCCCACAGCCCGCCCAACAATCCCTCGGGAGGGCGCCGCACGACGAGCAGCCGGCCGCGCCGCACGAAGTGGCCGCAGACGGCTTCCACGCGGCGCGGTTTCTCGCGTCGGGCCTTGACCGGAAACGCCTCTGGATCGCCAGCCGCGTGTGCCCCGCAATGCGCCCGGACCGGACAGGCGACACACGAGGGTGTACGCGGGGTGCACACGAGCGCACCGAGTTCCATGATCCCCTGGTTCAGATCGCCCGGCGCGGGTCCCCGGGCGAGTTCCTCGGCAACTTCCCAGAGTCGCCGCCGCGTGGCGGGTTCGCCGACGTCGTCGCGGCAGTCGAGCACCCGCGTCAGCACGCGCATCACGTTGCCGTCCACGACCGCGCGCGGCCGGTCGAACGCGATCGACGCGATGGCACCCGCGGTATAGGGACCGACTCCCTTCAGCGTCCGGAGTCCGTCCACATCGTCCGGGAGCCGTCCCCCGTGTTCGCCGGCCACCGTCTTCGCGGCCGCGTGCAGGTTGCGGGCGCGGGAGTAGTAGCCGAGGCCGGCCCATAGCTGCATCAACTCGTCGGGCTCGGCGTCGGCCAGCGCCTCCACGGTCGGAAACCGCTCGAGGAAGCGCTCGTAGTACGGGATGACGGTCTCGACCCGGGTCTGCTGGAGCATCGTCTCCGAGATCCAGATCGCGTACGGGTCGCGGGTGCGCCGCCAGGGGAGGTCGCGCCGGTTCGCGCGGTACCAGCGCAGGAGGTCACGGCGCAGGGCCTTCATGCCACGACGGGTAGCGCGCGCGCGCGACGGATGCGCACGGCGCTCACGGCGTAGCGCCGGCCAACGCCGGCGCGATCCGGTCGCGCACCCACCTGGGGTCCCACCACTCCTTCGGGTCGACGTACGTGGATCCGACCAGGATCGCGAAGTGGAGGTGGTCCCCTCCCGCCAGGCCCGTGGCGCCCGAACGCCCCAGGCGTTGACCCTTCGCGACGCGGTCGCCGGCCTTCACGTCCATCTCGCGCAGGTGTCCGTAGAGCGACATCAGGCCGAGTCCGTGGTCCACGATCACGCAGTTGCCGTAGATGCCGAGCGGGGCCGCGTGGACGACCGTGCCCGCGTTCGCCGCCTCGATCGGCGCGCCCGCGACCGAGGCCAGGTCGTAGCCGTAGTGGATGGCCTCGGACACCTCCTTGCCGCCGACGAAGTAGGTGCGGTGTTCGGCGAACCGGCTCGTCACCGCGGAGTTGCGCATCTGCACGAAGGCGCCCTCGAAGAGCGGCGCGTCCGCGGAGCGGGCGGCGATGCCCCGGATCGTCTCCTCGTTGCGCGCCCGTTCGTCGCGGTTGATGGTCTGGAAGATCCGCACGGCGTCGTCGCCCGCGATGCCGAGCTCGGCCGCGAGCGAGGGAACCTTGCCCTCCATGAACGCCCGGCCGAGGCGGATCGGGATCCGCGAGAACGTCCGCTGCTGCACTTGCACCGGCCAGCGGACCTGGCGCTCGTTCCCGGCACGGTCCCGCGCGAAGACCACGGGCCGCACGTCCTGCGCGGCGTCGCGGGCAACGGCGAAGAGCGCCACGCGCTCGCCTTCGCCCGCGCCCGAGCCCGGGACCGGGTGGCCGTGGAATACGGCGTCGCCGACTCGCACGCCGTCGTCCGCGGTCTCCTCGAATACCCGGTAGCGCACGGCTCCGCTACCGGCGCGCTTCACGTAGGTGAGCCCGGAGGCCACCGAGACCCGCGGTGCCTCGAGGTCGATCGTGATCGGGACCTCGAGGGTCGCGGAGTTTCCGGCGAAGAAGCCGGCCCAGGACCAGTCGGTGGCTTCGGCCACCAGCACCGCGTCGCCGGTCGCGAGGCCGAGGGAGGCGGCGTCGATCGCGGCCTCGAGCGTCTCTTCGCCGATCGCGCCCCCGGTCAGCGCGTTGCCGGGGAAGCTCTTCTCGGCCAGCACGGCGTCGCCATCGGCATGGCGGAGCCGGATGGATGCGGTGCGGAGCCCGGATCCGGCGTCGGCGACCCGGACCTCGAACGTGGCGCCAGCGCTCCCCACGAAGACGTCCCGGCCCGCGTCCGGGAACGCCAGGACCGGCGGCGCGCTCTCTCCGCGGATCCAGAAGGCGCCTCCGGCCAGGAGCAGCAGTACCCCGAGCCCAACGATTCCCCAAGCGCGTCCGGTCACGACGCTTCCCCCCTCTGGTCGCGGTGGCCCCGTCCGAGGCCCCGCGCGATGGTAGCCGCCGCCCCGCGAGCGTCCCGGCGCCGGCTCGATGAATTGACGCCGGCCGCTGCGGTTTGGATCCTTGCGGCGCGACCACTGCTTCCGGGGGTACTCATGACCACGCGCCGACTCTTCCTGATCCGCCACGGCGAGACCGATGGCGACTCGAGCGTCCGCTTCCACGGGCGAAACGACGTCCCGCTCTCGCCCGCAGGGCGCATGCAGATGCGGCGCGTGCACTGGAAGCTGCGCGACCAGGTGATCGACGCGTGGGTGGCGAGCACGCTGCGGCGTTCGTGGGAAGGCGCCCGGATCGCGAGCGGGGGTGCGCGGGTGCGGCTCGACCCCGACCTGCGCGAGGTGGACTTCGGCCGTTGGGAGGGGCTCACCCGGGACGAGATCGAGGCCCAGGACCCCGAGGCCCATGCCCGTTGGCAGCAGGCAACGCCCGAGCGCGGCTTCGACTTCCCCGGCGGCGAGACCGCGGCCGCGTTCCGCGCACGCGTGTCCGGCGCCACCGACCGGATGCTCGCGTCCGGAGATCCCTGTGCGGCCGCAGTGCTGCACAAGGGCGTCATCCGGCAGATGCTGCGGCACCTGGGGATCGCGGACCCGGGTCCCTCGCGTCCGGCGCTGGCCGAGGTCCTTCGGCTGGGCCGGCTGGAAGAGACCTGGCGATTGCTCTGAGCCCGCGCGCGGCGCCGCTCAGCTCTAGGCGGCGCGCAGGGCCAGGCCGTTCGCCACCGATGTCAGTTCGGCCCCGGTCCGGATCCTGGCGGCACCGAAGCCCTCCTCGAAGATCCGCCGCACCGCGGGAACGAACGAGGACCCGCCGGTCAGGAAGACGCGGTCCACCGCCGCGGTGGGCGTCCCGGTGGCTTCGAGCAGGCGCGTCGCGCAGGCGCGGATCTGGGCCAGCTCGTCGCCGATCCATTCCTCGAACGCCTCGCGCGACACGACCTCGTCGATGGCGAAGCCGATCTCGTCGTGCCGGAGCCGGAACCGCGCGCGACCTCGCACCGAGAGTGCGCGCTTCGTCGCCTCGGTCGCGCGGTAGAGGTCGAAGCCCAGATCGTGCTCGACGAGCTGGAGCAGGGCGTCGAGCTTCGCCGGTTCGACCGCGTCCTTCCGGAGATCGAAGAGCAGCCGCATCGTCTTGGGCGACTTCAGGAACGAGACGTGGTGCCAGCGCTCGAGGTGCTGGTAGATCCAGGCCGGAACCGGCAGGCGGCGTCCGTAGATCGATTCGAACTCGCTCCCGCGTCCGAGCAGCGGCGTGACGCAGTGGCGGACGATCTTGCCGTCGAATGCGTCGCCGGCGAATCCCACGCCATCGTGCCCCAGGATCGACTCGGCCCGCGCGCCCCGCTCCGAGAACGAGGGTCCGACGCGAAGCAGCGAGAAGTCGCTGGTCCCGCCGCCGAAGTCGGCGATCAGGATCAGCTCGTCGCGGTCGAGCCCGCGCTCGTAGTGATAGGCGGCGCCGACGGGTTCGTACTCGAACGTCACCTCCCGGAAGCCGGCATTGGTGAGCGCGGCGCGCAGTCGGGTCTCGGCGAGCCGTTCGGCGTCTGCGTCGCCCGCCCCGACGAAGTGGACGGGGCGGCCGACCACCGCGTGGTGGACGGGCTCGCCGAAGTCGCGCTCGGCCTGCGCGCGGAGATCGCCCAGCAGATGCCCGATCAGTTGTTCGAGGCGCCACGTCCGTCCGTGGATCGCGGTCCCCGAGAAGAGCCGCGTGGCCAGGAACGACTTGAGCGATTGAACGAGCCGGCCGCCGTGTTCCTCGCGCTCCAGGTAGTGGAGGAGCGCGCCCGGCCCCGAGTGGATCTCGACCGGCGAGCGATCGTCTTCGCGGTCGAAGTAGAGGAGCGAGCGGAACGTGGAAACGCGTCCGTCCGGGCCCTGGTAGTGCGCCAGGCGCGGGACGCCGTCCGGACCCACCCGCGCGATGGCGCTGTTCGTGGTGCCGAAATCGAGGCCGAAGGCCGGTGTCCTCACGTGGATCCTCCTTGCGCGGGCGAGCGTGCCGCCAACGCGCAACGCCCCGCTCCGTGAACCGGGGCGGGGTCTCGGGAAGCCGGGCTGGGCGCGCACGTTCGCACGAACCACCTCGGAAACGCAAGTCCCATCTCGTCGGCCGGCCCGATCGTTTTACCCGGCCTTTACGCCGCCTCGCGAACCCGGCGCATAACCTGGAGTCACACCCGGTTGAGGAGGAACCGATGTCCGAACGAACCCCGACACGACCGCGTCTTCTCGCTCCCTTCTGGCTCGCCCTGCTCGCGTGGACGGCCGCGCCCGTCTGGGCGGAGCCACCCAGGGACTCGGGGCCGCCCCCGGTCGATCTCGGGACCCCGGTGCCGGTCTCCGGGCCAGCGGGCCCCGTCCGGATCGAGGTGGCCTTCGTGCTCGACACGACGGGCTCGATGTCGGGACTGATCGACGGCGCCAGACGCAAGATCTGGTCGATCGCGAACCGGCTGGCGGGCAACCAGCAGCGAAGTGGCGTCCGCATCGCGTTGATCGGGTACCGCGATCGCGGCGACGCCTACGTCACGCGTCGTTACGACCTGAGCAGCGACGTCGACGAGATCTACGGCCACCTCCGCGAGTTCCGCGCCGAGGGCGGCGGCGACGGCCCCGAGTCCGTGAACCAGGCCCTCCACGAAGCCGTACACGATCTGTCGTGGAGCACCGCGGACGACGTCTATCGCGTGGTCTTCCTGGTCGGCGACGCGCCGCCCCACACGGACTACGGCGACGTCGACTTCGAGCAGACCGCCCGGAGCGCGCGCCGGGGCGACATCTTCGTCAACACCATCCAATGCGGGAGCTGGGACGAGACCGCCCGGGTCTGGCAACGCATCGCCGCGCTCGGCGGTGGACGTTATGCCGCGATCGAGCAGGACGGCGGCATGCAGGCCGTCGCGACCCCGCTCGACGACGAACTCGCGCAGCTCAACCGCGAGCTCGCCGGGACCGTGATCGCCTATGGCGAGGACGAGCAGCGGCGCGAGGTCGCGAGCAAGGTCGCCCGCTCGGTGGGCGCAGAACCGGAGACGGCCGCGGACCGCCTCTCCTATCTCTCCAAGGCCGGCGCCGGCATCGTGTCCGGCGTCCGGGACCTGGTGGATGCGGTGCGCCAGGGTCTGGAGCTGGTGGACGTGGTGGAGTCCGAGCTGCCCGCGCGGCTGCGGCGCATGGCGCCCGAAGAACGCGCGGCCTTCATCGAACGGAACGCCGCCGAGCGCGCGCGGATCAAGGCCCGGGTCGCGGAACTGGCGGGCCGGCGCGACGCCTACCTCGCGCGCGAACGGTCCCGCCCGGACTCCGGCGGCAGGTCCGAGGGCTTCGACGCCCAGGTCTTCGACGCGATCGAGGCGCAGGCCCGCGAGAAGGGCATCACCTACGACGCGCACTGACGGGCGGGGGTCCGCGCGGTCTTCGGCGCTGCTGCGGGCCCTGCGGGGCCGGGGACGCGGTGTCTCCGGCCCCGCTTTCGTGTCCGGCGCGATGCCGCGACCCGCGCAGGCACGGTACCCTCGCCGTCCGCGTCACACGCGGTCCAGGAGGATCCCCTTGTCCCGCATCCCGCCGATCGCCTGCCGGCTGCTCTTCCTGGCCGCCGCCCAGACCGCGTGTGTCTCGGCCGGCGTCGTCGTCGCCACGGTCGACCGGCCGGTGCTCCACCACAGCGTCTCCCACACCTCGGATGCCGAGTCCGTGCACCGGATGTCGGTCGCGCGGCTGGCGGACCTCACCCGCGCGATGGAGCGCGCGGTCTCGTCCGGCGCCGTCCCGGGCGTGGTGACCCTGGTCCATCGCAACGGCGTCGAGGTCCATTCGGACGTGATCGGCGCGAGGGATCTCGAGGCGGGCGAGCCGCTCTCGCGCGACACGATCTTCCGCATCCACTCGATGTCGAAGCCGGTCACGTCGGTCGCGGCGATGATCCTGGTGGAGGAGGGCACCATCGGTCTCGCGAGCCCGGTCTCGGAGTGGCTGCCCGAACTCGCCCACGTCCGGGTGCTGCGGACGCCCACGGCCGCACTGTCCGACACCGAGCCGCTCGCGCGTGCGATCACGGTCCGGGATCTCCTGACGCACACGTCCGGACTCGCCTACGGCTTCACGGCCCAGGGCCCGCTGCGCCGGGCGCTCCGGGCCGCCGGGCTCGACGGGTCCAACAGCGACCGCACTCCGGACGAGTTCATGGCCGCGCTGGGGCGGCTTCCGCTCGACCACCAGCCCGGCACCGCCTGGCTCTACAGCCTGTCCGACGATGTGCTGGGCGTCCTGATCGAGCGCGCCTCGGGCGTCCCGTTTCCCGATTTCCTGCGCACGCGGATCTTCGAGCCGCTCGGCATGAAGGACACCGGCTTCTGGGTCCCGGCCGAGAAGCTCGACCGTCTGGCGGTGGCCTACCTGCGGCGTCCCAAGCGGGGCGGGCTCGTCGTGATCGATCGTCCCTCCAAGAGCCGGTATGCATCCCCCTCGTCGTTCGCGTCCGGCGGGGGCGGTCTGGTGTCCACGGCCGACGACTACATGCGCTTCGCGCGGATGTTCCTCGGCGGCGGCGCTCTCGACGGCGTGCGGATCCTCAGCCGGGAGAGCATCGAACGGATGACCACGGACTCGCTGACTGCGGCCGAGAAGCGCGGCTCGACCCACCCGGTCGCGCGGAGCGCGGTCTTTCCCGGCAGTTCCTACGGCCTCGGCATGCGGGTCGCGACCGAGGGGGGGCGCCCCGGAAGCCTCGAGACGCCGGGCACGCTCGCCTGGGGAGGCGCGGCGGGTACCTCGTACTTCGTGGATCCGGCCCGGAAGCTCGCCGCCGTGTTGATGGTCCAGGTGATGGGCGACACCGCGTCGGTCCGCGCAGATTTCGATATCATCGTCCATCAGGCCGTCACCGACTGACAACGACTAACGAACGGAGGCTCCATGCAGGTCCCCCTTCTCGTCACCGACTTCCTCGACCGCTCGGCACGGCTGTACGCCGACAAGACGGCCGTCGTCGACGCGGGACAGCGGTACACCTATCGGCAGCTGCAGGAGCGCGCGAACCGGCTCTCGCATCTGCTGCTGTCCATCGGCATCGCCAAGGGCGACCGCGTCTGCATCCTGAGCCCGAACTCCCACTTCTTCCTCGAGAGCTTCTACGGCACCAGCCAGATCGGCGCGATCCTGGTCCCGCTGAACTACCGCCTGACCGCGACCGACCACGCCTACATCATCGACCACGCTGGCGTGAAGGCGATGCTGGTCGATCAGGAGTACACCAGTGTGGTGGACGAGATCCGCGCCGATCTGCCCCGGGTCGAGCACTGGATCGTCGCGAAGCACGGCGGCGAGACGCCCGCTGGCTGGGTCGACTGGGAGGATGGCATCGCGCAGATGCCCGCGGCGGCCCCGCCCGACATCGACCTCGACGAGAACGATGTCGTCTCGATCAACTATACCTCGGGGACGACGGCGCGGCCCAAGGGCGTGATGCTCACGCATCGCAACTGCTACATCAACGCGTACGGCATGATCGCCCACCTGGGCATCCGGCACGAAGACGTCGAGTTGTGGACGCTGCCCATGTTCCACTGCAACGGCTGGGGCGGGGTCTACGCATTGACCGGGATGGGAGGCACCCACGTCGTGCTGCGGACCGTCGACGGCGAGAAGATCTTCCAGCTGGTCGCCGAGGAGAAGGTCACCTTCGCGTGCATGGCGCCGGCCGTACTCCGGACCATCCTCGATACCCCGGACAAGGACCGCTTCCGGGTCACGACGAAGCCGCGCCTCACGGTGGCGGGCGCGCCGCCCCCGGCCGCGTTCATCGAGCGGCTGGAGACGGACCTCGGTTGGGAGTTCCTCCAGATCTACGGCCTCACCGAGACCGCGCCCCTGCTCACGGTCTCGCAACCCGACGCGAACTGGACGGAGGGCGACTACGCCCGCCGCGCACGTGCCGGTGTCGCGGCCCTCGGCGTGGACATCCAGATCCTGGACGACGAGGGAAACCCGGTGCCGCAGGACGGCGTCACGGTGGGCGAGGTCTGCGCGCGCTCCAACGTCGTCTTCGCCGGCTACTGGAAGCAGCCCGACCAGACCGACGCCTGCGTCTACGACGGCTATTTCCACACCGGCGACCTGGGCGTGTGGGACGAGACCGGGAGCGTCCACATCGTCGACCGGAAGAAGGACGTGATCATCTCGGGCGGCGAGAACATCAGCTCTCCCGAGATCGAGGACGCCCTCTACCAGCACCCGGCCGTGATGGAGTGCGCCGTGATCGGCGTCCCGCACGAGAAGTGGGGCGAGGCGCCGAAGGCCCTGGTCGTATTGCGCGAGGGCACGTCCTTGGAAGACGAGGAACTGATCGCGTTCTGCCGCGAACGCCTCGCGCACTTCAAGTGCCCGACCTCGGTCGAGTTCATCCCGGAGCTCCCCCGTACCGCGACCGGAAAGCTCCAGAAGTTCAAGCTGCGTGAACGATACTGGGAAGGCGGGCGGAAGGTCGCTGGCTGACCCCGGTCCGCGTGCGCCCGGACACGGTCCGAAGGACGTCCGCCACGGTTCGCCCGTCGACGGTCCTTCCGGCCGGCGACCGGGGCCGCATCGGGGTGCTCTTCGCTCGCCGGCCCGAGGTCATGCGAATGCGAGTTTGCGTCCAAGCGATTCCACGAGCGTGTCGAGCGACGTCTCCGGGCCGGTGACGCCGAAGACGTAGCGGTCCGGTCGGACGATCGCGGCGCCGTGTGTCTCGAACAGCCGATCGAATTCGCCCCTCGTGGCGATGAGGCCGTCCAGCGTGACGAGGCTCGCGCCGGCGCGTTCCAGGATCGCGCGGCTGGCGTCCGACATCGCGAGGTCGGCTTCCGACCGCGCGAGCACCGCGAAGCCGCCTCCGAGCAGCTCGTCGAGGCGGCGTTCTCCGCCATCGGGCGTGCGGACCGTGGGCTGGCGGAGCAGGTACCCGGTCGGGCTGCCGGTGCCCACCTGCTCGGTGGCGATGACGCCCGCGTGCAACGGTGGTGCGGTGCGGCCCTGGCCGTAGCCCGAGCTCACGTCGAGGCTGCCAGCGTCGCCGGTTTCGCTCCCGGCCTCGCTGGCCGCCAGGGCCTCCATCAGCTTCCCGATCGCCACGGCCCAGTCGACGAGGTCGCGCGCGTGAGGGTCGCGCTCGGCCGCGTAGCTGTCGAGCAGGGCGTCGCTGCAACGGCCGTCCATCACGAGCGGGAGCTTCCAGGCGAGGTTGACGACGTCTCGGAAGCCGGCGTTGAGGCCCTGGCCCAGGAAGGGCGGCGTCTGGTGCGCGGCATCCCCAGCCAGGAAGATGCGACCTTCCCGCCATCGCACGGCGGTAGCGGCATGGAACTGGTAGACGGCCGAGCGGCGCAGCGTGTAGTGCTCGGCCGGGAGCCAGTCGCCGAGCAGCGACGCGATCTTCTCCGGACGGAGCATCTCCGCCCGCGTCTCGCCGGGCTGGAGCTGGAACTCCCAGCGCCGGTTCGGATCCTTCACGCAGACGTAGGTCGTGAGGCGCGCGGGGTCGCAGACCTGCATGGTCCGGAGCGGCAGATCGGCGGCCGACTTCATCACGATGTCGACCACGAGCCAGTCCTGGTCGTAGCCGAGGCTCTGCCATTCGATCCCGAGGGCCTCGCGCACGAAGCTCGAAGCCCCGTCGCACCCGAGCACGTAGGCGGCGTGGAGTTCGCCGGTGGTACCGTCGCCCACGCACCGGGTCGCGAGCGTCACCGCGTCCGCGTCCTGTCGGATCGCCGTCGCTTCGTGGCCCAGGCGCTGCTCCACCTTCCCCTGCTCCCGGATCCAACCGCGGAGCGCGTGCTCGAACTCGGGCTGGTCGAAGAAGCCGATGTCGCGGTAACCGTTGTGGCCGACGTCGGC
>Ga0114931_10005767_pt1 | contig 15320 bp, 14 predicted proteins | sample 2SBtaG_FD_89579 | JGI IMG/M metagenome (GOLD analysis project Ga0114931, IMG submission 89579) | Deep subsurface microbial communities from Kolumbo volcano to uncover new lineages of life (NeLLi) - 2SBTROV14_V59a metaG | ecosystem: Environmental > Aquatic > Marine > Volcanic | place: Kolumbo...
CGGCTTGACTGTAAGGGGTACTTCCCGAGCAGGTGCGAAAGCAGAACCTAGTGAACCGACAGTGCGCTTTAGATGCGGCTGGAGATTAACGGATAAAAGTTACCCCGGGGATAACAGGCTAGTTCCGCCCAAGCGTCCATAGCGACGGCGGAGTTCGGCACCTCGATGTCGGCTCACCACATCCTGGGGCTGGAGAAGGTCCCAAGGGTTCGGCTGTTCGCCGATTAAAGTGGTACGCGAGCTGGGTTCAAACCGTTCAGCGGTTGAACAATGGTTCGACACTTGAACCGTTTGAACCCCATTGAGTTGTTATAAGTTTTTCTGTCTTAGATGTTGCACATTCAAGTGTGCAACAAAATGATATAACCAATCCTTAACACGGCGGGTCTGAACATTTGTTCAGACGCAAGTTGACTAATATCGGTAAAACCCTACCCAAGGCAACAAAGGAGGGCAATACCGAGGGAATGCTTCGTCAAGTAGAGCGTGAGCACGAAGCGGCCCGTAGAGACTGAACGTCAACTATCCTGAGCGAGGTACGACAGTACCGAGTCGAAGGAGAAAGCTACAGTCCGTCCCATCTGGAAACAGATGACAAGGAGCGTGAGACAGGTTGGTTCTCTATCTACCGTGGGCGTTGATTCTTGAGGAGATTTGTCCCTAGTAAGAAATTGCTACTTCACAGAGGAATCTGTGATGACAATGTGGCTTATAACGGTGAAGCCTACGCATCATCCGAGTCTTAGAGTTAGTTTATGCACGGTCCTGTATAGCTAACTTGCTTGAGGACCGGAGCAGATGTACGGTAATACCGTGGGAAGTCGATCCAAAAGTGACATAGCGTATATTGCGGGTTTTCTTGATGGTGACGGCAGTAACATGTTGCAAGTTAAGAAACGAAAAGACACAAAACGTGGTTTTCGGTTCATGGCAACGATCTGCCTGTATCAAGATACCCGACATGAGAAACAGCTTCATTGGATGAGAAATGTCTGAGGTATTGGATATGTATCACAGCGAAATGATGGCATATCCGAGTTGCGCATCAACAGCTTTGTTTTGGTGCGTGACATACTCACCACATTACTACCCTTTGTTCGTTTCAAACAAGTACAGGCAAACGCAATGATTCGTGCCTGTGATCTGTTGGCAGACAGAAAGCTTTCACTGCTGACAGACACACAGACCCATGAAATTGATGACCTTGTATTGGTTGTGCAGAATGAAAACTATTCCGCACATAGAAAACGAACACGAAGCGAGCTATTGAAACAATTGGGTTTGACCCCGTAACGACTTGTTGTGCAAACAACACCGTTTGTACACAGACTTGTGCGTGAGCGAATGTCACCAATGCGTGACACGGTCTACACAGGTAACATGCCACCACCCAGCACCTCATTCTTATGGAGGAAGGGTGAAGATATAGTCTGCGCTCCTGGAAACAGGGGAATGTGTTCAAGACATATGTTTTGAAATACACGCGACGAGAGGACCGGGATGAACTGACCTATGGTATATCGGCTGTCACGCCAGTGGCACTGCCGAGTAGCTAAGTTGGGAATGGATAACCGCTGAAAGCATCTAAGCGGGAAGCCAACTCCAAGATTAGGAATCGTTTGAGACCCGTAGGAGACTACTACGTTGATAGGCACCAGGTGGAAGTACAGTGATGTATTGAGCCGAGGTGTACTAATTAGTCGATTCCTGTCGGGAAATCTGATAATCGCTCATTCTGTACGTAGTACGGAATGTGTTGTTCGCCGAACGGCGAGTGTATGTATTGTTGCTTGAGGTTTTGGAAATGGTTAGCGGGGTGTAGCTCAGTCTGGTGGTGATATGTTACCCATGTTTTTCCGGCGTGCGCGAGCGAACCCGGGTCCTAACGTGCACAAGGGAAAACCTGAGAGCAACTGCCCTGGGGGCAGAGGGTTGTTGGTTCGAATCCAACCACCCCGACCAATCCATTGGCGGTTGAGTTCTTTCACCGCCCCATTTCCAAGACTTATCCCGCTTGTTCTCTTGGCAATGTTGTGTTGTCATCAAGGTTCTGTGTTGGTGACTCGACGCGGAGGGTACACCTGTTCCCATTCCGAACACAGAAGTTAAGCTTCGTCGTGGCGATGGTACTCATTTTGGGGAGAGTAGCTAGTCGCCAACACAGAGCCTTGAACACAAAAACCGCCAGCCTGGCGGTTTTTGTGTTCCTACAGCGCGCTACAAGCATGCTATCCTTGTTCTCAACATCCCGCATGAGCTATTTTCTGATACAATGGGCGCATGTATTCAGTGTGGGCGGCAAAACAACGGCTCAAGATACACCTACTTGTTGGGGGGATAGTACTTGTTGCACTCGTTGTGTACATATATGTAAATCTTCGGCAGCCGTCCTCATGTTTTGACCACAAGCGGAACCAAGACGAGATCGGCATCGACTGTGGTGGTACCTGTAGTCTTCTGTGTCGTTCGCAGACAGGCGAGCTCAATACGCTTTGGGTACAGACCTTTGAGGTATCCCAGGGAATATGGAGTGCACTCGCGTATATTGAGAACCCGAACTTCAATGCCTATGCCACGGATATACCGTATAGGTTTACGTTATACGACCGAAATGGTATTGCCATACTGAAACGAGAGGGAAGCACATACATTCTTGGAGAACCGGTCATTCCTATATTTGTCGGACAGATTGCGGTCGGGTCTCGTACACCGTACCGCGCAACGTTCGAGTGGTTGCACGACCCCGTGTGGCAGAAGCTCGTGTCTCGTTACCAGGTTGCATTCGAGGAACAGCAGATACAAGGTGACGCAGGAAGGCCCGAGGTTACCGTTGTCATCAAGAACACAGAACCGACTGAGCTGCGTGATATTGAGGTGGTCGCCATCGTGTACGACAAGGATCAAAATGCGATAGCGGTATCCCAAACATATGTGGATATTCTGCAGCCACGCGAAAAAAGACTACTGACATTCTCTTGGCCACATCCGTTTACGGCAACACCTGTACGTGTTGAGCTATTGCCACGCATACCGATGCAACGGTAGCATGGCGTCGTTCTCCTCGTATATACAGAAGGAAGGCCCCTTTGCCCACATTGACTGGCTCCTTCCCGTGTCAGCGATACTCCTGTCATGTCTGGGGCTTGTTACCATGAACTCGTTCGTTGGGAACAGCATCTTTTTTGAACGTCAGGTACTATGGATAGTCATTTCCGTTGCAGTGATGGGTGCGATCGCGCTGGTAGATGCTCGGCTCTTTTCCCGCACCAGCGTTATTTTTGGTGTGTACCTCGTGTCGTTGCTGTTCTTGGTGCTCGTGCTTCTTTTCGGGACCGTTGTGTTAGGTGCGCAGAACAGATTTGATCTTGGCTTGTTCGCGCTCCAGCCGTCAGATCCTGCGCAGCTTGTCCTTATTCTCGTACTCGCAAAATACTTTGCGAGACGCCATGTCGCTATAGCTCATTTCCGTCACATCCTTATCAGTGGAGCATACGCAGCGGTGCCATTCGTTCTCCTTTTCCTTGAGCCTGACTTCGGGTCAGCTATGATTGTTTTTGCTATCTGGCTTGGGATGGTACTCATCGCAGGTATCTCGCGAACACATCTTGCACTGGTCTTTCTCGTTGGTCTCTTGGCCGCGTCAGGTCTCTGGATGTTTGGTTTTGCAGACTACCAGAAGACGCGCATCCTCACGTTCTTGCATCCTTTGGCCGATATCCAAGGAGCTGGGTATAACGCCTATCAGAGCACCATCGCGGTCGGATCGGGCGGTATACTGGGAAAGGGTATCGGGTATGGTTCGCAGTCGAAACTTGAATTCTTGCCTGAGTACGAGACCGACTTTATTTTCGCTGCCTTTGCAGAGGAGTGGGGTTTTGTTGGGGTGCTCGGCCTCTTGCTGCTTTTCGGTATACTGTTTTGGCGTATGCTCATGCACGCACGATACGGGGCGACAAACTTTGAAACACTTGCTTGTGCAGGGATTGTCATCTGGTTCTTGGCGCATGTGGTGATACATGCAGGCATGAACCTGGGTATGCTGCCGGTCACAGGAACGACCATACCATTCCTCTCGTACGGAGGGAGCCACCTTATCACTGAATTTGCAGCACTGGGTCTAGTGCTCGCGATGCAACGTTACGAGCGGTTTGTACGGCGCGAGGATCTCGATCATGAGGTCGAAGGGTTTGAGGAGGCGTAGAGGGCTGTCGTGGTTGACACCATATGTGCCAATGAGAAGGTATCTTCAACGTGCGCCTTCAGAGCGGTTCCATACTTCTGTGCACGATTTGTATTGCGGAGTAGTGTGGTGAGTGCTTTCATGAACGCATCTGTTGTGGGTGAGACCAAAAGGCCCGTTTGCGCATTGCTGACGATATCCTGTGCACCAGGAATGTTGCTCACCACAACGGGTAATCTTGCGTAACCAGCCTCCAAGAGTACATACGGCAAGCCTTCTTTCCGCGATGGGAGCACAAAGATATCGAATGCCTTGAGGAGGGTGGCCGCGTCAGGCACATACCCGGGCATGTGCACGTATGACATGAGATCAAGCTCACGTATGCGTGCGTCAAGTGCTTTTCGCTCCTCACCATCACCTATGAGCCATAGGTGCACATCAAATCTGTTTTTGTGTAGAGATGCAAGGGTGTCAAGGAGTACAGAAAGATTCTTGTTGGCGGTGAACTCCGCAATCGTCCCTATCCAAAACGAATCACGGCTTTCGGCACCACCTTTTGTTTCCATTGTGGCAAGTATGTTGCGTGCCTCGTCCCGCGAACGATACATGGGGCATACTATGCCATTGTGGATCAGGCGTATGCGCTGCTTCATGAAGGGCATGCGTGCCGCACGCTCATACGTGTCGCGTGTTATCTGTATTGTTGTGTGGGCAAAAAGCATCGTCCACCATGTTGCAACCCAGATGAGCGCTCGCTGCCACCTCGGTCGCCACGTCTCATCGAATGCAAGACCGTGCGAGGTAAAGATGACGTGTGGTACGCCGGCAAGTCGGCCAATGAACGCTCCCAAACCGCCCGCCTTAGAGCTTGTTACGTGCAGTACGTCAGGTCGCTCTGCGCGGACAAGCTTCCATAGTTCGATGATCGCCCGCATGTCATGGATGAGTGACATATCGCGCATGAAGCTTGCGACCGGTATGGTTCGGATGTTTGCCTGAGCAAGTTTTTTGACCAATGTCCCAAGCGGTGCACCCTTTGTGCCGGTACCGCCGCACGCGACCGCAACACTATACCTATCGTGGGGCAGGTGGGTCGCAAGGTCGAACACATACCGTTGTGCACCACCGAAATTGCTTTTTGTGATGAGGTAGAGGACTTTTGTGCGTTGTATCGTATGCATGTATGTTTCAATACTGTACCATTTGTATAGCATGAGTCAGGTTTTTCCGCACACGCACTAGGTAGCATGTGTGCAAGTGCTGGCTTGCTAAACACACGACACCGTGGCATTACTGTGCTACTATCTGACCACGAAACCATGCGCACTATCCGAAGCGAACCAATACTCCTATTGCTCGGGGACCTCATTGTGTTTTACGTCTCGTTGTGGCTTACACTGTTCGTGCGTTATCTTGAGCTACCTACACTCGAACTGTGGGAACGCCACGTAGCACCATTCACGCTTCTGTTCCTTGTTTCTGCCGTAGTGTACTTCATTGCCGGCCTCTATGACCAGCACACATCGTACGTGCGCAGCAAACTTCCTGTGCTCGTGGCATACAGTCAGACCATCACCGTGGTTCTTGCCGCACTCTTTTTCTTTCTCGTCCCATACTTTGGCATAACACCAAAGACTATACTGGCCATCTTCCTCGCCATCAGTTCCGTTCTCATCGTATTCTGGCGCCTTGTGTTGACACGGCTGTTCGGTGTACGTCGGCAGCAACGCTCACTTATTCTGGGGAAGGGGGCCGAGATAGAAGAGCTTAAACGTGAACTCAACGCAAGTACCCGGTTCGGATTAACAGTCGTACATTCATTCTCACCAGAGGACGTGAACGTTTCGGCACAGCTCCAGGAGCAGATACTTTCTTTTATCACACGCGAGAACATCAGCACTCTCATAGTTGATACACGCAACCCGCATGTTGCTCACATTACGCCGGTATTTTACAACTTGCTCTTCTTGCACCCCAACCTTGTCATCCTTGACGCACTGAGGCTTTATGAGAACATCTTTCGGCGTATACAGATATCCATGCTGGAGCACACATGGTTTATCGAACACATGACGCGTCATAAGCGGCCTATACACGATCTCCTGCATCGATTGTTTGACATTGTCCTCTCACTCCTGCTTGGCACTATAACGCTCCTTATCCTACCGATTGTTGCGCTTGCCATCAAACTTGATGATGGAGGTCCACTCTTTTCACTTCAACGCCGCGTGGGGAAGGACAACCAGCCGCTTGACCTTGTGAAGTTTAGAACGATGACGGTGGCTAACGATGCAGGCAAGTGGAAAGATACGGAGAATCGTGTGACCAGAGTGGGTACATTCTTACGCAAGACACGTATTGATGAACTTCCGCAGCTTTGGAACGTGCTTCAAGGCGGCTACTCGCTCATTGGCCCGAGGCCTGAATTTCCTGATGCGGTTGCGGCGTATGCTTCAGAGATACCGTACTATAATGCACGGCACCTCATTACACCTGGACTGTCAGGTTGGGCACAGCTCAACCACCAAGCGCACCCGCACCATAGCGTTGACATAGAAGAAACAAGGAATAAGCTTTCCTATGACCTGTACTATCTTAAGAATCGAAGCTTTTGGCTTGACCTTGAGGTGGGGCTTAAGACTATAAAGACATTACTACTTGTTGTTGGTAAATAATACGCATATGGCAAAGAAAAAGATGGTAGTCACCGGTGGTGCCGGTTTTATTGGTTCAAATCTTGCAGAGGCACTCGTAGCTCGTGGGGACGAGGTGCATGTCATTGATGATCTCTCAGCAGGCAAGCGAGAACATGTTCCTGAAGGGGCGACGTTGCATGAAGTAGATATTTGCTCATACAACGAGCTTCTACCCATTGTGTCAGGTGCCGACACGGTGTTTCATCTTGCCGCGCTGCCTCGTGTGCAGTATTCGATTGAGCATCCACGGGAGACCAATGACGTGAACGTTGGTGGCATGCTCAACGTACTCACGGCAGCTCGTGAGGGGGGCGTACGGCGTGTTGTCTACTCCGCGTCGAGCTCGGCATACGGTGACCAGCCAAAACTGCCACTCATTGAAACCATGCCCGCGCAGCCACTCTCTCCGTATGGGCTCCAGAAGTATATTGGTGAGCTCTACGCTCAGGTTTTTAGTATTGTGTATGGGCTTGATACCGTATCCCTTAGGTACTTCAACGTGTATGGAAAGCATCAGGACCCAGAAGGTGCCTACGCACTCGTCATTGGCAAGTTCCTCAAACAGCATGCGGAAGGTATGCCGCTCACGATTACCGGAGATGGCGAACAAACACGAGATTTTACACACGTGCGTGATGTTGTGCGGGCAAACATGCTTGCAAGTGAGAGCCTGAAGGTGGGGAAGGGTGAGGTCATGAACATTGGTGCCGGTGATAATTGCTCCATTAACAGGCTTGCGGCACTCATCGGCGGCCGTGTCGAACATGTGCCTGCGCGGCTAGAGCCGAAGCATACACGCGCCGACACTAGTCGCGCGCATGCACTCCTTGACTGGCAGCCGGAGGTGTCGCTTGAGGACGGCATCGCAGAGCTGCTTGAACAACAGGGGTAGTCAGCCCGTGGCCGCACACGAGGTAGTGCAGTCGTGCGTACCCACGCACCTTTTGGTACACTAGCACAATGATTATTGACGGAAAGAGTATTGCAAACGATCTCAAGGCTACACTCAAAACCCGAGCGCAGCATATGGACAGACGTCTTCGTCTCGGTCTCATTGTTGTACACGAAACACCAGAAATACATATGTTCGTTGCGCTGAAGAAACGGTTTGGTGAGGCAATCGGCGTTGAGGTGAGTGTGCTTCACCTACCGGCCGTTGGTGCCTCTACCGAAAGTTTGCTGCAGTTCATTCTCCATGCGACGCATGACCACGACGGCCTCGTGCTGCAGCTGCCGATACCAGCGAGCTTTGAACTCGATATGGTACTTAACCTCTTTCCGCTCTCGCACGACGTCGATGTGGTTGGCCAGACTGCGTTTCAACAGCACAAAGAACACACGCTGCCGTTTTTACCGCCAGTTGTCGGTGCTATGGCAGAAATCTTGCATCGACAGGGTGTGCACATGGCTGCACGTAAGGTCCTTGTTGTGGGGGATGGGCGTCTCGTAGGAGCGCCGGTCATCCCCTGGGCAGAGAATCTTGGCGCACAGGTTACGGTTGCGAACAGTACGACCGACAATATTGCCGACCTTGCGCGTGAAGCCAATGTGATTGTGTTGGGTACGGGGGTGCCGGGTCTCTTGAAGCCTGACATGGTCCAGGAGGGAGTTATCATCTTGGACGCAGGTACGAGCGAAGATGGTGGTGTGCTTAGGGGCGACGCCGACCCCGCGTGTGCAGAAAAAGCAACCATCTTTACCCCAACGCCCGGAGGTATCGGACCAATCACGGTCGCGAAGGTGTTTGAAAATCTTTTTATGCTGGATCGCATCAAGGAGGCGCATAAACCGCACGTGGATCACTAACAGGCCGTGCACATTGCCAAGTGCCAAATAATGGCTATACTGCATCAATATGAATCTGACACCCTATAGGGCATGGGCTAGTATACTAGTGCTTGGCGCGACACTTCTTGGATACGGACTCTATGCGTCCCAGAAAGATCCCTCCGGTACACATTTTCGCTTCGGTCTAGACCTTGTTGGTGGTAGCCACCTTGTCTATGAGGCAGACACCTCAAAAGTGGATCCTTCAGAGGTCGACGAAGCTATGAGTGCACTTCGGGACGTTATTGAACGTCGCACGAACCTGTTCGGTGTCTCGGAACCATTGGTGCAAGTGGAAAAAGCAAGTTTTCTTTCAACATCGGATAAGAAGGAGCGACTTATCGTAGAGCTACCAGGGGTGACGGATCTCGACAAGGCGCTCCAGATTATCGGCGCAACGCCGCTCTTGGAGTTTAAGCTTGTCGGCCCTCCTGCCGGTGCCTCCACGACAGCCACCTCGACAGCTTCATCAACCGGGCAAACGTATATTGATACCGGACTCACTGGTGCGCTCTTGAGTCGTGCGCGGCTTGATTTCAGTAGCGGTCGCAACGGCGGTGGACTTGCGAACGAGCCGCTTGTATACGTGGATTTCAATAGTGAGGGAAGGGATCTTTTTGCGAAGATCACGAAGGAACATGTAGGTACGGAACTTGCAATATTCCTTGATGGCAAGCTTATCAGCCACCCGGTCATTCGGGAGCCCATTCTCGGTGGTACGGCTGTCATAAGCGGCGGCTTCGATGCGGAGGAGGCACGCGCACTCGTGCGCAACCTGAACATTGGTGCGCTTCCCGTGCCTATCTCGCTTGCCACAACACAATCTGTTGGTGCCACCCTTGGACAGGAGATACTTACTAAGGGCATACAAGCAGGCCTTATCGGTTTAAGTATCGTCATGCTTTTCATGCTCTTTTGGTATCGCCTACCGGGCCTTGTTGCTGACCTCGCGCTTCTCATTTATATCGTACTCATGCTTGCCATATTCAAGTATGTACCGGTCACCATTACGGCTGCGGGTATTGCCGGATTCCTACTTTCCATAGGTATGGCGGTTGATGCGAACGTGCTTATCTTTGAGCGCATGAAAGAAGAGTTGCAGAAGGGCACACCGTACCTGGATGCGGTCAAAGAGGGTTTTGCGCGCGCATGGCCACCTATACGGGACGGTAACTTCACAAGCCTTATCAGTGCCATCATCCTGTTCTGGTTTGGCGCCTCTATCGTGCAGGGGTTTGCGCTCGTATTCGGGCTCGGTATCCTTGCGAGCATGTTCTCGGCCATCACGATCACACGTACGTTCCTCATCGCACTTACCGGCGTGGCCGACAAGGTGCCATCCCTTCTCAAGAGCGGTTTTCGCAATACAAAATAGACCATGTTCTTCATACACCACAGAAAATTGTTTTATGTGCTCATCGGACTTTTGGCCGCGACATCGCTTGGTGCGCTCATGGTATGGGGGGTTACGTTCGGTATCGACTTTACCGGGGGTACACTCGTCGAGGTGAGCTACCCTGACGGTCGTCCCGACAAACAGATCCTTGCACAGCGTCTCAACCCACTCGATATTGGCAATTACTCTTTACGACCGAGCGGTGAGGAAGGTTACTTCCTACGCACGCGGGGCTTGGATGAAGCGGAGTACAAGCAAGTACGTGAGGCGCTTTCGGTGCCAGGTACCAACCTTGTTGAAGACAGACTTACCACGGTCGGCCCTGTTATCGGTGAGGATCTCAAGAATAAAGCATTCGTTGCAATAGCGGTTGTGGTTCTCCTTATCATTCTCTATGTAGCCTTTGCGTTCAGGAATGTGCGCAAGGGGGAGGATGAAGATGCGCCTGGCGTCTCCTCCTGGGCGTATGGTTTCACCTCCATCTTTGTATTGGCGCATGATCTTCTCATACCACTAGGTATGTTTGCGTTCCTGGGCAAGTTTGCGGGTGCTGAGGTAGATGTGCTTATTGTGATGGCGCTTCTCACTATCCTTGGTTACTCGGTAAACGACACCATAGTCATCTTCGATCGGGTGCGTGAGAATCTGAAGAAGAACGAGGAAGATCGTGCCGTAGAGTCATTCTCGAAGACGGTGGGTCGTTCATTGAGTCAAACGTATGCACGTTCCATTAACACATCATTCACGACGCTGCTTGTCGTCCTTGCACTTCTCGTTTTTGGTGGTTCGACGACCATATACTTCGCACTTACGCTCGCTGCCGGTATCTTCGCAGGAACCTATTCGTCACTGGCACTCGCCGCACCACTCCTGGTAACTATTGAGGCTCGACAACACCAGAAGCGCACACAACACATGGAAAATACTTCGGTTACAGATACAGCACCAGAGGTACGTAAAAAGAAAAAGAAAAAGAAAAAAAGGTAACGCATGATACTTGTTGGACTCACAGGCACGCACGGTGCGGGAAAGGGGACCATCACCACGTATCTCTGCACAACACACAACTTTGTGCGTTTTTCTGTGTCTGAGTTCCTCGCAGCTGAAGCCGTGCGCCGTGGTCGTACGCCCGATCGTCACGTGAGACATGATATCGCAAACGAGTATCGAGCGAAGGGACCAACCGCACTTATGGAGGCCGTGTTCGCAACCGTGGACCCCAATAGCGAACGCGTTGTACTGGAGCCGCAGTATACGGTCGAGGAAGTTCAGTTCATCAAGAACAAGGGAGGCACTGTTATTGCGGTCGACGCACCGCTTGAGGTACGCTACGCGCGCGTGCATGTACGAGGCAGTACTAAGGATGACGTGTCATTTGAGGATTTTAAACGCGCACAGGAAGTCGAGATGCAAGCGGTACGAGAGGGCGAGCAGAATCTTTCTGCTGCTATTGCGCTTGCCGATGAACATATTGTGAACGACGGGACGCAAGAAGAGCTCTACGCAAAAGTGCAGCATATAGTACAGGCTCTTGTTGTTACGTAGCAGGCTACGTAACAACAACCCCGCCTAGGCGGGGTTTGTGCGTGTCGCTGCTGTGTTGCTACGCAGTAACCATCTAGAGGGTAAGGTGCACTGTCCCTTCTATAGACACATTGCTGTTCTCTTCCGTATGGTTGCAGCTTATTTCTCTCGGTGCCGCGAGCCCTGGCCGCAGATGGCTACAAATCATGCATCCGAGCACAGGATCGTATTTCTCCTCTGTAAACGCGTATTGCCCTGTTATCTCGCAGTGGTGGTTATATGACATCCATATTCCTTACTAAGGTTGTGTTGATGCTCTATGCGACTATAGTATCCGCCTCAGTGTCACACGCACACTTGTACAGTAAGGCTACTGTACAAGTGTGCCGAGAAACGGTTTGTGGTTTAGGTAGTGTGCCACCTGCGCAAGCCTTGACCCATTGATGATAGCAATCTCCATACCTGCCTTGTGCGCAGCACGTGCGGCAATGGGGTCAAATGGAGCGGAGAGTCCCGGGTCCCAGTGGTCGGGGAGGAGCGCTCTGAATGTATGCCAGTCTGCTGTAGTGATAGGCCGTGCGTTCTTGTGTGTTCTTGGGTCCTTGTCGTATGCATGGTCGATGTTTGAAAGATTGACTACACGTCGCGCACCAAGGTTTTTGGCGATACGCACGGCCACGTAGTCGGTACTCCAGCCGGGTTTCCAACCCGCAGCAATGATGACAGGTTTTTTCGTGTTCGGCTTTTTACTTGGACTCTTGACCAGTTTGGGGTAGGCAACGTCGCGAAAGACGGCTCGAAGGAGATGACCGTTTAAGCGCGTTGCGTGTATACCAAGCCAATCGAGGTCTTCCGGTACCAGGTTTCCTGCGTTGCGTGCCGCATCTTGGTAGTGACGCGCGGTTTTTCTGCCGCCGGTGATAATGACAAAATGTCGCCCGAGCTTCACCTGCTTGAGAACGAATGTCTTGAACTTCTTTAGGAATGTGACATCAAGCTGCTCAGGTGCGATGAGCGACCCGCCAACGGAGATGACGATGGTTTCTTCGTTCTTCATGCGGACAGTATAGCACCATACAGTACAGTGTCGTGCTGTCCGCATGATCCTCCTACTGGGCATAACGAGGTATCGTTATGCCGGTTGTATTTCTGCCGGTCCATTTTGGTGACACAAAGAGGGCTTGACGCCCTTCATTCCATAGGTATACTTAGTACCCACTGCCAAGTATGGTGGTTTTTAAGGCCTTTGACAACTGAATAGACGAGAACCTAAAAATAGGGACAAAGGAGTACTTTCTCTTTTGTTCCGTCCTTGTTCTGCGTGTGCCTAGCACCGCGGAACAAAGCTCAAAAGTCTGGGTGCTTCGGCACTCAGCAAGATTCCTATCTATTGTTAGAGTTTGATCCTAGCTCAGGGTGAACGCTGGCGGCGTGGATAAGGCATGCAAGTCGAACGGCTCTTCGGAGCAGTGGCAGACGAGGTAGTAACACGTAGGTACGTCCCCCATAGTCGGGCATAGCCGGCCGAAAGGTCGGGTAATTCCCGATGGTCCCGCAAGGGTAAAGTTTTTTCGCTATGGGAGCGGCCTGCGTCGTATCAGCTTGTTGGTGAGGTAAAAGCTCACCAAGGCTATGACGCGTAGGGGAGGTGAGAGCCTGACCCCCACCGATGGAACTGAGACACGGTCCATACTCCTACGGGAGGCTGCAGCCGAGAATATTCCGCAATGGGCGAAAGCCTGACGGAGCGACGCCGCGTGAAGGATGAAGGCTTTCGGGTCGTAAACTTCTTTTATGAGGGAGGAAATTTTGACGTTACCTCATGAATAAGAGGCTCCTAATTCCGTGCCAGCAGGAGCGGTCATACGGATGCCTCGAGCGTTACCCGGAATCACTGGGCGTAAAGGGTGTGTAGGTGGTGGTATTAGTCTCCTGTTAAAGCCCGGGGCTCAACCTCGGAACTGCGGGGGAAACGGTACCACTAGAGGGTGAGAGAGGTGTACGGAACTCACGGTGTAGGGGTGAAATCCGTTGATATCGTGGGGAACACCAAAGGCGAAGGCAGTACACTGGCTCATTCCTGACACTGAGACACGAAAGCGTGGGTAGCGAACGGGATTAGATACCCCGGTAGTCCATGCCCTAAACGATCCTAACTAGCTTTGGGGAGTATCGACCCTCTCCGAGGCGAAGCTAACGCGTTAAGTTAGGCGCCTGGGTAGTACGAGCGCAAGCTTAAAACTCAAAGGAATAGACGGGGACTCGCACAAGCGGTGGAGCGTGCGGCTTAATTCGTAGCTAAGCGAAGAACCTCACCAAGGCTTGAAACCTAGGGGAACCTGCGCAGAAATGTGTAGGGCCTTCGGGCTCCTAGGCAGGTGATGCATGGCCGTCGTCAGTTCGTGGTTTGAATTGTACCGTTAAGTCGGGCAACGAACGCAACCCCTATTGTCTGTTACAAGTGTCAGGCAAGACTGCCCTTTTTGGGAGGAAGGTGGGGATGACGCCAGGTCCGTATTTCCCTCTGATGCCTTGGGCGGCACGCGCGCTACAATGGGTGCTACAACGGGACGCGACGGGGCAACCCTGAGCAAATCTTTATAAAAGCATCCTCAGTTCGGATTGTGGGCTGCAACTCGCCCACATGAAGTCGGAATCGCTAGTAATCGCAGGTCAGCCACACTGCGGTGAATACGTTCTCGAGTCTTGTACTCACCGCCCGTCAACACAAGGGAGCTGGGAGTACCCGATGTCCCAATTCATTTGGGCCTACGGTAAGTTCAGTAACAGGGTGTAAGTCGTAACAAGGCACGGCTAGCGGAAGCTGGTCGTGGATTAATTCCAACTGGACGTGCAACGCGACAGCGAAGCACTTACAGGTCGGTCTTGTCCCTCGATCGAGGACAAGAAGGTGTGCATGTGAGCCTAAAATCTATGCTAGACGCCGGGAAAGACCGGGAAGGAATGAGCTGTGTGTCATCTCGACATGCGTGACGGAACAAAAGAGAGGGTATGTCTCACACACATAGCGCAACCACGGTTGCGCTATGTGTGTACAGGTATGGCATTGACAAATATACATAAAGTGTTAGCGTAGCTAACGGATCTAACGCGTTATATGAGGAGATGCCATGAAAATTGTAGCAACGTATCATTACAGGGCTGAACGTCCTTTGCCCCTCGACAGCTACTGTTTTAACAGTCGTGAACAGGCTGAAAATGCAGTAGCAAGAGCTGCACAGCCACCGTACAGGTGGGCGTCGTATATCGAGGCCAAACTGGCCAAGCTGCCTTCCTTCAACAACCGTTTTCAATGCATCAGAATCTCGTTCGAACTTGAACCTCCAATCGTCGAGGTTGTCTATCGCAAAAGGTTCGTCGTGTGGATGCTTGTGTTTTTTCTCACCATGACCGCCGCCAGCCTTTTGGTTATCTGAGGTTGAGGTCGCGGAAACACAGAGCCCCAACCATGCATTGGTTGGGGTTTTTATGTACGTGCCGCAATGGAATATATTCCTAACAGAAGCCGTATTGCAGATGTATGTAGATTGTGGCATAACCATGCGAGACGCTATGGGCCCCCCGCACCACCTAACTAGGACACCTCACTGGGGATAACGAATAATTCTCGAGCCGTGTAGTACTCAAGGCACTGACGAGGGATGTCGTTCAAGTATGCTTCAATTGGACGAAGTTC
>Ga0114931_10005768_pt1 | contig 15319 bp, 16 predicted proteins | sample 2SBtaG_FD_89579 | JGI IMG/M metagenome (GOLD analysis project Ga0114931, IMG submission 89579) | Deep subsurface microbial communities from Kolumbo volcano to uncover new lineages of life (NeLLi) - 2SBTROV14_V59a metaG | ecosystem: Environmental > Aquatic > Marine > Volcanic | place: Kolumbo...
ACATATCCTTGTCCAGAAACTCCTCATACGACATATAGTGCGAACCGTCACATGAAAATGTCAGACTGATCATACCGTTAAAGATGTTGATCGAGGACGAGCGCAGATACAACGTTTCATCGGACAGCCGGAGGCCCTTCATACCTTCTAGAATTGCACCAACAGTGTTCGCCGGGATCAACGCGTCTTTGGGATAATTCCGCGCCGGATACGCCAGACAGATATCCGGATCTTCCAGCGCCTCATGATCCAGAATCCGATACCGGTAGGGGTCATCGATCAGCCAGATGGTCGCCCGGCTGCTGGAAAAATGAAACACGCCCTGAAACATGCCCCGCTCAGTCAGCAATTCTTCCAGAATGTACATCGCCTGTTCGATATGGCGGTCGAACAGACTTTCACTGCGTTGCTGCTGAAAAACCGTGGTGCGGATGGCCGGATCACCTTTGATCTGCCGCCAATCCCGGCTTTCTTCGTATAATTCCGAGGTCATGGGCAGATTTCGCAAGTCGAAATCCACCCCCAGATAACCCACCGCCTGCCCGTCCCCCACCCGCTGGATGGCGGTCAATGAAGGACGCCGGGCAAACTGACTGATATAGGCTTCGGAGAGCAGAAACCCTTCCTCCGGCACCTGTTCCTGCATGTAAGGGCGTTGTGACCGGTCTCGGCCGAAATGCTCCGGCAACAGTCCGCCTTTGCTGATATTATCGGAAATCTGAATCCCCTGGAGATCAACAGCATAGAGAAAAGTACAATACGGAATTTCCGGAAAGTACTGAATCAGAACACTGTCGAGCGCTTCCCGCTGTCCCCAGACTGGCGCACACTCAGCCGCCAGTTTCCTCAACGGCGTTACCAGCTGACCCACCAAGGCCTCGCGTTGTTGCTGAATACTGTCCTTCCAGGTGATAGCCATACTGACTCCCTAATGCTGACGTTACTGGCAGATACCCGTCGCGTGAAAAAGTTCCCCGCAAATCCGTTGTTCGTTAGCCGGACGGCCGACTGGTCATGAGACGCTGGCAGGTCTATATTATCCGGTGTTCGGATAATACACTGTACACTGGCATAACCACCGATATCGACCGGCGCTTCAACGACCACCGGCAACAGCGCGGGGCGAAATATTTTCGCGCCCGGCAACCCGAGGAGCTTGTCTACCTGGAAAGAGGGCATGACCGGCCGTCCGCCAGCCGGCGAGAAACCGTCATAAAACGGTTATCCCGGGCCGCTAAGCTGCTGCTGATCGAATCGGAAAATAATGAACTGAACCCCACAGAGGTTCCTTAAGCATGACCACTTACAACCACCCCGCCATCGCCGAGCTGTTGCCGTTGCTGGCCGACGATCACGATTACCAGCATCTTGAACTGACCCTGGGTGAATTATTACACATGATCCGCATTGCCGAGCAGTTCCTGGATGCCCACCCGTTATTAGATATCCAGCAACTGGCGGTGCAGCTGCGCGGCCAGGATCAGTAACCCGTGTACAAGGCGCGCCTTTCCCGAGCTTCAGGAATTTCCCGGTGATGACGGCTTCTGTGCCTCGAGATATTGTCGCTCCAAGTCGGCATAACGGGCTTCCAGCTCGCGGTAGTCGGTCTCCTTGCCGGCCATGCGTTCCTCGATACGTTGCAGTTCCGTGGCAAACTGCTCATCCTTGATCAGCTCCTGCTTGAGCAGCGAAGAGATCTGTTCCAGTAGAAATTGATTTTCCTGCTCCATGCTCTCCGCCTGCCCCCTGAGATCGCTCACCCGTCCTTCCAAGTCACTACAGATCTGTTCCAGCCGGCTTTTGTCGTCCACTTCCAGGCGCAGATCGCCGACCAGCGTATTCAATTCCCGGATGCGGGCCTCCTGTCCGCCGACCATTTCCCGCATCCGGGCGACATCCTCGCTCATCAAACGACCGGTTTCGCCCACCGCCTCAATTCTGGACGATCCGGCCGGTGACTCCGGCTCCACTGACGGCTCCGATGCGAGATTTTCCGGCGGCGTCCCGCTTTCAATCGGTCCCCCGGCATTCTGAGCAATGGGGAGCTCGGCCAATGCGTTCGACATCTCGGCCACCCGCTCCTGTAAATCCGATTTTTCATAGGCCAGCTGCTCAATAGTCGCCTGCAGCATGGTGACTTCGCCTCCTTGGTCCAGCGCTTCTGTCAGCTCGGACTGCAAACGCTCGACCAGGATTTCTTGTTGTTCGAGGCGCGGCTTGATATCGAAAAACAACTCCTTGAAGCGCTCGAGGTTGGCAACCCGTTCCTCGTAGATGGACAAGCGGTTCTTCAGGTGAGTGACTTCCCGGCCTTCGCTCACCGGATCAGGCACGTCCTCGATATCCGGCATTTTTTCCAGGCTTTCGTCCTGAACCGGCTTATCGGGTCTGGGCAGCACAGCGGCCAGCTCTTCGGCGAGAGTACGCCAGAAACGGTTTTCATCCCCGGCCCCGAGGATGGCCGCCTGACGCTCAATCACAAGAAATTGGCGGCGCAAATCGCTAAAATAGCCTTCATCCTGGTCCTGCTTGTCAACCATGCGCAGTTCCGCCAGCCGCGCCTCGGTCCGTTCGAGCTGTTCGCCGATCCAATCAGAAGGCTCATCCAGTCTATCCTGCGGCCCATGTCCCGTTTCTGGAACGACTTCTTGAACCAACCTTAACTGCCTGTTTTTTAAAAAAAGGTAGCCCGATAAAACGGCCAATACCATAACCGCTTCCAGCAGACCCAGTACAATGTAGGTGAAACCGTCCATGCCCGTGTGACAAACGCCCGAAAGTCTCCAAATGACCTGAATACCCTTAACTACTCTTTGAACAAACAGCAAAAATTGTGCCCGGGACGGCGTGACAGCGATTTTATCGGTTTGATTTTCAATAGGATCCCCTAAATCATTACTAAAATAATGGTTTAGATCTATGCTCCCCTGGCCGAATATCTTGTCATGGTTTTTAGTTTACCGATACTGATCATGGACATTACCACTTTTCTCTATCTGGCCACGGCTGAAGTCCTGCTGGTGCTGACCTTCACGGGCATCTGGCTCGGGTGGCGGCGCTGTTCAAATCAGCGCCGCGCCACTGTTCCGCTGCACCCCGATACGCATCCCCAGCAGGCCGGCGAACAGTACCAGCTGCTGGTTCAGCACCAGATCAACAAGGCGGAAGCCCGGCTGCAGAATCTCCTTAGCCATCACTCGGAGGACCTGGACGAGCTGTCGCTGATCCGGTTTCGTATGGCTTATCTCAAGGAAGAAAAACTGGCCGTGGAGGCCTGTGGCGATAACGAACAGGCCCTGTGGCAGATGCTGCGCACGACCTTGCCCGCGCTGATGCCGGCCACCGATGTCCCAGATCAGGGCGACGGAAACGACAACGACCCGAATCTCATCGACCCGGAAGATTACCGATTACTACAACGTAAACTACACGCCAGTGAAAAACGCGCCGACAGCCTGACCAAGTTCAAGGAGCTGTTTTTCAGTCTCAAAGATCAGTTCAACGAATCGCAGAAAATCAATACCGCCCTGCACGAGGAACTGGAAGAACTGCTACCCACGGACTTTGCCTCCGAAGATATCCAGGCGGTGCTCGCCAAATTGCGCGAGGAGAACAATACCCTGCATCACCAGCTGGAGGATGTGGAGTCGTCTTTCGCCAAGCTGACCCGTAACCTCGATAATTCCACCCCGGCCGGTTTGCCTCTGCAAACATCCGGCCAACCGCACAGCATTGGCGCCACCAGCCAGGCAGTCACCGCCGGTGTCGCACAGATCAAATCGGTCATGGACAAGCAGGACGAGAAGATTCAACAGCTCAACACGGTTATTTCCTCACTTAAGCTCCAGGTGGAACAACAGCAGGCTTTGGAACAGAAACTGGCTGAATACCAAAACGTCACTGATGAATTGCGCACCTCCATCTCCCAACTGGAAGAGGAGAACAACTTCATGTGCGAACAGATAAGCGCCCTGCTCAAACAGGAACTCGAAACCGATAAGCAACACAAACAAGCATCGCTGGAACTGGAAGAAGCACTTACCGAGCAGCAACTGGCCGTGACCGAGATGGAAGCCCGTTATGCCAAGCTGGAAAGCGATTACCAACAACTGTATGCCGAACACCAGGCGCTGAAAGGCGGATAATCATGTCTACCTTCAGAAATTCCTTATCTGACCGCTAACAGTTTATGTTGCCATAACGTAGTTACTGGCTGATTAACTCGTCATCCCGGCGCTCCCTAGATCCCTTCAGGATCAACGGAGATACATCAACTCGCGTTGCGAGTTCGAATAAGGCCGGGATCCCGGTTTTTGAATTTGCCAGAGCTGCACCGGAATGATGTGTAAAAGATTAATCTGAGACTCCCTGGCCTGTAACCTCTCTGGAAATTCGCTGATGAACGACACTCTGACTCTGACCGACAGTATCGATATCCCAGCCTGGGATGTGGCCCTCGCCGGGCTCGCCCGGGAAACCTTTCTCGCCAAGGGGAACGGCCTGAAGCTGCTGGATTTCAAGAAACTGGCGACCGATTACAACATCCGCCTGGATGACATCATGATCACCATGTTCCAGCTGGCGATCCATGGCGAATGGCGCTATCTGGACAAGACCGGCAACAGTCAGCCCATCACCCAGAACACGCTGGACGGGCTATACGTCAACCGGCGCCTGACCGAGCTGGACCTGCAGGATTTCGACGGCGCCTGGCAACCGGTGAAGGTGTGAGCGTCGCCAGCCGAGACGAGGAAACCCAACCGCAAGGACCAAACCGGAAAAGCCACGGAAAACACTGAAGGCACGGAAAGATACCAGGGCATTGGGGTTGGGATTTTCGAGTGCCTGTGAGCATAGCGAGCCGAAGCGAGAAAACCCAACCGCAAGGCCCCGGTCCGGCGACAATTTTCCTCTGACCGGTTACGACAATAATCGGGGTCAGACCGAGCACTGCGTTAGATGACAGGCAATGAATTATTCTTCGGAAAAAGAAAAAGCAGCGTCAACATTCAGAGGATTGGTCTGACCCCAATTATTTCGAGCCATGTAGCGTGTAATAATCGTCGCCCGTCCGTGCCTTCTGTGTTTTCCGTGGCGCATTAATATTTTCGTGCGTTTGGTGGGTTTCGTGGCTGATGACTTCATCAGGGCAGAAACAGACTGAAGCACCCGCCGCCGTCGATGCCTTCATTGCTGGTGGTAAGGTATCCGCAGCGCCCCTGATGACGGTGCATGGCCGCAATGGTGGAAGCGAAATACAGGCCCAGGCCGGTACTCCCGGTAGCAAAATCGATCCCGGTCTGGGTGGTAGGTTCGGCGTGCAACAAGGCTTGCGGGTAACCCTCGCCATTTTCCTCGACGGTAAACACCAGAAAATTATCCGCGGTGCGCCGCGCGCCGATGCGAATCCGATCACGCGTATACTTATAGGCATTATTGATGACACTGTTGATCAACCCGGTGATCAACGAACGGTCAAAAAACCACAACAACTCCTCATCACAATCCATTTCCAGCCCGATTCCCTTCAGCGACAACAAGCCTTCGTTTTCCAGAAAGCATTCTTCCAGCACTTCCGCCACATCCTGTTCATCCAGATTGAGTGAATAGCGCTCGTCATTGATCCGATACAGAGTCAACAGCTGAACCAGATTATTGCTCAGGCGTTTACCTTCGTAACGCAGCTGGCCGATAGCCGCCTCCACTACCGGATCCTGTTGCGGACAGATCTCATTGATGCCGTCTACCGCACCGAGCAGCATGGCCACCGAGTTCTTCATATCATGCACGGCATTCCCCAGCACTAGGGAAAAATCGAGATCGCTATCGTCTGCCGACATAACCCGTCATCCTATAACTGCAAGGCCGCGGAAAGATTGTCACAGATCGCACGCAGCTTGTTTGCCCATTGCCGGTGGCCATCATCCTGGTCGGCCACCTGGATATAATCCCTGGCCTTGGCCAGCAGATCCCGGGTTGGTACGTCGTTTTTCATCAGCATGATCAAGGATTGCGCGGCATTGAGATTGACCACCGGATTTTTCGGCATATCCCGGACCGCCCGGGTAAAGAAATCACAGGATTCCTTCAGTTTGCCATCTTTGGCCAGCCGCACACCCTGGTTATTGATTTCCACCGCGGCTTCTGCCACCTCTTTGATCAGTTGATCCGCTTCTTGCTTGAGTCCGGCATCGGCATAGAGTGTGCCGATCTGCTCCAGCAGAACTTTATCCTCGTAATGATTCTGAATCACTTCGGTCATGATTCGGTCGGCATCGTCTTTGCGCTCATGCACCAGACAAACCCGGGCAAAATCCATGGCGGCCTCCGGGTCGATCAGTCCCGGCCGCCCGTCCACCAGCGACAGAACCTGATCCAGCGCCTGGTTGGCCTTATCGTCTTGCCCCATGGCATCGTGCACCAATGCTGTGGTAACCGCTGCGCAGACTTCCGCTTCCCGACTCGTGCGAAATTCATGCTTGATATTACCAACCACCTTGAGCGCTTCTTTGGCGGCGTTATTTTTCACCAGCACTTTGGCAAAAGCCGTGAAATCACGTGGTTCCCGCAACGTCGAGCCGCGGCCGATACGCACCGCCCGGCGGCGGGCCTTTTCGGTGATCTCATAATCCTCGTTGCTATCCGCCACATCCGCCAGTGCCCGCTGACGTAACAGCGATTTGGGTGACTGGTTAACCGCCTCCTGCAAGGTCGATTGCGCGGCCTGGGTGGCGCCCAGCTTGTTTTGCACCTTGGCCCGCCAGTCATAGGCCGAGACAAAATTCGGGTTGGCCTCAATGATACGCTCGAAGAAGGTATCGGCCTCATCCAGCTCGCCCTGAAAATACCTTACCTTGCCCAGATTAAGCAGCGCCCAGGGCAACTCCCGCTCCCCGAGAACCTGTTCACAGATGGCTTCGGCACGTTCATAGTCGCCGGTTCTGATGAACAATTCAGACTGCAGTTTAGCCAATTCGAAACGGTACTTGCTGCCCGCGGCAATGGCGCTGTCGCACAACTTGATCGCCTTGGCATATTCGCGGTTTTCCATCGCCCGCGAAATCCGGCGCAGAGATTCTTTCTTGTCCAGCAGTTTTTTCAGCCGCACCTGCATCACGGTCTTGGTCACCGGCTTGGACAGGTACGCATCCGGCTGATATTCCAGCGCCCCCATCACCATTTCCTGAGTGTTCTCTGCGGTGACCATGATGAACACCGTGGCATAGGGCAGTAATTCACGATACTTGGCTTCTTCCAGTATCTGCTGCCCGTCTTTACCGTCACCCAGATTGTAATCACACAGAATAATATCGAAACGGGTGGTGGCCATTTTTTCCAGCGCATCTTCGCCATCCCGGGCCTGACTCACCTGATCGACGCCATAGGCAGCCACCATACTGCGCATCATGGAGCGCATTTCGGGGAAATCATCGACAACCAGGATCTGCTTGCCCTTGAGGTTCCATATAGCCATGGTTCAGCATTTTTCCTACAGGTAACCCTGTGTCGTCCAATTTGCTGATTCCTAAAGCCCCGGCATCATGGGGCACTCAGACGTAGCGGGCTTTTCTGGCCACCGGCAGACCGTCTTTCTCCCACTGCGCATAGCCACCGGCCAGGCTGCTGACATCCTGAAAACCCATCTGCTTGAGAGTCACGGCCGCCATGGCGGAACGCCCACCAGTGGCACAGTACAGCACCACCGGCCGCTCATGGGCATCGACCAGGGTCTGGAACCGCTTGGGATAGCTGAGATCGGCGGCGGCCTCCAGAATGCCGCGCGGCACCAGCATGGCACCCGCGATAAAGCCTTGCTCATGTTCGCTGGATTCGCGCACATCGACCAGCAACAGATCCGGCATCGTCTCCTGCCTCTGTTTGAGCTGCGCCGGCGAAATCTCCTGGATCTGCGCCCTGGCGGCCTGCACCATGTCCATGAGGGAAAGAGGTTTATCTGACATCTTGATGATCCTTTGTAAAATTATTGCCGTAACCGCCAGCAGGGTTCCCCCCGCGAGTCGATCAAACCGTGCTCTTCCAGCCAGGCTCGCGCATCACCGGCATCGCATTCGAACCAGGCCCGCGCGGAACCGAGGCGAAAACTGTATCCCCAGGCATCCATATCCTCCATCAGGCGCTCCCGCCCCACACCGGGCAGGTAATCCGCCAGCAACACCTGCAGATAGCAAACCGCGTCTTCTTCGGCATATCCGCCGCCGGCATCGGTATGCAACCCAGCCCGACGTGGCGCATCCATACAGATGCAATGGCCGGCTTCATGCAGCAAGGAATGAACCGGGGTATCCGGCCGGACATAGACCGTGACAGCAATCAAGCCAGCCTCTTCCTCGCCCCAGAAACTGCCCGGTATCTCATTCTCCGAGGGCACCATCTCCAGCTTCAAACCGAAACGCGCCAGCAGCGCCGCGCCGGCGGCGAACTGTCCATCGGCAATTCGCAATACGGGCATGGCTCCGGCAATGGGCTCGATTTCTGACATAGGATCGGGATAATGCACGATAATTTCTGAAGATTGGAGCATTTCATGGCGCGTGTCAAAATCTACAGCACCGGGCGCTGCCCCATCTGCGACAAGACCAAGCAACTGCTGAGCAAATGGCGGATCCCTTATGAGGAGGCCCGCATCGATCTGGATCATGCATTATTGCGTGAATTCAGCGAGGTGACCCAGGGAGCCCGCATGGTGCCGCAGATAACCATAGACAATCAATGGATTGGTGGATTCTCCGATCTGACCGAAATGCACATGGACGGTCAGCTGGATGAATTGATGCGCGGCTGATCACTGCCCGTCCAGCAAATCAATGCGGGCATCTGCCAGCCCGGGAATACTGGCTGCTGAGCGGTATCGGTAAAACCGCCGGTCGCTGTCCCGAAACCAGTAATCGGCTTTCCAGAGCAGCGCCATCAATCCGGCCGGATGCACCCTCACCCGCTCCACAGCAATGCTCCGCCCCCTGTCAAGCAACTGCTCGCGGCCTTTTTTTTCCGCGATCATCAGCACCGGCTCGAAAGTGTCAGGGCGAATAGTCCAGAATTCGATCCGCTGTTCATCCTGCTCCAGAAACCTGGCCAACGAAAAACTCAATGCCTGAAACCAGGGCTTGTTGCGCAATACGATACGCTTATCGATCCGGCCTGAAGATACCCGGCCCTGTAGCAGCAGCACATCCCCCTCCAAGCTCGCTTTAAGCTCGACCTGTTTCCCGCTCACTTCCCAAGAACGGCTCGAGCCGTCTTCCCGGGAGACATTGCGAAACCGTCGCTCACCATCCAGCGCTTCGATCAACCAGCCATCCGCAAGGGGTCTGGCCTGCCATAACAGTATGGTTTCCCCATCCGCATCGGTTTTCTGGTAACGCAGCATACCCGCCTGGGCGACACCGACAATCAATAAAAGAACCAGGATGCTGTATGGCTTCATTGGCATAAACCCGTCGCTTGTCTTGATATTGACATATTTCGATCATGTTTCTTTCACAGTGTGCTGCTAAAAGATGACAAAGCTGTTGCAGAAAGGGGAGCGACATGACCCAGAACAGGCACTACCGGGCGATATGGATCTCCGATATTCATCTCGGCACACGCGGCTGTAAGGCCGACTTCCTGCTCGACTTCCTCAAACATTACGAATCCGATGTGTTATATCTGGTTGGCGATATCATCGATGGCTGGTCCCTGAAACGCTCCTGGTACTGGCAACAGTCACACAACGATGTCGTACAGAAAATTCTGCGCAAGGCGCGCAAGGGCACCCGGGTCATCTATATCTCGGGCAATCATGATGAATTCGCCCGCGAATATACCAGTCACCTGTTCGGGGGCATCGAGCTGGAGGCGCGTTTCATTCACGAAACCGCCGACGGTAAAAAACTGCTGGTGCTGCACGGCGACGAATTCGACGGCGTTATCAAGTATGCCCGCTGGCTGGCCGTGCTCGGCGATTATGCCTACCAGTTTTCTCTGACGCTGAACCGCTGGGTCAACCAGGTACGCAAACGACTCGGCTACCCTTACTGGTCACTGTCCGCCTACCTCAAAGGCAAAGTGAAAAACGCCGTGCAGTATATCGACAACTTCGAACAGGTAGTAGCCGAAGCGGCCGCCCATGACGGTGCCGACGGCGTGGTGTGCGGCCATATCCACAAGGCCGAAATGCGTACTATCGGCAATATCCTCTATTGTAATGACGGCGATTGGGTGGAAAGCTGCAGCGCCCTGGTGGAAAACGCCGATGGCAAATTGTAAATCATTTACTGGAATCAACAGCTGGACGCCAGCCCGGCTGATCTGCCGACAGCGGTCAATGATGATATTCCGGAACTGCCGGATGCGGCGCGCAGCGGCAGTCGTTAACCGTAGCGATGCGTATTTTGATGGTTTCTGATGTCTATTATCCCCGCATCAACGGGGTATCGACGTCGATCCGCACATTCAAAACCACCCTCGAGGAACACGGCCTCCAGGTGGACCTGCTGGCACCGCAATACCCCAACGAGACCGAGGAAGCGGGCGTCATCCGCATTCCGTCCCGTTATCTGCCACTCGACCCGGAAGACCGGATGATGCGTTACCGGGAGATCATCCGGCGGCTCCCGGCGCTGAAACAGAAAGCCTATGACCTGATTCACATCCATACCCCCTTCGTCGCGCATTATGCCGGGATCCGCCTGGCACGTTCCCTGGGCATACCGGTCATCGAAAGTTATCACACCTATTTCGAGGAATACCTTCATCACTATGCACCATTCCTGCCGCGGCGCATGCTGCGTTATATCGCGCGACGCTTTTCCCGCCGCCAGTGTCAGGCCGTCGACCGGGTGATCGTACCCTCTACGGCGATGCGTGACGTACTGCAGGGCTACGGCATCAGGGCGGCCATGGAGATCATCCCCACCGGGCTGTCCCTGCATGAATTCCAGCCCGGTGACCGGCTGGAATTCTGCCGCCAGCACGACATCGACCCCGACCGGCCGATACTGGTACACATCGGCCGGGTCGCCTTCGAAAAAAATATCGATTTTCTACTGGACTGCGTTGCGGAGGCTGTGCAACAGATTCCCGGGCTGCTGTTCATCATTGCCGGTGAGGGTCCCGCGCGCCAGCATCTCGAACAACGCGCCAGAGAGTTGGGACTGGCTGAGAACACCCTGTTTCTGGGCTACCTGCGTCGCGGCAAGCCATTGTGGAACTGCTACAGCGCCGCGAATGCGTTTATTTTCGCCTCGCACACCGAAACCCAGGGGTTGGTATTGCTAGAAGCCATGGCCCTGGGGGTGCCGGTCATTTCCACCGCGGCCATGGGCACGCTCGACATCCTGGCGCCGCGCAAGGGCGCGCTGGTCGCCGCCGCGGAAGGGTCTGATTTTACGCGCAAGATCGTCATGCTTCTGCAAACGCCCGCCCTGCAGCGCCGGCTTGGCGAGGAAGGGCGGCTGTATGTCCGTCAATGGACCACGGAAGTCATGACCCGGAAACTGACCGACCTTTACCGCACTCTGTGCCGGCTGCCGGACCAAGCCGGCAAGCCCGACACACAAACCGCCACCGGCAACTGAGCAGCCCGGCTCTCATCCGGCTTTCCCGAAAAATCGACCGGGTTGACCGACCGTCTGTCGGGGCCTGTTAATTTATTGTAAAGTAGGGCCATTGCGTCAGCCACAGCCCATGACAAGCCACTATGATCAACAATCAGCAATCCTTCATTACCAGCTTTTTCAAACTCGAATCGGCCAGTGGTATTATTCTGATGATCGCTGCCGTACTGGCCATGATCAGCGCTAATACCGCATTGGCGCCGTTGTATAATTTATTACTGGACACGCCGGTTGAAATCCGCATCGGCGCCCTGGAAATCGCCAAACCCCTGTTGCTGTGGATCAATGACGGACTGATGGCGGTATTCTTTTTTCTGGTCGGTCTGGAACTCAAAAGAGAGCTGCTCGAAGGCGAGCTGGCGGATATCCGCAATGTCATTCTTCCCGGTGTCGGCGCTCTGGGCGGCATGCTGGCACCGGCCCTCATCTATGTCTACCTCAACGCCCATGACAGCGCGGCATTGGCCGGCTGGGCGATACCCGCCGCCACGGATATCGCTTTTGCCCTGGGCGTGCTGACCCTGCTCGGCTCCCGGGTTCCCACCGCCATCAAGATTTTTCTGACCTCACTGGCCATCTTCGACGATATCGGCGCCATCATCATTATCGCGATCTTCTATACCGCCAAGATTTCCATGACCGCGCTGGCCATTGTGTCCTGCTGCATTGTCATTCTGTGGATCCTCAACAGGCGCCATGTCGAGTCCAAGAGCCTGTATATCCTGATTGGTGTGGTGATGTGGGTGGCCATGCTCAAATCCGGCGTGCACGCCACCTTGTCCGGAGTGGTGCTGGCCATGTTTATTCCGTTGAAATCCAAAACCGATCCGGACTATTCCCCGTTAAAAGATCTGGAGCAGGACCTGCACAGCGCCGTGGCCTTTTTCGTCCTGCCGGTATTCGCCTTCGCCAATGCCGGCATCAGTCTGTCCGGTATCGGTATGCCACAGCTCCTGCACAGCGTGCCCCTGGGTATTGCCGCCGGCCTGTTCATCGGTAAACAAGTCGGCATCTTCAGTATCTGCTGGCTGGCCATCAAGCTCAAATTGTGCCGGCTGCCCCAGGAAATCAGCTGGCTGTCGCTGTACGGCACAGCGGCGCTCTGCGGAATCGGCTTCACCATGAGTCTGTTCATCGGCTCGCTGGCATTCGAACCGTCAGGAAGTACCGCGCAGTTCGATGAGCGCCTGGGGATTATTGTCGGCTCGCTGGCCTCCGGTGTGCTCGGCTATCTGATCCTGCGCATCAGCCTCGGCCCGGCAGCGGACAAAATCTAGGGACCTGCTGACTTGTCAGAATCGCCGCCCGCCCAGCGGCCTGAAAAATCAAAACAGGCCACGAAACGCGCCCCCTGCCAGGCACTGACTTCTATCCTGAGCTCCCCGGCATAAGCGGCCAGAATATCCTGCACCACGGCCAGCCCGATCCCCTGCCCCGGACGGGAAGGATCACCACGTCCGCCGCGGGTCAGAATGGTGTCCACTTCCGCCGGTTTGATCCCGGGTCCGTCATCCTCGATCACCAGACAGGCTTTACCGTTGCGCTCCTCGCTGGAGACCCGGACGCGCGAGCGGCTCCATTTCATCGCATTGTCCAGCAGGTTGCCGGACAGCTCCAGCAGGTCACCGTTATCGACGGGCCAGCAGAGTTGCGCCTCGACCTGCAACTGCAGATCGATGTTGCGTTGCGAATAGACTTTTTGCAGGCTGTCCGCCAAACGTTGTAACTGCGGCCGCAAGGTTATGCTCTGCCGCAATACCCCCTGGCCGGCGGTGGCGGCGCGCTGCAGGTGATAGTCGACGGTTGCGCGCATGCGCGCGGTCTGTTCACGGGTCACGGCAGACAGGGCGGCGCTGTCACCATCCTGGAGCCCCGACTGCATCACCGCCAGCGGCGTCTTGAGGCTGTGGGCCAGGTCGGCCAGGGCATGCCGGTAACGATCTCGTTGCTGTTGCTGCGAAGCCAGCAGGGCATTGACACTGTCGGTCAGCGGCGCCAGTTCGCGCGGATAGCCGGCCGGCATCCGTGCCCGCTTTCCGGAGCGGATCTGCCCGAGATCCTGCGCTACCCTGACCAGCGGCCGCAAGGCCCAATACAACATCAGCCCCTGGACCAGTAACAACAGCAGGCTGGCGATACCCAACCAGAACAGCAACTGATAACGAAACGCCGTGACCCGATCGAGAAACAGGCCGGCCTCTTCCGCGACCTGAAAAGTGAGCAACCTTTCCTGCCCAGGGGCATATTCCCAGCTCACTGAAAAACGCGTCAGAAACAGATCACGCTGCTGCCAGTGACGCCGCTCAAAGCGCATCCGGCCGGGTTGGGTCGCCGTCGGCAAAGGCAATTCAAACAACAGCGAGGGCGACCGCCACAGCAGCGTGCCGGCCGAGGAAATCTGCGCATACCGTCCAGAACCGGGCAGATTGAAACGGGCATCGGTCAGCGCGGCCGGCATTTCCAGCTGGCCGCGGGCATCCAGGTCCGCGGTGGCCATCAGGGCGTAGATCCGGGTTTCCAGCCGTTCCTGCAATGACAGCCTTTCGCTGTGCCGGTAGGCCCGGTCCAATGCCCAGCCGGTCACCACCATGAATACCAGCAATACCAGGGTCGCGGCGAGCAGCAGGCGCCAGCGCAACGAATAACCCCGGCTCATGGGCCAGGGCCCGTTAACAGCGACGATGCTGTGTCATTCGGGTTAACTGGCCCTATCATCACACTGCAGGGTAAAGCGGTAACCGCGACCGCGCACGGTTTGAAGGGGATTCAGACTGCCGTCGGGATCCAGTTTTTTGCGCAGCCGTCCGACAAACACCTCGATGACATTGCTGTCACGCTCGAAGTCCTGGGCGTAGAGCTGCTCGGTGAGCCGGGTCTTGGACAGCACTTCCCCGGCATGCATCACCAGATATTCCAGCAGCCGGTATTCATAGGCCGTCAGTTCCACCGGCTGGCCGTTTAGCCGCACCTCCTGGCGGTTGAGATCGAGCGCCAGTGGTCCGCAACTCAAGGTGGACTGGGTCCAGCCGGCGGCCCGCCGCAGCAACGCACGCACCCGCGCCAGCAACTCCTCGAACTGGAAAGGTTTCACCAGATAATCATCGGCGCCCGATTCCAGACCCTCGACCTTGTCCTGCCAGCGGCCCATGGCAGTCAGGATCAGCACCGGAAAAGCGGCCTTCTCCGCCCGCAGAGTGCGGATCACGTCGACACCGGAAATACCCGGCAGCCCCAGATCGACGATAGCCAGGTCACAGGGAAATTCCCGGGCGAAATACAACCCTTCCTCGCCGTCGGCCGCGGCATCCACCACATAACCCTGCGCAGCAAGCTGCTCTGCCAGCTGTTCGCGCAGTGCCTGTTCGTCCTCGATCACCAGTATGCGCATAATGCTGCCGGCCTATTTATTCTTGCGCGGGACGCTGATCACCTGCACCCGCCCGCCGGGCAGCAAGACTTTCAGCCGGTACTCCCGGCCGCTGACCCAGGCCTTGAGTACCCGCCCGCCGGTATCCCGCTCCACCTGCACCACCACCGGCCGCGGTACCTCGCGTTCCGCTCCGGGTGCCGCCATGGCCGGACCGCAAACCAGCCCCAGCAGTAACAGTATGGTGATCAGTCGGTTTTTCACGCAGCTATCCTCTTCATTGTGGCACCAGCATAATGCCGCCGGCTGAACCCAAGATGAACCGGTTTTCCAC
>Ga0114931_10005769_pt1 | contig 15314 bp, 16 predicted proteins | sample 2SBtaG_FD_89579 | JGI IMG/M metagenome (GOLD analysis project Ga0114931, IMG submission 89579) | Deep subsurface microbial communities from Kolumbo volcano to uncover new lineages of life (NeLLi) - 2SBTROV14_V59a metaG | ecosystem: Environmental > Aquatic > Marine > Volcanic | place: Kolumbo...
AGGATGTCACCGTGGCGGCCCACCACCTGCACGGTGGCGCCGGCTACATCCTCGAGCACCCGCTGCACTTCCACTCCGAGCGGGCCCAGGCGTTGGCGATTCGTTACGCGCCGGAGGCGGACGCCTTAGAAGCCGTAGCCGCCGAACTACTTGACTAGCTGTTAGCTTTCAGTTTTTGGCGTTTGGCTCTCGGCGTTTGGCTTTCAGCGTTTGGCTTTCAGCGTTTGGCTTTCAGCGTTTGGCCTGGGGGCGGGCCGCTAGACGTCTTCGAGCTCTTCGTCGAGCGGTAGCGGAAGGCTGGACTTGAGGAACGTATCGACCGTTGCCAGCACCAGGCTGACGACCAGGAGAATGACGAGGGGCGGCCAGGAGTATCCACCGAGCTGGGCGTAGCCGCTGACCAGAGGCAGCGCGGTTGCGATCAGCCCCGTGACGATCGCGCCCGTGGCGAGCGGATTGGCGGATATCCGTATCCCTGTGAGCCTGCAGACGATGGAAAATGCCAGGAACAGAGTCAGGGCGGTGAAGAAGTAGTACGGAAACAGAACCAGCCAGTGCAGAGAGCTCACGCGAACCTCCAGTCAAACGCTCAGGCTAGGGGCCCAATCGGCCGAAGTCAACGCTCCATTGGGCAGTGGTTCGTCGGTTCGGTCGCCCGTACGGTATCGCCGGGACGTGTCCGGAACCATCCCCCCCTTCAGTCGTGATCCGCACCGCGGCGCCGCCGGCCGTAGCTGCCCGTCCAATCGATTACTGTTCCACGAGTTGCATCGGCTTGAGGATTTCCTCCGGCACGTCGTCGAGGAAACGCGACGGTTTCGACAAGACCATGCCGGCGGCACGGTCGTACATGTTGATCGGATAGCAGATGTAGAGGTGTTGTTTCGCCCGTGTCGACGCCACGTAGAGAAGCCGCCGCTCTTCTTCGAGCTCTTCGGCGTCGTGCATACTTTGCGTCGACGGGAAGCGTCCATCGACCGCCCACAGGATGAAGACACTGTGCCATTCGAGGCCTTTTGCCGAGTGGATGGTCGACAGGGTGAGAAGTCCTTCCGGTTCGTCGATCGCCACGACGCCGCCGACGCTGTCCACGGGTGGTTCGAGCGCCATGTCGGCGAGAAGGGTGTCGAGAGTTTTGTAGCGCGCGGCGATGGTCACCATGTGCTCGAGGTCCTTGCTGCGTTTCGGATAGTCGTCGCGGTGCAGTCGTTTGAGAACCGGGTCGTAGTAGTCGAGGACCTGACTCAGCTGGTCCTCGGGATACTGCTCGCTGGCGCGGATGCCGCGAATCAGCCCGGCCAGGGCGCGCAACGAGGTCGAGTAGGAGCGCCCACCGGTGGCTTCGAGAACCTCGCTTGGGTCGCTGTCCCGGGTCAAGTCGGCAGTCAGAAGTTGTGCGTTGCGCGGGCCGATTCCCTCGAGAAGCAAAAGAACCCGGTGCCATGACACGGCGTCGCGCGGGTTGGCTACGATGCGAAGGTGGGCCAGCGCGTCTTTGACATGCGCGGTCTCGATGAACTTGAACCCACCGCGCTTGACGAAGGGGATGTCGTGACGCGTCAGCTCGAGCTCGAGATCGAAGGAGTGGAAGCTCGAACGAAAGAGGACTGCGATGTCGGACAGCGGTACCCCCTCCTCGCGCAGCTCGAGGATGCGCTGACAGACGAAGCGGGATTGGTAGTTCTCGCCTTCCGCGGCGATCAACATCGGCGACGTACCGTCGCCCTTCGAGGTGAATAGGGTCTTGGAGTAGCGTTCGCGCGCACGCGCGATGATGTGGTTGGTGACGTCGAGAATGGGCTGTGTGCTGCGGTAGTTTTCCTCGAGGGTGATGATGTGTGTTCCGGGGAACAGCTCGGGGAAGTCCATGATGTTGCGGAAGCTGGCGCCGCGGAACGCGTAGATGCTCTGGGCGTCGTCGCCGACCGCCATGACGTTGTCGTGTTCGCAGGCGAGAAGGCGAACGATCGAAGCCTGCAGCGGATTGGTATCCTGATACTCGTCGACCATGATGTAGCGGTACAGCCGTGATAGCTCGCTGCGGACGTTTTACTGGGTTTCGAGCAATCGATGCAGCTGGAGCAGCAGGTCGTCGTAGTCGAGAAGTTGGCGTTCGTTCTTGTATTCTTCGTAGGTGGTGCGGAGAGCCAGCAGATCGTCGGTGTGATCGAGGAGGTGTGAGTAGGAATCCTCGAGGAGCTCCTCCAAGGGGCGCGATTTGTTGACCGCCATGCTGAAGATCGAGGCGATCGTACGCTTGCGCGGAAAGCGTTTCTGCTTCTTGTCGAAGCCGAGACTGGCGCGCACCAGATTGATGACGTCCTCGTTGTCGCCGCGATCGAGAATGGTGAAACCACTGTCCATTCCGAGCGCCTTGGCGTGGCGCCGCAGGACGATGTTGGCGAACGAGTGAAACGTTCCACCCGAGACCTCGTCACAGCGTCCATCGAGCAACGTGCTGGCCCGCTGTAGCATCTCGGCGGACGCTTTGCGGGTAAAGGTCAGCAGCAGGATCGCCTGCGGATCGACCCCCATTTCGACCAGTCGGGCGACCCGGAACACGAGAGTCCTGGTTTTGCCGCTTCCGGCCCCGGCGATGACCAGGACCGGGCCTTCGGTGGTCGTAACCGCTTCCAGCTGGGCGGGATTGAGCAGATCCGCATACTCGATGCGGAAATTGGGCGGGCGCGTCGGCTGTGGGCGCAGAATGTAGGTATCGGGGTCGCTATCACGGGACATGGGGCGCATCCGTAAAGGAGGCTGGACTCTTGCGCGGCGTGTCGTCGCGGTCAACATGGCTGGCGGCCGAGGCGGGTCGGTCCTCGGCTCGGCGGACCGCGCGGTCGTCGTTAGAACAGTCCTCGACAGCAGTCTCCGCACAGGTTGCTTTCCCTGAACAGACGGAGTGCTAGATTGCGCGGGTGGTGAGCACGCCAATCGAACTCGACCTCCGCGGCGTCCCATGCCCGCTCAGTTGGGCCAGGGCGCGGGTGCGACTCGACGAAATGAGCGCGGGGCAGTCGCTGATCCTTCTACTCGACGAACCCCGCAGCTTGCGCGACATTCCGCAAGCGGCGGAAGCCGCCGGTTACGCGGCGAACGAGGCAACGCCGGCCGAGGGGTACTGGACGCTCGTCATCGACGCCTGATGAGCGGGCAGAGCGCCACAGAGAGAAGCTCAAAACTGCGGAATCGAGACGCCGATGGCCAGCAATAGAGCCATCAGCGAGACCACCATCCAGAGGGACATCGACTGTTCCATGCCCGAGTAACCAAGCGAAAGCCGTGCCGTGGCCCAGCAGTTGCAACCGGCGGGACCGATTTGGGAGATGCAGCGGAAAGCGACGTCACGATATCGGCACAGAGGGCGGAATTTGGCCGTGTGGCCCCGCTGTGCGCATGGCAGATGAGATGCTCGCGGCAGGCCTGCAGCGGTCAGCCGAACATCATACGGATGCCCTTGTTGTCGTCGACAGTCGCCAGCAGCTCCGAGATCGACTGGTTGAGGCCGGGGTGGACGAGTTGTGGCGCCAACTCGGCAAGAGGCGCCAGTACGAAGCGCCGTTTGGCCATGCGCGGGTGCGGTAATTTCAGATTCCGCTTGTTGAGAATCTCGTTGTTGAACAGCAGGATATCGAGATCGACGACCCGCGAGCCCCATCGTTTGCCCTTGACGCGTTTACGTCCCATGGCGTCTTCGATCTTTTTGGTCTGCTTGAGGAGATCGGCCGGGCTGAACTCGGTCTCCAGCTGAATCACCGAGTTGACGAACCAGGTCTTGGCGTTACCGTGCGGCTCGCTCTCGTAATAGGACGACGCCGCCACGACCCGGGTATTCTCCAGCTCGTTGAGTTTGGCCCGCGCTTCCTGGCAATTTGCCTTGCGGTCGCCCAGGTTGGAGCCGATCCCTATGAAGACTTGGTGGGGCAAGTTTCTCAGACCTCGCCTGATTCTCTCAATCTCAGCCGCCCGCGGTTCGCGTCGGCTCGGGAGCCTGGATTGCGTCTACAGTGTAAAGACATCCAAAAGTTGCGGCTTTTTATACAGATCGGGACGAAAAAGCGCAAATGTGGGCGAATCGCGGCACCGGCGCGGCGTTGCACGATTGCTGTCGGTCCGCCTCGCGCGGGAGTACGCCGTTGGGGACGGCCAGTGTTCTTTCAGATACCCAGAACGTCGGCCATGCCGTAGAGGCCCGGTGCGCGCCCGGCCAGCCAGATGCCGGCGCGCACGGCACCGCGCGCCAGGCAATCGCGATTCTGTGCCCGGTGCGTCAGCTCGACGCGTTCGCCGAGCCCCGCGAAGATGACGGTGTGGTCGCCGACCACGTTGCCGCCGCGCAAGGTCATGATTCCGATCTCCGCATCGGTGCGGGCGCCGACCATACCTTCGCGGGCGAGCACCGCGGTTTCGTCGAAATCGCGACCCGAGCCGGCGGCCACGGCCCGCCCGAGGGCGAGGGCGGTGCCACTCGGCGCGTCGACTTTGTTGCGATGGTGCATCTCGACGATTTCCGGGTCGAAACTCTCGCCGAGGGTCTCGGCGGCGACGCGAACCAGCTTGAGCAGCACGTTGACACCGACGCTCATGTTGGCTGCGAACACGGTACGTGTTTTCGTGGCAAGCTGCTCCAACTCGGCGCGCTGTGCCGCGCTCAGACCGGTGGTGCCGATGGCGATGCCGGACCCGCAGTCGGCGGCGATACGCAAATGGGCGACGGATGCCGCGGGCGCGGTGAAATCCAGAGCGACGCTCTGCGGGGTCGCGACCGCAGCGTAGTCGTCGCCGATCGCGACGCCTAACTCGCCGACTCCGGCGAGAATGCCAGCGTCACTGCCGACGGTCGGATTGCCGGGGCTCTCGACCGCTCCGTGGAGGTGGGTCTCAGGGTTTTCGTGGACCAGGCGGACGATCGCTCGGCCCATCCGGCCGGCGGCACCACAGACGACGATCGGTACAGTCATGCGCGTCTCCTTGCTTTTCGACCCGCGGCACTCAGTCCGCTTCGAGCACGCTGGCGTCGACCAGGGCGAGCCGGAGCGTCTCTCTTGCCCCGGCTGTCATCGGCAGCAAGGGGAGGCGCAGCTCGTCGTTGCAGAATCCCATCATCGCCAGCGCGGCTTTTACCGGGATCGGATTCGTCTCGAGGAACAGAGCGCGCATCAGTGGGAACATCTTGAAGTGCTCGACGCGGCCGCGGGCGAAGTCTCCAGCCAGCGCTGCCTGCACCGCGATGGAACTCTGCTTGGGCAGAACGTTGGCGACCACGGAGATGACACCAACCGCTCCGACCGCGATCAGGGGGAGCGTGAGTGAGTCGTCGCCACTGTAGATCTCGATCGCGTCGCCGCACAGTCGACTGACTTCCTGTGCCTCGTCCAGCGATCCGGTCGCTTCCTTGAGCCCGACGATGCCGTCCAGTTCCGCCAACCTGGCAATCGTCGACGCTGCGATCTTGGACCCGGTGCGACTCGGAATATTGTAGACGATCAGCGGCATGCCGGTGCGCTCGGCGATCTGCCGGTAGTGCTGGTAGATACCTTCCTGGGTCGGCTTGTTGTAGTATGGCGAGATCAACAGCGCCGCGTCCGCTCCCGCCTGCCTGGCGGCCGTGGTCAGTTGGATTGCTTCGGCGGTCGAATTGGACCCGGTGCCGGCGATCACCGGTACCCGCCCGGCCGCAATCGCTACGACCTTTTGCACGACCTGGACGTGCTCGGCGTGTGACAGCGTCGCCGACTCTCCTGTACTGCCGCATGGGACCAGGGCCGAGGTGCCGTTTTCGAGCTGGTATTCGACCAGCTTTTCGAGGGCCTCCTCGTCGATCGCATCGTCGCGGAACGGCGTAATCAACGCGGTCATCGAGCCCGAGAACTTCATGGCGACGTTACTCCCTGGCACGCGGTCGACGGCTTCGAGGGCGGCACCTCGACCGTGCCGCCGAAGACTTCTTCGGCCGCTCCGGTCATCATCACGCGATCGTCGCTCTCGCGCCACTCGATCTGTAAATCGCCGCCGTTCAAGTGGAGCGTCGCGGCGCGTTGGCTGCGCTGATTGAGCACCGCGGCGACAAGCGCGGCACAGGCACCCGTGCCGCAGGCGGCGGTCTCGCCGGAACCCCGTTCCCAGACGCGCATGGTCAGCGAAGTGGGATCATCGACGCGGACGAACTCGGTATTGACGCCGTGCGGAAACAAGGGGTGCGTTGCGAACTTGGGGCCTATACGCGGCAGGTCCAGTCCAGCGACGTCGTCGACAAAGATCACGCAATGTGGATTGCCCATGGACAGGCACGTGATCGCGTAGTGCGTGCCATCGACCTCGAGGCCGCCGTTCACGACGCGTCCTTCGGCGGCGATCGGGATCGCCGGTCCATCGAAGATCGGCGCACCCATGTCTACCGTTGCCTCGCGAACGCGGACTCCCGTGAAGCTCAGGCGGATCTCTTTGATTCCGGCATCCGTTTCGATGCGCAGTGGATTGACCCGGGCGAGTCCGTGCTCGTATGCGTACTTGGCGACGCAGCGGATTCCGTTGCCACACATCTCGCCGCGGCTGCCGTCGGCGTTGTACATCTCCATGCGACAGTCGGCGACGTCGGAGGGGCAGATCAAAATGAGGCCGTCGGAGCCGATGCCGGTGCGGCGTGGACTGACCTGGCGCGCCAGCGAGGCTGGGTCGGCGACGCGGTTGGCGAAGCAATCTACGTACACGTAGTCGTTGCCGATGCCGTGCATCTTGGTGAAGGGAAGAAGCATCACGAGAACTGGGCTAGCATGCGGCGCGTCCGACTTGAAGTCGGTCGGTACCCACGTTCGTGGAGCGCGGCGCCGTCGTCGGGGGGCAGCCGCCCAGGTCAATCGCCAGGGGCACGGGCAGGGGCGGGGGACGGGGCGGGGCCAGGGGCGACGCTGGCGTTTCTCTGGATTTCGACTGGCCCGGCGGGGGCGCTGCGGTAGTCGTCGACGGTGAATGCAATGACTCGATAGAAGTAGGTTTCTCCCGCTTCGACCTTGCTGTCCGTGAAGTGGAACTGCCGGGTGCGGTGAAAGCGTTGGCGATCGCCGACGTCGATCCTCTGGATTTCGACAAACCCGCAACATGCGGGCCGGCGCTCGATGACGAATCCGGCGAGGTCGAGCATGTGGGATTGGTCTGCGTAGCGGGTCGGCCGTTTCCAGCGCAGCTCGATTCCGTCGGTGGTGTTTGCCGCGGTCAGATTGCCGACCGGCAGCGGCGCGACCAGATCCGGCGGTCGAACATCGGTCTTGCGCCCGCATGCGAAGGCCAGAACGCAGCTGACGACGCAGCCGACGACGCGGCCGGCGACGCGGCTGACGAAGACGCCCTTCGGATGGTGGTGCCGGGTGAAGGAGCCCGTCTGGTACATGGTTGGCCGGCGCATCCTTGCCTCGGTGGGCCGAAACGTCATGGCGTGCGGAGTTTTTTGACCCGCAGTCTGCGGCGAACATTTGCCGGGGACGTCCCCCCGGTCGCGCCGCGCCGTGCGACCGCTGTCTCGGCGCTGAGCCATGCGAGGACGTCTTCGCCGAACGCCTGCGAGTGTGCGCGCAACTCGTCGAGGGTCAGATCGGTGAGGGAGCGCTGGTCGGCCATAGCCTGGCGCACGATCGCGCCGACGATCCCGTGCGCCTCGCGAAACGGTACGCCACGCGTCGCAAGGTAGTCGGCGAGCTCGGTGGCCAGGGTGTAGCCGGTGTCGGCCGCTTCGCGCATGCGGTCGCCGCGAATGCGCAGTCGCGGTACCATCGCCGCCATCACGGATAGCGAGGCGGTCAGCGTGTCGATGGCATCGAAGAGCGGCGCCTTGTCCTCCTGGAGATCACGGTTGTACGTGAGCGGAAGTCCCTTGAGTGTGGTGAGCAATGCCAGCAGACTCCCGTAGACGCGCCCGGTCTTGCCGCGCACCAGCTCTGCGATATCTGGATTTTTCTTCTGCGGCATCATCGAGCTGCCGGTGGCGAAGGCGTCGGGAAGCTCGATGAAGGCGAAGTGTGGCGATGCCCAGAGGACGATTTCGTCGGCCAGTCGACTGAGATGCATTGCCAGGATCGAGCCGGCGCCGAGAAACTCCAAGGCGAAGTCGCGGTCGCTGACGGTGTCGAGGCTGTTTTGCGTGACCCCGTCGAAGTCGAGTAGCTTGGCGACATATTCGCGGTCGATCGGGAAGGTGGTGCCGGAGAGGGCACCGGCGCCGAGGGGCAGGACGTTGGTGCGGGCTCGGCAGTCGCGCATGCGTGCTTCATCGCGCTCGAGCATCTCGTAGTAGGCCAGAAGATGATGGGCGAACAGAACTGGCTGTGCCGGCTGCAGATGGGTGTAGCCGGGCATGATGGCACCGGAGTTGGCGCGCGCCAGGTCGCCGAGCGCGCGTTGCAGGGCGACGATGATGTCGCAGATCCCATCGATGACGTCGCGCATGTAGAGGCGAAGGTCGAGGGCGATCTGATCGTTGCGCGAGCGGGCGGTGTGCAGTTTCCCGCCGACGGCGCCGATCTTCTCGATCAGGCGCCGCTCGATCGCCATGTGGACGTCTTCGTCGCTGGGCAATTCCTGGAAACGATCGCGGTCGAACTCGCGACGAATCGACTCGAGTCCGCGCACGATACGGTCGCGTTCGCCGGTGCTGATGATCTTCTGCTTGGCCAGCATGCGGCAGTGGGCGATGCTGCCGGCGATATCCTGCGCGTAGAGCCGCCGATCGACCGGGAACGACGTCGTGAAGGCGTCGACCAGGGGATCGGTCGCTTCCTCCATTCGCCCGGACCAGGCTTTGTGCCCGGTGGATTTCTTGCGACTTCGCGGCATGACGCCGGAACCTATCGCGGATGCCGGCCGGGTTCTACAAGTCCGGGCCAAAAGCGGGGCTCGGCAGCGGGGCTCGGCAAGAGCGGGGCCGATGGGGCAGGGAGAGCGGCTCCAGCCGTCAGGGCTTCGAGTTGACCTTGGCGCGGATGCGCAGGCGCAGGGCGTTGAGGCGGATGAATCCCTCGGCGTCGGATTGGCGGTAGACCTCGTCCTCCTCGAACGTGGCGACGTCGGGATTGTAGAGGGATAGATCCGACTTTCGGCCGACCACCGTGGTGTTGCCCTTGTACAGTTTCATGCGCACGGTGCCGGACACGACCTTCTGTCCTTCGTCGATCGCCGCTTGCAGCATTTCGCGTTCGGGCGCGAACCAGTACCCGTAGTAAACCATCTCTGCGTAGCGCGGGATCAGGGAATCGCGCAGGTGCATGACCTCGCGGTCCAGAGTCAGCGATTCCAGCGCGCGGTGTGCGGCGTGGAGGATGGTGCCCCCGGGAGTTTCGTAGACACCGCGTGACTTCATGCCGACGTAACGGTTCTCGACCAGGTCGACGCGGCCGATCCCGTGCGCGCCGCCCAGGGTGTTGAGCTCGGCGAGGAGGTTGGCCGGCGATAACTTCTCGCCGTTGACGGCGACCGGGTCTCCGGCCTCGAAGTCGATCTCGATGTACTGCGCCTCGTCGGGTGCCTGTTCGGGCGAAACCGAGAGCACGAACATGTCGTCGTATGGCTCTTGCCAGGGGTCTTCCAGCACTCCGCCTTCGAAGCTGATGTGGAGCAGGTTGCGATCGGTACTGTAGGGCTTTTCACGGGTAACCGGAACCGGAATCCCCTTGCTCTCGGCGTACTCGATCAGCTTGGTACGCGAGTTGAGGTCCCAATCGCGCCACGGTGCGATGACCTGAATGTCTGGCTCGAGGGCATAGAAGGCGAGCTCGAAACGCACCTGATCGTTTCCCTTGCCGGTAGCACCGTGCGAGACCGCGTCCGCTCCCTCGATACGGGCGATTTCGATCTGGCGTTTGGCGATCAACGGTCGCGCGATGGAAGTACCCAGCAGGTAGTTGTGCTCGTAGGTGGTCGATGCCCGGAATACGGGGAAAACAAAGTCTCTGACGAACTCTTCGCTCAGGTCGTCGATGTACACTGCGCAAGCGCCGCCGTCACGCGCCTTGCCGTCGACGGGGCCTAGCTCTTCACCCTGACCGAGGTTGGCGCAGAAGGCGACGACGGGGACGTCATAGGTGTCGTGCAACCAGGCGAGAATCACCGACGTGTCGAGCCCACCCGAGTATGCCAATACGATCTTTTCCGGCTTTTTATCCATGGGATCTCCGATCGCTCAGGCGTTGCGCAGGACCTGGTCGTTGAGCCAGACGAGGATCGCCTTCTGTACGTGCAGGCGGTTTTCTGCCTGGTCGAAGACGATCGATGCGGGACCGTCGATGACCTCGGCGCTGACTTCCTCACCGCGGTGTGCCGGTAAACAGTGCATGACCAGGGCGTCGCCTTTGGCGTGCTCGAGGGCGGCGCTGTTGAGTTGGAATGGAGCAAACACCCGCTTGCGCACTTCCGCTTCGTCCTCTTGCCCCATGCTCGCCCATACGTCGGTATAGGCGACATCGGCACCTGCCAGTGCCTCGGTCGGATCGTGTGTGATGACGATCTCGGCACCGTCGGCGCGGGCTTGCGCGAGCACCGCGGCGTCTGGTTCATAGCCCTCGGGACAGGCCAGCGCGAACGCAAACCCGAAGCGGGCGGCGGCGCTGATCCAGGAATTCGCCATGTTGTTGCCATCACCGAGGAAGGCGATCCGCTGCCCCCGCAGGGTCCCGCGGCGCTCGCGCACGGTGAAGCAGTCGCTGAGGACCTGGCACGGGTGGAGTAGGTCGGAGAGGCCGTTGATTACGGGGATGCCGGCGTGTTTGGCGAGCGAGGTCAGGGATTCGTGTCGCATGGTGCGCGCCATGATGAAATCGACCCAGCGGTCGAGATTGCGCGCGATGTCGGCCACGGTCTCTCGCTCGCCGAGACGAATGTCGGAAGGTGGCAGGTAGACCGCGTATCCACCGAGCTGGGTCATGCCGACCTGGAACGTAACGCGCGTGCGCAGGCTGGGTTTCTCGAAGATCATCGCCAGTGTCTTGCCGGCGACCAGCGGCGTGCGTTGGCCGGACTTGAGTTCGCGCTTGAGGCGCGCAGCGAGGGCGAGGATCTCGTGCAGCTCTTCCGTACTCAGATCGGCGAGAGCGAGAAAGTCTCGTTTCATGGGACCAGTACCTCCGCCAGGATTTGCAGAGCTCGATCGACTTCGCCGGCGCTGACCGTCAGCGGCGGGGCCAAGCGCAGGACGTTGCCACCGGTGCAGTTGATGATCAGGCCACGCTCGCGGCAGCGGTCGACGCAGGTCGCACCAGGTGTTTCGAGAACTGCCCCCAACAATAGGCCCCGGCCGCGGGTCGATGCGACGGCGCCCTCCCGTTCGAGCTTCGCGAGCCCCGCGTGCAGGCGGGCGCCCATCGCCGCGCAGTTGTCGAGTAGGTGCTCGCGCTCGATGGTGTCGAGCACGGCCAGGGCGACGGCACTGGCGAGCGCGTTGCCGCCGAAGGTCGACCCGTGTGAGCCGGCGTCGAAGCTCGCTGCGACCGGCTCGCGCGCGAGCATGGCGCCGATCGCAATGCCGCTACCGAGGCCTTTGGCCAAGCTGATGATGTCCGGGCGAATGTTCTCGTGCTGGTAGGCGAACATGGTGCCGGTTCGACCGATGCCGGTCTGGACCTCGTAGGATCAGCAGCAGGTCGCGGCGGTCGCAGAGGTCGCGCAACTCTGCCAGGTATCCAGCGGGTGGGACGACGATGCCCCCCTCGCCGAGTACCGGCTCGAGCATTACGGCGATGGTGCGGTCGCTGATGGCTCCTTCGATTGCTTCGATATTGCCGTACTCGACGTAGCGGAAACCGCTCTGGGTGGGTTCGAAGCCGACGCGCACCTTCTCCTGACCGGTGGCGGCAATGGTGGCCAAGGTGCGGCCGTGAAACGAACCGAGCGCGGTGATGATCTCGTAGCGACCGCCTCCCGGGCCGTGTCCGTACTTGCGGGCGAGCTTGATCGCTGCCTCGTTGGCTTCGGCGCCGCTATTGCAAAGGAACACACGGTCGCCGAACGAGCCTTCGACCAGGCGTTGCGCCAACAGCGCCTGCGGCTCGCAGTAATGCAGGTTGGATACGTGGAAGATCTTGGCCGCTTGCTGTGTCAGTGCCGTCACCAGAGCCGGGTGGCAATGGCCGAGCGATGTCACGACTGTGCTGGAAAAAAAGTCGAGGTACTCCACGCCGTCGGCGTCCCAGGCGCGCGTACCTTCACCGCGCACCAGGGCGAGTGGCGCCCGCGCATAGGTCGGGAACAAGTAACGGTCGCTCATCTCTTTGATTGCAGATGTGTTCATGTCTCTTTCGAGTATGGATCGGCGTAGCCGCGATCGCGTCGAGGCCGATCGTCCGGCGTCACTTTCCGACTACCTGGGTGCCCACTCCCTCAGATGTAAAGATCTCCAGCAGAACGGCGTGCATAACTCGACCGTCGATGATGTGAGTCTTACCAACGCCACGGTCAAGCGCGTCCAGGCAGCACTCGACCTTCGGAATCATGCCGCCGGCGATGACGCCGTCGGCGATCAGCCCGCGCGCCGCGTCGGCGTTGATACTCGGGACCACTGTGTCGTCGTGGCCACGGATTCCCTCGACGTCAGTCAAGAATACCAGCTTCTCGGCGCCGAGCGCCGCTGCGACCTGCGCTGCGACCAGGTCGGCGTTGATGTTGTAGGTGCGCCCTTCCTCATCGGCACCGACAGGGGCGATCACGGGGATATAGCCGTTGCCGTCGAGTGCGCCGATGATCGAGGGGTCGATCCTGGCGACCTCGCCGACCAGTCCGATGTCGGCAGGTACCGCGTCCTCGATATCGTCGGGCAGCGACATTTTGCGCGCACGGATGAGTCTCCCGTCTTTTCCGGACAGGCCGACGGCGCGGCCGCCGTGGTGGTTGATCCTGCGCACGATCGACTTGTTGACCACGCCGGCCAAGACCATCTCGACGACGTCCATAGTTGCTTCGTCGGTGACACGCATGCCGCGGACGAACTCCGACTCGATGCCCAAACGTTCGAGCATCGCGCCGATCTGCGGCCCACCACCGTGGACGATGACCAGATTCATCCCGGTGTACTTGAGTAGAACGATGTCGCGCGCAAAGCTCTCTTGCAGCTCCTCATCGACCATCGCGTGTCCGCCGTATTTGACGACGACCGTAGCGCCGCTGAATCGCTGGATGTAGGGCAGGGCCTCGAGTAGCACCTCGGCCTTTTCGGCCGGCGATGCATGCAGCTTCTTGGCGGTAGCACTCATGGTACGCGCCATCCGGACCTCGGGCCGCGCTCAGAGGATATATCGGGACAAGTCTTCATCGGAAACTACCGCCTCGAGACGCTTGCGAACTTCCTCAGCGTCGATGCTCACTTTCGTATCCGACATTTCTGGCGCGTCAAAGGAGATGTGGTCAAGTAATCTCTCCATGACCGTGTGAAGACGGCGTGCTCCGATGTTCTCGGTACGCTCGTTGACCCTTGCCGCCACATCCGCAATCTCCGACACCGCGTCGTCGGTAAAGTGGATCTCGATCCCTTCGGTGGCGAGCAGCGCTTGGTATTGCTTGAGCAGGGCGTTGTCGGGCTCGGTGAGGATGCGGATGAAGTCTTCGCGGGTAAGGGCATCGAGCTCGACGCGAGTCGGGAACCGACCCTGGAATTCGGGGACGAGGTCCGAAGGCTTGCTGGTGTGGAACGCTCCTGAGGCGACGAACAGAATATGGTCGGTGCGAACCGCTCCGTGCTTGGTGTTGACCGTACATCCTTCCACGATCGGCAAAAGGTCGCGCTGCACCCCTTCGCGTGAAACGTCCGCTCCGCCGACCGTATGGCGCGCCGCGATCTTGTCGACCTCGTCGATGAAGACGATCCCCGACTGTTCGACCCGCTTGACCGCTTCGCGAGTGACCGCGTCCATGTCGAGCAGTTTGCCCGCCTCCTCTTGGCCGAGCGTGTCGAGTGCCTCGGCGACCGTCATCGTCTGCTTGACGGTCTGCTTGGGCATCATGTTGGCAAACATGTCCTTCAGGTTGAATTCCATCTCCTCCATACCCTGTGGTGTCATGATCTCGACCATCGGCGACGCCGACTTTGTGGTTTCGAACTCGACCTCGCGCTGGTCGAGTGTGCCGTCGCGCAACATGCGGCGTAGCTTCTCGCGAGTGCTCTCTGCACCAGCGTCGGCCTCTGCGTTGACCGCCGCCGAGGACGGCGGCGGCAGCAACAGGTCGAGCACGCGTTCTTCGGCCAGCTGGCGCGCCTGTACTTCGACCACGGCGCGCTCTTCCGCGCGCACGATGGTGATACCTTGTTCGAGCAGATCCCGGATCATCGACTCGACATCGCGTCCGACGTAACCGACCTCGGTGAACTTGGTCGCTTCCACTTTGACGAACGGTGCTTGTGCAAGCCTGGCGAGCCGGCGGGCGATCTCGGTTTTTCCCACCCCGGTGGGCCCGATCATGATGATGTTCTTAGGCGCGATTTCGTCGCGCAGGCTTTCGTCGACTTGCTGGCGCCGCCAGCGATTGCGCAAGGCGATGGCAACCGCCCGTTTGGCGTTGCGCTGGCCGACGATGAATCGGTCGAGCTCGGAGACGATCTCACGCGGGGTCATCGTCGGCGGGCCGGCGGTCGCCCCCTGTTGCTGCGCGGCTCCGGTCATGGATAGTGCGGGCAGATTCGCTTGGGGTTGTTTCACTGGATCACCGGGGGCGGTCGGGCGTTTGCGATGAGCCTATTCGAGCTCTTCGATGACGATATGGTCGTTGGTGTAGACGCACAGCGAGGCGGCGATTTTCATGGCCTCTTCTGCTATTTGCCGGGCGTCGAGCGTGGTGTGTTGAAGCAGGGCGCGGGCGGCAGCAAGGGCGAAGTTGCCGCCCGAGCCAATGGCGATGGCGTCTTCGTCCGGTTCGATGACGTCGCCGCTGCCGCTGATGACGAGGATGGAGTCGGTCCCGGCCACCAAGAGGAGAGCTTCGAGGCGGCGCAAGACCCGGTCGGTACGCCAGTCCTTGCCGAGCTCGACGGCGGCGCGTGTGAGATTTCCATTGTGCTGCTGCAGTTTGGCTTCGAACTTGTCGAATAGAGTGAAAGCGTCGGCAGTAGCTCCTGCGAATCCGGCGAGTACTTTGTCACCGTGCAGTTTTCGCACTTTACGGGCGCCGTGCTTCATGATCAACGACCCGACCGTCACTTGCCCGTCGCCGGCCATAACGATCCTGCCGCCCTGGCGCAGCGCCAGAATCGTGGTGCTGCGCACCTGGAGTTTTGTTTCTCTACGACTCATCTTCGCCAGGTTGCCCACCATGCGCACGGATTCGCCGCGTAGCAAGAGGGG
>Ga0114931_10005770_pt1 | contig 15312 bp, 14 predicted proteins | sample 2SBtaG_FD_89579 | JGI IMG/M metagenome (GOLD analysis project Ga0114931, IMG submission 89579) | Deep subsurface microbial communities from Kolumbo volcano to uncover new lineages of life (NeLLi) - 2SBTROV14_V59a metaG | ecosystem: Environmental > Aquatic > Marine > Volcanic | place: Kolumbo...
CGGAGGAAGCCCCGCCGTGAACCATAATTATCCTTGAGCCAGACACTCAGGCGCCCGAACATACTATTGTGTGACATAGTCAGCAGGCTGATAAAAATCGGGTGATTGGGACAGGGTTGGTGAAATATAAAACTGTAGCAGCATTCAGGTTGCCGATATAATTACACAGTCCTGTTTGCATGCCGGATGCGACCCTGTTTTCAAGGAAAACCCATCATACATGAAACGCGTTCTTATTCTAGATGCCAGCCAGCGCAGCGCACTGGCCGTCACCCGTTCCCTGGGACGACAGGGTGTACCCGTCTTTACGGCCGAGGAGACACAGGGTGCACTGGCAGGCTGCTCAAAGTATTCAAAACAATCGTTTTCGTACCCGTCGCCGCGGTTGCACCCGGAGCGCTTTATAGAGGTACTGGCCGAACTGGTTAAGGATCAGCACATCGACATGCTGCTGCCCATGACCGAGCTGACGACTACCCTGCTGCTCACCCACCAGGCCGCCTTCCCCGGAACCATTATGCCCTTCCCGGAACTGGATCAGGTTGAGGCACTGGCGAACAAGTGCACCCTGCTGCGCACGGCCGAGAGGCTGGGCGTGCCCGTGCCACCGACTCTGTATATAGATGACCCTGCGAGCCCGCCGGCCTTGCCGGACAACTGGTCCTTTCCCGTGGTGCTGAAGTCGGGCAAATCCTGGTTACAGGTACAACAGCAATGGCAACGTGTGGCAGTCAGATTTCCGACCAGCCAATTGATATTGAACACTATTATTAAGTCTGAAGCGGCATTTAAGGCACACCCCTACATGATTCAGGAATGTGTCGCCGGCGAGGGACAGGGGGTATTTGCCCTGTATGACCACGGCAAGCCACTGGCCTTCTTCGCCCATCGCCGCCTGCGCGAGAAACCACCCAGCGGCGGGGTCAGCGTCCTGTCCGAGAGCGTCGCCGTGGACCCCGGACTGGAGCAGCACGCCAGGGCACTGCTGGATAACGCCAACTGGCACGGTATTGCGATGGTGGAGTTCAAGGTATCGCCGGATGGCATCCCCTACCTCATGGAGATCAATACCCGCTTCTGGGGCTCGCTGCAGCTGGCGATTGATGCGGGCGTGGATTTCCCCTGGCTGCTCTACCAGGCAGCAACGGGGGCCAAAGCGGAGACCGTGACTGATTACAAGGTTGGCATTCGCCTGCGCTGGCTACTCGGAGACCTCGACAGCCTGTACCTGAGCCTGAAAGATCAGCGCAATTCCCTAGGGGCAAAACTTGGAACCGTGTTGCGCTTCCTGACACCCGCACCGTTCAGGACGCGCCACGAGATCAATCGCTGGCGGGATATGGCGCCATTCTGGTGCGAACTGAAGCTCTATCTCCACGACCTGTTTCACTGAGCCTGAACATACGCCTGTTGCTGTCCGCACGGCCCCACAAAACCAGTCCTCGAATGTTTCAACACCGGGCCCGTGGAAGGCGGTAATGGTGGAATATTCAGCCTGGAATTTGCCAACCACACCGGCGGCGACCAGTCAGGAGGTTCCTTGGTAACAAAACACATGAGAACGCCTCTCAGGTGTCAAACCCCCATTTCTTTACATCGAACCCATAGACCTGATGCAGGTGATACATGGATTCTTTGAGCTCACTGCGAATAAACTCTTTTTCCTCGTCTTTTAACCAGTCTTTTTCTGTACGGGCACCCCTTCGTAACAGATTCTTACCCATATTTTTGAGCGGTTTGGGCATATACCCAAGAAGTGGCGCAATGACTGATCCACTTAAGCCTCTTTCGAGCCTTGATGTAGTTTTCGTTACATTCTTAACTTCAAATTCCGCCGGAAAATAGTCGTGAGACAGATCAAGGAAGTCATAAACCCTTCTAATCAACCTGACAGAATCATCTTTTAGCTCGTCAAAATCCAGGATCAGAAAATTCTCAATCGGAAAGTATTCTCGAAAATGTTCCAATTGCAGGAAGTAATTGCTTGTGTTTATCAGGTGGGCATTGTCAACTTTCAGCAACCATGACTCATCCCGCTGCATATAATTGAAATGAGATACGATTCTATCGAATGGGTTTCTGATTATGTATATAAATTTTGGATCTACTCCGTAACCGGAAATATTTCCGGGAACGTTCTGCTCCGAGGGAAACTTTGTGTAACCGGTCGATGCCTCTAATGCACACTTATGAACCGAGCTATCGAAGGACCAAAGATCATTATAGTGCTCTACTTCCACTCCATGCCCCTGATTCTCTGAAAAGAATTCAGGCTCTTTAACGCTGGCAGGACAGATCTCAGGGTGGCCTTTCAGGTAACTGTAAAGCGACGTTGTTCCACACTTCATCGCACCAATAATAATGGTGTATGCATCATTGGGTATAGCATCTTGCACACCATCCTCCTGGCATTGTATGTACATACTGGAATAAATTGTCGCTGCGACCGGCAGCCTGTACAGGGCGGGAATTATATTCGCGGGGGACAGTCTTGTCGAAGTCTTAATGAACAATGACAAGCGATTAATCTATTGTAATGGCACGGTCAACAGCCAAACAAAATATATGTAAACTACTCCAGGGAAACCCTGGCGCGGTTGAATACCCGGTTAACAGTGATACTATGGGTTACAAGGCATGTTAACGGGAACAAGGTCATTTGAGATGTCGTGCTGCCTCGTCGATAGATCCTGTAAAACCCGGTCGCTATTCAATCCGAATTGCCGATGGGCACCCTTCCCTGATGCCCTGCCCTGAATATAACCTATGTTAATAACGAAAATTAAAGGCCTCGCCAACCGGGTCCGGTATCGACTGATTCGGGAGTCGAAACTGATTCGGAAAAAAGCGATTGATGCCGGTGTGGCTTCCCGCATTATCCCCGGCCACACGGGCTATCAAAAGTTCATCATCATGGGGATGCCGCGCTCGGGTTCCAATTTCCTGGCCAGTTCACTGCGATCCGGTAAAAATATAATCGCCTTTGGCGAGCTGTTTAACGAGAAATCGCACCAGCGAAGAGATATTCAATGGGACACGCCGGGATACAGAACCACGGAGAAGGCGCTACGACTTCGCGATGCTGATCCTGTCGGGTTTCTCGAATCCATGGTGTTTAACAGAAGGCCCGTTGGTATAGAGGCCCTGGGATTCAAACTGTTCTATCACCATGCAGATGAAAACTGGGCGCCTGTATGGCCTTACCTGAAGGAACAGGACCTGAAAGTACTGCACCTGAAACGGAAGAATTACCTGAAGGTCCATCTGTCCATGTCCGTTGCGCGGCGTACGAGGGAGTTCCTCAGCCAGTCTAGCAAGCCCCGGCAGCTTGCGATTCACCTGGATTACGATGAATGCCTGCAATGGTTTGAAATGACCAGGGCATGGGATACCGAGTTTAATACCTGCTTTAAGGACAATCTGGTCATTCATTATGATGACCTGGTGATAGACCATGCCCGGTGCATGCGGGAAATCCAGGAATATTTGAACGTCCGCATTAGCGAGACCAGTTCCCCGTTAACGAAACAGGCTCGTCTGCCTCTAGAGAATGCCATTTTGAATTTCGATCAGTTAAAGCGCCAGTTTGCCGGTAGCGAATGGGCGGAGTTTTTTGAGCCGGAGGATATAAGTTAGTGGGGATGGGTGTTTTTGGTCGAATAAATTCCTACAGGGAGGACGGTGCGATATTTCTGGTCAACTGCAGGGTCGAATTCATTCGGCCTTTGATGGAAAAAGACAGATCAGAACGCGGAGTAGACCTTCTCGTATCCGGCAAGCATGACACCCAGGTCGAAGGTGTCTACGACATGTGTCCTTGCCTGCTGCGCCAGCGCGAGTATCAAACGGGAATCGGCACACAGAAAATCTATCGCATCGGCCATGAGTTGCGGATTTTCTTTCTCTACCAGCCAGCCATTCTCGCCGTGGGTAATAATTTCTTCCGGCCCGCCACTGCGGGTTGCAATGACCGGCAGACTGGCTGCCATGGCCTGAATTGTTGCTATTGAAAAGCCTTCCGAGACCGACGTCAGCAAGAACATATCCAGGCTGGAGAGATACTCGGCGGGATTATCGACAAATCCGCTAAACAGGACCCGGTCCTGGAGACCCAGCTCGTCACGCAGCTGCAACAACCCGTCATAGAGCCGCCCCTTGCCCTGCCCCGCGATGACAAAACGGTATGAGCGCGGACTCCCTGCCAGCAAGGCCGCCGCCCGCAGCAGGAATTCGTAACCCTTTGCCGGCCGGACATTACCCAGGCTACCAATAATAATCTCGTCATCGGCCCAACCGTGTTCATCACGCAGCGCCCTGGAGCGGGGGCGCTGAAAATCCGCGGTGTTAATGCCGTTGTAGATCAGCTTGATTTTTTCGGGTTTGAGCGAGGTGCTGTCCAGGATTTCACTGCGCAGGTTGTCCGAGACCACGATTATGCAGCGCGCACCTGTATTGATTGCGCCGTACTTGATGACCTCGAAGCGCTCTTTCGCCCCGATGTCCACGGCACCGTGGAAGGTAGCAACCACCGGTTTCCGGGTGATCAGCCCGGCCAGCGAGCAGTAAACATTCGATCCCAGCAAATGGGACTGCACCAGGTCGACGCCTTCACGCCGGATGAGCCTTACCAGGCCCGACAGGAACCGCCAGTTGAAGGAGCCCTTGGCATCCATAAGCAGGGGTTCAATCCCCCGCCGGCACAGTTCGTCGTAGACCCAGCCCCTGCCACGTAGCAGCACGATGGATCGATATTGATCCCCGGGCAAGCGGGTGGCCAGATCGATGAAGATGGTTTCCGCACCACCAGGGCCGGTGGTATCGATTACATGGAGGATGGTTTTCATTGATTGAAGACCTTCGCCAGTCATTTTCCCGAATCAACCGGCACGCAGCGCCGTCTCGAACAGGGCTTCCAGCCCCGCATTCAGGGACCGAATGTTGTACTCGCTGGAGACCCTGTCATAGCCATTGCCTGATATGTCCGGCCACAGGTCACGATGCTCAATAATGTAATTTAACTTGTCGGACAGGGCCGGCACATCAAACTCGGGCACCAGGAAACCGGTCACGCCATCTTCGATCAATTCCGGTATGCCGCTGTGGACGGTCGCACACACAATCAGCCCTTTCGCCAGCGCCTCCATTAATACCACGGGCAATCCTTCCTGGTCTCCCTGCTTGCTGGTAACACTGGGCCCGAGAAAGATATCGGCTTCATCCAGCAGTGCATCTATCTCTGCCTGGTCCTGCCAGCCCAGCAGCCGGATCTCCTGCTCCCGCCCCAACTCCGCGACGAGCCTCTGCAGCGACTCAAGTAGCGGTCCGTCACCGGCAATCTTGTATTCAAGCCGGCACCCGGGGTTTTGATCCAGGTGTGCGGCTACTGCCCTGACGCCAAACTCGATGCCCTTCTTCTCGACCAGGCGACCCACGGTCACCAGTTTGACCACGCTGCCGGCCACGTCCCGGTTCCTGAACGTAAACTTGTCAACGTCTATGCCCATCCGGTGGACGACAATCTTGTCTTGCGGGCATCCCAGCTCAATCAATTTCTCTTTCCAGCGGTAACTGACCGGCAGAAACATATCACCGGTTGCAAACAGGCTGTTGTAGACGCCGGCCTCATGGGCCTTTAGATAGGTCGTTATGTCATAGCCATGATAAACCGTCAGCAGCTTGCCGGAGATGAGCCGTTTTTCTTTCAGGCTTGCGGCAAACGCACCATTGGGACCGAAATGACACAACACGATGTCGTAGTCTGCATCAATGAACTGCCTGGCCTGGCATAGCGTCTGCAGGGATTCAACTTTGCCACGGCCGGAAAAGTTGATCGCCTGCAGAATGATATTCGCCTTGCCCGGGTGTCGCAGCAGCGTCCCGCATGCGCCCATGAGGGCGCCGAGGCTCCCCGGTGGCCGGTCTATCTTCGACAAGCGCTGCAGCAGTTTATATTTTTCGACATCCGCGTGGATTTTCCCCTGTGCGCCCGGATGGTGCGCATGAATATGCACCTCGTGCCCGCGATCAATCAGTCCGGTAATCTGGTTAAGCACGAATGTCTCTGACAACAGCGGGAAGACATTCACTATAAAAGCTATTCTCATCGTTTACCCTTGAGAGAGCCAGGCCGTAATGGCGTCATAGAAGCCACCCACGCCCGCTTGTCTACCTGCGCAGGATCCTGCGCAACGGCGGCGGCATATACTTGAAGTTGAACGCCTTCATAACAATAAAATAGGCCCAGAGACGCTTTCCCCGTGTTTTCACCGCATCGGCCCGCCGGTAGTTAAGCCGGGCAAAAAAATCACAGGCCGCCTGATGCAGTTTTTCCTTGTCATAGCGACAACAATCATCCACCACGTCAATCAACTGATGGGAATCCACGCACCAGTCAGCGACAGTCGCCGCAAAGGTCATCTCGCCGGCATGCTCCCGGAATGCTGCCTTGGCTGCTTCGATATTGAGCACCGGGTACTTCGCTGCGATCAGCAGTATGGCCAAGGCATCCAGAAAGACGCCTGTGCGGGAATGAAATTCTCCCACGGCCCGTAATGCCGCGGTGTTATACAGGGTACTGCACTGGTAGATGGCCGTTTTGTCCGCGAACCAGCTCTCGCAGAGTGATTCCAGATCGTCGCCCGTGCAGAAATTCAGCGGCCTGCGCTTTACCTTGCCGTCCCCTTCCATGATGCGGGTACCGGTTCGAATCAGGCCGTATTCCTTGCCGTCTGTCGCGCTGATACAGCTTTCAACAAAATCCTTGTCGATCAGGTCATCATCGTGCAGCAGCAGGAAGTACGTTCCCCTGGCCTCCTGCAGGCAGAAGTTGAAATTGTTGGTGGCACCGATGTTTTCCGGATGCTTGATATAGCGCAGGCGCTCGTCCGCAAAGCTTGCCACCAGGCCGCTGGTGTCGTCGACCGAGCAGTTATCAGAGACCACGACTTCCAGATTCGGATAGCCCTGATCCAGGGCACTGGCGATACAACCGCGCAGGTAGCCATCGGCCCGGTTATAGGTAGGAATGGCGATGGTAACCAGTGGCGTGGAATCCATTATGCGTCACTCCCTGAATTATCCTGCACAGTACACCGGACCCAGTCTCCGCTGGCATCGTCCCATTCCTTAATGGCCCTGGCCGGGGAACCGGCCGCGATGGTCCTGGCGGGCACACTGCGGGTAACAACGCTGTTCGCCCCGATAATGGCAAACTCGCCGATCTCGACACCGGGCAGGATAACGACGTTTTGTCCTATCCAGCAGCCCTGACCGATCTTGATGGGGGCGATGCCCTGCAGAGGCTGATACTTGTAGGCCAGATCGGTGCGCCCGTAGCCGTGCATTGAATCGTTGATATGGACGTTTGACGCAAACATGACGTCATTGCCGATGGTGATCTCGGAACAGGCCGCCAGCTGCAGTCGCTCGGTGGCCGTCACATTATTGCTGATAATTATCCTGGAATCGAAACGCTGGATTTCGAGTTCGCGCTCGGGATGTTTCATCCATGCGGTAGGATATTGCGTCATGGCCGCCAGCAGGCAACCCGGCCCCAGGGAGACATTGGAACCGATGGTAATGCGTTCCGGGTTGGCCACTTTCCTGGGGAGTTCTATGATAAGCTTTTGCGGATTTCCCGCGAATGCAGGCATTGCCCTGGCAGAGACGACATGGAGATTTTTATTGTAGAGCTCTCCCAGTTTTATGCTCAAACGCTCAAGGAATTGCTGCAGGAATCCGTTAATCATTACAGTTGGGAACGTCCTGTGTCTTTTCGAGTCTGTGGGTACAAGCCATCTTTCAGATAAAGCTCATACTTATGAGTACATTGTAACGGATATAATGTGTGTTACTTAATAGCATTCACTGGAAGAATTCTGCACGCCACACCATTGGGAAGTATCCACCGGCAAGCACCTGCCAGCAGGTTGCGGGCATTATAGTGCATTGATTCTGAAGCTCACACGGAAAATGTGATTTTATGGCGACTTTGAAAACCGATTTCCTGGTTATCGGTGGCGGCGTTATCGGGATATGCCTGGCAAGGGAACTGAAGCGAAGGCATCCGGATTCATCGGTAGTATTAATCGAGAAAGAACCGTCGTGCGGGGAACATGCCAGCGGGCGTAACAGCGGCGTGCTGCATGCCGGGTTCTACTACACCGCAGACAGCCTGAAGGCCCGCTTTACGGTTGAAGGCAATAAAGAGCTGACCCGGTACTGCGAGCAGAAAGACATCCCCCTCAACCGCTGCGGCAAGCTGGTAGTCGCAAAATCTGCGCAGGAGCACGCCACGCTGGATATCCTGTTACAGCGCGGTGAGGCCAACGGCGTCGAGCTGCAGTCGATCACGGCCGCCGAGGCACAAGCAATAGAACCCAGGGTACGCACCTGCGAAAGGGCCATATTCTCGCCGGCGACGTCCTCGGTCAATCCGCTCGACGTAGTCAATTCCATGGCGGCTGATGCCCTGGCCGAAGGCGTTGAGATTCGCCAGGGCGTGAGCTACCTGAAGCAACGGCATAACAGCGTGTCAACGTCCGACGGCAAGATAGAGGCGGGCTACGTTGTGAACGCGGCCGGGCTGTATGCCGACCACGTCGCCCGGGGGTTTGGCTTTTCACAGCAGTACCGGATTCTTCCCTTTAAAGGGCTGTACCTGTACTCCGACGAGCCCGTCGGGGCCATTCGCACCAACATCTACCCGGTGCCGGATTTAAGGAATCCCTTTCTGGGCGTTCACTTTACCGTGACCGCCGATCAGCACGTCAAGATCGGTCCCACGGCAATCCCTGCCTTCTGGCGCGAGCAATATACCGGGGTTGATAATTTCAGTGCCGCGGAATTCGCGGACGTACTGATGCGGCAGATGGGCCTGTTCGTGTCATCCGATTTTGATTTCAAAAAGCTGGCCGTTGAAGAGATCAGGAAGTATTCAAAAAGCCACATGGTGTCGCTGGCCGCATCGATGGTAAACAGGATTGACAAGGCGGATTACAACCGCTGGGGCAGACCCGGCATACGAGCCCAGTTACTCAATGTCGAGAGCAGAAAACTTGAAATGGATTTTGTTGTGGAAGGTGACGACAAGTCGTTTCATATCCTTAATGCCGTGTCCCCGGCATTCACCTGCTCGCTGCCTTTCTCCCGATATGTTTGTGATATTATCGCCGAAAAATTGAACCAGAAACCGTAACAAGAGGAAATGATGAAGATACTGATTACTGGAAATACAGGATATATAGGCCCGGTTGTTATAAACCAGCTGCATGACGCATACCCCGATGTAGAAATCATCGGGCTTGATATGGGCTATTTTGCACACTGCCTCACCGGTGCGGAGACGCTGCCCGAGAGTCGGCTGAACGTGCAGTACTTTATGGATATCCGCCACGTCGACAGTACCCTGCTGCAGGGTGTTGATGCCATCATTCATCTTTGCGCCATTTCCAATGATCCGATGGGCAATGCCTATGAAGATGTGACGACCGATATCAACCACCGCTCCAGTGTCAAGCTGGCGCAACTGGCGAAGGAGGCCGGCGTCAGGAAATTTGTGTTTGCTTCCAGCTGCAGTGTCTATGGTTTTTCTGAAGACGGGCCGCGTTGTGAAGGGGATGAGCTCAACCCGCTGACGGCCTATGCGCGTTCCAAGATTAATACCGAGAAGGACATTGAGTCGCTGGCCAGCGATGATTTTGTGGTCACGAGCCTGCGCTTTGCCACGGCCTGCGGCATGAGTGAACGCCTGCGACTGGATCTTGTGTTGAATGATTTTGTAGCCGGCGCAGTTGCATCGAAGGAGATCACCATCCTGAGTGACGGCACACCCTGGCGTCCGTTGATCCATATCGAGGATATGGCCCGGGCAATGGAATGGGGCGTCGGACGGGAGGCATCGAACGGTGGCGCCTTCCTGGCAATCAATGCCGGCAGTGATCAGTGGAACTACCAGGTAAGAGAGCTCGCCGATGCGGTTGCCGACCAGGTACCGGGCGTGCAGGTGTCAGTCAACAAGGATGCACAGCCCGACAAGCGTTCGTACCAGGTCGATTTCAGCCTGTACCGTAAACTGGCACCTGATCATCAACCCCGGGTTGACCTGGTGGCGGCCATTACCGGCCTGCGGGAAGGGCTTGAGAAGATGTGTTTCAAGGATGCCAATTTCAGAAATTCTTCGTATATGCGGTTGAAGGTGCTTACGCATCTGCGTGAGACCGGGTTGTTGAACGAAGCGCTGGAGTGGCAGGTGTAGGGTTTTGCATTACCGGGCAGATATTTTTCGGTCGGCGGCTGTGAATCAAAACTGACCTTATGAAATTTACCGAGACGCCCCTGGCTGGCGCGTATCTTGTCGATCTGGACATCCTTGAAGATGAACGTGGCTTCTTCGCACGAAGCTGGTGCCGGGAAGAATTCACCCGCCATAATCTCAACGCCGACCTGGTGCAATGCAATATCTCATTCAACCTGAAAAAGGGCACCTTGAGAGGTATGCACTACCAGGCACGCCCCCATGCCGAGGCAAAACTGGTCCGCTGTACCAGCGGTGCCATTTTTGACGTGATTATCGATTTGCGTCGCGACTCCCCGACATTCAAACAATGGTATGCAGCCGAACTGACTGCGCAAAATCACAGGATGCTGTTCATACCTGAAGATTTTGCCCATGGTTTTCTGACGCTGGCAGACCATACCGAGATCATGTACCAGATGTCCGAGTACTATCATCCGGTTGCCGCACGCGGCATCCGCTGGGACGACCCGTCGTTTTCCATCGCATGGCCTGCAGAGGCATTATTCATGTCACAAAAAGACCGTGAGTATGCCGACTTTCAACCGTGAGCCGGCCTGTTGCTGCCTGCCGGGTGTGCGCGCCTGAAAACATGCGACTTATTAATTTATACTGTGCGCCGATACGCAATGTCAGGGAACTGGCCGGACGCCTGCACAGCCGGCAACGGTACGCACCCGCTATCGGCCCTGTTGGCTCTTGTAAAACTTACTTAATTAATTCATAGACATACAATGACGACACCCACACACGAAGATGAAGTTGTCACCGTCATCGAGACGGCAAAGATATGGGCACTGCCTGATTTCAAGGAGCTCAAGGCCTACCGGGACCTGTTCTATTTCCTGGTCTGGCGGGATATCAAGGTGCTGTACGCGCAGACAATCCTGGGGTTCGCATGGGCGCTGATCAACCCGGTCGTTCAAATAGTCATATTCAGTATTATATTCGGGCGCGTCGCCAAGATACCCACCGACGGTATTCCCTACGTGCTGTTCTCTACCGTGGCCATCATACCCTGGACCTATATATCCGAAGCGATGAGCACCTCAAGCCAGAGTCTCGTCAGCGGACAGAACCTGCTGGGCAAGGTGTATTTCCCGCGAATTATTTTCCCCCTGACGCCCATCCTCGCCAAGCTGGTTGATTTCTTTATATCGCTCATGCTGGTGATCGCAGTCATGGCCTACTATCGAATCACGCCTACCTGGAATCTTGTTTATTTACCGTTTTTTGTGGTGCTGATGATGATTGTCCCTGCCGGGATTGGTCTCTGTCTTTCGGCACTGGCGATCAGGTACCGGGACTTGCGGTTTGCGATGCCATTCCTGATAAGGATGCTGATGTACTCTGCACCCATCCTGTACACGGCATCCGCCATACCGGAGCATTACCGGTTTCTCTACTCACTGAATCCGATTGTTTCGGTCATCGAGGGATACCGCGCCTGCCTGCTGGGCACACCCATGCCGTGGACGTATATCGTCCCCGGGACGGCCGTGGCGGTGGTGACACTGATCTTTGGTGCGATGTACTTCAGGAAAATGGAACGCGTCTTTGTCGACGTAATCTAGCAGTGACCGGCGGCCGGCTCAGCTGCCGGTGCCACTGAAATCGGTATCCCACTCCAGTAACGGACGCACCACCCCCTTGTAGTCCTTCACCCAGTCGCCCCGGGCGGAATCACCTTCCATGGGGTCGACAACCCGGAAACTGACCGCCTGCCCGACATTGAACTGCCCGATGCTCTGCGGTTTCAGGGTGACCAGGGCCGGCTCGATAAAAAAGCTGCCTTCGGCCAGCATATTGCCCGGTATCCAAACGGTCGTGGTATAGGTCCCCTTCGGCCGAACCTTCTTGCGCCATTTCGGGTCAAGGTCCATGGTCAGAAAGGCCATAACGCCTTCATCATTTTCCAGTCGAAAGTGCGGCAACAGGACATAGCCGTCCTGGATCACATCAAAGGTCATCTCCAGACCGACAGGGGTACGAATATCGATTGAGGATGCCGTGTCTCCGGTCTTGTCCTTGATCCGCACACGCCTCAGCCGTGCAATCTCGCCACCGGGCGCTGTCTCATCATCGGGCCAGCTGCGATCGGAAGACGTCGAGGATCCTGCATGCATATAGGCCGCGACGATGTCCCGCGCAGGTCCGTCTGCAACGACCTGCCCGTCGGTCAAGTGTATGACGCGCTGGCACAGCCGTGTCACGGCAGGCATATTGTGCGAGACAAAGAATACCGTTCGTCCCTGGGCCCCGATATCCTGCATCTTGCTCAGGCACTTCTCCTGAAATGCAGCATCGCCGACCGCCAGGACTTCATCAATGATCAGGATCTCGGGCTCAAGATGCGCGGCGACGGCAAAGGCCAGACGTACGCGCATGCCACTGGAGTAGCGTTTTACGGGGGTATCCAGGAACTTCTCGACCCCCGAGAACTCCACTATTTCATCAAATTTCCGGTCTACTTCCCGTTTGCGCATCCCCAGGATGGTGGCATTGAGATACACGTTCTCGCGCCCGGTAAGCTCATTATGAAAACCGGTGCCCACCTCCAGCAGGCTCGAGGTACGCCCGTAGATCTCTATGCGCCCGCGCGCAGGCGGCGTAATGCGGGACAGGATCTTCAGCAAGGTGGATTTACCTGCCCCGTTACGGCCGATAATGCCTACGATCTCGCCCTTGGTGACATCAAAGGAGACATTGCGTAGCGCCCACAGGATATTGGTGTCGGGACTGGTGTCAGGGTTATCGAAGTCCAGATCGGAAAAATCATACAGCGATCGGTATTTCCGGTAGTTCTTGATCGGACTCTTGATCATCTGCGCAACCGAGTTGACCAGGGAATCTTCGGCCTCCTCCTGTGCACCCAGACGGTATACCTTGCTGATGTTTTCCACCTTTATTGCGACGTCATTCGTAGACATGATCTTCCTTAATAATTAACACGTTAATGAGTTGATTTTACAATGGCCCGGATTTTCCAGGCAATGACGACACATCAGCGGCGCCCTAGAGCAATACATTAAGCACAAATTCCTTATATTTCTTCGCAAATGATGCCTTGCTATGCACGCTGGAGGCGAACCGCCAGGTCTCCTGTGCCATTTCCTCAAGCTCGTTGTCGGGACGATCGGACAAATGCTTTACTGCATTTTGCATCTCCGGGAACGAGGACTCCGCCAGAATAATGCCATTGTCACCGATATCGACCGAGGCCTCGTAACTGGCCAGCGGTATGACACCCGCGTGCATGCAGGCAATGACACTGCCACCGCCGCCCTCCGCACAACTGGGATACAGTATGCCGAGGCACTGATCGAGTATTCCCCTGAATTTTGCGCCATGGACATCGACCCAGCCCACGGGATGGATATTCCCGGTTTCGAACAGCTCCCTGTGATACGCCTTCAAAAAGGCCTTTTCTCCCTCAAAGGGGCCACACACAAACAGCTGGTGGTCGGGCAGGCCGGCGAACAGCTCCAGCACCAGGTCCAGGCCCTTGTGTACAAAGCCGCCACTGCCAAACCACAGGTAATTCCGCCGTATTGAATTCACATCGCTGTTGTGCCAGTCATACTCTACCGGCGACGATATCGGAATCCGGTATACAGGCTTGTTCGCATAGCTGTAGCTTTCAATCGTGAACGTATTGCCCAGTATCGTCGCCAGGTCCGCATTCTCTATGGCGGATGTATGCTCGATCAGCCGAATACTGTTCTTCAGGGCGACGCCCCGGCGCTGCACCAGGTCGGCGAGCCTGCCGTAGGCATTGTAATTGTTGGTCACCCAGTGGGCCGTATCGAGGTGCACGATTTTTTTACAGGAATCGTTCAGCAAGGATGACAAGCGGTCAAAATTGGTGCGCGCACTGACGAAAAAATCATAGTGGCAATCGGGACAGAAACGGGTATTGCGGTAGCTTATCAAGTCAACGGCATAGCCCAGCTCCAGGAAGGTATTCACCATTTGCCGGGTTTCCCAGTAATGGGTGTGCGATCTGAATGCGGGGTCCTGCGGGTCAATCAGGAACGATTCAATAATATAGGCCAGCAGCACACGCCCCCTGGGCTTTATGTCGGGCGTCAGGCGGATGACCCGCTCGTCGACATGCACCTTGCCGCGTGATTTTAACGCGTTATACACGGTTTTAAGCGTCTTCTTCACCGCGCCCTGCCTGATGCCCGCCTGATCCTGCCTGCTATCCGGGCAAACAGGCCGGGCGCGGGCTGCGCTGGTGTATTTTCTTCTGGCAGCGGCACCTTCAGATAATTAACAGGGAAGTTGTGACCATAGGACAGCGACGCCGGTTCACGGGATACCGGTCCGTCCCGCATCAGGCATTCATGCTCAAACCACTGGTAGTCTGTAAACCAGGTCCAGCAGTTATGCTGTTCGTAGAGCCGGGCAATGTCCTGCGCCAGGGAGCGGTTGGCCGGCAGACACTCATAATCTGAATTAAAGCCTGAAATATAGTCATTCATCAGGGTTACGGACCGGTTGCTGCAGTAATTGGAAAACCACAGGGTGTAACCAAACTCGGCCTGCAACGTTTTGAGGGCACGGTACACAAGAATATGATCTTCGTGGCCATACTCGCCCCACGGGTTGTGGGTATAAACATTTTTCCGGCCGGCAAGCAGTTGCCTTGCCGCACTGACCACGTCTTCGTAGGCAGCCCTGTACCTGGCATCTACATGCCGGTTTTTACCCAGCTCGATACCATAGTCCGTAATAACCGGGTTGTTCCAGTCTGCCTTGTTAAAGGAGCGGGCCTCGACAATGTCGAGTGTTGATACATTTGCCAGCGGATATTCAGCAATGGTCTTCTTGCGAGCATCTCCGATGTCTTCTCTGTGCGGCATGTCATTAAAACAGAAAACAATCTGTCCCACCTTGTCGAGCACGGAGCTCAACCACAGGATATCGTCGTCAGGATGGGCAACGATCAGTAGTGAATCTTCAAACACAATAATTTAATCGCGGCTTATACATTATCCGGGGATGACAATGCA
>Ga0114931_10005771_pt1 | contig 15312 bp, 16 predicted proteins | sample 2SBtaG_FD_89579 | JGI IMG/M metagenome (GOLD analysis project Ga0114931, IMG submission 89579) | Deep subsurface microbial communities from Kolumbo volcano to uncover new lineages of life (NeLLi) - 2SBTROV14_V59a metaG | ecosystem: Environmental > Aquatic > Marine > Volcanic | place: Kolumbo...
CGAAACGGCCCCGTGTAAATCGCGAACACCGTGTCGCCTGAAACCCCGCCGCCTGAGACATGCCCTGAACCCGGGGACCAGAACGATCAGAATCGTTCGATGCCAATCTCGCAACTCGGTAAAGAGCGGTCAACTCACGAATAGCAACAATCCCAATTTTTTAAGCAACTGTGTCATAAATACAACACGACGCACGCAAGGTGTTTAGAGATCACGACTTTGTGATGCTAAAATGTCAATATCGAATAATATTCCTTACAATGAACATATCAAAACTATTCGCACACATACGAAAATATATTTATCTCGACTCCGGAAATGTCCGTGACCGGATAATCCGTATACAGTTTACTTGAAAATATGAGATTTTGCGTGTTTGTCGGGGAGGTGTCGAATTGAGCGCGCAGGGATTGCTCGGACACTGTCTCGCGCGCGCCGTCTGCGGTTCAGATCAGGCATTGCACCCCGGAGCAGGACTGGTAATATCGCGCGCGCACGCCCGATTGAGCCAATTGCGACATGAGAAATGGCGCGTGACGTCGAAAACAGCCGCGACAATGAAACAAGTCAAAATAAATGATTATCTTACATAAGGACAAAGGTGCCCGGATCCGCCTCGACAGGATTGCGGGACGCGCGGTCGGGGCGGTTCACCGCTGTTCCGGCGATCAGGATATGGCCCGGGAACTGGACCGGATTTCGCAATGGCTGAAAAGCGCGACCAGGCCGGAATTGATCATCGTCGACAAGGCGCGTGCGGGGGACCGCCATGCGCGCGAAAACTACCAAAGCCTGCGTCGCTCGGCGAAATTCGCCGGCGTTGATGTTCATCTGGACGGCGATGACACGCTGGAGTTTATCGCCGATCATGTCGTAACCTGCGATGAAGAAGAAGAACTTACAGCACCCGGCAGCAAAGTCGGGGCGGAAATTGCCCGGTTGCTGGCATCAGAGCAGATGACCGAACTGAAACCGGCGGCTATCGATATTCCGACCGTTGAGGAAATTGTTGCCATGTCCGGCTGTACCGAGCAGCAGGCCAGAGACCGCATCGGTTGGCTCGAAAGTCAGAAAATTCTGGCCAACAATCTGTATCAGGTGAACGTGTCCTATTTTCCCGGTGATCGCGCCCACATCATGATCCGCCGCCTTGATCGCCAGCCGATCCAGAACTGGGGCCATTTCCAGCAGATCAAGAACCAGGTTCTTGGCAAGGAATGCTAAGCGGTTGAACTGTTTCCAAAGGAAAGTAATCTGATCGACGCCAAGAACCACTACCATTTATGGGGCTACACCAAGCCAACCGGAACTTTCGGCCTTGGTTTCGACGCGGGCCGCCAGGTGGCCTCCGATCGGGTTTAGGTCATGCGCTGCCGTCCGTGGATATGGTTATGGGGTCTGCTGCCGCTGGCGCTCCTGTGGCTCGCCGCGATTGTCGCCGGGCTGCCGAAAATGGAGCGCGATCTCGCGCTGCGGGCGGATATGATGCTTGCCGGAGATGGTCAGAACTGGGCGCGTGTCGCGCTCAATGGCCGCGATCTCACTTTGAGCGGCGCGGCGCCGGACGAAGGTGCGCGCCGGCGTGCACGCGAAACACTGAGCACGCTTTGGGGCGTGCGTTCTGTTCTCGATGTGACCGCGGTCGTTGCCGTTCCGCTGCAGTCGGCGCCTGCGCCATCTGCCGAAACGTCAGATGATGGCCGGCCAGCGAGCCGCGTACCGGGCGCAGCGAATACGGCCGTTTCGGAGTAGGAAATTCAGGCAGGCAAGGGACCGACATCGATGGGGCTGTTTTATCTGATTGTGCAATTCGCGCCATATGTCTTCATTGCTCTCGTGATCGGCTTCACGATTGGATGGATCGCATCCGCGCCGGCGCGGCGCTAGGCCTTGATAATTCGGCAACCGGCCATGGGCCGGCCGGATCGGGCGCACGAATTGAGACAGGCGTGTCCAGTCGGTTTTCCCGGCGACCTGATGGTGCTGGAACCAGGGCCGGCGGAATGCAGACGCCAGAGAGGTTTTTGAACGATGGCAGCAGCAGCCCTTGAATTATCTGCCCTGTTGTTCGTTGCCGGACTTTTAGGCTGTATCTCCGGCTGTGTTGCCCGCCGGCTGGTGACGGACTGGAAAGCCCGGCGCGCCAGCCAGGGTAACAGCGGCGGGCCGTCAAGGCTCATTACATCCAGACAGCCTGGCGCACCATCATCATTCATGCCGGATGCTCCGGAATTTCTGCTGATGAGAAAGGATGAAATCCCGGATAACCTCCAGAACATCAGGGGAGTGGGGGCAAAAATTGAAAAATCGCTGAATTATATCGGTGTTTTCTATTTTCAACAGATTGGTGACTGGTCGCGCGGCAACCTGCGCTGGATCGAGCAAAAATTGAAAATCAGGGGGCGGATCGACAGGGAAGGCTGGGTGCCGCAGGCCCGTCAGCTTGCCGCCGAGCAGATGAGGGCGCGTGCAATAGCGCAATTGCCGGACGAAGCGTCCGCCGGCACGGCGACAGTTGCCGAAACGGCAAAGCCCGAGATCGCGCCGGATGCGGATTCGGGATCGTCGGCCGGGATACTGGCCGCGCCACGTGAAGGCGGCGCGGATGATCTGAAAAAAATCAGCGGCATCGGCCCCAGACTCGAAGAAAAGCTGAACCAGCAGGGCGTCTATCACTACGATCAGATCGCGAGCTGGACGGAGGCGCAGATTGATCATTTTGACGGCATATTGAAGTTCAAGGGCCGGATCGTCCGTGAAAACTGGTGCGACCAGGCGGAACAGTTGGCGCGGGAGGCCTCGCAGACGGCTGGGGATGCGCATTCGGGTGGCGGTTCTGGCGCCACTGGCCCGGAAAACGAGCCGGACTCCGAACAATGACTTTGACGCCGGTGGCGTGAATCCTTGTGATCCCCGCAATATCGCGCGAAAAAAGTCGGCAGCACAGCCACGGTCCGGAGCGTCAGCCGATTTCGTCGGCTTGTGCGACCAACTTGTCGATGGCTCTGAGCGCCCGCGGTTCGTCGAGCAGGGGCGGGTGGCCGCGATGAGGAACGGTCACTGACATCAGGTCGCGCTTGAGGCTGCGCATCTGCTGGACGGTTTCGGCTGCGAGTACATCGGAATTGGCGCCGCGAATGACCAGCACCGGTTTTCTCAGCAGTGCGGCGAATTGTGGCCACAGCGACAGCGTTGCCCCCGCGATTGCTCCAAGCTGGTCGTCCAGGGCCTTTGCCAGCAGGGGATCGAAATCGGTCCGCACCGCGCCGTCCCGGTAGATCAGGCCGCGCCTGGCGAACCCGTCCCATTGCTCGTCGCTCAGATTCGTGAATGTGTCCTCATTGAGCCGGCGGAACGAATAGATCGCGCGCTCCCAGTTCTGAAAATACGGCATGTTGCGGACATAACCGGCGATCCGCAGCAGGGCGGTCGGCGGAATTGCCGCACCAATATCGTTGAGCACGACGGCCCTGACCGCCGACGGCCTGAGCGCCGCCATCAGCATAGCGATGATGCCGCCCCGCGAGGTGCCGATGATGATGGCGTCGTCGACATGGGCAAGTGTCATCAACTGAAATACATCGGACATCTCGACGATCGGGGAATAGCTGCGATAGTTGCCGGTATATTCCGAGCGGCCACGGCCACGGTAATCGGGTGCGAGCACCCGCCGGGTGGTCGAAAAACGCTCGGCAAGAGAATGAAAATCCCTGGAATTCCGTGTCAGGCCGGGGAGGCACAGGAGCGGCGTCTTTGGCCCGTGCAATGCGCCATAATCGCGTGCATAAAGGGTCAGTCCGTCATGAACCGTATAGTGGATCTCGCGCCATGTCCGGGGCGCCGCATCAGCGATCTCGGCACCGGGCGGGGCGCTGGCATACTCGTCTATCGACATTATTTCTTCACGCCGCGATTGAGATCCTGGGTCAGCGTTCGCAGTATCTTCTCGCCGCGGATTGAGCGATAGATCAGCACGTTCTTCAGAACTTGTTTGACGTAATTACGGGTCTCGCCATAAGGAATGCTCTCGATCCAGTTGACCGGGTCGATCCGGCCGGTACGCGGGTCGCCGAACTGACGTATCCATTTGCGGACATTGCCGCCACCGCCGTTATAGGCGGCGGCGGCGAGAAAATAGGAACCGTCAAACTGTGTCAGCAGTCCGTGCAGATAGGCGGAGCCGAGTTGCAGATTATATGACGGTCTGTCCGTCAGTTGGCGCGCGGCATACCGCAGCTTGAATTTGTTGGCGACCCATCTTGCGGTCGATGGCATCAGCTGCATCAGTCCGCGTGCACCGGCGACACTCAGGGCATAGGGGTTGAATTCGCTTTCCTGGCGGATCAGCCCGAGAAGCAGCGCCGGTTCGATTGCCGGGGTCAGTGGCGAAAATCTCGGCAATACATCAATCGGATAGAGATGTTTCTTTATGTCCACGCCCTTGCGCAAGCCGATCTTGCCGGCCTTGACGGCAAGATGAGGCTGTCCCAGGCTGCGGGCCACTTTGGCAAGTGAAGCAAATTCTCTTGCAGTTTTCTGGCGATAGGCAAGCGTCGTAAAGAACGGCTTGATCACACGAGGCCGCCCGGCGTTCTGTAACAGCCGCGCAACCCGCATCAATTCAGTGTTCTTGAACGCTTTGACGAGTTTCTTTTTTGGTTCGGGCGTGCCGTCGAACCTGATCCTGGACGCGGGCCGGCCCAGTATATCGGCGGCAAGTTGGCCATAATAGGTGCGGGTTTGCGTCGCAGCCTTTGAGAAATGCTGTTTGGCCTTGGTGCGGTTGCCGAGCCGTAACTCTGCCTGGCCGAGCCAGAAATCAGCCATTGCACGGTCGGAATCCCGGGTCGCCGCTTTGTAAAGGCGGTTGAAATGCGTGAGTGCGGCCCGGGTGTCCTTCAGCCATGACAGGGCGATCCAGCCGGCATGATACTCCACGTCGACATAATTGCGGCCGCTCTTGAAGCGGTTGTGCCTGACCAGCTCATAGGCCTCCCCCGCCTTTCCTTTGGCGAGGGCATTGCGGGCCAGATTGCGCTGTTCGCTCCACCAGGCTCCGGGGTAGGAAAAACTGGTATTTGACTGCAGGATACGGCGCAGCAGTTTTCGCGCCCTGGCGTCGTCGCTGTTCTTGCGCCGCCGCAGATAGCGGATCCGGGCATATTGAAGCACTGTCTGTTGGGCAAGTTTGGCCGGGACGGCGCGGTACAGTTTGGCCGCATTTCGTTCACGCTTCAAGAAGGCGGCAGCCGAGAGCGCCAACGCCCGGCGGCCGCCGTCGAGCCTGTCGGCAAGGCGCTTGATCGCATCTGCCTTGCGTTTGTAGATCAGTCGAACGAGCCGGGCACGATGATCCTTCTCATCCAGCAGCGCGCCGAGGTCGCGCAATACGATTTCCTCGGCTTCTTCGCTCAGCGTGTTGCCGCGCCAGGCGGCGCTGGCAGTCGCGCGGGCGCGTTCCCTGTCGCCCTGTTGCAGATAGGCCCTGGCCAGCGCCATCCTGCCTTCGCCGGATTGCGGCCGGCGATCGGCGAAAAAACCGATAACCCGGGCCGGAGCAATATTTTCCTTCAGCATCGCCATTTCGGCGCGCGCCCTGATGATGGAAATCGACGGCCAGTCGCTGTTTGCCCGGACGAACGCTTCGATGCGGTCAAAACTTGCACCGGAATCAGGGTCTTGAACAATCAGCCAGTCGATGATCTTCGTCGCCAGCGGATTGGCGAAGGATCTGGACAGGAAGTCGGCATCGTTGAAACGCTTGTTGTCGATAAGATCGATGGCATCGCGCAGGCCGGCGCGCGCGCTTTGGCCTTGCGTGTCATCCTGATCGACCGCAATGAGGAGCGGGCGAAGACCGGGATATCGCGGATTCAGCGTCAAAATTCCGGCACGTTGCAGCAGCGTGGTACCGGGTGGCGATGTCGTCATCCCCATGTGAAGAGACAATGTGCCCGCGCGCGCCGCGAACGTGGCTCCCGCAACAGCGCCCAACAACACCGCAACGCCTGTAAGGCTGATACGGCGTCTTTGCGGTGCGGTGCCCGGGACCGTTCTTTTTCCGGATCTTGTAAGGATTTGGATAGGTGCCTACGCCAACACTCCAGTACCTGATTGCATGCGCCGCCGCGCGTCACGGTCTTGACTCTGAGCGTGCCTTATACCGCAAAGCGATGTCCGGTCAGAGCAGAAAATTCCAGTCCGCCGAGCAACTATTGGTCGAAACAGGCACAAGCCACCGGTCATGAACGCGCCGCTCAGTATGACACCAGTCCGATTCTGGAGTTGGAATTTCCGAGCTGCTGTGGATAGCCGAGCATGGGGCAACCCCGGGCTTTGATCACACCGGGGTCCTGACCTGAGTTGCCGGCACGTCGCAAATCAGCCAGAGTCTTGTGATCACTCTTGGCGGCGGACCTTAAGGACGATTGCAGGAGGCGGGCCTGTTGGCTTGCCGGTCCCAACGGTTCCGTTTATGGTCTGGCGCAATGCAGGACGAAAGACGTGCGCCAGAGGCGCACCATCAGTTAGGACGCACTTTAAGCCGAGTGCGCAACAGGTTTGATTATGCTGGACAGTTTCAGGGGTTCTATCGTTGCGCTGATCACACCGATGCGCGATGGCGCGGTCGATGAGGCGGCTTTTCGCCGGATTATCGACTGGCATGTCGACAGCGGTACCCACGGGCTTGTGCCCGTCGGGACCACCGGTGAATCGCCAACGCTCAGTCACGAGGAACACATGCGGGTGGTGGAAATCTGCGTCGAGCAGGCAGCCGGCCGGGTGCCGGTGATCGCCGGTGCGGGATCCAACAACACCGCCGAAGCCATAATGCTGACGCAGCACGCCGAGAACGCCGGCGCCGATGCCGTGCTGGTGGTGACGCCCTATTATAACAAGCCGAGCCAGGAAGGGCTGTTTCAGCATTACAAGGCGCTGAATGAATGCGCCGACATCCCGATCATCATCTACAATATTCCTGGCCGCAGCATCGTCGACATGTCGGTCGAGACCATGGCGCGCCTGTTTGCGCTCAAGAATATCGTCGGCGTCAAGGACGCCACCGCCGATCTTGCGCGGGTCAGCAGCCAGCGCGATGCGATGGGGTCCGATTTTATTCAGCTCTCCGGCGAAGATGCGACCGCGCTTGGCTTCAATGCTCATGGCGGACGCGGCTGCATATCGGTGACCGCCAATGTCGCACCGTCCTTGTGCTCGGAGTTTCAGACCGCCTGCCTCGAAGGCAATTTCGGCGCGGCGCTGAAAATTCAGGATCGCCTGATGCCGCTCCACACCGCCTTGTTTGTCGAGACCAGTCCGGCGCCGGTCAAGTATGCCGCCCATCTGCTCGGCCTGTGCGAAGCGGAAGCCCGGCTGCCAATGGTGCCGGTAACAGATGCCACCAGGACGCAGGTGCGTTCAGCGATGGTCCATGCCGGACTGCTGAACGCTTAGGCTCCAGGAACCGGGCGGAGCGGGTGTCAGATGTCATCAAAGAGCGGGGGCGCGAAAAAAGCGCGCAAGGAAGAAGGCCGCCAGGTCATCGCGGATAACCGCAAGGCGCGGTACAATTTTGAAATCGCTGAAAGTTTCGAGGCCGGCCTCAAGCTGGTGGGCACCGAGGTCAAGTCGCTGCGCGAAGGCAAGGCAAGCCTGAACGAGGCCTATGCCGCACTCGAAGGCGGTGAGCTTTATCTGATCAACAGCTATATCCCGGTCTATGATGCCGCCAGCCGGTTCAATCATTCACCGCGGCGCCGCCGCAAACTGCTGATGCATGGCCGCCAGATCGCGCGGCTTTCCGGCGCGGTACAGCGTGACGGCATGACGCTGGTGCCACTCAAGCTTTATTTCAACGAGCGCGGCATCGCCAAACTCGAACTGGCGCTGGCGCGCGGCCGCAAGAATTACGACAAGCGCCGGCGTGAAAGGGATCGTTCCTGGGAACGCGACAAGGCCCGGGTCATGCGCGAGAAGGGATAGCGGCCGGGTTTGCGGGGCGGTGTCCGCGCGATCGGCCGGCGGGGGCGGAGCCGTGTTTTGGAGCGTTGAAAGTCTTGTTGTCGTTGTGGTGGTGTTTGTTCTCGCCGGCATCGTCAAGGGCATTATCGGCATGGGGCTGCCGAGCGTGGCGCTCGGGTTGCTGACACTCATTTTCGGTCTTCGAGAGGCCATGGTTGTGCTGTTGCTGCCGGCGCTTGCGACCAATATCTATCAGGCCGCGAGCGGCGGTGCGCTGATCGCGTTGGGACGCCGTTTCTGGCCGTTGTTGCTGGCGGTTCCTGTCGGCACGTGGGCCGGCGTGTCGGTGCTGGCGAACGCCAACACAGCGCTCCTCAATGCCGGGTTGGGGACCATGATCAGTGTCTATGCGCTGGCTGTTCTGATGACGCCGGAATTTCCCTCCGCCAGACCCCACGAGAGCTGGCTGTCACCGGCAATCGGACTGATTAGCGGTCTGCTCACCGGCGTGACCGGCACGCTCGGTTACCCCGGCCTGTTTTATCTCCAGGCTTTGCGGCTGAAACGCGACGTCTTGATCCAGGCCATGGGGTTGCTGTTCATTATCTCGACGGTGGCGCTGGCAGCCGCGATGGCGGAGCGCCAGCTGATCGCCGCAGGGCCCGGCGGAATGTCGGCCATTGCGGTCGTGCCGGCACTTGCCGGAATGGTTGCCGGGCGCGGTATCCGCGACCGCATCCCGGAGCCGGTATTTCGCACCATGTTTCTTGTCGCTCTGGTGGTGCTGGGCGTGGCGATCATCGCAAAGGCACTGGTCGGTCCGGGATAAGTCGCAACGCCGGCTATTTCGTGACAATGTCGATCGGGCCGCGCACCAGTACTTCGCGGTGCGGGTAGGGGATTTCGATGCCGTGTTCGCGAAACGAATCCCACAGGGCGAGAAACACGTTGCCGCGGATATTTGTCAGGCCTCTTTCCGGATCCTCGATCCAGAACCGCAATATGTAATCGAGCGATGAATCGCCAAAACCGATAATGTGGCAGACCGGCGCCGGTGACGAAATGACGCGATCGACGCTGCCGGCGGCGTCGCGGGCGAGTTTGCGGACGGTGTGCGGATCGCAGCCATAGGCTGTGCCGAAATGAATGTCCTGGCGCACCGCCCGGTTGGTGTAGGACCAGTTGATGACCTGCTGGGTAACGAAATCCTCGTTGGGGATCAGGTACTCCTTGCCATCCCGGGTCACCACCGAGACGTAGCGCGCGCGCAGTGAAGAAATCCAGCCGAAGGTATCTCCAAGCGATATCACGTCGCCCGGCTTGATTGACTTGTCGAGCAGGATAATCGTGCCGCTGATCAGGTTCGACACCACTTTCTGCAACCCGAAACCAACGCCGAGGCCGACCGCACCGGAAAACACCGTCAGCGCCGTGAGGTCGATACCGATGGTCGAAAGCGCCGCCAGAAAGGCGACTGTTACCAGGACTGCCTTGACGACTTTGCCGATCAGCACCTGGAGCGACGGCGTCAGGTCGGTGGATTTCCGCAACTGGCCATCGATCAAGTCGGCCAGCGCAATTGCCCCCCAAAGCAGCAACACCAGAAAAAACGCACCCTTGATCAGCAGCAACGGCGATATTCGCAGCTCGCCAACCGACAGCGAGACCGCGTCGAGCGCCCCCGACACCTCGTCCCATGCGCCGGAAATATAGAGCGCCACGAAACCCCAGGCTACGAGTGCGATAAGCCGCGCCAGCGTGCGGTTGCGTACAATCCGGGTCGCAACCCTGATCACGACCCAGGCGGCGACCAGCTGGCCGGCGACGAGCACGAAATAACTGCGGCTCGGCCAGGTGATCTTGACCATGATGCCGCCGACAACCCACAGCATTACGACCATCACGATCCAGCGCGTGCTGCGCAGCAGGGTGGCGAGAAAGCGCAGCAGGCGGGGACGTTGATGAATCTGGCGCAGGTGCTCTTCGAGGCGCGGTTCGATCAGGCGCGCCAGCGCCACCGCAATCACGTAGCACGCCGCGATGAGGACGAATTGCAGTATCGTCCAGGACGACAGATACGGCGTGATCAGCTTGTAGATGTGTTCAAGCCAGCCGAGCACAATGTTGGCCGGATCAAGTTCAGGCTGAAGGTCGACCGGTTGCTCGGTTTTATCCATCGTGCCTGTTCCTCTAGCGGCGCCGGGGAATCATGTTCGCAGTGCGGCACGGTCGCCGTCGGCACCGCGCCTTGCAAGCCATGCATCAACCGACCAGCGATCGCGATGGCGCAGCAGCCAGAGGGCGGCGAAACCGCCGAGGGCTGCCAGTGCAATGGCGGAATTACGGTTCTCGGGGAACCCGTCCTTGATGACAAATGGAGCAATCAGTTGCGGCAATATGATCGCAACAGTCACTGAGTGCATCGCCAGCCCGAGACCGTAGGACACAATCCGCCAGAACCCGAGCGCAATGGCGATACAGATCACGATCTGGGCCGCTCCCATCACCGCCGGCAGCGTGGCGCCGAGTTTGATGCCGTAAAAGTATCCCCACAGACGGTCATATTGCCCGGGCGCAAGGATCTTGTTGACCGCCCAGACAAAAAGAAACCATGCAAGACCGACGCGCAGGATCACCAGTCCCAGCGCTTCCATCGTCATTTGCCTGTTTTGTTTGCTCTGCATTGGTATAATAGGCCTTCGATCAGTGTCGCCGCATGTTGTTATCATAGTTGGTGTGCTTTGAAAAATACCCCGAAATGTTGTGCGAGGCTTTTTGATGGCGTGGCGTTGGCGTCGACTGCCGGAACGGTTCGCGACGGGTGGTTTGTTGTTTTTCGTGGCGCTGCTCGCGCCGGCCGCCGGCGCGCGTGGCGACGATGCGGCCGATTGTATCAAGGCGCCGGCGGCCAAGGCGATTGCCGCCTGCACCCGGACAATCGAAAGCGGAACCCTCAACGATGCCAGCTTGAGCGCGGCCTATTTTCATCGTGGCAAGGCGCGCTTCGATATCGGGAAGATCACGGCGGCGATTGAAGACCTGACCACAGCCATCATATACAAACCGGACAACATGAGAGCCTATATGGCCCGTGCCATTGCACATCGCCGCGAAGGGCAGTTGTTGTTTTCCATCAATGATCTGAACAAGGTTATTGCTGCATCGCCCGAGAACGAGGAAGCCTATTTCAACCGCGCCATCGCATTCGCCCTCAAGGGTCGGATCAAACGGGCGATGCGTGATTTCAACGCGGCGCTGAAGCGCAACCCCGAACATGCCGGCGCACTCGCCGGGCGTGGCGCCGCGCAACTCAGTCTTGGCGTTTACGAACCGGCACTTGCCGATTTCGACCGGGCACTTGCGCTCGATCCGAAACTGGCCAACGCGCATTATGGCCGCGCCCGCATCATGGCCAGTCAGAGCAAGGTCAAGGAAGCGATCAAGGCCTACAGTTCGGCAATCTCGCTCAATCCGAATTTTATCAGCGCCTATGCAGATCGCGGCGTGCTGTACCGGCTGACCGGTCAGATCGATCTGGCAATCGCTGATTTTACCCGTGTGGTGGAGGCCGATCCGGGCCTGTCGGGGGCCTATCTGAACAGGGGACTGGCCTATCATCAGCGGCGTGATTTCGATCAGGCGCTCCAGGACTTTACCGCAGCCATAGAACGTGCGCCGGACCGCCCGGCGGCCTATCACAGCCGCGGCGTCACGTATTCGGCGATGGAGCGCTACCCCGAGGCTATCGCCGACTTTACAAAAGCGATCGAACTCAAGAACGATTATGCTGTCGCCTATTACAATCGCGCGATTGCGCTTCGCCGCACCGGCAAATACGAGCAGGCAATCGCCGATTATGACAGGGTTATCGCGCTCAGCCCCGACCAGCCCGACGCCTATAACAACCGCGCCTGGGCCTACTACAAATGGGGCAAGCCCGAAGTGGGCCTCGCCGATGCGGAAAAAGCGGTAAGCCTGAAGCCGGATAACCCCGGTTATCTCGATACCCGGGGACAGATCTATGAGGCGCTCGGCCGCAAGGCCGACGCCATCGCCGACTATCGCACGGCCCTGAAGATCGCGCCTGACGCCAAGACCAGTCAGGATGGACTGAAGCGGCTGGGTGCCCAGCCGCAACCGTAACCTGGCCTAGCCCAGCAACCGCGTGATCTCTTCAAACACGGCCTCGAACATCTGTGGTGTCAGGCGGCGGGTGTTGGTGTTGTAGCGCGAGCAGTGATAACTGTCGATCAGCCACAGCGGGCCGATTTTGTGGATCGCGCCGTGGCCGAATTTCCAGGCCGCGCGGCGTTCGCCGAGAACGGTGAGGGTGGCGTCATGGGCGATGCGGCCGAGCGCCATCACCACCTTCAGGTTTTCCAGGCCGGCAATGGTCGCGGCCAGATAGCGTCCACAGGCACGGATCTCCGCACCGGTCGGTTTGTTCTGCGGCGGCAGGCATCGCACGGCGTTGGTAATGATACAGCGTCTGAGCGTCAGGCCGTCATCAGGGCGGGCATCGTAGCGGCCGTCGGCAAAACCGAACCTGGCGAGAGTGGCATACAGCAAGTCGCCCGCATAATCGCCGGTGAACGGGCGCCCGGTGCGATTTGCCCCCTTCATGCCGGGCGCCAGGCCGACCACCAGCAGTTCTGCGGAACGATCACCGAACGACGGCACAGGAGCGTTGAACCAGTCCGGTTCGCGGGCCCGCAAATCGTTGCGGAATGTGGCGAGCCGTAGGCAGGTGCCGCAATCCGCCGGCGGCGAACCATCGCGGGAGGATGCGCTCATGACTTATTCGGTTTGGTCGAAGTCGTCGTCATAGTCATCGGGGTAGAAGTTACCTTCAGAATCCTGCCCGGACGACGATTCGATCTGCGCTCGCACCGGCCGCTGGCCGGGCGCGCGACCGATCTCCTCATACAATTCAACAAGATCGATGAAATGGTCAGCCTGGCGGCGCAGTTCGTCGGCCGCCATTGGCGGCTGGGTCTTCAGCGTTGATACGATGCTGACCCGCTTGCCGCGTTTCTGAACGGCCTCGACCAGCGCGCGAAAATCACCGTCGCCGGAGAAAATCACGACATGGTCAAGCTCGCCGCACATCTCCATGACATCGACTGCAAGTTCAATATCCATATTACCCTTGATCTTGCGGCGGCCCGCGGCATCGGTGAATTCCTTGGTCGGCTTGGTCACCATCGTGAAGCCGTTATAGTCAAGCCAGTCGATAAGGGGGCGGATCGGGGAATAGTCCTGATCCTCGATGATGGCGGTGTAATAAAGAGCCCGGATCAGGTGTGCCCTGGAGCGAAACAGTTCGAGCAGACGCTTGTAATCGATATCGAAGTTGAGCGATTTCGCCGAGGCATAGAGGTTGGCGCCGTCGATGAAAATGGCGATGCGTTCATTGGGGTAAAAATGCATGATAAAAACTCCGGTAAAAAGATGAATTTGCGAAATCAATCAAAAATCAGCGCACATCCTGCCGCCTGTAAAAATGCACCAAATTGCGGGTGTTTCGCTATGAGGCGACTGTCTGTCGGTGTTGCGCCCGCATGCTATGCACCAGATGGTGATCTCCACGCAAGCGTGTTGATGACTTGGTTGCGGGCGACGCGGCGATGATCCTGCTTGCGCTGGGCGCCAATCTTGCCGGACCATGGGGCAGTCCGCGGGACACGCTGGAGCGGGTGCTCGAGGCGCTCGAAGCAGCGCGCCTGCGTGTTGTCGGCCGCTCGTCGTGGCTGCGCACCAGACCCTACGGTGTCACCGCCCAGCCCGACTTCATCAACGGCGTGGTCGCACTTGCCGGGGCGCTGCCGCCCGACGCACTGCTGGCGCGGTGCCAGCAGATCGAGCGCGATGCCGGACGCACGCCGTCGCGGCGCTGGGGTGCGCGGGTCTGTGATATCGACATTATCGACTGGCACGGGATCGTCCGTCCGCCGCCGGGCCGTCTGATCCTGCCTCATCCGGGCATTTCCGAGCGGGCCTTCGTGCTGGCGCCACTGCGCGAGATCGCGCCACGCTGGCACCATCCGGTCACCGGGATGACGCCATCGCAGATGCTGATGCGTCTGCGGGCCGACGAAGGCGGCATCATCAGTATTGCGGCAAACATCAGGGAGTGAGCCGTGCCGGCATATCGCGTATGGCGCCCGCCGGCGGACAGCTGAGTGCCCCCACCCGGGTTTTGCGGTGCAATAACGCTTGCTTTGCCGGGTATGAGTGCCTAAATAGTGGCCGAATCTCAATCGATTGTCTGTTTCACCCTTTCGGGAGACCAAGCCCTATGGCCCGCGTTACCGTTGAAGATTGTATTGATAAAGTCCCGAACCGGTTCGAGCTTGTGCTGTTGGCAAGCCATCGCGCGCGCTCCATATCCCAGGGCGCGCCGCTGACCGTTGAGCGCGACAACGACAAGAATCCGGTCGTTGCGTTGCGCGAAATCGCCGATGTTACGATCGACAAGGACGATCTGTGTGAGGATCTCATCCACTCGATGCAGAAGCATGTTGAAGTTGACGAGCCCGAACCTGATGAAGTGCCGCTGCTTGCGGCTGATGCCGGCACCGAAGCCGGCCAGGAGGCCGCCGCCGGCGATTCAGATGCCGCCGAGCCGGCGATGGACCGGATGACGGAAGAGGATCTGCTGCGGGCGCTGGAAGGTCAGCCGCCGCTTGATTCCTCTGGTGGATCGCGTTCCGGATTTTAGGGTCATAGGGCGGATTTCAACCCTCCACGGGCACCTGCGCCCGGCAGCTGAACGTACCTCGTCAAGAGTTTCCGGACAAATTCCTTCCGCCCTGACCGCCATGTGCCGGCGCAATCCTGATCGTTTCGGATCGGCGATGGCCGGTGGGCCGTGTGAACGGAGTTGCCCGCCATGATGCGCCAGTATGAGCTGGTCGAACGGGTTACCAGCTACGACGAAACGGCAGACGAGACACTGCTGAACCGGGCCTATGTCTATGCGATGAAGGTGCACGGCTCGCAGGTGCGTGCGTCAGGCGATCCGTATTTCTCCCATCCGCTCGAAGTCGCCGCGATCCTGACCGATCTCAAGCTCGACGACGCCACCATCATCGCTGCCCTGCTGCATGACACGATTGAAGATACCGAAGCCACCCAGGAAGAAATCAACGATCTGTTTGGCGAGGAGATCGGCGCGCTGGTCGATGGCCTGACCAAGATCAGGCGGCTCGATCTGGTTTCCCGCGAGGCGGCTCAGGCGGAAAATCTGCGCAAGCTGCTACTGGCAGTCTCCAACGACATCCGTATCCTGCTGGTCAAACTTGTCGATCGCCTGCACAACATGCGCACGCTGGAGTTCATGCCCCAGGA
>Ga0114931_10005772_pt1 | contig 15311 bp, 7 predicted proteins | sample 2SBtaG_FD_89579 | JGI IMG/M metagenome (GOLD analysis project Ga0114931, IMG submission 89579) | Deep subsurface microbial communities from Kolumbo volcano to uncover new lineages of life (NeLLi) - 2SBTROV14_V59a metaG | ecosystem: Environmental > Aquatic > Marine > Volcanic | place: Kolumbo...
GGCGAAGCAGGCTTCCCAGCCCAGGCCGTCGCACGGGGGGTTGTCGTTGCCACGGCACTCGCCGCTGTCGCCGCCGTACCAGCCGCAGTCGGGGTTGTCGAAGCAAGCGCTCGGTCCCAGGCTGCCGCAGTCGGTGGGCATCTGGTCCAGCGGGGCACAGTGGCCGGTGTCGCCGCCGTCCCAGCCACATGCCGGATCGGCAAAACAATCGTCGAAGCTCAGGTCGCCGCACTGGCCACCGGAGCCGCCGTCAACGCCGGCGGTGTTCGAGTCGCCGCAGCCAAAGCCAATGAGAACTACCGAAACGAGCGCAAGCTTGCGAAACATAATTCTCCTCCCAAATCGTGCGTATCCTAGACCAAGATCACGCGATGTGGCCGAGCTTTTATGGGAAAATCCGGCCATGAGGGAGACCACGTGGCGCGCGATCGTCGCCGCCATCGCACTCGCTGCGGTGGCGTGTCAGAACTTGCCCGACGTTCGGGCCGAGGAATGCGGCAATTTAGTTCTCGACTTCGACGAAGACTGCGACGGTTCGTCGCAGTTCGGCGACGGCACGGCGTGCGGCGAGCCCAACACCGTCAACGCGTGCGCCTACATTTGCGATGCTGACAACAGCGTAAGTTGCCCGGAAGGCTGGGTGTGTGGTGGCGATCAGCGTTGCCGGCGCCACTCGGGCTCGTTCGAGCAAGCCGCGGGCTCGCCCCACCGTTTCGACGTAGACGACTTTGCCATCGGCGACGTCAACGGCGACGGTCACCTCGACGTGATCGGGCAGGAGCTGGGTGATCTGCGCGTGCTGTTCGGCGATGACAGCGGTAGCTTGGAGACCGAGTACACGACTGCATCCGGCCTGGCCCAGGGGCCGATGACCGTCGGCAAGTTCACCAATGACGGCCGCAGCGATGTGGTGCTGCCGCTGGTCGAGGGGGTGTCGGTGTTCCTGGGCGCGAACGACGACAGCCTCGAGCCGGTGCTGTTCGCGCCGTTCTCCCTCGACAGTGAGTTCGGCCCCGAGGACGTGCTGACTGTCTTGCCGTTCGAGAGCGTCCCCGAACCGATCAGCTCGCCGACCGAGATGCTGCTGCTGGTCGATGCGTACGACGATAGCGGCGCCTACGAGGGCAGCCTCATGGCGTTCTTCGACGACAATGGCGGCGCGGTAGCGCTACCGGGTGGGCACAAGCTGTCGGAGCTGGCCGGGCGGGTGCCCGTGGCAGACCTGGATGCCGATCCGCTCGGCCGCAGCGAGCTCGCGCTGGCGTTCACCGGGGCGTCGAGCGTGTGGCTCTACACGTCCACCGGCGGTTTGGGCGTGAACCCACTCACGCCGCTGTTGCTGCAGCAGGTTTCGCTCGGCAGCCGGAAGGTGCGCGACGGTGCCCTGTTCGGCGACTTCGATGGCGACGGCGATGTCGATCTCATCGTGTCGGTCAGCGACGCCGGTACGCACAAAGTCATGGTGTCGCTCAACAACGGAGCGGGCAGCTTCGGTCCGGCGACGGTGCAGCCCATCTTCGACCGAGGCTTCGGCAGCCCGTTTCCCCTCGCGGTCGGCAATTTCGACGGCAGCCCCCACGCCGATTACGTGTATCCCGAAGCCATTTATTTGGCCGGACGGCAGGACGGCGCCCAGAGCGGGATCCCCGACACCCTGCTCGAGGTGGCTCAGACCCAGGCCGTGCGTTGGAACGAGGCGGTGTTCGGCGACTTCAACGGCGACGGCCGTATGGACGTAGCGGCGTCGTTCGTCGACGAAACCGGCGTGGACGTGTTCATCAACAGCGACACGCTGTACCCGAACCGGTTTCGCGTCGCTACGACCGATCAGGCCAAGCTGCTGCGCGTCGGCGATTTCGACGGCGATCTGATGGCGGACATCGCGTTCGTGCAGCGCCGCCAGGGCGAGACCGCCGACGGTATCTACGTGGTCTACGGCGGCCCGGGCGGACCGGGCACCGACGCGGTGTCCATGGGCCAGCTCGGCGGTGTCGACAGTTTCGAGGTCGCGTTGGCGCAGACCTTCTTCATCGATGGTATCTCCGATCTGTACGTCATCTCGCGCACGGGGCCCCAGGGCAGCTCCCGCAGCATCGCGCTGCTCCAGGGCAGCTCGGCGCGGCGGTTGTCGTCGCCGTTTACCCTCACCACCGGCGGCGACGGCGCCCAGCCGGACATTCCGTTTCACGTGTTCGTCGGTCAGTTTGACATGGGCGGGGCGCCGGACATCGTCGCCATCGCCGACATCCTCGGTGCGGCCCCCACGGCGCGCGACTATCGCTTGTGGCTGCTGCCCGGCGCGATGGGCGACGGAGGGCTCAAGACCGAACAGGTCACGTCGCTCGACATCAACGGGATCGACTTCGACGCCGCGTGCGCCGCGTGGACCAGCGGCGACATCGACGGCGACGGCGTCGACGAAATCATCGGCGTCGACGGCAGCAGCGACTGCCCCAACCGGGAGTTCGACCAGGCACCGCACCTGATCATCGGCAGCAATTCGGGCGGCGGCGCCGGTGCGTTCGAAAAGACCATCGTCGATCTCGGCGGCGACCTGCGCGGCGTCGCCGAGCTGACCCTCCTCGATCTCGACAACGACGGCGACCTCGACGTGCTGGCCCGCTTCGTCGGTGACCCCTCGACCATCGACCCGGTCGACTTTACGATTTCCAAGGGCGGCTTGATGGTGTTGTGGAACAACCAGGGCAGCCTCGACAGCAGCGGCACGACGGTGGTGGAGCTGTCCAGCGGCGCGGTGTTGCTGGGCGCCGCCGCGGCCAGACTGAGCACGGCCGCCCAACCCAGCTTGATCGCCGTCACCACCGAAGGCGTGTACACCTCGACCCTGGACGCGGACAGCACCAGCTATGCGGCGCCGACACTGACGGAGCTGTCCGGCGGCACCGGGCGCATCGCTGTCGGTGACCTCGACAACGACGGCCTGGACGACATCGCGTATATGGTCAATCGCGATCTCGTGGTCATGCTGGGCAAGCCCGCCGAGCCGTTGGGTGCGTCCCAGTAGGTCTATAGGTATGAAATGTTCGAGGGTTGCGCGCCATCTCGCGGCCGACGCGTTATCATAGCCGGCCGATGAGTTACACCGCCGATGAGCTGCAGCGGCTTTCTATCGATGAGCTCGACGGAGTGTTTTGCGAGCCCGAGTCGGTGGAGCTGCCCTACGGCTGTTTCTCCGGTCGCACGATTTGCCGACTGCGCAACCGCGGCGCGAAGCTGCCGCTGCCGCGGTTTTTGGAGTTCGTCGGCTTCGAGTTGGCGCCCTACGGCATCGACTTTCGCAGCAACCGTTGGTTCTTCGTGTCCAGTGCGCTGCAAGCGGGACGGTTTGCGCCGCGAGTCTCCCGCTCCCGATGGCGACCCACCGAGGTGGTGGCGTTACACTACAACGTGTCGCGGTTGCCGCGGCCCATGCGCAAGTTTCTGTACGACGAAGTCAAACCACTGAGTGACAGGCTGTTGTTGGGACTGGGGGGGATCAATCGCGAGCTCGGTATGGGAGATCACTTCTACTTCACGCTCGAGTTGTTGAAGGGCACGGGACGGCCGGATGACACGGCCCACGCACCCTGACGACCTGGAATTTTCCGGGACCGGTCGTTTCCAGATCGTCCGTCGCCTCGGCGCCGGCGGCATGGGGGTGGTCTACGATGCGCTGGATCGCGAGCGCGAAACCCACGTAGCACTCAAGACCATGCACATGGTCAGCGGCGACACGCTGTTGCGGTTCAAGACCGAGTTTCGCGCGCTCCAGGATCTCCACCACCCCAACCTGGTGCGATTGGGCGAGCTGATCGAAGAGGACGGTCAGTGGTTCTTTACCATGGAGCTGGTAGACGGTGTCGACATCCTCAGCTACGTGCGCGACAGACCGCCGGCTCGCACCAAAGAGGCGTTCGACGACACCACGGTGTCGCCGTCGAAACGGCCCGTGCGCGCGCTGTCGCCGGCGCTGACCCAGGAGTTGTCACCGGGCCAGGTGGGAATCGCCTACGGTGAAGTCCGCTTGCGCCGGGTGTTGCCGCAGCTCGCGATGGCCGTGTCCGCCCTGCACGGCGCCAACAAAGTGCATCGGGACATCAAGCTGTCCAACATCATGGTCACCTGCAGCGGCCGCCTGGTGCTGCTCGATTTCGGCTTGATCGCCGACGCCGCGGGGGATGCTCCCGAGTCGGTGGTGGGCACGGCGGCGTACATGGCGCCGGAGCAGGCGGCGTCGCGCAGTGTCACACCGGAAGTGGACTGGTACAGCGTTGGTGTGCTGCTCTACGAGGTGCTCACCGGACGGTTGCCGTTCGTGGGCACGCCCCTGCAGATATCGGTGGACAAGCAAAAGCACGAACCGCCGCGGCCGCGGTCGCTGGTGCCGAGGGTGCCCAAGGATCTCGATCAGCTTTGTGCCGATCTACTGCGCTTCGATCCAGCGGCGCGACCGCGCGGGCGCGAGGTGCTGCGCCGGCTCGGCGTCGAAGAAACGGATCGGGTTTCCACCGGCTCGTCCACCTCGAATCTCACGAGCGCGCCGTTCGTCGGCCGCACCGTTGAGCTGAGATCGCTGCGCGAAGCGTTCGAGAACAGCCAGAGCGGCAGCGCGGTCACGGTGTACGTTCGCGGGGAATCGGGCGTGGGCAAGAGCGCGCTCATCGGCAAGTTCACGCGCACGCTGACCAACGCCGACTCCAATGTCGTCGTGCTGCGCGGCCGCTGCTACGAACGAGAGACTGTGCCGTACAAGGCGTTCGACGGCGTCGCTGACGCGCTGTCGTCGTTTCTGCGTGAGCTGCCGCGGCAAACGGCCGCGCAGTTGGTGCCGAGCAACGCGGCGTTGTTGACGCGCGTGTTTCCGGTGCTCGGCCGGGTCAACCAGATCGCGGCGGCGCCGCAGCGCCGGCGTCGCGACCTGGACCCCATCGAGTTGCGGCGCCGCGCGTTCGCCGCGTTGCGTGAGCTTCTGTGCAACGTGGCCCGGCGCTACCCGCTGGTGCTGGTCATCGACGATTTGCAGTGGGCCGATGCCGACTCGTTGCTGTTGCTCGGCGATCTGTTGCGGCCACCCGATGCGCCGCCGCTGCTGTTGCTGATCTAGGCGCGAATCGAATCCGAAGACGTGCCGAGCAAACGCCTGGCCATCCCCGGCGACGTCCGCCAGATCGATCTCGATCTGTTGGAGCCGCGCGCCGCCCGCGAGCTCGCCCGGCGGTTGATCGGCCAGGCCAAGCTCGCGGGCCGGATCTCGGCGTCGCTGATTGCCATCGAAGCCCGTGGCCATCCGCTGTACGTGGACGAGCTCGTCCGCTACGCCGCGCTCGTCGGCGGCGAAGAGGTCGAGCGGCCGCGCCTGGAAGAGGCTATTTGGGCGCGGGTGACGTCGCTCAGCCCAGAGGCGCTGGGGGTGCTCGAGCTGGTTTGCCTCGCCGCGGCGCCGTTGCCCCAGCAGGTCGTGCTCGACGCTTCGGATCTGGATCAATCCGAGTTTGCCCAGGTGGTGTCGCTTCTGCGCGTGTCCAACCTGGTGCGCGGTCACGGCGGCCGGCGCAAGGATGCGATCGAGAGCTACCACGATCGCGTGCGCGACGCGGTGGTCGAGAACATGAAGGAGCCCGGCCGGGTCGATTGCCACGGCCGCCTGGCCGACGCACTGGAGAGCTCACCGCTCGCGTCCAAACGGCCGGAGCTGTTGCTGCGTCACCTGGAAGGCGCGGGCCGGCACGAAAAAGGCGCGCGCTACGCCCAGGACGCGGCGGCGCGGGCGACGGCGGCGTTTGCGTTCGAGCAAGCCGCCGTGTTCTATCGCACGGCGTTGCGCCTCGGCGAGTTTTCGGCCGACGAGGAGCGTAAGCTGCGCATCGCGCTGGCCGATGCGCTGGCCCACGCCGGCCGCGGTGCCGAAGCCGGCGAATACTTTTTGGCCGCGGCCGACGGGGCCGATCCTGCGACCCGGCTCGAATGCCGGCGCAACGCGGCCTACCAGCTGTTGATCTCCGGCCTGATCGGTCGCGGCGTGGAGCAGATGCGCCAGGTCCTGACCGAGATCGGTGTGAGCTATCCCGCGACTCCGCGGCGCGCCCTGTGGTCGTTGCTCACCCAGATGGCACGGCTGCGCCTGCGCGGTCACCGCTGGGAGTCGAAGCACGAGACCGAGATTCCGCGGGCGACGCTCGCCAAGCTCGACGTTTATCTCGACGCCATGTTCGGGTTCTCCATGGTGGACTCGGTCCGCGCGTTCGATTTTCAGACCCGGGGCCTTCTACTGGCTCTCGACACCGGCGAACCGATGCGCGTGTATCGCAGTCTGATTTTTCACGCCAGTACCTACGCCAACGGCAATCGGCGCATCGCCTACGGGCGGGCGCTGTTCGAGCGGCTGCGCCCGGAAATTGCGGCGATGGACGACGCGTATTTGTCCGGATTGTTCGAGGGCATGGACGGTTGTCTGACGTTTTTCGAGGGCCGCTATCCCGCCGCGCTCGAGCTCGTGCGCAAAGGCGACGCGATGCTCGCCGAGAGCCCGCACACGACCCAGGGGGAGCGCAACTCGTTCAACACCTTCGAGCTGTTTTGTCTCCATCTCATCGGCCGGTTCCGCGAGCTGGAGGAGTGCTACCACCGCCACCTGCGCTCGGCCAAGCGGCGCGGCGATCAGTACTCGGAGACCACGATGCGTCGCTACTGCAACACGGTGTGGCTGCTCAAGGACGACCCGGGGCACGCTCGCGAAGAGCTCGAGCTCACGTCGTGGACGCCGCCGAAGGATGCGTTCCACCTGCAGCACTATTTCGACTGGCGCGCCCGGGTCTATCTGATGTTGTACGAAGACACCGAGGCGCGGCCGATGGAAGCCATGGCCGGAACATTCCGCCAGCTGCGCGGCTCGATGCTGATGCGGGCGATTCAGGGGCTGCGCTCGGAAGCGCACTGGCTGTGGGGGCAGGTATGCCTTGCTGAGGCCGAAAAATCGGCCGGCAAGGTGGCGATCCGCCAGGCCAGAAAGATGGCCCGGGCACTGCTTCGGGAGACTCGCGGCTACGCCACGGGGATGGGGCTGCTGGTGCGTGCCGGTGTGGAGTACCAGAGCGGGGCCGACGAGGCAGCGGCCGACACCCTGGTGCGCGCTGAGCAGGTGTGCGACGACTTGAATCTCGAACACATGGCGGTAGTAGCGCGGCGGCGGCGGGGCCAGATCCTCGGCGGCGACGAGGGCGCTGCGCTGGTTGCCGCCGCGGATGCATGGTGGCGCGACGAAGGCGGCGTTGTACCGGCGCGTCTCGCTCAGTTCGTCGCTCCCGGTTTCCGCCGGTCAAAATGAGGACGCGCACCCGGCGCGTGTGCGATGATGCGGGGCGATGGCGGGTCGGCTCTCCTCGCCCATCGATGACATCGCGGATCACTACGCGGTCGTCGTTGTCGGGTCTGGGTACGGTGGTTCCATTGCGGCGTGTCGGTTGGCGCGTGCGGGGCAGGATGTGTGCTTGCTCGAGCGCGGCCGCGAGATTCGCGGCGGCAACTACCCCAGCACCGCGACCGAGCTGATCGAAAACGCCCAGATCGACGTGCTCGGACACGAGCACATCGGCCGGCGCTCGGCCCTGTACGACTTTCGCGTCAACGAAGACATCGACGTGTTCGTCGGCTGCGGACTCGGCGGTACGTCGCTGGTGAACGCCAATGTGTCGTTGCGCCCGGACGCGCGGGTGTTTGCCGACGATCGCTGGCCGAAAGCGCTCCGCGGTGACGGCTCGGTCCTGGACAAGGGCTTCGAGCGCGCCAAGTTCATGCTTCAACCGGTCACGTACCCCGACGACCAGCCACGCCTGGCCAAAACCGAGGCCCACCGGCGCTCCGCCGAGGGAATGGGCCGCAAGTTTCGCCTTGCGCCGATCAACGTCCACTTTGCCGATGGCGTCAACCACGCTGGCGTGACGCAAAAAGCGTGCGTGCTGTGCGGCGACTGTGTCACCGGCTGCAACCACGACGCCAAGAACACCCTGCTGTACAACTACCTGCCCGACGCGGCACGCCACGGCGCCAAGATCTTCTGCGAGGTGGACGTGCGCCGGGTCGAGGCGGTGGGCGACCACTACGTGGTGCATTACCAGTTGCTCGGCAAGGGCCGGGACAAGTTCGCCGGCAGTCCGACCGCGTTCGTCCGCGCCGACGTCGTAATTTTGGCCGCCGGCACCCTCGGCAGCACCGAAATCCTGTTTCGCTCGGCGGCCAACGGTCTCGGTGTGTCGGGCCAGCTGGGCCAGCGCTTCACCGGCAACGGCGATACGCTGGGCTTTGCCTACAACGCCGACCAGCACATCAACGGTATTGGCGCCGGCGGTCGTTCGGTGACCGCCCACGAGCCGGTTGGCCCGACGATCACCAGCCTCATCGACGACAGCGAGGATCCGGACCCGGCGCGAGCGACGATCATCGAAGAAGGCGCCATCCCCGGAGCCCTCGCCCGGTTCTTGCCGTGGGCGTTCGCGGCGGCGGATCCGTTCTTCGGCAAGGACACCGACAGCGGCGTGGTGGACAAGCTGCGCAAGCTCGGCCGCACCGTCACCAGCGTGCTGACCGCGTGGTTCGGCGGCGCTTACCGCGGCGCGGTGCAAAACACCCAGACCTACCTGGTCATGGGCGAAGACAACGACGCGGGCGAGATGTCGCTCGACGATTACGATCACTTGCGCATCGTCTGGCACAACGTTGGTAAGACGGCGCTGTTCGAGCGCATCAACCGCGATCTGGACAAGGCGACCGCCCCGTTGGGCGGCACCTACATCAACAACCCCCTGTGGTCCAAGTACACCCACAACAACCTGATCACCGTGCACCCCCTCGGCGGCTGCGTGTTGGCCGACGACGCGGTAGGCGGCGTGGTCAACGAGCGCGGCCAGGTGTTTGCCGAGGACTCGGGGGACCGGGTGCACGAAGGGCTGTACGTGTGCGACGGCGCGATCGTTCCACGCCCCCTCGGCGTCAATCCGCTGTTGACCATCTCGGCGCTGGCCGAGCGCTGCGTCGAGCTCATCGCCACCGACCGCGGCTGGACCATCGACTACACGCCGGGCGGCGGCAACGTGGCGCCGCAACCGCCGGCGAAGATGGGCGTGGAGTTCACCGAGGTCATGCGCGGCTGGTTTTCCGACCAGGTGACCGACGACTACGAAGCGGCGGCCGAGCGCGGCAAGCACGACGACTCGCCGCTGTCATTTACCCTAACGGTGAGTTCCCACGATCTGGATGCGTTCGTCGACCAGCCCGAGCACGCCGCGGGCATCGTCGGCACGGTCACGGCGCCGGCGCTGGCCGCCGAGCCGCTCACGGCTACCGACGGCGTGTTCAACTTGTTCGTCGTGTCCGACGATTTCGACGGCCGCAAAATGTGGTACCGGATGAAGCTGACCAGCGAGGCGGGGCGCGAGCTGTTCTTCGTCGGCTACAAGCTCATCCACGACGACGCGGGCTTCGATCTATGGGCCGACTGCACCACGCTGTACGTCACGGTGCACGACGGACCCAGCGAAGACGGCGCCGTGCTGGGCAGGGGAATCCTGCGCATCAGTGTGGACGACTTCATCGATCAGCTCAAAACGATGAGCATCACCGGCGCCGATGGCAGGCTACAGCGCACAAAAGCCTTGCTGCGCTTCGGCCGGTTCTTCGTCGGCGCGTTGTTCGACGAGTTCGTCAAGGACAAGCTCGTACAACGGGAGGGGAGGCAAATGGTACAGATCGACGTGCCCGCGGCGTTTGCTGTCGGCCATTTCTTTGCAGACGGTGCCTACAAGCAGCTGCAGACGGGGGACAAACGGCACTTTTACGAAGTGATGGCCAAGCACAACGTGTTCCAGATCTTCTTCTTTCTGTGGATCCCGGTGTACTTCATGCTCCAGTACTTCGGCTGGGAGACCACGCACATGTGGTGGCACCGCGACAACGCGGCCGACTACGCGTTCTTCGTGCCAGGATTCATCCTGGTGTTCTTCGTCGCGGCCAACGCGGGTTTCTACAACGGCACCCGTTTGGTGCGGCAGGGCAAGATCAAGCTCAATCGGGGAATCTACATCGGCATCGTCAGCGCTTCTGCCGTGTGGATCCTGGCGCAGACCAGCTCCACGTTCAAGCTGGGCAGCTACCGCGAGTGGAAAGCGGGCCACGCCAAATGGTTCTATCAGGACGGCACGTTTCTGTTCATGTTGATCTTCGTGATGCTGTTGTGGCTGGGAGCGCTGGCGTATTTCTTCGTCACGCTGCGTCGCCACGGCAAAGCGCTCGACTGAGATGAAGGACGCCTACGATGTCGTGGTGATCGGCTCTGGCTTCGGCGGCGCGATCACCGCCGCGCGCCTGGCCGAAGATGGCGCCAGGGTCGCCGTGCTCGAGCGCGGCAAGCGCTGGGACAAGAGCGAGTTTCCGCGCACCACCGGGCAGGTGGCCGGCGGATTCTGGGAACGGGGCAAGGCCTACGGGTTGGTCGAGTACCGCGCGTTCAAGCGCATGGACGTGATCGCCGGGTGCGGTGTCGGCGGCGGGTCCCTGCACTACTTCAACGTGCATTTGCGCGCGCCGGAGCGCATCTTCGATGGTCCGCGGTGGCCCGAGCGGTTCTCGCGCGCGTTGCTCGATCCGTACTACGACCGAGTCCAGGAGAAGATGGAGTCCAAGCCGCTGGTGCCGCCGGCCGGGCGGGAGCTGCCCGAACGCACCCGCGTGTTTGTCGACGCGGCGGAGCGCGCCGGAAAAGACGCCAGCCTCGTGGACATCGCGGTGTACACCGGCGCCGAGCGCGCCAACGCGTCCGGGGTGCGCCAGGATCCGTGCACCTACTGTGGCAACTGTCTGCTGGGCTGCCACGTTCACGCCAAGAACACCCTGGACATCACCTATCTGGCGGGCGCCGAGGCCAGCCACGACCTCGAGGTGTTTCCATTGCACAGCGCGGTCAACATCGAGCCGGTCGACGGCGGTCGCTACCGGGTGAGCTTCGAGCGCCACGCCGCCCGGGATCCGGCGGCGGCCCCCGCGCCGGGACGCGTCATGGCCGACCGGGTCGTGGTCGCCGCGGGCACCCTGGGCTCGACCGAGCTTCTGTTGCGCTGCCGGGACGTCCACAAATCGTTGCCCAAGCTGGGCGACATGCTCGGCCGCTATTTTTCCGGCAACGGCGACTTTTTGATCCCGGGCGCGTGTGACGTTACCGGCATGGTCGACCCGGGACTGGGGCCGAGTATTACCGCAAAGCTGATCTGCGACACGGGCGACAACATCGTCACCGTGGAAGACCTGGGTCTGCCCGATCCGTTCTTCTGGTTTCTGGAAGGCGCGTTGCCGCCGCGCGGCTCGCGGCTGTGGGGGTTGCTAAAGCTGGCGGGCAGCTACCTCTGGCAGAGCCTGGGCTTCGGCGTCGGGCGCAACCGGGTGAGCAACGAGATCGGTAACCTGGTCGACGGCGGTCGCACGACCCGGTTGCTGCCGTACCTGGGTATGGGCACCGACGCCGCCGACGGCCGCCTGCAACTGCGCGACGGCGACATCGACGTGGTGTGGAGCCACAAGCGCAGCCGGGCGATGTTCAAACAAATGGAGGGCATCCTGCGCGAGGTCAGCGAAGCCAGCGGCGGCCGCTACGCCACCAGCCCGTTGTGGCGCTGGCCGCTGCGCAAGCTGCTCACCGCCCATCCGCTGGGCGGCTGCGCCATGGGCGAGACGGCCGAGTCCGGCGTGGTCGATCACACCGGGCAGGTGTGGGACTACCCGGGACTGTTCGTGATCGACGGGTCGATCATTCCGAGCGCGCTCGCGGTCAATCCGTCGCTGACCATCGGCGCCTTGTCAGAGCGCGCCGCGCAGTGGATGATCAACGGACAAGAGCTCTGCAGTGGATGATCAACGGACAAGAACTCTAGCTGTGCGCGGGGGGCGTCATGGCCAAGTACGTAGCGATATCGGATCTGCATCTGGGGCAAAACAAGGCGGACAACATCCGCGGCGGGCAGTTCTGTACGCTGTCGCAAATCTCTGCCGAATTCGTCGACGCGCACAACACGGCGCGACAGACCCTCGGCGCGCTGGCCGACCGAATCGCGGCGTTTGCCGGCGGCGATGACGTCACCCTGGTGGTCGTCGGCGATCTGTTGGATCTATCGCTGGCGTTCATGCGCGAGAGCCTCGTCGATCTCCTCGGCTTGCTGCAGCGCCTGCCCAGCGTGAGCGAGCTGGTCTACGTGATCGGCAACCACGATCACCACGTGTGGTGTTTGCACTCGGAGTGGGAGCGCTCGGTGGTGCGGATGCAGCGCGGCGAGCTGCCGTTGTCCGGCAGCCTGTATCACGCTACCTCCCACGACGGCGAGCGCCACGACGTTCTCAGCAAGCTGTGCAGCGCGCAGCTGAACCGGCCGGTGCAAATCACCTGCGCCTACCCCACGTATGCGTTCGAACACGTGTACGCTGGCCAGCGCACCCGCTTCCACTTCACCCACGGCCATCTGTTCGGCGGCTTGTACACGGCGATTTCGACGATCCTGTCCCAGAGGCTGGTCGAGTACGACGCCGAGCAGGTGTCGGCCACGGTCAACGCGCCGCTGATCGAGCTGGTGTATTGGTCCATGTCCCAGGCGGGTGATCGGCTGGGCGCCGACGGTCTGCTCGAGCAGGTCTACGCCGACATCCAGGATGGTGGAAACTCGGACGTTCGCGAGCTGGTCGCACAGGCCGTCGACGAGTTGATCCCCGACGGCATCATCGACGGCATTCCCGACCGGCTCGAGCGATGGATGGCGGTGAAGGCGGTCATGCACGCGATCAAAAAGACCGAGAGCAGCCCGGCGTCGATCTCCCAGGACCGCCACGCCGAGCTGGTCACGACCCGGGAAAACCTGGAGGCGTGGATCCATCGGGTCGGCATCGATACCCAGACGCCGACCTTTCTGGCGTACGGCCACACCCACGTGGCGGACGAGTGGGTCGTGCCGGACACGAGCATTCGCTCCTACAATCTGGGCAGTTGGCTGGTCGAGCCCAACAATCCACCGCCACAGCAGCAACTATTGTTGATCGACGTGGCTGCCGGCCGGGTCAGCGTCGACTTGGAGTCCCTGTAGGAGGTACTCTGTTGGGCCCATGGGTGCTGACGATACGTCGCCGGATGTACGGCTGCCCGGGCCGAACGTCGAACGTGCCGTCGATTTGCTGCGCGCGTGTGAGGCCGAGCTGGAGACCAAGCCCGAGCCGGCGGTCGCCGCGCGCATTCACTACCACATGGGGCTGTTGTACGAGCGCAGCCTGGCCGACCTGGGCAAGGCGCGGGTTCACTTTCAGCAGTCGCTGAAGCTGGCGCCCGATCGTCTGGCGGGGGTGGTCGGCGCCCGCCGGGTGTGCCTGGCCATGCGCGACTACCGCGGCGCGCTGCCCCTGTTCGACGCCGAGGTGACGCTGGTCAGCGATCCCCGGCACAAGGCGCTGCTGCTGTACGACAAAGGCTGTCTGCTGGAGAACCACTTTCACGACATGCGCCGGGCGCGCGAAGCGTACGCCGCAGCGCTGGAGTTCGATCGCAACGACGCCACGGTGCTCAAAGCGCTCGAGCGCTGCGACCTGATCGTCGGCCAGCGCGACGGTCTGCGCCAGACCTACGAGCTGTTGCCCAACGCCATCACCGCCGATTCAGCACACCGCGCGGCCCTGCTGGTCAAGCGCGTGCGCTACGCCGACGCGGACGATACCCGCGCCGCCATCGATTGTTACGAGAGCGCGTTGCGGCTGGCGCCGACGACCCCGGGGGTGCGCGAAGCGCTCAAGCGCATCTACTACGACGGCGGCCACTGGCCCGAGCTCGTCGACGCGTTGATCGCCGACGCCAACGAGACCAGTGACGAAGCAGTGCGTGCCGCGGTGCTGTACGAACTGGGCAACACCCACGACCACAAGCTCAAGCAGCGCAGCGAGGCCATCGCGGCGCTGGCGATCGCCGCCGAGGTGAGCCGCGACGATCGACTGATCCTCGGCGACCTGGCGCACCTGTACGAGGCGGCCAAACAGTGGCGCAAGCTGGCGGAGCTGTTGCGCCGCCTGGTGACGTTGGCCAGCGGGAACGAGCAGCGGGTAGCCCTGTTGGTCCGCCTGGGCCACCTGTACGAGGTGGAGCTGGACAACGAGCTGGAAGCGATCAAGTGCTATAGCGAGGCGCTCGCCCTGGATCCGGCGTATCGGCCCGGACTGCAGGCGTTGGGCAAATTGCACGTCGCTGCCGGCGACTGGGGCGCGTTGATCAGCATGCACCTGGCCGAGGCCGAGGCGATTGCCGATCGCCAACGCCGGGCCGACGCACACGCCCGCGTCGCCGAAATCTACGAGACCCGGCTGTCGCGTCCGGCCGATGCGGCACGCCAGCACGAGCGGGCGCTGGAGCTGGTGCCCAACTACCCGGCGTCGTTCAAAGCGTTGACCCGGTTGTACGAAGAGGCGCAGCTGTATCGCGAGCTGATCGAGCTGCACGAGCGCGCGCTCGACGGGGCGCCGAGCAATGTCCATCGCATCGCCCATCTGTTCAAGATCGGTTGGGTATGGGAAAACGCCCTGAGCCAGCCCGGCCAGGCGATTCACTGTTACCGGCGCATCCTCGATCTCGATCACGCGCACCTGGGCGCCATCCACGCGTTGCAGCGCGCCGCCGAAGCGGCCGCGAACTGGTCCGAGCTGGTCGAAGCCCTCGAGCTCGAGGCGGCAAAGACGTCGGACAACACCGTGGCTGTCGGGCTGCTGCACCGGGCCGGCAGCGTGTACGACGAGCAACTCGACGATACGGATGCGGCGCGCGCGCGGTTCCGCAAGGTGCTCGAGCTGGACCCGACATTCGTTCCCGCGCTGGCCAGCCTGGGTCGGATCTACTACCGCGCCGGGCGATGGAACGATCTGTTGATGATGTACCAGCGCGAGCTCGAGGTGACGCCGGACGGCCCCAGTGCGGTTAGCCTGCTGTACCGCCTGGCCGAGCTGTGCGAGGAGAAGCTGGGCAAGCCTCGGCAGGGGGTGGAGTTTTTGCGCCGCGCGGTCGAGTTGGATCCGTCCCACCAGCCCAGCTCGCGGCGCTTGAGCCGCAACCTGGAGGCAATGGGCGACTGGCCCGGCCTGGCCGCGCTGCTTTCGCTCCAGCTCGAGGCGCTCACGACCGAAGGCGAGCGGGCCGCGTGCAACGTGCGTCTCGGCCAGGTGTACGAAGACCGGGTAGGCGACGAGGCCAAGGCAGTGGCGGCGTACCAGGCCGCCCTGGACGAGCGCCCCGGCTATCGGCCGGCGCTCGA